>OLOV01001434.1_pt1 | contig 18639 bp, 18 predicted proteins | sample 1672931 | NCBI WGS metagenome assembly OLOV01 (sample SAMEA3136738, study PRJEB25190) | human gut metagenome | biome: human gut; feature: human-associated habitat; material: faeces | place: Austria | collected 2013
TTAGAGACGGCTTTGGAAGACGCCTCTATTGCCGGCTGACTTCACTCAGCCGGAGTCTGCAATTAAATTTGCGCATAACTCTTGACACTACCGCATACATTATTGACATAAGGCTTCTTTTGAACCACTCGCCTAGCGTGTTGTTTTCCGTATACAAAAACCACAGGCACACAGCGTTATACTGCGTGCCTGTGGTAACTTTTATTCTTTTATTTGCTGAAGTGTGAGCGTTTGGATTTTAGCGCGCTCATATCCACACATCCTCGCCCAGTGGGAACAGTTCATCGAAAAGTCTTTGTAACTCATTTCCTGCATTGTTCAAGCACCCCAACTTCTCGTTAAATCCAATCGTTGATATTAAATCGTTGAGGTCGTCTAAAATATCGTTTATGCTTTTTGTGGTATCGATCTGATACTTTTCAAGTATTTTTATTTGCCGTTTGGTCAACATTTTTTACTCCTTCTTTTTCATGTGGTTGGGGTTCGCTTGTATCACTACCCCTGTATCCGGATTCACTGCCGTGCTTGTTCCATACGTTTCAAATGTCCGGCTTTTCACCCCGGTGGGCTTTTACCGGACTTATGTTGGCCTTTGCAGCTCATATTTTAATTCCGCGTTTTTCCGTGGATATCAAATGCTTGCGGAACATTTTGGCTGCTAAACCTATTTTATTCCCACCTCATCGCGCAAATACGCCTCATAGTCGTAAGGGATGCCGATATCATAGTTCTTGTAGTAATGCAGGAAGTCAAGCGGGAACACAAATTCTCCGTCAACACACTTGCCTGCGGTTAATTCCTCGCCGGTAAATATGTCGTGCGTCTCTACCGCGGCTCGCCATTGGTTACGTGCATCCACCTGTAACATATGCTCGTATATTTTTTTCTTGGCAAAGTGTTCTTAAACTTGCGGTACTCGTCAAAGTCCTCGTGACTAATGCTATACGGCATGCCTTTAAAGTATCCAAACGCTTTCATTTCATTTTCTCCTTTTCCGTTGATTCGGTATATATGTGACGAATCTACCTGCTCCGTACTCACCTATATCAAGTTTCCCATTTGTGCCTATGTATAGTAAATCATTCGGCGCTTTTACGGCAACGCCAAGTGCATTTGCAAGCTCCTTAATCATCGCCGTGTGCCGCATGGCATTTTTCAGGAGTAGGAAGCTTATGTTCTCCGCAAAGCTTACCTAAAGGGGCAAGTTAAAACAGGCTTATTTAATTTAACATAGAAGAAAACGCTAATGCCGCCGCCAAGGGGCGCGGGGCAAACGGCAGGAGCTATGGCTCGGTCACGGCTGCGGCGCGGCATCGCTGACGATGCGGCACACTTCATCCCAATGCCGCTCCATATCACGGGCAAGGGCAAACTGCGTGCGGGCGCGGTCGAGGTTATGCGATTCTCGGTCAATGGAGAAGTAAACGTCGCCATTGAGATGATCGGTGAGGAAGCGGACGCCGCACTCCACCGTCATGGTATACGCGCCGAGGGGCAGGACCGCTATCTCCTCCGGGGTTAGGCTGGGGCAGGCCTCAAGAAAGCCGCGCGCGAAGGCCTCATAAAGCGCAAGGTCGAGGCGGACACGCGTGATATCCCGCTCATCCTCATCGGCAGTACTGGCGCCGTAGCGGATAGCGTCGCCGAAATCAAAGGCCGAAAGGCCGGGCATGACGGTGTCAAGGTCTATGACGCATATCGCCTTTCGCGTGTCAGCGTCGAGCAGGGCGTTATTTATCTTGGTGTCGTTATGCGTGACGCGCACGGGAAGCTCGCCGCGCTCACGCATACGGTGGAGGCGGCAGGCCTTTTCCTCGCACGAAAGGGTAAAGGCAATTTCCTCCCCCACTCCGGCGCGGCGGCCCTTTGCGTCGTTTTCCACCGCCTCGCGGAGCTGGCGGTAGCGGTCGGGCGTATTATGGAAGTTGACTATCGTTTCCTCCAGCGTTTCGGCCGGGAAATCACGCAGGACATACTGGAAGCGCCCGAAGGCGCGCGCGGTTTCGGCAAAGTCATCCACGCTCTCGGCCTTTTGCAGGGAGATGCTGTTGTCCACAAATCTGTACATCCGCCAGCAGCCGCCCTCGCCGTCGTCATAATGGCTTCCGCCGCCGATAGCGTCTATGTAGCTGATCATCGCCATTTTCTCATCGCGGCCGCGGAGAAAGGCGCTTATCTTTGAGACGTTGCCCATGAGCGCGTCCACATTTGGGAAAACGAAACGGTTTATCCACTGGAGGACGTATTTCTCCCCAGTATCCGTGGTGACAAGATAGGTCTCGTTTATATGTCCGCTTTTCACCTGGCGTATCTCCATGGGCACACCGTTCAGCGGGAAATGGTACACAGCTTCTTTCATTGCCGCGCTCCTTTCGATCCGGATCAGATCATTTTCAAGTTATTTAAGTCATTTATATATCTCCGCGTAGACAAAAAGCCGCCCCTTGCGCGAGGTGCCGCCGGTGCCGGTGACCTTACCCTTGCCCGCGCCGCGAAGCGAAATGATATCGCCCTCGCGCACGGGGAGGTCGGTCTTGACGCAGGGCTCATAATTGACAGTGACGCTGCCCGCCGCGATCTGCTTTGCGCTTTCCGTGCGGGAGAGAGAGAACATGCCGCCCGTCACGGCGTCCAGCCGCGGACTCATGACGGAAAAGCTAACGCTTTTCACCTCTCTTTTCGGCGCGGGCACGGCGTCAAGCGCCACTTCCTGCGCGCTGACGCCGCAGCGCCCCACCTTATCAATGCTGAGCAGGTGCCGGAGCACGCTGGGCATACAGAACACAAAGGCGGTGCTGTCCTGCACCCATATGTCGCCAAGCCACTCGCGCCCGATGCCCATGGCGAGCAGCGCGCCCATATAGTCCCTGTGGCCGGGCGTGCCGAAGTGCGCCGTGAGGCAGATGGCCTTTACATACTCGGAGGGGTCAAAATATTCGGCCTCCATATAATCCGGCAGGAAGAAGGCCGCGGTACGCTCACATCCGTCACAGCCGCCGGAAAACACCATCGGCGTGCCGGTCTGCCGCTGCCAGCAGGCAAGGCGGTAGCTCTCCGCCGGGGTGAGAAAGCCCGTATGCGTGACACAGCCGCTTCTTTCACAGCGCGCGGACAGATCCTCCGCCCGCTTTATAAGTTCATCCTTTTCCATCTTTCACCCGCGTTTTATGCGCATCCTGATTTGTTTTCTTCAATATCGCGTCTATCTGGCCAAGCGTCCACTCAAGCTCGGCGGCAAACTCCTTCGACGAGGCGCGCAGCACGCCCGAGCGCAGCGCCGACAGGCGGATGAGATTATCACTGGTGACGACGCGGACGGCGTAGTTCCTGCCGATGTCGTTCGCAAGGCGCTCAATATACATATCCGCTGTCTCGCCGTCGGCCGTATAGGCCACGTGGATATTATGGTACTCCCCGCGGGAGCCTTTATTGCCCGGCGTGCGGTAAGCGTCGAACACGAGGACAAGCTCGGCGCGCGTGAAGCCGCTGTAGCTTGAAAGTATATCCATGAGCCGCGCGCGGGCAAGATCCATATTATCCGCGGCAAGCTTTTTAAGCTCATCCCACGCGAAGATGAGGTTATACCCGTCCACGATGACATACTGCTTCATCCCGCCGGACAGCGCGGCGACTGCCGGGGCCGCGTTTACGGCCGGGGCGCGGTATTCCGGGCGCTTTATGGGGCCGAACTCGCGCTCCATAATGGCCTCAAGCTCCCGCTCGTCTATACTCATGCTGCGTCTGGGCGCGGCGGGCGGAGGCGGGGCGCTTTTATCGCGCAGGCAGCTATCAAGGTGCATATAATCCTTCACCTTATCCCAACTGACGTTAAAGCCCGCGCCGTGAGCGCAGAAAACGGAATCCGGCGTGTTCTCAGTATCCGCAAGCGGGTCGTAGCCAATGGCGTCGATAACGGCGCGCGCGTTGCGGCAGGGGCGATAGCTGTCCAGACGCAGGGCAAGCCGGCCGCGTCCGTGGGTATAGCCCGTGAGCTCCGCCATATAGCCGTTCATCGCCGCGACGGGGGCCGCGCCGCGCACGCGCAGAAGCCCCTCGGCATCCTCGGGCGAGGAAAACTCCGCGCCCATGGCGCGCAGGTCGGATATGGCGCGGCCTATCTGCTCGGGCGGAGCCTCAAGCGTGAAGGCATAATACGGCTCCAACAGGACGCTTTCCGCCTGCATGAGCCCCTGCCGTATGGCGCGGTAGGTGGCCTGACGGAAATCCCCGCCCTCGGTATGCTTGAGATGCGCGCGCCCGGCGGCGAGAGTGATCTTCACATCCGTCAGCGGAGAGCCGGTCAGCACGCCCGGATGCGGCCTTTCCAGCACGTGGCCGAGGATGAGGCGCTGCCAGTTGCGGTCAAGCTCATCCTCGCCGCAGACGCTGTCAACGACGATGCCGCTGCCGCGCGGCAGCGGCTCCATAATAAGGTGCACCTCGGCATAATGGCGCAGCGGCTCAAAATGGCCGACGCCCTCCACCTTGGCGGCGATAGTTTCGCGGTACATTATATGCCCCGCGTCAAGCGCGACGTCAACGCCGAAGCGCTCACTGACGAGGCTTTTGAACACCTCCGCCTGCACCCTGCCCATGAGCTGCACGGAAATGCCGCGGGCGCGCTCATTCCAGACGATATGGAGCTGGGGGTCCTCCTCCTGAAGCAGAAGGAGCTTGGGGAACACGACGCGCGCGTCGGCCCCCGGCGGAAGGAGTACGCTGTAGCTCATGACGGGCTCCACCACGGCGGCGGACCCGCCCGCCTGCGCGCCAAGCCCTTGACCGGGAAAGCTGGCCGACAGGCCGAGGACGGCGCAGACCTGCCCGGCGCGCGCACACTCCGCCGTTTCATACTTTGCGCCGGAATAGATGCGTATCTGGGTTATCTTTTCCTCATGCGGCGCGCCGTCCTCATCCTCATACCGGCAGAGGGAGCGCACAGTGAGCTCACCGCCGGTGAGCTTCATGAACGTCATGCGCTGCCCCTGCGCGTCGCGCGCGATCTTATACACCCTTGCGCCGAACCCGGTGCCGGCGGGCGCGGGAGAAGCGTATCTCTCAAGCGCGTCCAGCAGCCGCTCCACACCGTCGAGCCTGAGGCCGGAGCCGAAAAAGCACGGAACGAGCAGCCGCGCGGAGACGAGAGAGGCAATATCATCATCCGCAAAGCCGCCGAAGGCGCCGAAGATATCCATAGCGCGCTCAGAGCTGAGCGCGACCTCCTCATCCCGGCGGGCCGTGTCCGCCGTAAAGTCCACGCAGCACGGGCCGAGGCGCGCCGTCAGCGCGGACATGAGCGCGGCCTTATCGCACACGCCGAGGTCCATCTTCGTCACGAACACAAAAACGGGCACACCGTAGCGCCGCAGCAGCCGCCAAAGCGTCTCCGTATGCGCCTGAACGCCGTCCGTGCCGCTTATGACGAGCACGGCACAGTCCAGCACCTGAAGCGTCCTCTCCGTCTCGGCGGAGAAGTCGGCATGGCCGGGCGTATCCAGCAGCGAAAAGCGCACGCCGCCAGCATCAAAGACGGCCTGCTTTGAAAAGATGGTGATGCCGCGCTCGCGCTCGAGCCAGTGCGTGTCAAGATAGCTGTCGCGGTGATCGACGCGGCCGAGCTTTTTGATTTTTCCTGCAAGGTAGAGCATGGCCTCCGCAAGCGTCGTCTTGCCGGCGTCCACGTGCGCCAATATGCCCACCGTGATATTTTTCTTCATTTCCATGACGATATTTTACCAGCAGCGGGCAAAATAATCAATAATATTTAGTTTTTCTCCTATTGGTTAACATAACTTGTAATTGCTGTGTAAAAAAATTTAAATTTATTTGAAACTTTGACTAGGAATTTTGTAAAAGGTATGTTATAATTTGATGAATGCTATTTTGAAGTACTATCGCTTTAAGAACTATGCACTTCTGAAAAGCCGTTTATAACTTCTGTACAGGGAGGTCATAAATATGAAGAAAATACTCGTGCTTGAGGACGAATCCAACATCCGCAGCTTCGTCGTCATCAACCTGCGCCGCAGCGGCTATGAGCCGATAGAGGCGGAAAACGGCATGATGGCGCTGGAAAAGCTGCGCGTGAACCCGGACATATGCATGGCGCTGCTTGACGTCATGCTGCCGGATATAGACGGCTTTGAGGTGTGCCGCCGCATCCGCGCGACGGGCTCAAAGATGGGGATAATCATGCTGACGGCGAAGAGCCAGGAGATAGACAAGGTGACGGGGCTTATGACGGGGGCCGACGACTATGTAACGAAGCCCTTCTCCCCGGCGGAGCTCACCGCGCGCGTGGACGCGCTCATCCGCCGTCTCGGCATAGGCGAGGACGAAAAGGCCAGCACCGAGATAGAGAGCGGCCCGTTCGTGCTGAACACGCGCAACCGCACGCTGGAAAAGAACGGACAGCGCCTGAAGCTGACACAGATAGAATACATGCTGATGAAGCTGTTCATGGAAAACCCCGGCAAGGCCATGAGCCGCGAGGACATCCTTGCCGCCGTCTGGGGCAACGACTTCACGGGAGAGCTGAAAACCGTGGACGTGAACATCCGCAGGCTTCGCATAAAGATAGAGTCCGACCCGACGGAGCCGGAGTATCTGACAACAGTGTGGGGCTACGGCTACAAGTGGGGGTACTGAGCGCCCGCGCGCAGGCGCGCGCAACGTAAGAACGTAAGTAAGTAGGAAGTATGAATTGATGTTTAAGTCTCTCAAGGGTCAGCTTATGGCCTCATCCATCGCCGCAATAATTCTGCTGCTGCTGAGCGTATGGCTCATTACGAGGAGCTATCTCGGCTGGGGCATCGCGGTGCTCGTGATAGTATGCGTTTACATGGTGCTGCTGAACATCTGGTTTTGGAAGTGCGTGTCCTCGCCGATAACTGAGCTGACGAAGTTTGCAAAGCGCATCGCCGGCGGAAGCTACGGCATAAAGATGGAGGACAAATACGAAAACGAGCTGGGCAGTCTCACGGCGGAGATAAACGACATGTCGGAGAAGGTCGCCGTGGCGGAGAAGTCGCGGACGGAGTTCATTTCGCAGGTGTCGCACGAGCTGCGCACGCCGCTGACGGCTATAACCGGCTGGGCGGAGACCATCGCATATGACCCGGCGGTGCAGGGTGATTCTCTGCGCGGCATACACATCATATCCAAGGAGGCCGAAAGGCTGACGGGCATGGTGGCGGAGCTGCTGGAGTTCACGAGGATACAGGACGGGCGCTTCAACCTGCGCGTGGAGCTTATCGACATCGCGGCAGAGCTGGAGGACGCGCTTTTCACCTACGGCGAGCTTATAAAGCAGGCCGGGATGAAGGTCAACTACACAGCGCCCCCGGCAGAGATCCCGCTCATCCCCGGCGACCCGGAGAGGCTGAAGCAGGTATTTCTGAACCTGCTGGACAACGCGGCAAAGCACGGCGGCGACGGCGAGAGCGTGGACGTATCGCTCAGCGCGGACGCGGGCGGCGTGCACATAATCTTCCGCGACCACGGGCATGGCATCCCCGAGGGAGAGCTGCCGCACGTGAAGGAGAAGTTCTACAAGGGAAGCTCCAAAAACCGCGGAACGGGCATAGGCCTTTCCGTGTGCGACGAGATAATCACCCGCCACAACGGCGAGCTGAAAATAGAAAACGCCGAGGGCGGCGGATGCAGGGTGTCGATCACGCTGCCGCTGACGGCAAAGTAAAGATAACATATCCAAGGAAGTCAAAACATATGGCAGACAAAAAAGACAGCCGCTCCTTCCGCACATCCATAGGCGGGCAGGCGCTGATAGAGGGCATACTGATGCGCGGGCCGAAAAAGCAGGCCATCGTGTGCCGCACGGCCGACGGCCTTGTGGAGAAGACGGAGGAGCTGAAATTCGTAAAGGACAGGTACCCCATACTGGGCTGGCCGCTGATACGCGGCTGCGCGATATTCCTGTCCTCGCTCGTCAACGGGATGAACGCGCTGACCTACTCGGCCTCGCTGGTCCCGCTGGAGGAGCAGGGCGAGCCGGACAAGCTGGATCAGTGGATAGAAAAGCACTTCCCTGCCGAACAGGCGCAGAAGCTCATCATCGGCACGGCTGTCGTGCTGGGCATCGCGCTGTCGCTGTTTCTGTTCATATTCCTGCCGGCCTTCATAGTGGGGCTTATCCCGGCGCTGAAGACAAACTACGTGGTGCGCAATCTTTCAGAGGGCGTGGTGCGCGTGGCAATACTGCTCATATACATGCGTCTGTGCTGTCTCTCCCCGGACGTGAAAAGGCTTTTCTCCTATCACGGGGCAGAGCACAAGACGATATTCTGCTATGAGCACGGAAAGCCCCTGACGGTGGAGAACGTCCGGCCGGAGTCGCGCTTCCACCCGCGCTGCGGCACGAGCTTTCTTCTCGTCGTGGTTGTGGTGAGCATACTTGTCAACTCCGTCGTGCGCGCGGACAACAGCTTTGCGCGCATGGCGTATCACCTGCTGCTGCTGCCGGTGGTGGTGGGCATAAGCTATGAGATAAACCGCTGGTGCGGCCTGCACGACAACTGGCTTTCCGCCGCGCTGTCCGCGCCGGGCAAGTGGCTTCAGCATATGACGACGAACGAGCCGGACGACGGCATGATAGAGTGCGCGATACGCGCGATGGAGCTTGTCATTCCCGAGGAAAAGGGCAGCGACGAGTGGGGCAGGTGACAAAGAGACATGAGGACCTATAACGACATTTACCTCTCCGCGCGCAATCTGCTGCGGCAAAGCGGCGTGGAGGCGTTCAGCCTTGAGGCGAAGCTGCTTGTGGCGGGCGCAGCCGGAAAGACGACGGCGCAGCTTCTGCGCGACATGAGCCTTTACGCCAGCAACAAGATAGAGGACACCGTGACGGAATACATCGCGCGCCGCCTGCGCGGTGAGCCTGTGGCATACATAACCGGCTCATGGGAGTTTTACGGGCTGCCCATCGTCACGACGCCGGATGTGCTGATACCGCGCATGGACACGGAGAAGCTCGTGGACACGGCGAAGGAGCTTCTGACAGGGCGGAAGATGAACGCGCGCATACTTGACCTGTGCTGCGGCAGCGGCTGCATCACCTGCGCCATTGGGCACGAAATGCCGGCGACGCGGCTGGTTGCGATAGACATAAGCGCGAACGCGCTGGAGGTCTGCCGCAGGAACATCGCCGCGCAGAAGCTCATCTCGCGCGTGATATGTATGCAGGCGGATGCTCTGTCCTCTCCCCCGCTGGGCATCGGCGAATTTGACATGATAGTGTCGAACCCGCCGTACATAGCGTCGGAGGAGATAAAAACGCTGGACGTATCCGTGAAGGATTTTGAGCCCGTATGGGCGCTCGACGGCGGCGAGGACGGGCTGAAATTCTACAAGGCGATAATAAAATACTGGAAGTCTCTGCTGCGTCAGGGCGGATACCTGCTTTTCGAGGTGGGCGAGGGTCAGGCGCAGGCCGTGCGGGACATGCTTTCGGCGGCAGGCTTCGGCTATACGGACACACGCAAGGACACGCTCGGCATCGACCGGGTGGTATTCGGCAGAATGTGACGAAGGATAAAGAGGGAGGATAACGCAAATGGCAGAAAAGAAAAAGGCGTCTGTCGCCGCACCGGCGATAAGCGACAAGAAAAAGGCGCTTGAGACCGCGATAGCAAAAATCGAAAAGGACTACGGCAAGGGCACGATAATGCGCCTGGGCGACGATATCTCCATCAACGTGGAGGCGCTGTCCACGGGCTCTCTGTCGCTCGATCTGGCGCTGGGCATCGGCGGGCTGCCGAAGGGGCGCATAATAGAGATATACGGGCCGGAGGCCTCCGGCAAGACGACGCTTGCCCTGCACGCCGTCGCATCGGCGCAGAAGGCGGGCGGAGACGCGGCATATATCGACGTTGAGCACGCGCTGGAGCCGGGCTACGCCCAGGCGCTGGGCGTGGACATAAACAGCCTTCTCATCTCCCAGCCGGACACCGGCGAGCAGGCGCTGGACATTGCGGAATCTCTGGTGCGCTCGGGCGCGGTGGACGTGGTCGTGATAGACTCCGTCGCGGCGCTTATCCCGCGCGTGGAGCTTGAGGGCGAGGTCGGCGACACGGTCGTGGGCGCGCTGGCAAGGCTGATGAGTCAGGCCATGCGCCGTCTGGCGGGCGCGATATCCAAGAACAACTGCACCGTTATTTTCATAAACCAGCTCCGCCAGAAGATAGGCGTGATGTACGGCAACCCCGAAACGACGCCAGGCGGACTTGCGCTAAAGTACTATTCCTCCGTGCGCATCGACGTGCGCCGCATAGAGACGCTGAAGGTGAATGGGGAAATGGTGGGCAACCGCACGCGCGCGAAGGTCGTAAAGAACAAGGTCGCGCCCCCCTTCCGCGAGGCGGAGTTCGACATCATGTACGGCGAGGGCATCTCCAAGATAGGCGAGATAATCGACCTTGCCGTGAAGCTGGAGATAATCGACAAGGCAGGCGCGTGGTTCACCGTGGACGGACAGCGCGTGCAGGGCCGCGACGCCGTGAAGGAATATCTGAAAAACAACACCGAGGTCGCAGACAAGATAGAGCAGCAGGTGCGCGAGAACGCGTACAAGCTCAGCCCGCGCGCACAGCGCGAGGCGAAGGCCGCCGCGGCGAAGGCCGTGGACGTGAGCGCCGCCGACTTTGACGAGGATTGATGCTGATAACAGGCATACGCCAGACCTCTCCGGGGCGGCTGACCGTCGGCCTTGACGACGGAAGCGAGGTCAAAACTACGCTGGGCGTCGTCACGGACATGCGCCTTTACGCCGGGAGAGAGCTGGACGGCGAGGCGGTGAACGCCCTGAAAACCGCCTCGGCGCGCGCACTGGCGCGGGAACGCGCGATAGAATACGTTTCGCGCAGGGCCATGTCGCGCGCGGAGCTGAAAAAAAAGCTCATCGAAAAGGGCGAGGACGAGGACACCGCGGAATACTGCGCGGCGTGGCTTGCGGAGCATTCGCTTATCGACGATGAGCGCTACGCCGCCGCCGTGGCGCGGCACTACGCCGCGAAGGGCTACGGCGCGGGGCGCGTGCGCGCGGAGCTGAGCCGCCGCGGGATAGACCGTGAGCTGTGGGACGGCGCTGTCGGCGCGATGCCCGCGGGCGACGGGAAAATTGACAAATTCATCTCCTCCCGCCTGCACGACCCGGACGACCGGGACGAGGTGAGGAAGCTCAGCCAGGCGCTGTACAGGCGCGGGTATTCATGGGAGGAGATCCGCAGTGCGCTTGAGCGGCACAGGGCGGAAATATTCGACGATCAACAGTGAGGACAGCAATGGACAAAAGCTTTGCACTGATATCTCTGGGCTGCGCGAAGAATCTGGTCAACAGCGAGCAGATGCTCTACCTCATGAGCGAGGCGGGGTACACGCTCGTGCCGGAGGCGGACGGCGCAGACCTTGTTATTGTAAACACCTGCGGCTTTATTGACGCGGCGAAGAGCGAGGCCATCGACACCATACTCGAAATGGCGGAGCTGAAAAAAGCGGGCAGACTGGGCGGAATTATCGTCACGGGCTGTCTTTCCGAGCGCTACAGGGATTCCATAAGCGAGGAGCTGCCTGAAATAGACACCGTGCTGGGCGTTGGCAGCTTCGGCAGCATCGTCGAGGCGGCGGACGCCGTGATGGAGGGTCGAAGGCTGAGCCTCTTCGGCGACAGCAGCGCCCCCATCGACGAGATACCGCGCGTCGTCTCGACCGGACCGGGCTGGGCGTATCTGCGCATCGCCGAGGGCTGCAACAACTTCTGCGCCTTCTGCGCCATTCCCTTTATCCGCGGGCGGTACCGCTCACGGCGGATGGAGGACATCGTGGAGGAAGCGCGCGACCTCGCCGCGCACGGCGTGAAGGAGCTTATAGTCATCGCGCAGGACATCACGCGCTACGGCACGGACCTTTACGGCAAGCGCAGTCTTGCCGCGCTGTGCAGAGAGCTTGCGAAGATAGATGGCGTGGAGTGGATACGCCTGCACTATCTCTATCCCGACCAGTTTGACGACGAGCTTATAGACGAGCTTGCCGCGAACGACAAAATAGTGAAATATCTGGACATACCCATCCAGCACATAAACGACGGCATACTCAAGGCCATGAACCGCCGCGGCACCGGCGGAGAGATACGCGCGCTGTTCAAGACCCTGCGCGAACGCATCCCCGGTCTCGTGCTGCGCACGAGCCTTATCGCGGGTCTGCCCGGTGAGGGCGAGGCCGAGTTTGAAGAGCTCTGCGAATTCCTGCGCGAGGCGCGCATCGAGCGCGTGGGCGTATTCCCCTTCTCCCCCGAGGAGGGCACGCCGGCGGCAAAAATGCCGCACGTTGACGCGGAGGAGGCGCAGCGCCGCGCGGATATCATACTTGAGCTTCAGGCCCCGATAATGGACGAATTCTGCGCGGGCTTCGTCGGAAGGACGCTGCGCGTGCTGTGCGAGGGCGTCGATGACGAGACGGGGCTGAACACCGGAAGAAGCTACGCCGATTCGCCGGATATAGATGGGCAGGTACTCTTCTCCGGCAGCGCCGCAGAGGGCGAAATGGTGAATGTATTGATTCAGAGCGCGGAAGATGGTATACTCTTCGGCGAAGTGGAGGAATGCACAAAATGATGAAAACTACTGCAAACAAGATCACCATGTTCCGCATCGCGCTTATCCCGGTGTTTCTCATTCTGGCATACACGGGGCATCTGTACGTTGCGCTTGCGGTTTACATAATTGCCTGCCTTTCCGACGTGGCCGACGGCTACATCGCGCGGCACTATAATCAGGTGTCGGACTTCGGCAAGTTCATGGACCCGCTGGCGGACAAGATGCTGGTGCTGTCCGCGATGTGCTTTTTCGTCGAGAACGGGCAGATGCCCGGCTGGTGCGTGGCGATAGTGCTGTTCCGCGAATTCGCGGTGTCCGGTCTGCGGCTCATCGCGGTGGAGCAGGGGCGCGTGATAGCGGCGGCATGGTCCGGCAAGCTCAAGACGGGCTGCACCATGGTGGGGCTTTCCGCAATGATGCTCTTCTCCGAGGCCGCGGCTGTAAACACGATATTCACCGTGCTCATACTTATCACGACGGTCGGCTCCGGCATACACTATTTCTGGGTCAACCGCGACGTATTCAAATCATAAGACTGCTCAATTGAGAGGAAAAGACCATGAAGCTTTATAATTCGGCAACACGCAAAAAGGAAGAATTCGTTCCCAACCATCCCGACATCGTGAAGATGTACACCTGCGGCCCGACGGTATATCACTTTGCCCACATCGGCAACCTGCGCTCCTACATCATGGAGGACGTGCTGGAGAAGTACCTGCGCTATCTGGGCTACAACGTCAAGCGCGTGATGAACATCACCGACGTGGGGCATCTGACCTCCGACGCCGACGAGGGCGAGGACAAGATGCTCAAGGGCGCACAGCGTGAACACAAGACCGTCATGGAGATTGCAAAGTTCTACACCGACGCGTTCTTCTCCGACTGCGGCAAGCTCAACATCAAGACGCCCGACGTGGTGGAGCCGGCGACGCACTGCATAGACGAGTATATCAAGATAATCACGAAGCTGATGGACACGGGCTACGCCTATTTTGCGGGCGGCAACGTGTACTTTGACACCTCCAAGCTCGAGCGTTACTACATCTTCAACGACTTTAACGAGGAGGACCTCGCCGTCGGCGTGCGCGAGGGCGTGGACGAGGACACGAACAAGCGCAACAAGAACGACTTCGTGCTGTGGTTCACAAAGTCCAAGTTTGAGGATCAGGCGCTGAAATGGGATTCGCCGTGGGGCGTGGGCTATCCCGGTTGGCACATAGAATGCTCCGGCATTTCCATGAAGCATCTGGGAGAGGATCTTGACATCCACTGCGGCGGGATAGACAACGCTTTCCCCCACCACACCAATGAAATTGCCCAGTCGGAGTCCTATCTGGGGCACAAATGGTGCAACTTCTGGATGCATGTCCACCACCTGAACACCACCACGGGCAAAATGTCAAAGTCGAAGGGCGAATTTCTGACGGTGTCGCTGCTTGAGGAAAAGGGCTATGACCCGCTCGCCTACCGTCTCTTCTGCCTGCAGAGCCACTACCGCAACGGCCTTGTGTTCACGTGGGAGAACCTTGACAACGCGCAGACCGCGTACAGCAAGCTCGTCGCCAAGATCGCCGCGCTCAAGCCCGGCGAGGGCGAGTATGACGAGGCCGCGGCCGCCGCGCTGAAGGAGAAGTTCTGCGCCGCGCTCGACAACGACCTGAACACCTCTCTCGCCGTGACCGCGCTTTACGACGTGCTCAAGTACAAGACGAACGACGCAACAAAGCTTGCCGTTATCGGCGACTTCGACCGCGTGCTGAGTCTGAGTCTCATCGAGAAGGCCGCGAAGAAGCGCGAGGAGCTGAAAAAAGAGCAGCTTTCCGGCGGCTTCACCATCATTTCCGAGTCCGGCGAGGCCGACGCGGAGGTCGAGGCGAAGATACAGGCGCGTCAGGACGCGAAGAAGGCAAAGAATTACGCCGAGGCCGACCGCATCCGCGATGAGCTCAAGGCCGCCGGCATAGAGGTCACGGACATCCCCCACGGGGCAAAGTGGAAGCGGATCTGATACTGAATCGTAAAATATAGAGGAGTGTTCACGGGATACTCCTCTATATTCATATACGGGGTGAATGAAATGAAGAAAATTTCCGCGCGCATGTGGGCGACGCTGATACTCATCGGCCTTGTCGGCCAGTTTGCATGGACGATAGAGAACATGTATTTCAACGTGTTCCTTTACAACACCATATCCACCGACCCGCGCTATATCTCCGCCATGGTCGGGTGGAGCGCCGCCGCGGCGACGCTGACGACGCTGCTGATGGGCGCGCTTTCCGACAGGGTAGGAAAGCGCAAGCTGTTCATCTGCGCGGGCTACATCCTGTGGGGCATATCTACGGCAGCCTTCGGGCTTATCACGGTCGATAACGCGGCAAAGCTCTTCCCCGCGCAGGCCGCGGCCGCGGCGGCGGTGATGGTGGTCATACTCGACTGCGTGATGACCTTCTTCGGCTCGACCGCGAACGACGCCGCCTTCAACGCGTACATAACCGACTCCATCGACGCCGGGAACCGCGGCAGGACGGAATCCGTGCTGGCGGTGCTGCCGCTTCTGTCGATGCTGATAATTTTCGGCCTTTTCGACGGCATGACGCAGCGCGGCGAGTGGCAGAGGTTCTTCGCAATCTTCGGCGCGCTTGTCACTTTGGCGGGCGTCGCGGGCATATTTCTTATAAAAGAGCCGGACATCAGCCCCCGGCACGAACCGTATCTGAAAAACCTTGTATACGGGCTTCGCCCGGATGTGATACGGGATAACCGCGCGCTGTACCTCGCCTTTGCGGCGTTCTGCCTGTTCTCCGTGGCTGTGCAGGTGTTCTTCCCCTATCTCATAATCTACATGCAGAATTACCTCAAGATAGATAATTACGCGCTGGTGCTGGGCGTGGTGCTGATAACGGCGTCGGTCGTGAGCGTGGCCTCCGGAAAGGCGATAGACCGCGTTGGCAAGCTGCACTTCGTGCTGCCCGCCGCGGCGGTGATGTTCATCGGGCTTGTGGGGATGTACTTCGTGCGCAGCATGGCCGGTGTGATGGCGGCGGGCTGCGTGATGATGAGCGGGTACATGCTCGTCACGGCAGTGCTGTCCGGCGTTATCCGCGACTACACGCCTGAGGGCAAGGCCGGGCATTTTCAGGGCATACGCATGATATTCGGCGTGATGCTGCCGATGATCATCGGCCCCGCCGTCGGCGCGGCGGTGATACGCGGCTCAGACAGCACGTATGTGGAGCTGGGCGTCGTGAAAACTGTGCCGACGCCGGGCATTTTCCTCGCCGCGGCGATAGTGCTGCTGCTTATCATTCCCCCGGTGCTGCTGCTGAAAAAGCCGGGCGCGGAAAGCAAGGAGGGCAAGGCATGAGCGCGATGATGACACGCTGGGGCGCGGCGCTGGACGCCAATGCGGTCCTGCAGGAATATCCCCGGCCGCAGATGGTGCGTGAAAGTTATGTAAATCTTAATGGCTACTGGGATCACGCCATAACGGACGGCGGCGCGCCGGGCGCGGAATATGACGGGCGCATTCTCGTGCCGTTTTCGCCGGAGGCCCCGCTTTCCGGCGTGGGGCGCAGTCTCGCCCCCGGGCAGACGCTGTGGTACAGGCGCGCGCTGCCGTGTGCGCGGCAGGCAGGTCTAAGGACGCTGCTGCACTTCGGCGCGGTGGATCAGACGGCGCGCGTATACGTAAACGGCGCGCTCGCCGCCGAGCATACGGGCGGGTACACCGCCTTTTCCGCGGACATAAGCGCGCTTCTGACCGATGGCGAGAATATACTCACCGTCGCCGTGCAGGACGCGACGGAGGCCGTTCCCCTCTCCCGCGGGAAGCAGAAAACGAAGCGCGGCGGCATATGGTACACCCCGCAGAGCGGCATATGGCAGACCGTGTGGATGGAGCACGTGCCGGAGGAATATATCAGCGCGCTGAGGATAACGCCGGACGCAGCGCACGGACAGGTGCGAATCGCGGTGCTGTCCGACGCAGAGCGTGAATGCTGCATCGTTTTTCAGGGGCGGCGCATAGAGGGGCGCACGAACAGCGGCATCACGGTGTCAGTCGATGCGCCGGAGTTGTGGTCGCCCGAATCGCCGAAGCTTTATGAATTCTCCGCGGAGCTGGGCGCAGACAAGGTGGACAGCTATTTTGCCCTGCGCGACGTGGGCGTAGGCAAGGATGAAAAGGGCCGCCCCTGCCTCATGCTAAACGGCAGGCCGTATTTTCACTCCGGCGTGCTCGATCAGGGCTATTGGCCGGACGGGCTGTACACCGCGCCGAGCGACGCGGCGCTCGTGTACGACATTGAGCTTATAAAGAGCATGGGCTTCAACATGCTGCGCAAGCACATCAAGATAGAGCCGATGCGCTGGTACTATCACTGCGACAGGCTGGGCATGCTTGTCTGGCAGGACATGATGAACGGCGGCGGAAAATATGACCCGATAACCATTTCAGCGCCGCTGATAACACGCCGCCACAAGAACGACCATGACTATAAGCGCTTCGCCCGCGAGGACGCGGAAGGGCGCGCGCAGTATTACCGGGAGCTGGACGAGCTGACGACACAGCTTTACAACTGCCCGTGCATCGTGATGTGGGTGCCGTTCAATGAGGGCTGGGGCCAGTTTGACGCGGCCGAGGCCGTGCGCCGCATTGGGGCGAAGGACGCCACGCGCACCATTGACCACGCGAGCGGCTGGCACGACCAGGGCATAGGGCAGATAAAAAGCCTGCACGTCTACTTCTATCCGTACCGCTTCAAGCCCGACGCGCTGGGGCGTGCGGTGGTGCTGTCCGAATTCGGCGGGTACAATCTGCCCGTTGAGGGGCACACGTGGAACAACGTCAACTTCGGCTACCGCGCGTACAAAACGCGCGAGGCTCTTGGCAGGGCTTACGCCGCGCTTTTCGCCCGGCAGATATTGCCCGCGCGCGAGGCCGGTCTGGCCGCCAGCGTATATACGCAGCTCAGCGACGTTGAGGATGAGATAAACGGCTTCGTCACCTACGACCGCGAGAGCGTCAAGTTCGACGCCGCAGCGGTGAAGGCGATAAACGACAATCTGATATACGGCTGATACCTTGAAGCAGCAAATCGGGGCGGCGTCCGCAATGGACGCCGCCCCTTCGGTTCGCCGCGTCAGGCCAGCTTCACTACCGTAAGCGTGCTGTTGGCATAGGTGTTGCTCGTGCCGCTGTTGTTCAGCACGGTCAGCGTCTGCGCCGCCGTCGGGCTGACTATCGCGGTGAGGGTTATCCTGTCTCCGCCCGCGGCGGACTGTGTCTCCGCGGTGACGGCATAGGGCAGCGCCGTGCCGTCGAGCGCAAGGGCCGCGCCGAGAGTTCCGGCATCGGCGACGGAGGCGTCGCTTGCAAACGTGACCAGATACTGCCCCGCCGCAAGCGTCACGCCGGTCGTTCCGGAGGCCGTAATGTCCCCGGTGGAATTTATCACGTTCGTGGGCAGCGCAAGCGCAGAGCCGCTTGCCACGGTCTGCGCCGCGGCGTTATAGAGCAGCGCGTTCTCATTCGTCGCCGCTGTACCGGCAGGCCCCTGCGGGCCTGTTGCGCCGGTGGCGCCTGTGGCTCCCGTTGCACCCGTGGGGCCAGCCGGTCCCTGCGGGCCGGTCTCTCCCTGGGGGCCAGCGGGGCCGGTCGCGCCGGTTGCTCCGGTCGCGCCGGTGGGGCCGACAGGTCCGGCGGGGCCTTGCGGCCCTTGTATCCCCTGCTGTCCCTGCGGCCCGGCGGGGCCCTGCGGGCCCATCGGCCCGGCCGGGCCGACGTTGCTTCCGCAGCCGCAGCAGCCGCAGCTTCCGTTGCAGTTGTTGGTATATATCTTCGTAGAATAGCTGTCGTTTTCCGCCATGGCTTTCCTCCGAAAGATGGATTTGAGGCGGGCTGTGCGAAAGTCTCCCCGCCTGTAACAATCTATGCTGTGCGCCGGGGATATGTGCGGGGGGCAGGGCGCGGGTGGGCATATTAACGGGATTTTAACGGGGAAAGTTCTAATTTCTTGAAAGTTTGTTA
>OLOV01001437.1_pt1 | contig 18611 bp, 16 predicted proteins | sample 1672931 | NCBI WGS metagenome assembly OLOV01 (sample SAMEA3136738, study PRJEB25190) | human gut metagenome | biome: human gut; feature: human-associated habitat; material: faeces | place: Austria | collected 2013
GCCCTGGCGCAGGCGCTCGGCGCGGCTGCCCTCGGCAATGATGCCGAACTGAACGCCCGGGCAGCGGGAAAGCCCCCAAATCACGTAGGAGCCGACAGCCCCGGCCCCCAGCAGTGCAACTTTTTGAATCTTCATAGATGTCCCCTCTCCTCTCCCAAAACCGCAAAAAAGACAAAACCCCATACCATTACGGTATGGGGTTTTCCAAGTGGAGGATGGGGGACTCGAACCCTCGACCTCTGCGATGTGAACGCAGCGCTCTAACCAGCTGAGCTAATCATCCATGTGCGATTGACAAATGATATTATAAAGGATTCCGCCGCGTTTGTCAAGCGCCGGGAACAATTTTTATCTGCAGTTTTTCCAAAGTGTGCTTTTGCCGGCAGGATGGACCGCCCCGCCCCAGCATATAGGGGAGGGCACACCGGCCGAACGCCTTGACTTGGGTTGTTATTCCGCGCACATTTTCTCACGCTCTGTTGTTATCCACGGCACAATTCTGCGGCGGCGCACCCCCTCAATGTTGTTATCCGGGACACAATTTTCCCCCTCCCGGATTGGAGCAGCGCGCACAGTTTGCCGCCCCGCTGTTGTTATCCAGCGCATAATTCCATCCGGCCGTTCCCGTCGGGATTTCCACGGCAGAGTTGTTATCCCGCACACATTTTGCAGCTTTGCTCCGCCTTGCCCGGTGTTGTTATTTAGCACACATTTTATACCTGAAAATAATGCAGTTGTTATTGGCAGCACAATTCAGCCGTGCTGGATTTCGGCTTTCTGCGATTTTCTCTATTGTTATTCTGCGCACATTTTACAATTTGTAGAATTTCGGCAGGGTTGTTATCCGCAGCACAATTCGTAAAAAAGAACGCTTTTACGTCGGTCTATTGTTGTTATACAAAGCACAATTCCAAAAATCTATTTTCGGGTGTTGTTATTTGCGGCACATTTTACGAAAAGCTGTATTTTTCCATTCCCTGTTGTTACGGTCAGCACAGTTTTTCCGTATGCAGGGTGCGGTTGTTATCGGCAGCACAATTCCGGTCTGCAGGATTTTTGCTTCCGGGGTTGTTAAACGCAGCACATTTTTTGCAGAGCGGCTTTTCCGCGCCGGTATTGTAACAGAGAACACAATTCAAAAAAATTCTCTTTTATGGTTGTTATACCTGACACTTTTCAAAAATCCCACCCAAAATTGCGACCGCAGAATTTTTGCGCAAAAAATATTTTTTTGCGTTGTTACCGCCGGCACATTGTAGCGCAGCGCACAGCCCGGTTGTTAGACAGCGCACAGCAGGGTTGGAATCCACCGCACAGTTTTGTTGTAATTTTCGACATAGCTACACCTTATTTCTAAATATATATAAATATAGCCTAAAATTTCCAAAAACAAAAAACGCATATTTCCGGCGCGGAAAAAGAAATGTGCTGAATGTTACAATAATTGACACCCGGCGCACAATCTGGTATTATACGCTTAACGAATTGCGCGATACTTTTCGGGAAATTCGCATGCTTTTTTAGATTTTTAGAAAATTGTTGTTATTTAAAGCACATTTCCGGCCCGTGCAGCAGGATGGCTGCGGGCTTGGGATGTGTATTTTTCAGTGCGTGTAAAGGCATCCCGTACAATTCCCGTCTGCGGCGTTGTGCGGCAATGCCTGAGAATGAGGTTTTCAGCATGGCTTCTTACACACCCACCCCCTCGGCCACCAAGGCAGGGAGCAAAAACGGCCGCACCAAAAAGACTGCGGCCAAGGCCGGTGCAAAAAACGGCAAAAAGCAAAGCACGGCCCCGGTCGCTACCTACAGCGGCCGCGGCAGCCAGACGATCGTCCGGAAATCCAACGACCTGATCCAGAACGCAATGTACAGCCTTTCACTGAGTCAGCAAAAGCTGATGCTGCACATTTTCGCCATGATCAAGCCGTCGGATACCGAGCTGCCACGCTATGAGATGTCGATCTATGAGTTTCTCAAGCTCTGCGGCGTGGACCCCCACAACGGCTCGATGTACAAGCAGGTCAAAAAGAACATCGAGGACATTGCCAACGCCAAGGTACAGTGGATCCGTCTGGCAGGCACCCAAAAAATCACGATGTTCCGCTGGCTTTCCAGCGCAACGATCGATGAGGGCACCGGCAAGATCGTGCTGACGCTGGACCAGTCGCTCAAGCCGCACCTGATCCAGCTTAAAGAGTTCTACACAACAATGAACATCACCTATACGCTCCCGATGAAGAGCCAGTATAGCTTGAAGATTTATGAGTTGTGCAAGAGCTACCAGAATCTCTACCTGACGAAAAAGCAGAAGGGCGAGCCGCTCGTCTGGAACATTGAAACGCTGAAAAAACAGGTGGACTGCAACGCAGCCAACTGGGCCCATGTCCGCCGCACGGTGCTGGACAAGGCGAAAAGTGAGATCAACGGACACACCGACATTTATTTTGACTATGAGGTCTACGAAAAAGACCGCCAGCGCGTCATTGCCATCGCAGTCACGATCGAGCCTGTGGACAAGCAGGTCGCGGATGATAAGCTGAACGAGATCACCAAATCCATGTCGAGCAAGGTGCGCAGCAAGAAAAACAAGCTGACGCTGGCAGAGACCGGCACTTTGGACGATGACCCGAATGTCCTGACGCTGGAGTATGTTTCGGTGCCTGAGACAACGATCCCGTATTCCTACGGTGCTACGCCGGAAATGCTGCGTCAGGAGCTGGAGGTCAAGGCAGAGCTGGATAAGCTGGCACGAGAACTGACCGCCGATGAGATGGAGGCTGTGCATACCATCATCGGCGCCATGGTCAAGATGGCCGGAACGCCGCGCGGCAATGACAAGATGATTGACGGCGGCAACGCGCATTTCTTCCAGACTATGAACAATGTCATCGACAACTGCGGCGGCCTGCGCCGCTGGTTTGAGGGGGCTGCGACCCGCTATGCCGCCAAGGTCATCCCGGTGGCACGCACCAAGAGCGCGCCGCTGCCGTATCTGTCCCGTGCGATCCTTGAGGATCTGGAAAACTATCGTCTTTATGTCGTGGGCGGTATGCCGGAGGAGTTGGAGGACGAATACCCCGAAACGCCGGATATCGTGGAGACGACTGACTTTGTGGAAACAGACGCCGAGCCGGTGAACCAGCTGGAACCAGACGATGCTGCGACAAAAAAGGAAATCACGGCAGCCCTGCTGCGCTACATCGACCGCGAGGCGCTCTCGGCAAGGCTGACGACCGGCCAGATGGAGGCCTTTGAGGATATTTTGCAGATGACAGCCTACTTCTGCCGACGTAATGTCAAGGGCAAGGATGACGGCATGATGGAGGGCAAGGCCAACATGCAGTTTTTGGATGCCCTCAATAAGGTCATCGCCCGCTATGAAAGCCTGACCATTCTGTTTGAGGCGATGGCGGTCATGATGGACTATGACACCTACTGGAAGGATTTGATGAAGAATCCCAAGATCAAGAATCCGAAGCTGGTCTTTCAGTCCGAGGTGGAGAAGGCGCTGCTGATGCCCTCCGCCGTGATCGGCGCGTATACTGCCCGCAGGGACCAGAATGACAGCGGCCGCCCTGCAAGAAAAGAGTACAACTGGACGAAGGTTTTTGACGAAGAATAACCGCACCGTCTGCAAAATGTGCGCTGAATAACAACCAAAGCCCGTATCCCTCAACGCGAAGGATACGGGCTTTGCATATTTATTCAGATGCTATAAATATTCACAACCGCTTTACAACCGCCTCGATGGCAGCCTTATCCAGATCTTCGCCGATGACAATCAGTACCTCCTGACCGTTTGGGATCGGCTGCAGGGTCATTGCATCCCGGGCGGCATTCAGCTCCAGCCAGCCGCCGTTTTCGGGAATGAAGCCCTTGATGCGCAGGATATGGCCGTACCCTGCGCCCTGCAGCAGCGTGCGTGCGGCCCGCTGCAGCTGCTCTGCCGTGCGGCCCAGCTCGAGAAAATACAGCGAGGTGAACGCCTCATGCTCGTCAAAGTGCAGCTTGACATAGCTTGTCTGCTGCCAGCCGCAGCGGTCGATGCGTTCCCAGTCCGTATCGGTCAGCGCGGCCCAGTCTTTGCAGAGGACATCGTCACCGAAGCGGCGGGGGCAGCGGCAGGCTGCCAGCGCGCGATTCAGATGCGCAACCACCGCCTCGGCCTGCGCGCGGCTTGCCTGCTGGGCACGGCTCATGACCACCAGCCCGGCGCTGGCAGCCTCCGAGGCCAGCAGATACTCCGCCTGCGGGGAGAGTGTGTCCTCAAGCCGAGCATCCACGATTGCAACGACATTGCCCAGCGCGTACCAGCGGTCCAGCGGCTCGTCCCGCAGGATGTCGTAGAACTCGTCCACATCAAAGATGCCGCTTGGCTCGATGACCACCCGGTCAAAGCCGCGCATCGCCATCGAGATCAGCTTGGTCCGCATGCGGCGCTGATGGGTGTCGCAGTCGCAGCCGCCGCTGATCGTTTCGATGTCGCAGCGCTCCCCGATGAGGTCCTGCAGCAGCATGGCATCTACATTCACCGCACCGAAATCATTTTCCAGAATACAGACATTGTGTCCCTGTTGGATAAGATATTGTACATATTTGCGTAAAAATGTTGTCTTTCCGGAGCCTAAAAACCCGGTGATGAGATCGACCTGTACCATAAGCACCCCTCCCTATGGAAAACAGTATAGCCCATTTGCAGGCAAATGTCCATGAAAGCAGAGAAAAAGGCTGTGCAGGGCGGATAAAGATTTTTTAAAAATCTTGAAGTTTTTTTGAAAAAAGCGTTGACAAATCCTGCGGGGCACGCTATAATATATGAGCGTTGAGGGCAGACGCCCAAAACAAAACCCGATGGGGATTCGCATAATGGTAGTGCAGCGGACTCTGACTCCGCCCGTGGGAGTTCGATCCTCTCATCCCCAACCACACCGCAGCAGCCTGGCTGCTGCGGTTTTTCTTTCCGGGGTGTAGCGCAGTTGGTAGCGCGCTTGGTTCGGGACCAAGAGGCCGTGGGTTCAAATCCCGTCACTCCGACCAAAAGGACCTCCAGCTTAGGCTGGGGGTCCTTTTTGTCGCCAGAGGGACGAGGGTTTGAACAGGACGGCGCGCCGCAGCGCGCAAAAAACAGTCCGGTGGACTGTTTTTTAGTCCGAGGGAAAATCCCGTCACTCCGACCATAAGCCTGTGACATCTTTTTTGCCACAGGTTTATTTTTTTTTGTGTTGCCTATATATTACATATAAAATAGGTAGGCGCAATCATCATAACCGATAAGAACACCCCGCGGCGAGAGGGTACGCTCCCTTCGCTGCGGGGTGTTCTGGTTTATTTCAGGTTCGGGCGGTCCTGATCGCCGTCGGCCTTGAACATGACGAAATTCTCCGGCTTGTTTGTAAAGTAGTAATATTCGGTGTTCTCGTGCAGGGGCGGGGTCAGGTAGTTGGGAATGATGCAGCCGTCGCCCTCAACGCGCTCGGTAAAGCCGGCGGCCAGCCAGACATCGGCAGGGATACCGGCATTGTAGCAGTCCATGTACTCGGCGCCCTCGTGGTTCAGGATCGCGTCCAGCGCCGCCCCCAGACGGGGCAGCACACTGTCCTCACCGATGAAGTCCACCAGCCGCACCACGGCGGCGCAGCCGGTCTCCTTGGCGGAAACTGTGCGGGTTACGACATAGGCCAGCAGCTTGTTGTTCTCGCAGGCGGCCCAGACATCATATTTGAAGTGCGGGTAGTGGAAGTACCGCCGCCGCATGTACCACACATCCTTGCGCGGCGTGTGGGGCGTGGCGGGCATGCCCAGCGGGATCAGGTCGGCGGCATCCTCCACCTTGGCAAGGCCCAGATCGCGCTGGACCGGGGGCAGGGAATACCGCAGCGGCTTGGCAAGGTAGTAAGCGCGGCGGCGGCCCAGACGGTAGTAGTGGGGAAGCCGTTCGGCCCGCCAGCCGAGGAACTGGTAGAAGGTGCAGGTGTTGGGGCGGATGTTGTTGCAGGCCACCACATCGGCGTTCAAAAGCCCGGGCAGGGCGTTCATCAGCTCCAGCCCGACACCGTTGTGGCCCTTGGCGGCCACCCAGACGCTGACCCAGATGTCCGGCTTGCGCCGGGTGTTGGCCAATATGTACCCGGCGGCGCTGACATAGCGGCCGTCCTCCTCCGCCACGGCAAACTGGGGCACACCGCCGCGCCCTGCGTAGTAGTGGTGGTACAGCTCGGGCCGGTTCAGCAGCGGCAGGCGCATGTCAAAATTGTCGTTGATAAAATCAATGATGGCGGCGTCCTCGCCGAGGCGCGCCAGCCGGAATGTTGTCTCAGACAATGGCCGACCCTCCCGTGACCGGCAGCGTTACGCCGGTGATGAACCGCGCCTCATCGGAGAGCAGGAACGCCATGGCCGGGACCACATCGGCGGGGGTCGCGTTGCGGCCCATCGGGTTTTCCTCAGCGGCGGCCTGCACGATCAGGTCGGGGGTGTCCTTCAAGAAATTCGTTTCCATCATACTGGGGGCCACGCAGTTGACCGTGATGCCGAAGCGGGCATATTCGACAGCCAGACTCTTGACAAGGCCGCCGATGGCGCTCTTGGCCATGACATAGGCGGCGGTGTTCTTGGGCGGGCAGCCGATGGTGTAGCTGGTCTGGATGAACAGCACGCGGCCGAATTTTGCCTTGGCCATGGCAGGCAGCACGGCGCGGCACAGACGCACGGCGCTGTGGACCTGAATCTCAAGATCGCGGTCAAAGCGGGTTTGGTCAAACGCCTTGAACTTGGCATTGACTACGGGCAGGGCGGGCAGATGGATGAAATGGGTCGGCGCAGGGGCGGACGATGCCAGTACCTGCACAAATGTGTCCACCTTGGCACGGTCGGACAGGTCCACATCAAAGGGGCGCACCTGTCCGGGAAAGCGGGTGCAGAGGTCGGCCAGCTTTTCCAGATCGCCGCAGCCCTGGGCCAGCACAGTCGTGTCGGCGGGGGCGTCGGCCAGCAGCCGCTCGATCAGTGCGCGGCCCACATCGCTGGTGGCACCGGTGATAAGATAGGTATAAGCCATGATTTTCTCCTTACAGTTGCAGGGGCGGCAGGGGGGCTACTTCGCCAGCCCGGCCTTGATGACGCCGCGTGTCACGCGCTTGCCGTCCTGATTGGTGATGACCGCCTTGATCTCGGCCTCACTGCCGATCTCACTGACCGAGACAACGGTCCCCTTGACGGTCAGCGTGTCCCCGATGAAGATGGGCTTGGCAAATTTACACTCAACGCCGTGGAGCAGGCAATGCTCTCCGGGCAGGTAAACGCCTGCCAGTGTCGAAAAGTAGCTGGCGCCCAGCATGCCGTAAACGACCCGGCCGGGAAAGCCGCGGCCCTTGGCATAGTCGGCATCCATGTGAATGGGGGAGACATCCCCGGTGATGGTGCAGAATGCGTCCATCATCTCCGGCGTGACCGTGACGGTGAACTCCTCGCTCAGGCCGGGGGTCATTTCCGCCAGCGTGTAGTGGTTCATGGCAGACTCCTTTGTATCATTGGAAAAAGGCGGCAAAATTGCCGCCATGAAAGTATGCAAAAGTTATGTGGGGGCGGATGCCTGCATCCGCCTGCGGGATCACACCATCCGTGCGACGAGATCCAGCAGATCGCCGACATCCTTCAGGCCACGGACATCTGCCAGCTTGAACTTGATGTTGAACTTCTTCTCGATGGCGGTCAGCAGGTTGATCTGCTCCAGGCTGTCCCAGTCCTCAATATCGTCCGCGCAGGTGCTGCGGTTGATCTCAAGGGAGTCATCGTCAAAATTATCGCGGAAAATATCCTGTACCGCGCTCAGAATTTCCTGTTCGCTCATAGTAATAGGGTTAAGGCAGGAAAAGTCGTCAGCGTGGACTTCACGATGGTAGATGCCTATACTATACCATAAAAAGGGTGCGGACGCAAGAATCAAAGTCCGTAATCCTCCAGCCGCTGCTGCAGCTCGGCCTCGTTTGCAAGATAGACGCCCTGCTGCAGGGCCAGCACATCGCTTTCGGGCAGCAGGTGTGTGTAGATCTCCTCATAGGTGGCCAGCGGGCCGATGCCCTCGGCTGTATACAGGGCCGGGTGGCCGGCGCAGTCCCGCAGCAGGTAGCGGGGCGGGGCAGCCTGCGGCTGCCCGCGCACAAGCCATGCCAGCCCCGCCGCCAGGCAGAGCACCGCAGCCACCGCCAGCAGCGCGAGATATACCCCGCGCGGGCTGATTTGTCTGTTTTGCATAATAATTCCCCCTTGCACGGTTAGTATGGCCGCCATGACAGACAAAAACACCGAAAGTTGTGAATTTTGCGTCCGATACTGTACTTTTGCTGCCGTTTTGTGGTATAATCCATTCTATAGCATTGTGCATTTTCGTGTTACGGCGTAAGGCCGTATCTTTTATATGGACCAAAGGAGGCGGTTCCCATAGAACCCAAGCAGCAGCGCCATATCTCCACAGATGGCGTAAAAACGACCGCAGGTGCCACCGGTCAGCCCGGCGCACCCCAGAACAACCAGAACAAAAAGAAAAAGCCGAAAAAGCGCCGCAGCATCATTGGTATGATCTTAAGCTTTATCGGCTGTATGCTCTGCCTGTGTATCATGGCGGGCAGCGTAGGCGGCGTGCTGCTGTCCATGTATATCGTGCAGGTCACGGCAGATGATGCCGAGACGCTCGATCTGGACAACCAGAAAAACAAGCAGACCTCGATCATCTACGACCGTTACAGCGACGAGTATGACCAGCTGACCCGCGGCGAAAACCGCATCTGGCGCGAGCTTTCCGCCATGCCGGACAACCTGAAAAATGCCGTCGTCGCCATCGAGGACAAGAACTTCTGGACCGAGCCCGGCATCAACCTCAAGGGCACGATCGGCGCTGCGCTGAACGCCTTCACCGGCAACCGCATCTGGGGCACCAACCGCGGCGCCTCCACACTGGAGCAGCAGCTGATCAAAAACCTGACCGGCGATAACGAGCAGGACAATATGCGTAAGGTGCGCGAGATCTTCCGCGCGCTGGGTCTGGACAACAAGTACAGCAAGGAGACCATCCTTGAGGCATACCTCAATACGATCCCGCTGACCGGCATCGTCCACGGCATGGAGGCCGGCTCGCTCGAGTATTTCGGCAAGCATGTCGAGGATCTGACCCTCTCCGAGTGTGCGGTGCTGGCGTCCATCACCAAGAACCCGACCAAGTATAACCCGGCCACCAACCCTGAGGAACTCATCAAGCGCCGCAACCATGTTCTGTACGAGATGCAGTCTCAGGGGTATATCACCGAGGCGGAGTTCAACGCCGCCAAGGCCGAGACCATCACCCTGACCGAAAGCTCGGCCATGGCTGAGAACGCGACCCGCTCCTCGAGCAACTCCTGGTTCACCGATGCCCTGTACAACGAGCTGCTGACCCAGCTGCAGGAGGATCTGAACTACACGAAGGATGAGGCCAAGGAGCTGATCTTCTCCGGCGGCCTGCGCATCTACTCCACCGTGGACCCCAAGGTTCAGGAGGGTGTAGAAAAGACGATGTACAACGAGGACGACCTGATCCCCGCCCTGTGGCATGAGGAGCCGGTCTGCCTGCGTGATTACCCCGCCGACAGCAGCAGCTGGGACGAGGTCCAGTACGATGAGGCCACCGGCCTGCCCATCACGAAGGACGGCTACGCGGTCTACGGGCAGGAGGCAATCCCCGTCTACGCTGACGAGGAAGGCACAACGCTGAAGACGGGCAAGTCCACCGACCCCGACTACCCCAACGACACGACCGTCTACCTCTGCGTCTATGAGAAGGTCCGCACCCAGGCTTCCATAGCCGTGCTGGACTATGACGGCAACATTCTGGGCATCGGCGGCGGCATCGGTGAGAAGAAGGTCGACCTCGGCTTCAACCGTGCGACCTCGCCCCACCAGACCGGTTCTACGATGAAGCCGATCGGCGCCTACGCGCTGGCGCTGGACTACAAGCTGATCAGCTATTCCTCCCAGATCCTCGACGCCCCGTACTACTCTGCGGAGGACAAGAAGGTCCTGAAGGATCAGTATATCGGCGTGATGAGCCCCTATTCCGAGGCGGCCCAGTCCCGCACCGATGTCTGGCGTGCATGGCCGACCAACTATAATGGTGTCGGCGGTCAGGGCAACCCGATGCTCGTCTACGACGCATTGCAGCAGTCTTACAACACGGTGGCTGTCTGGGTCGGCGATATGGTCGGCGTGGATTACCTGTACAACTTTGTGCATGATACGCTGGAATGCAGCTACATCAGCGCAGAGAACGATATGGACCTCGGCCCTCTGGTCCTTGGCTCGCAGAGCAATGGTCTGACCGTGGTTCAGCTGGCGGGTGCCTACACGATGTTCAACACCGGCAGCTACACCACGCCGCACTACTACACCGAGGTCACCGACTATCAGGGCAATATGATCCTCGACAACAACAAGTATATCAACACCACGCAGGCCATCAGCGCCGACACGGCTTATATCATGAACCGTATGCTGTGGAATGTTCTGCACAGCCCCAAGGGTACTGCCTACGGCAGAGCCCCCGACGGCGAGATGGATTCCGTGGCCAAGACCGGTACGACGAGCAACTACAAGGACTACACCTTTGCAGGCTTGACGCCGTACTATGTCACCGCCATCTGGTGGGGCTGTGACCGCCCGACCGAGATGGACAAGCTGGGCAAAGCGGGCGCCAGCGGCAAGCCCATCCAGCTGGCATGGAAATACCTGATGGAGGACCTGCAGGCAGACCTGCCGGTCAAGGAATTCGCCAAGGGTGAGAATGTCGTTGAAAAACGGTTCGACACCTCCACGGGTGCCATCGTCTCCGGCGGCGGCGCCGTGGGCTACTATACCGAGGATAACCTCCCCGACAGCAGCTATACCGTCACAAGTGAGGAAGACCCCTTTGCCGCACTGGCACAGGCCGCCGCAGAGGCAGCGGCAGGGGCTGAATAAAAGCCTTCCCCCAAGGGGGAAGGTGGCGCGAAGCGCCGGATGAGGGGCGCGCTTGCCGCAGCGACCCATTCCCGGGCAATAGAGGCAAAGCTGCCCCTCATCAGTCACCTTCGGTGACAGCTTCCCCCGCGGGGAAGCCTTTATAAAAAACCACCCCAACCGCAAAACGGTTGGGGTGGTTTGTTTTTGTACGGGATACAGTTGTACTCGCACAAAAGATGTTGGCTTTTAACGGCTGTGCGCTGTGCAATCTGACAAAATGCACAAAAACCGGCCCAAAAGGCTTGCAACCTGCCCGCCCGCGTGGTATCATGGAACACATTGAGAAACACTTGTACACAAGGGGGAAACACAATGGCCGAGAGGCGTTTTCTGCTGGTAGATGCGGATGTTCTGCCGGAGGTTTTTGTCAAGGTGCTGCAGGCCAAGGAGCTGCTGGCCTCGGGTGCGGTGAGCAATATCTCTGCCGCCGCCAAGCAGGCGGGCATTTCGCGCAGCGCCTTCTACAAATATAAGGATACCGTCTTTGATGCCGAGACCGGGCGCGAGTCCATCACCGTTGTGGCCACGCTGCTCGACAAGACCGGCGCGCTGCAGAGCCTGCTCTCGGGCATTTCGGCGGCGGGTGCCTCGATCGTCACCATCACCCAGTCCCGCCCGGAGAATGGCGCGGCGCAGGTGGAGGTCACGGTCCGCACCGGCACGATGCAGATGCCGGTCGATGAGATGCTGACCCGCCTGTCCCACCAGCCCTGCGTGGTGGAGATCCACCGCGGGGCATGATGCAGGGGCGAGGCACGCCTCGCCCGCTGCCCTGCCAAAGCTGCGCTGCGGCGGGAAAGCTGGGAGCCGGATATGCCCGGCATATACAGGATACCAAGTGTAAGAACAGGGGAAGATAGAATGGCTAAAATTGCAATTATGGGCTTTGGCACGGTCGGCTCCGGCGTGCTGGAGGTCTGCCGCCGCAATGCGGCATCCATCGCCCGCCGTGCCGGTGAGCCGGTAGAGGTCAAGTACATCCTCGATGTGCGGGATTTCTCCGATTCCCCGGACGCGGCACTGTTTACAAAGTCAATCGACACCATCCTGAATGACCCGGAGGTCCGGGTCGTGGTCGAGACGATCGGCGGCACAAAATTTGCCTACCCGTATGTGCGGCAGTGTCTGGAAAGCGGCCGCAGCGTCTGCACCTCCAACAAGGAGATGGTCGCTACCTACGGCGCCGAGCTGCTTGCCCTTGCCAAGGCGCACAATGCGGCGTTCCTGTTTGAGGCCAGCGTCGGCGGCGGCACCCCGATCATCACCCCGATGCACCAGTGCCTGGCCGCCAACCATATCAGCCAGATCCGCGGCATCGTCAACGGCACCACGAACTTCATGCTGACCAAGATGAAGCGGGAGAACATGGGCTTTGACGCTGCGCTCAAAATCGCCCAGCAGCTCGGCTATGCCGAGACGAAGGACCCCGGCGATGATGTGGACGGCCGCGATGCCTGCCGCAAGATCGCCATTTTGGCCAGCCTTGCCTGCGGGCACCATGTCTACCCCGACAATATCCCGGCACGCGGCATCCGTGACATCACGGTGGCCGACATCAAGGCTGCGGAAAAGCTCGACAGCGCCATCAAGCTCATCGCCTGGTATGACGAGGGCCAGAACGGGAATATGGCCGCCGGCGTGGAGCCGATGCTCGTATCCAACGCAAACCAGCTTGCAGGCGTGGATGATGTGTTCAATGCCGTGCTGATGAAGGGCGATATGCTCGGCGATGTGGTCTTTTACGGCAAGGGCGCGGGCAAGCTGCCCACCGCCAGCGCCGTGGTGGCCGATGTGATTGATGCACTGAAGGACGGTGCAAAGGTCCATGACAGCCTTTTCTGGAAGCCCGCCGAAAAGCCGGAGGGGCAGTTGGTGGACAAAAATACCTACCCGTGGTACATCCGGGTAACCGGTGTGGCGGGTGCGCTGCTGCCCAGCGTGGCCGGTGCGGGCCATCTGGTCTTTGAGGAAAACGGCGAGGCCGCCTACCTGATCGACGCCGCCACGGCTGCCGAGGTTGCCGCTGTCACCCGGAAGATCGAGGTGCTGGGCGGCAAGGTCGCACTGGCTATGAAAAAACTGGAAGAGTAAGAGGGAACAGGGAATATGGTAACAGTAACAGTCCCGGCAACCAGCGCCAATGTAGGGGCCGGGTTCGACTCTCTGGGCCTGGCCGTCTCAATGCACAATGTGTTCACCTTTGAGGAATCCGACCGTATCCAGATCACCTCGGTGGACGGCACCCATGTCCCGGCGGGCAGCAACAATCTGGTCTACCGCTCAGCCCGGGTCGTGTATGATCAGCTCGGCATCCCGCTGAAAGGTCTGCGCATCACCCAGCGCAATGATATCCCGATGGCGCGCGGCCTCGGCTCCAGCTCGGCCTGCATCGTGGCGGGCATCATGGGTGCCAACGCCCTGCTGGGCGATAAGCTGACCGAACGCCAGATGCTGACGCTGGCAACCGCCATCGAGGGGCACCCCGACAATGTGGCCCCCGCCATGCTGGGCGGCTTTGTGACAAGCGTCATTGATGAGGGTCAGGTCTACAGCGTCAAAAAGGACATCGACCCGGAACTGGCCTTTGCGGCCTTTGTGCCGGATTTCCGCCTGCTGACCAGCAAAGCGCGTGCGGCGCTGCCTGCGATGGTCAGCCATAAGGATGCCGTTTACAATCTGTCCCGCGCGGCGCTGGCAACGGCCGCCTTCTGCGAGGGCAACTACGCGCTGCTGGGCGTGGCAACCAAGGATGTGCTGCACCAGAAATACCGCCTGCCGCTCATCGAGGGCGGCGATGAGGTGTTTGAGCTGGCACAGGATCTGGGTGCGCAGGCTGTGTACATCTCGGGCGCAGGGCCGACCATCATGGCCGTTGTGCATAAGGATGATACAGAGTTCTTTGCCCGTGCCGAGGCGGCGCTTGCGGCGGACGGCCCGCTGCATCATTTTACCGTGCATCGTCTGCTGGCCGACAATGTCGGCGCAGTGGTGAGCTGATATACGAAGGAACAGGGGAGAGGGGATACTACCAATGGGCTTGATCGTACAAAAATTCGGCGGCTCCTCGGTCAAAGACCGGAACCGCATCTTCAATGTGGCACGCATTGTCATGAATACCCGCAACGCCGGCAATGATGTCGTTGTTGTTGTTTCGGCGCAGGGCGATACCACCGATGATCTGATCGCCAAGGCGGCCGAGATCACCTCGGATCCGTCCCACCGTGAGATGGATATGCTGCTGGCGGCCGGTGAGGAGATCTCGATCTCGCTGCTGGCCATGGCGCTGCAGGAGCTGGGCGTCTCCGCCATCAGCCTGACAGGCTGGCAGGCCGGCTTCAACACCGACCGCGCCTACTCCAAGGCGCGCATCAAGCGTCTGGACACCGAGCGTGTCGAGAGTGAGCTGGCCCGCAACCGCGTTGTCGTTGTGGCAGGCTTTCAGGGGCTGAACCGTTCCGATGATATTACCACGCTGGGCCGCGGCGGCAGCGATACCTCCGCCGTTGCACTGGCGGCCGCGCTGCATGCGGACCGCTGCCAGATCTTTACCGATGTGGAGGGCGTCTACACCGCCGACCCGCGCAAGATCCCCAAGGCCACCAAGCTGAAGGAAATTACCTTTGATGAAATGCTGGAGCTGGCTTCTCTGGGTGCGCAGGTGCTGAACAACCGCAGCGTGGAGCTGGCTAAAAAGTACAATGTCGAGCTGGAGGTCATTTCCAGCATCAATCCGGTGCCCGGCACCGTCGTTAAGGAGGAATGCAAAGTGGAAGGTATGCTCATCAAGGGTGTTGCAAAGGACACCGATGTTGCCGTTCTGACTGTCAAGGATGTGCCCGATGTGCCGGGCATGTCGTTCAAGATCTTCAGCCTGCTGGCCCAGAAGAACATCAATGTGGATATTATTCTGCAGACCACCGGCCGTGACGGCAAGAAGGATATGAGCTTCACCGTGCCCCTCGGCGATGCCGAGAGCGCTGTGGCCGCCCTCAAGAACGCCACCAGCCGCATCGGCGGCGGCGATGTCAATGTTGACAAGGGCTGCGCCAAGGTCTCCATCGTGGGCGCCGGTATGCAGAGCCACTCCGGCGTTGCCTCCACCATGTTCGAGGCACTCTTCAACCAGAACATCAACATCAAGATGATCTCCACCAGTGAGATCAAGATCAGCGTCATCATCGACGAGGCCGATGCCGACAAGGCTGTTGCCGCCATCCATGACGCATTCATCAACTAAGCACTTTTGTAAAGCAATATAGAGGGATATGGGTAGGCCCCCGTACACAGTGTGGTGTACGGGGGCCGTTTGTGTTGTATAAAGGCTTACAGGAGCTTTTTGCCCTGCGCAAACTTTGCGGTCAGTGCGCCCTTGCCAAGGTAGGCGTACCGCTCCAGACGCTCGGCGGGGGTGAAGGTGCGCATGTTTTTCAGCGAATCATCGTCCAGCACAAGGGCGTCAAGGGCGTAGCCCTCCTCAAACAGGCCGACCTTCTCGCCGAAATCGGCCCAGAAATCACCGCCGCCGACCGTAGCCATGTACAGCGCCTCGGTCATCGTCAGCGGCTTTTCGCGCTGGTCAACATACCGCCAGCGCAGCTTGCTGACCTGCACGGCGGTGGCCATGACGGTAAACAGATCGAGCGTGTGACCGCCCGCCACATCGCTGCCCAGCCCGATGCGCCAGCCGCCGCGCAGATACCGGGCGGCGGGGGCGATACCGGCAATGACATTCTCATTGCTGGTGGGGCAGTGGGCGATCATGACGCGGTTTTGCTTCATCAGTGCGTCCTCCGCATCGGGGCAGTAGATGCAGTGGGCCATGACGGTCGGCACACTGCCGCCGAACAGTCCGCACCGGCTGTAGCTCTCGCCGTAGAAGCTTGTGTCAGGGCAAAGCTCGGACACCCATGCGATCTCGCCGGGATTCTCAGACAGATGGCTCTGGGCGGGCACGCCGTATTCGGCTGCCAGTGCGCCCAGCCCGGCCATATAGGCATCGGAGGTGCTGGGGGTGAACCGCGGGGTGATCATCGGCCGCACGGCCCCCGCGTGCAGGGTGTTCTCGGCCCGGCAGGTATCCAGCCAGCGGCGGGTCTCAGCCAGACCGGCAGCTGCATCGGGCTCCCGGTAGCTGTCCGGGCTGTTGCGGTCCATGCCCAGCTTGCCGACAAAGGCGGAAAGCCCGGCATCGCGCAGCTGGTGCATCAGCTCCAGCGTGGCATCGGTGTGCAGCGTTGCAAAGATGCAGGCGCGCGTGGTGGCGCTGTTTTTCAAATCGCGCACAAAGTAGGCGTAGCCAAGCTTTGCATACGCCGGGTCGGCGTAGTGCGCCTCCTCGGGGTAGGTGTACTGCTGCAGCCAGTCCAGCAGCTCCAGATCCATGGCGGTGCCGCAGTAGCTGTACTGCGGTGCGTGCAGGTGCAGATCGACCAGACCGGGGGTAATGATTTTACCCGTATAGTCGAGAATTTCGACCCCGGCAGGGGCGGCTGCGGAAAAACCGGCGCACAGGCCGTTTTCACACAGCAGGTATCCGTCCCGCACCCGCAGGGTATCGGGGGTGGGGGTGTCCAAAAAAGTGCCTTTCAGGGCGAAACGATCCATAGAAATGACCTCTCTGTATAAAATTGCTTTGTAGGGGCCGGGCATGCCCGGCCCGCAAGTGTACGGTGGATGCCCCTTTTCATGGGGGCGTAGGGCGGGGTGCCCTCACCCCGCGGCGGCCAGAGGGCTGGCCACCCTGCAAATCGGGCTTTCATAATCTCTATTATAAACAATATATAGCATCTGTTGCAAGTTTTTTGTTTACTTTATGTCGTTAAAGCGGTATAATACCAATATCTATTGATGTTTGAAAGGAATAACGATTTGGAACGTAAACAACTCGCACCCGGCGTATACATCACAACGCTGGATGCTGCTAAATTTAACCGCTGCCGCATCACGCTGCATCTGCGTTTCCCGGCCCGGCGGGAATCTGCCACCGATGCCGCCGTGCTGGCCCTTGTGCTGGAGCGCGGCTATGCGGCCTGCCCCGATATGACCGCCCTGTCCCGCCGTCTGGCCGAGCTGTACGGCGCGGACCTCGGTGTTGACCTTGCCAGCGCGGGCACCGACCGCGTGCTTTCCGCCGACATCTGCGGCATCAAGGACGCTTACGCACTGGCGGGGGAGAATCTGACCGATGCCTACGCCGACATCGTGTTCGGCACGATTTTTGACCCGTATCTTGTGGACGGTGCCTTTGACCCCGAGGCCGTGCGCATCGAAACGGAAACGCAGGCCCGCCGTCTTGAGGCGGAGTTCAACTCCAAGCGGCTTTACTGTGTGCGTCAGGCGCGCCGTAAATTCTACGGCGATACCCCGGCCGGCATCGAGCTGGGCGGCTACCCCGGCGAGCTGGTCCATGTGACCCCGCAGAGCCTCAAGGCGGAGTATGACCGCATCCTCTCCACCGCATCCATTGATGTGATGGTGCAGGGCGTGGACGAGGCCCGCGTGGCCGATCTGCTGCTGAAAAAGCTGGAGGGTCTGCACCGCGATCCGCAGCCGTTTGCTGCCCCCACCGCGATGCCTGCCACGCCGCTGCGCCACTTTAAGGAGAAAATCCCCGGCTTGACGCAGGCCAAGCTGTGTATGCTGTTTACCACCGGCGAGGAACACCCCAACCCGCCCAGCGTCAGCATCTTGCGCGTGGCGATGAGCGTGCTGGGCGGCTCCGCCACCAGTCGCCTGTTCCGCAACGTGCGCGAGAAGCAGTCCCTGTGCTACTACTGCGGCAGCGCCGCCCCGGAGCGGGTGGAGCAGATCATGAGTAGGGCTCTGGCCGCCCTGCCGGTGAACGGGGAGCGGGAGGAGCCGGCCTGCGAGGTGCGCATCCACGCCGAGCCCGAGCCCCGAGTGGTGGAGGAGGCCATGGACGTGAGCCAGGGCAAGCTGGCCATGGGCTACCGCTGCAGCAGCGACGACTATCCGGCCATGGTGCTGGCAAATCTGATTTTCGGCGGCACCAGCAACTCCAAGCTGTTTTTGAACGTGCGGGAGAGGCTGAGCCTGTGCTACTACGCCTCCAGCAGCTACGCCCGCAGCAAGAACATTCTGACCGTGTCCAGACTTTGAACGGGCGGAGGCGGAGATCGGCCGCCAGCTGCAGGCGGTGCAGCAGGGCGATTGGGAGGACTGGGAGCAGGAGGGTGCTCTGCAGGCCATCCGTGCGTCGCTGCTGTCACTGTCGGACTCTCAGGGTGCGCTGGAGAATTTCTATCTGGGCCAGATCGCGGCTGGGGTCGAGGAGACACCGGAGGAGCTGGCCGCGGCGCTGGAGCAGGTGACAAAGGAGCGCATCGTGGCGGCGGCACAGACGGTGAAGCCGGATACGGTGTACTTCCTGCGGGGAAAGGAGGAGGCGTAACATGGACAAGAAGCTGTATCCCCGCATCGGCGAGGAAGTGATATGGGAGACGCTGGACAACGGACTGCCGGTGTGCATCGTGCCGAAGCAGGGCTTTTCCCGAAAGTACGCGCTGTTTGCCACCCGCTACGGCGGCATGGATATGCGCTTTGAGCTGAACGGACAGTGG
>OLOV01001446.1_pt1 | contig 18550 bp, 17 predicted proteins | sample 1672931 | NCBI WGS metagenome assembly OLOV01 (sample SAMEA3136738, study PRJEB25190) | human gut metagenome | biome: human gut; feature: human-associated habitat; material: faeces | place: Austria | collected 2013
CGGCAATACGCTTGAGGATCCTTAAAAGAAAGTCCAGTTTATCCTTCCCACTCCAAAAGCCTCCCATTTCTCATGTCCAAGAAATGGGAGGCAGTTCATGCGTGATGCGCGGGCCATTTTGTTTAGACCGCACCCGTCCTCCTGTTCATCTTAATCTGCAACATCTAGCCGAGTTTTTGGGTCCCAGCTGTTACAGATCGAGGTGAACGCACAGGCCAAGCCAAAAATCTCAATCTGTAACATGTAGACCGCTTTTGACCGCTTAGATGTTACAGATCGAGACAAACAGATGGGTCAATCCAATCAATCTAGATCTGTAACACCTGGCTGGTCATTTCACTCCTAACTGTTACAGATCGAGACAAAGATGATGGCTGGGTAGACAAAATCTCAATCTATAACACCTAGTCGAGTTTTCGGGTCCCACCTGTTACAGATTTAGACGAGCAGGCCGAGCACGTCTACGCCCGCAGATCCCTTACGCTGGAACGCTCGACCAACACGCCCGAGACGAGCGTACGGCTTCTGGAGCTCGGGGCTTCCAGACCTGCGACGACCTCATTAAGCGCACGGACGCCCAGTTCGCGGTGACGGAACTTCACTGACGTCAGAATCGAGTTGGGAATCGTCTTGTAGAGCTCATCGTCGAAGCCGATCACGGACACGTCGTCGGGCACACTCAGACCCTTGTCACGTAGAGCCATCATCACGCCGTTTGCCATGCAGTCGTTAGCAGCGAGGACCGCCGTGCAATCGGGCTTATCGGCAAGCACAAGGCCCGCGGCATAGCCACTATCCGCATTCCAATCGCCTTGCAGAGGCTCGGGCGGCTCAATGCCATGCGCATCGAGTGCCGCTCGCCAACCTTTCATACGGCACTGGCTCGACAGCGCTTCTTTCTTACCAGAGACGAAGTACACGTTCTTGTGCCCGTGATTCAAGAAGTACTCGCACGCCATGCGCGCGCCGCCCTCTTGGTCGTCACTGACGGTGGAGCAGGTAGGATGTTCCATCGGCGTGATAATCACCGTCTTGAGGTCTTTCGGTGCCTCAAAAGTATCAAAGTCATCGACCATCTGACGCAGGTTGAAGATCATGCCATCAACAGGCAGCTGCGACATCCTACGCGCCGCATCGGCAAGGGTCATCTTCTCCCCTGCCCGCTTTTTGATCATCGTGAGCGCAAAGCCGCGTTCTTCGGCGGCATCGGCGATACCGTCAATCATGTCCACGGCACCGCCCGACAAGTGAAACAGCACGACGCCGATGCACCCGTAACGGCCTAACTTGAGCGAACGCGCGGCAAAGTTGGTTCGAAACCCGAGCGCCTCCATGGCCGAATGAACCTTATCGCGTGTCGACTCTCGCACGCTATCGGGCTCGTTGATCACACGCGAAACCGTCTTGAGAGAAACACCCGCGGCAATCGCCACATCGTTCATCGAGACATTTTTCTTGTCCATCGTTGCCACTGCTTCTCCACTCGGTTCTCTATCACTTGTTTTTTGCGTTCTAGCATACACTACCTGCTTGACTGATAAATCAACCGTTTACCGGACAATATCGACCACTCACCCGTAAATCCTTGTTGCTCTTCCAAAAATGTCTTACGTTGTCATTAACGAAATGACAACGTTGTCATTTCGCAATGCCTTCCTTACGCAGGAAGGTTTCCGGGCAGTCCTGACCATCCATCGACGACCAGTTCCATCCACATGCATCGCGCATCAAGTAGCAAAGGAGCTCTATGGACGCCATCGTAAAGATGCTCGAAAAGCATCAGCCGTTCTTTGAGAAGATCTCGAGGAACATCTACCTCCAGGCTATTAAGGACGGATTCCTTGGGTGCATGCCCATCGTCCTCACCTCTTCGATCTTTCTGCTCATTGCCACCCTTCCCGGCGTAGTCGGCATCACGCTGCCCCAGCCGCTCATCGACTGGTGCAACAAGCTGTACAACTTCACCATGGGCGTCATGGGCATCATGGTTGCCGGCACCACTGCCAAGAACTTCACGGCGTCCATGAACCGTCGCATGCCCGCCGGCAAGGTGCTCAACGACGGCTCCACCATGGTAGCCGCCCAGTGCAGCATGCTGCTGCTCGCAGTCACGCAGTTCACCACCAAGTTCAACGGCTCCGTGCTTTCGGTCTTCGATTGCACCAGCATGGGCACGCGCGGTCTGTTCTCGGCCTATATCGCCGCGTTCATTACCGTGTGGGTCTACAAATTCTGCGTCTCGCGCGATCTGACCATTAAGCTGCCCAAGGAGGTCCCGGGCGCCATCGCTCAGAACTTCCGCGACATCATCCCCTTTGGCGGCGCCGTCATCATCTGCGGCATCATCGATGTCGTCGTGCGTAACCTCATGGGCGTTCCGTTCTCCGAGCTGCTCATCAAGCTGCTCTCCCCGCTCTTCACTGCGGCAGAGACCTACCCCGGACTCATCCTTATTCAGGCGGCCACCGCGTTCTTCTGGTTCATCGGCGTCCACGGCCCCTCGATCGTCCAGCCGGGCATCGACCCCATCCGTCTTGCCAACCAGGCCGAGAACCTGCAGGTTCTGCTGGCCGGTGGTCACCCCGCCCACTCCCTCACCTTTAACATGTCGCTCGTGGGTGAGTTCGGCGGCACCGGCGCCACGTTCATCGTGCCGCTTCTGCTGATTCTCTTTATGAAGTCCAAGCAGCTCAAAGCCGTCGGTAAGGCCTCGATTGTTCCTGTTGCCTTTGCTGTCAACGAGCCGCTGCTCTTTGGCGCGCCGATGATCCTTAACCCCTACATGCTCATCCCCTTTGTTGCCGCCGGCTGCGTCAACGTGAGTGTTGCCAAGTTCTTTATCGATAACGTAGGCATGAACGGCTTCTCCTTCGTGGTGCCTTGGGCTACCCCTGCCCCCATCGGCATCTTCATCACCACGAACTTCCAGCTTATCGCCCTGGTATTTGTCGCGATTATCATCTTGCTGGATGCCATCATCTACCTGCCGTTCTTGAAGGCATACGATAAGCTGCTCTGCGACCAGGAGGCCGAGCGCGCCGCTGAGCTGGGTCTTGAGTCCGATGGTGCTGCTTCCATCGCCGCCAACGCCCCTGCGCCCGCTGTCGAGCAGACCGCCGCTGTCACCGCTGCCGCCGAGCCGACCGCCGCTGCCGCCGACAGCAAGCCTGTCGCCGATCAGCCCGAGCCCGCTGCCGATGCATCCGCCAAGAAGGATGTCGATGGTCTGAAGGTCCTCGTCCTGTGCGCCGGCGCCGGCACCTCTGCCATGCTCGCCAACGCCATCAAGGAAGGTGCTGCGCAGACCGGAGAGAACATCGCTTCCTCCGCAGGCGCCTATGGTCAGCACACTGCCATCATGGATCAGTACGATGTCATCGTGCTCGCCCCGCAGGTTCGTAGCTACTACAACGACATGAAGGCCGACACCGATCGTCTGGGCATTAAGCTGCTCGCCCCGCGCGGCAAGGAATATATCGACCTTACCCGCGACCCCGCTGGCGCCATCAAGTGGCTCCGCGAGAACCTCGACTAGTTTCCTCCCTCTGTTGGTGCCCGGATCCCCAGTTCGGGCACCTCTCCCTATTCGAATCCCACAGAAAGGATGACTCATGACCAACCCCATGCAGTTCCCCGACGGCTTTGTGTTTGGCGGCGCCACCGCTGCTTACCAGGTTGAGGGCGAGACCCGTACGCACGGCAAGGGCAAAGTGCCCTGGGACGATTTCCTGGCAGCCCAGGGTCGCTTCTCCCCCGACCCCGCAAGCGATTTCTACAACAAGTACCCGGTCGATATCGACCTGTGCCAGCGCTTCGGCATCAACGGTATCCGCGTCTCCATCGCTTGGAGCCGCATCTTCCCCAACGGCACTGGCGAGATCAACCCCGAGGGTGTCGCCTTCTATCACGAGCTTTTCGCCACCTGCAATAAAGCCGGCGTTATCCCCTATGTCACGCTCGATCACTTCGATACGCCCGAGGCCTTTTACCAGAACGGCGGCGAGGGTTTCCTGACGCGCACGACGATCGACGCCTTTGTCGAGTACGCCAAGTTCTGCTTTGCCGAGTTTACCGAGGTCAAGCACTGGTTTACCTTTAACGAGATTCCCGCGACCGCCGAGGGCAGCTTTATCGTCGGCAACTGGCCGCACGGCGAGAAGTACCGCCTGGACAAGGCCTTCCAGCTCATGCACAACATGATGGTGGCCCACGCCAAGGCTGTCGTCGCCTTCCATGAGGGCGGCTTTGAGGGCGAGATCGGCATTGTCCAGAACCTGGAGCCCAAGTATCCCCTCGACCCCAACAACGCCGCCGACTGCGAGGCGGCTCGCATGGCCGACGTCATCAACAACCGCTGGGTACTCGACGCCACCTTCCGCGGCCACTATGCAGCCGACACCATGGAGGCTGCGACCAAGCTGGCCCATATCGCCGGCGGCGAGCTCGACGTCCGCGACGAGGACATCGCCGCGTTGACCGCCGCGCTCCCTTACAACGATTGCTTGGGCGTCAATACCTACAAGTGCCAGTTCCTGCGTGCCGCCGAGGGCGAAAACGACATCAACCACAATGGCACCGGCGACAAGGGCTCCTCGCGCTGGTTCCTCAAGGGCGTGGGCGAGTCATGCGTGCGCGAAGGCGTACCCACCACCGATTGGGACTGGATCATCTATCCCGAGGGCCTGTACGACCTGCTGCTGCGCATTAAGAACGATTACCCCAACTACAAGAAGATCTACATCACCGAGAACGGCATGGGCTATAAGGACGACTTCGAGGACGGCTTTATCGACGACGCCCCTCGCATCGACTACATGCGTCAGCATCTCGCATGGATCCTCAAGGCAATCGACGGCGGCGTGAACGTCGACGGTTACTTCGTGTGGTCGCTGCAGGACCAGTTCTCCTGGACCAACGGCTATAACAAGCGCTATGGCCTGTTCTACATCGACTTTGAGACCCAGAAGCGCTATCCCAAGGCGAGCGCGTACTGGTACAAGAACGTCGCGGAGACCAGCCTGCTCATGGCCTAGTTTCCGCCGCATACCCCCTGTCGGCCGCATGCGAATCCCTCCACGGGTTCGCATGCGGCTTTTTTGTTTTGGTGGGCCCGAGCGGATCATTCGTCTCGATCTGTAACATCTAGTCGAGTATTTCGGCCCTAGCTGTTACAGATCGAGACAAACAGAACGCCCGAGCAGAAATATCTCAATCTGTAACACGTAGCCCACTTTTAACCGTCTAACTGTTACAGATCGAGACAATAAGATAGTCAAATCCGAACTTTCCAAGCAGTTATAAAGCATGGTTTCTAGTTTTCGGTATCACGAACATACTTTCGGTATCATTTGATACCGATATGATACCGAAAACATATTCGGTCCCGCTGGAGGACTTCGTACGCTACCCAACCAAGTTGCAGGTTCACGAACTCCGTCGATCTTCCGAGCGCCCATGAATTCCTATTTGCGCGTCAAATCGCGTCACGTTGACACGTAAAATGGCGCGCAAATTTTTACGCGTCATTGTAAAGCGGTACCCCCGCGCCGGCAGGGGGCAGAAGTATCGTCTGTAGCATTAGCTAGCAGATGACCCGCGTATGTTCCTCGATGGCGACACGATCCTCGGCGGCGATGCCCGGTTCGCACACCACGGCGTCCAAATTGTCCAGTCGACAGAAGGTGTAGAAGTCGCGCTTGCCGATCTTGCTGGAGTCGGCGATGAGGTAGCGCGAGTCGGCCTTGCTAAAGGCGAGCTGCTGGATACGACCCTCATCCATATTAGACGTAGACACGTCGCCATCCAGAATGCCGTTGGCGCCGATAAACGCCGCATCGATACCCAACGCACGCAGAGTATCCTCGGCCGTTGGCCCCACAAAAGCGGCGGTGCGGCGACGGTACATACCGCCCACGAGACACAGGTCGCAGTCTTCGCGTGCCTCGAGCAGGTTAAACACCGAAAGCGAATTAGTCACGATGCGCAGGCGAAACGCCGGCAGCATCGAGGCCATCTGCTCCACCGTAGTGCCCGTGCCCAAAAAGATGGTCGAGCCTTCCTCGATAAGCTCCACAGCACGGCGCGCAATCTGCAGCTTTTCCTCGGCATGCTTGGTGCGCTTTTCGCTGTGCGAATACTCATGGCGCAACATAGCGTGCGGACGACCCTGCGCACTACGGGCTCCGCCGTGCACGCGCTCGATCTCGCCCAGGCTTGCAAGCTCCTCAAGATCGCGGCGGATCGTCATATCCGAGACGCCCAGTGCATCCGAAATCTCCTTGACCGAGACCGTTCCCTGTTCCTCGAGCAGCTGCCGAACCTTATCCTGTCGCTCCGCTTTAATCACGATGAATCCTCGCCGTTCTATGCGTGCATATCATTCAAACAGTAACGAACAAATTGTATCAGACCCGCGCGCGTCAAAAATGAACGCCCGCACAGCTCCAATCATCACTTTTTTGAGAAAAATACCCCCTGCTTTAGTGGGGTGTAGTGATAATCTCGCCTGTTCGCGCTACAGTTTGTCGGAAATACCTCGATGTTAGGAACCAAATGATCACTTCCGAGCTTTTCGGCACCGCGCCGTGCGGTACCCCCGTTCATCGTTACACCCTCAACGGGCCCGAGATCTGCGTTCGCATTATGGACTATGGCGCCACCGTGCTGGGTATCGATGTGCCCGACATTCCCGGCAACGTGCGCGATGTGGTGCTGGGCTTCGATAAGCTCGAGGATTACTTTGACAACCCCGCCTGCTTTGGCGCGACCATCGGCCCCGTGGCCAACCGCACCGCGGGCGCCACGATTACCATCGACGGCACGGACTGGCATATGCCCGCCAACGAGGGCGCCAACAACCTGCACAGCGATCTTGAGCACGGTCTGCATAAACGCGTGTGGGACGTTGAGCTCGACGAGGCCCATAACGCCGTGCGCATGACCACCTCGCTTGAGGATGGCGAACTGGGCCTTCCCGGCAGCCGCACCTTTACAGCCGTGTTTACCGTGACGCGTACCGGCTGCTTCCGTATCGAATATGGCTGCGAGAGCGACTGCGCCACGTACGTGTCCATGACCAACCACACGTACTTTAACCTTGCCGGCCATAACGCCGGCATGGACTGCGAACACTTCTTTGTTGCCAACGCTGCCCACTACCTGCCCATTGATGACCAGAACATTCCCACCGGCGAGATCGCTCCGGTCGAGGGCACGCCGTTTGACTTCCGTGAGCTGCGCCCCGTCGCGCCCGGCATGGAAGCCGACAACCCGCAGATTAAGCAGGCGCGCGGCTATGACCACTGCCTGTGCATCGATGGCTATCAGTACGGCCGTAATCTGCGCCGCGCGATGCACGTCGAGGAGATGTGGACCGGTCGCGAGCTGGACTACTACACCACCGCCCCGGGCGTGCAGCTCTACACCGGCAACTGGCTGGGCGACGAGCACGCCAAGGACGATGCTAACTATGGCTGGGGCGCCGGCTTTGCTCTCGAGGCCGAGATGTCCCCCGACACGCCGCACCAGCCGTTGTTCCCGCAGGGCATTGTGGGCCCGGGTCACCCCTATAGCAATGTGATCGAATACCACTTTATGAGGCACTAAGCCCACAATGCAACATATTGCACAGCAACGCCCGCCGGCACCACCGCCGACGGGCGTTTTTCTACCTAGTCATTGGGGACGTTCTTAAATGACTAGTCGTTGGGGACAGTCTTTAACGTTTGGCAAGAAAGACTGTCCCAATCTGCCGGCACTTGGGGACGTTCCTAAAAGGCCGGCACATAAGGAACGTCCCCAAGTGCCAAGGGTGTCCCGCTTGACTAGTCATTTAAGAACGTCCCCAATGACTAGTTGGATGGGGTCGGGATTGGAGCTGGGGAGATAGCGGATTTCTAGTTCTATGCCGAGCTTTTGCAGCTCTTTGAGGGAGGCGACATCTGCGCCGTCTACGGCGACTGCGGGCGTTATAGGGTGCCTGCCCTCCCCTGCCTGCATATGGCCAATGCTGATCTTGGTGATCGGCACACCACCCTTAACCAGTGCGAGCGCATCGGCGGGTGAGGCCACCATGATCAGAATCCATTGACGCGGTGTCGCGGTGCGAATGATGTCGATGGTCCTTTGCACCGAGAAAAACCGCGTCCAAACGCCTTCCGGCGCCGCCACCCTCATGGGTGCCCATTGGCGCGAATCCGCCGCGATCTCATCGTTGACGATTAAAACAAGGTTGGAACCCACGGCTTCGTTCCACAGCGCAACGTCTTGCCCGTAAATGAAACGGTCATCGATACGCGTGAGAAGGATCTTGGGTTGAGCCATGGCTGCCCCATTCTGTTTGAGACCCATACGAGCGGGACATCACGTCTCCAATATTAGTGCATTTAAAGTGAGAAAAGCCGTCAGAGCACTTGCGCGGATGTGCGATGTCCCGTATCATAGACAGCCGTTGACGCCTCAGTTGCGCCACCACATGGCCGCCAGCGTAGCTCAGTTGGTAGAGCACCGCTCTCGTAAAGCGGGGGTCACCGGTTCGAGCCCGGTCGCTGGCTCCATTGCACAAGATAGCCGCCTTCGGGCGGCTTTTTTGTTGCCGATTTTGAGTGCGTGCGTGCCAATCCACGTATCGTAACGGCCTCAACTCCCCTACTCAACAAAAAAGCCCCGCCAACCGCAATCCCCAAGGGAACCGCGATTAACGGGGCTCAGGCGCGCTCCTCAATGGAATCACGCCAGCATACGAACAGCTCAGCCGAGCAGCGCGTTACTCCTCCCAGTAAGCATCTGCAAGCAGCTTAAAGCAGATCTTCTTGACCGGCTGCGCGCCATCGCCCGGGAACTCGAGCGTGGGCATGTGAGGCTCGCCGGCAACGAACAGCGCGAACTTGTCGTCGGCAAGATCGCCGGCAATCGAGGCGTCTGAATCGACCAGGTCGTAGTCGTCCTTCTCGTCAAACTCCTGGACCAGCGTCAGGCTGCCCGTGGCAACCTTAAAGGCCTCGCGACCCTCGACATCGATCTGCAGGTCGTGATAGCGCTGATGCGTCTCATAGTGAGCCTCGGCCTCGGGACGCGTCGTGGGAGCCATGACGTTCGCATAGACCTTGTCGCCCAGAATCGGATGGCTGCCGACCTCGAGCTGCGCCGGATCGTTCTCCTCGAGCCAGTCGATCAGCACGTCGAGGCCCTTGAGCATTCCGCGGTACTCCTCGATATCGCCCAATGCACCGTAAATCATCTAAATCCCCTCTCGGATCGTTTCTTTGGCGGCTACGCGATAAACGCATTACCGACGCTGTTGCCACCCACATACGTCTCGACCAGGGTAAGGTCGGGATTGAACACGACAACGTCGGCGTCGCGCCCCGACATAATGCTATCGCACTTGTCGTCGACAGGAGCTAGCAAGCGATGCCGGGGCCGACGCCCAAGCCCTTACAGCTCGGTCACGACAACGCCGTTGTAGACCTCGTCCCAACGGTCCATGACCAGATGGCCAGTCATGGGATCCATGGCATTGAGCTTGCCGCAGGTGTTGGCGGTACGCAGCACCGTCTCGTCGTCTGCGCCAGCAGCAATGGCATGCGCGAAGCCAGCGATAGTGGAGTCACCAGAGCCCGTGGCGTTAACGGCAGGGATATCGGGCGTCTTTGCGCGGAACGCACGGCCATTGTGGAAGCCAACGGAGCCGGCAGCGCCCATGGACACGACGACCCAGGGGATATCTGAGAAGCGGGCATCAGAGGCGAGCACGGCGCGGAGCTCGTCCACATCGTCGGTGGTAAAGCTCGTGCCCAGAAGGCCGTTGATCTCGGTCAGGTTAGGCTTGACCAGCTCGGGCTTAATTTCGGACTTAAGGGCGGCCTCGAGCGAAGCACCCGAGGTATCGAGCAGCACCTTGGCGCCGGCGTTCTCGGCAATGCCCGTGATCTTGGCGTAGTAGTCCGCCTCGACACCGCGGGGCAGAGAACCCGAAATGGTGACGACGTCGGCCTTGCCCGCAAGCTCAGTAAACTTGGCGGTAAAGGCATCGAGTTCCTCGGGGGCAATTGTCGGGCCACTCTCGAGCAGCTCGGTCTGGTTGCCGGCGTGGAGGATGTTTAGGCAAATGCGAGTCTCGCCCTTGATGGGCACAAAGTCGTTGTTAATACCGTTGGCGTCCATGAGCTCAGCCATGTAGGCGCCCATGTGGCCGCCGAGCAGACCGGTTGCCACAACGTCGTCGCCCAGCTGACCCAGCACACGGGCCACGTTGAGGCCCTTGCCGCCAGCGGTCTTTTCGGGCGTCACACGGTTAACGTCGTCGATAATGAGCTCATCGAGCTGATAGCGCGTATCGACAGACGGGTTCATCGTAACGGTGAGGATCATTTTTAGCTCCTTATCTCGCAGGCTCCTTGTGCCTCGCGATACGAGTCGACAAAACGGAATTACAGAATCTCAATCGTGAACGAGCGAACGACGGTCTCCTTGGGCTTGGCGACAAGGCAGCCGCGCTTATGCTCAAGCACGTCGTCCTCATCGGAGCAGGTCGAAAGGCCGCCCCAGGGCTCAACCGCCACAAAATCGCCCTCGGGCTTGCTCCACACAATGAGATATGGGAAGCCCTCAAAGCTCAGGCGGACGCCCTTGTCCTCGCCCTTTTTGGAAAGCGTGACCTGACGGCTCTCGAGCACGTCAAAGATGGTCTCCGCAAAATCGAAGAGCTCATGTGACAGAGGCAGCGTCTTTCCCACCATGGGGTTCTTGGAGCGATTGGTCACGTCAATCAAGCCAGTCGAGGGGACGGCAGTGCAAAGCTCAGCAGCCTCGTCCTTCTCAAAGCGCAGCTCGTAGTCCGTATAGGCCTCGCCCTCATCGAGCGGACACCTAAAGCCGGGATGACCGCCAATAAAGAACGGCATGTCCTCGGTGCCCTCGTTGGTGACCTCGTAGGAAACGCGCGCGGCAGCGTCCTCGAGCGTATAACGAGCGACAAGCTTAAACGGGTACGGATAATCGCTCAGCAGCGCGGCGTTATCCTCCGAAGCCAGGCACATCGCCAGCTCGTTCTCGCTCTGGCTCAGCAGCTTCCACTCCTGTTTGCGCGCAAACCCATGGCGAGCGAGCTTTACATGATGCCCGGCAAACGTCATGGCGTTGTTATCGCGCAAGCCTCCGCAAATCGGGAAGCAAATCGGTGCCTGGCCGGACCACACGGCGGGATCGCCCTGCCACAGATACTCGCGACCTCCGGCCTCGATCGAGGTAAACGAACCACCAGCCGTGGACACCTTAATAGAAATCGAATCGTTGGAGAGAGCGTATTCCATTGCCCATCCTTTCGAACAACTGCTTTTTGCTCGCAAGTACCCGTCTCGGCCCTAACCAAAGGACAAACCCGCACGTTCATCGATGCGTCCGGTATCCCAGCCATGTAACGGGGTACCATACAGACATTGATGCAATTACAGCTGAAAGGCCTTCTTATGCGAACCATCATCCTCTACGCCTCGCGCCATCACGGCAACACGAAAAAGCTCGTGGACGCCATCGTCGAGGCACACCCCGAGATCGATACCCTCGACGTCAAGGCGCTCGGTAAAAACGAGTACCCCGACCTGCACGAATATCATCTGATCGGTGTCGCCACGGGCATCTATTACTCCGAGATCGACAAGGACATGGCACGCGTGCTCACGAACGTGCTGCAGCCGCAGGACAAGGTGTTTGGCCTTATGACCTACGGTGGCAAAAACAAGTGGTACGGCAAGGATATCGATGGCATCTGCCGCATGAGGCAGGCCATCTTTATGGGCGTCTACGGCTGCCCTGGCTTTGATACGTGGGGACCGTTCAAGCTCGCCGGCGGTGTCCAAAAGGGACACCCGACCGCTGAGGAAATTAAGGGCGCCGTCGACTTCTTCGACAAGATCGAAGACGAATATGGCGATATCATCGTCGAAGAGTACGCCAAGCGCGAGAAGCGTCTAGCATACGAGAAGGAGCATCCTGCAGGAGGCCTGGTGGCCGGCGTCAAGCGCACGGCAAAGAAGATCGCTAACAAGCTGTAACTGTTAAGGTGCTTTTGAGCGTTTAACCCATACGGCGGGTCCGAGCAGATTCGGGCCCGCCGTCTTTTTCTATCGTTACTCGGTAAAGGCGTTGCCGACGCTCTGGCCGCCAACATACGTCTCGACGAGGGTAAGCTCATGGTCGAACACGACAAAGTCGGCGTCGCGACCCGGCATGATGCTGCCGCACTTATCCTCGATGTGCGCGGAGCGTGCCGGCACCTCGGTTGCCATGCGAATGGCGATATCGGCGCTGGCGATGCCCCAGTCAACGATGTTCTTGACGCCCTGGGCAAGCGTGAGCACCGAGCCGGCAATGCTCTTGCCGTCGGCGAGCCAGCACAGGTTGTCCTTCATGATGACGTCCATGCCACCACTGGTGTAGCTGCCCTCGGGCATGCCGCCGCAGCCCAGGCAGTCAGTGATGAGCACCGTGTGTTGCCAGCCCTTTGCCTGCAGCAGCGCCTTGATGGCGGCAGGGTTAACGTGCTTGCCGTCACAGATGATCTCGGCGTAGGTCTCGGGCGTGGACATGGCAGCGCCCACGACACCGGGCTCACGGTGATGCAGCCCGCGCTGACCGTTATAGGTATGCGTAAAGCAGCTGGCACCGGCGTTGATGGCGGCGATGCACTCATCGTAGGTGGCGTCGGAGTGACCGATGCTGGTCACCACACCCTTGGCATTCAGAGCAGCCGCATAAGCAGCGGCACCGTCGCGCTCGGCCGCCATGGCGCTCTTAACGATGCGACCACCCGCAGCCTCCTGCCACTGATCGAAGACCTCCTCGGAGGGATCGATCAGGTAAGCGGGGTTCTGCGCGCCCACGTGCTTCATGGTAAAGAAGGGGCCCTCCAGGTAAATGCCCTGAATGCGAGCACCGCAGAAGTCGGGGCCGCGACCCTCGTCCGCCTGAGCGATGGCGGCGCAGGCGTCCTTGATCTGCTCGACGCCATCGGTGAACGTCGTGGGCAGCCAGCTGGTGGTGCCGCGACGGGCGAGCTCGGTCGAGCTGATATCGATGCCCTCGGAATCGTTATCGGTAGTTGAGTGGTTGTAGAAGCCATGGATGTGAGTATCGACCATACCCGGTGCGATCCACGATCCCGTGTAGTCCTTAATCTCGCAAGAGGGCTCGTCGGCCTGCCAGGCGCCAAAGACGCCATCCTCGACCATAAGATAGCCGCCCAGTTGCGGGCCTGCCGGCAAGAAGAACTTGTCAGCCTTAATTGCGTACGTGCTCATATGCACTCCTTGCTTCTAAAGCAGTTGACTGTAGTGATGCTTATACCCAGCTCACGTAAAACAAAAAGCGCCCGCCCGCCGTTATGAGCGGACGGGCGCCCTTACAGGGGGACGCGATTAAGCGGTGAAGGGGTGAATCGTCACGCCCTTAACCACGCGGTTGACCGTGCCGGTGGGGCTCGGCGTATCGGGCGTGTTGCCCACGCGCACGGAGTTGAGCAGGCTGATAGCCTGGGCAAACATCACGAACGGCAGAGCAAGGTAGCCCTCGGGAAGTGCCTCGTAGCCCTTAAAGGTGAAGGACTCACCCCCATAGACGGTGGCACCTTCCTGCTGAACGGCGATAGTGTGCTGAGCGATCTCGTCGCCACCGATCTCGTTGAGGATGTCGATGTCGTACTGACGGGTGTAGGCGTCGTTGTTGACGAACACGAAGACGAGCGTCTTATCGTCGACGAAGGACTTAGGTCCGTGACGATAGCCCATGGAGGTGTCGTAGGAAGTAGCGACCAGACCGTGAGCGAGCTCGAGGATCTTGAGCTGGCTCTCCTGGGCAAGGCCACCAAAGGAGCCAGAACCCAAGTAGGTCACGCGGTTGAAGTCGCCAGCCAGGTAATCGGCGATCTCGGGCTCACGGGAGATGACCTCCTCGCCCATCTTGGCGATGGTCTCGACCCACTCGGCCTTCTGCTCGTCAGAGGCAGTGTCGAAAATAAGGGTAGAGAGCAGGGTCATGCAGGAATAAGAACCGGTCATGGCGAAGCCCTTGTCGTTGGCGCGCGGAATGAGCAGCGTCAGCGCGTTGGGATCATCGGCAGACTCGACGGCGAGCTTGCCCTCGGGAGCGCAGGTGATGTTGAGGAACTTGACGTTGTGGACGAGCTCCTTGGCAACGGCAACGGCAGCAAGGCTCTCGGGGCTGTTGCCAGAGCGGGCAAAGGAAACCACGAGCGTGGGATCCTCGGCGCGCAGGAAGTCGCGCGGGGCGCTCACGATGTCGGTCGTGGCGATGGGCTTAAAGTCGTAGAGATCAGTGTTGCCAGCGTGACGCAGGTACGGGGCGCAGGTATCGCCAACATAGTCGGACGTACCGGCACCGGTGAAGACAACGGACAGACGGCCCTCGCCCATAGCGCGAGCCTCGGCCAGGAAGGCCTTGATGGCCTCCTTGTTCTCGCGATAGATGTTGAGCGTATCACGCCAAAGCTCGGGCTGCTGAGCAATCTCGGCCGTGGTGATCTGGGCGCCGAGCTCGGTGAGCTCCTCGACACTCTTCTCGAACATTTTTAATACCTCTCTCTAGAAGTAATCCTCTGACGTGCAATTATACACTTCGGTTGGTTATCTGGTAGTAACCAGTTAAATGCAAAGAATCATCATATGGAAACGATGCGGACACTAATCGCTACGCTGGTGGTAAACCTTGTATTTAAACTGATCGGCACGAGCAACCGAGAGTGTGTACTCCACAACCTCGTTTGACTCGTTATACGTAGTCCTGACCAAATCGAGCACAGGCGAGCCCTCGACAATTCCCAAAAGGTGGGCTTCGGTGGGACGGGCTATGCTCGCATAGAACTCCTCTTCGGCCACGCGTATCTTTTGCTGAAAGTCTTGCTCAATCACATCGTAAAGCGGCTTACGCTCCAGCAGCGGTCGCTTTAGGGACAGAAATTGACGAACTGGTAGATAGCTGCGTTCGACCATCATGGGCATGTTGTCGGCAGAACGAAGGCGCTTAAGCTTAAAAATGCGATCACCGATACGCAATCCCATATGCTCGGCCAGATTTTTATCGGCCTCCATCTCGCAAAACTCGAGAATCGTGGTCTCGGGGTCGCGACCCATCGCGCGCATCTGCTCGGTAAAGCTGTAGGACTGCATAAGATTGGTTGCCTTTGCCGAACGGTCGGTCACAAAGGTACCGCGACCGTGCTGCCGAACCACCAGTCCTAAACGCTCCAGTTCCTGCAGAGCCAGGCGTACCGTAGTGCGCGAGAGACCATAGCGCTCCGAAAGTTCGCGCTCGGAAGGAATCATGTCACCGGCGCGATATTCATGGTCGATCTTTTCGGTCAGAATATCGACCAGCTGATCGTACAGCGGTTGCTTACGCGCTCCGATCGCCATCCTATCCTCCCTTTTGCTCGAATTCGGCTAACTACCTAGGGTGTTTAGCATTATCTGTCTGCCACACCCGAATCATTAAGAAAACAAAAGCCGCGCGCTCTTTCGAGCACGCGGCTTTTAACATACACATGGCTTAAGGGGTCGGGGTGTGAGCCGCGTAGGGACACACCCCTCAAGCTAGAGCCTTACCAGATGCTCGGCCAGAGACCAAGCGGGCCAGCGCCCAGGATGCCAAGGACGAAGAGCAGGAGAATGCCCTTGGTCGGGGTCCAGCTGTGCTTAGCGAACATGTAGTAAAGCAGCAGCGTAAGCATAAGCGGGACGAGCTTCGGGACGATGGTGTTGAGGGTGTCGGCAACAGAGAAGTTGACCGGATCCTCGGTAACGGTGCCGTAGGTAACGGACTCCATGCCGTTGCCCAGATCGGTGACGCCGCACTCGACAGGGTTGCCGTCGGCATCGGTGGCGGTGAGGGCGTCGCCGTCCTCATTAGTCATGGCGATGGTACCGGCCTCAGCGGTCTCGGTATCGATGCCCTCCATACCAGTGAAGTTCTCGGCCTCCTTCTCGGAGACGATCACGGTAGTGGCGGAGAGGCCACGGGTGGTGCCGTTGGGGATCTCGAGGTTGATCTGGGTGCCACCCATGGTGACGACCAGGCAACCAACGACGAAGACGCCCATGATGGAAGCGGCACGCGTGAAGGCCTGCATGTTGGCGGTCAGAGCGTCAATAGCGCTGGTGCCAAGCTTGTAGGACCAGTTCATGAGCCAGAAGCGCAGAGCGAACTGGACGGCGTTGAAGATCACCAGGAAGATGATCGGCGCAGCGGCGTTGCCGTTGATGGCCATGTTGGAGGTGATGCCGGCCGTGATAGGCACGAGCGTCAGCCAGAACAGGGCGTCACCGATACCACCGAGCGGGCCCATTGCGGCGACGCGGACGGCGCGGATCGTTGGAATGTCAACCTTGTTCTGCTCGAGCGAAAGCACGATGCCCATAACAAAGGTGACGAGGAACGGGTGGGTGTTGAAGAACTCCAGGTTGTGGCTCATGGAAGCCGCGAGGTCGTTCTTGTTGGTGTGGATCTTCTCCAGACCGGGGATGATGGAGTAAAGCCAGCCAGCGGCCTGCATGCGCTCGTAGTTGAACGATGCCTGCAGGAAGCAGGAGCGCCAAGCCATCTTGTTGAGGGTCTTCTGGTCGAGCTGCGGAGCAGGAGTGAGATCCTCGTAGTGCTCCGGGATCACATACTCATTAGATGCCATCTTCGAAGTCACCTCCGTCAGAAACAGCTGCACCCTTCAGCTCGGTCTGCTGCTGGAAGTCCCAGAAAGCGATGCCGAAGCCGATGAGAGCGAGGATGAGCAGAGCAGGGGTTGCCAGCGAATCGTTGGCAACGGTGATGAGCGCGAGGCCGAAGCCCATGAGGAAGAAGCCCCACATATCGCGGTTCATCATAACCTTGAGCAGGACGGCGAAGCCGACGAAGCGCATCATGCCGCCTGCAGCGGACAGACCGGTCTGCAGCCAAGTCGGGATGGCAGAAGCGATGGTCTGACCGATGGTAGCGCCAGCGATGAAGAACAGGGTGACGACGACAGCGAAGATCAGGCCGAGCAGAGCCATGGCGAAGTAGTTCAGGCGCTCGATGCCCTTGGTGTCCGCGTTGTGAGCCATGTTATCGGCCGTGGACATAAGCGGGGACATAAGCGTGAAGACCAGGGTAACGCCAAGCTGGCCAAGCAGAGCGAACGGAATGGCGAGGCCGACTGCCGCGTTGGGCTCGAGGCCCGTGGCGATAGCGAGAATGGCTGCCATGATGCCGCCGATGACGGCGCCCGCTGGAACGGCGAGCTGCTCGACGCGATCAATTCGAGCTTTGAAAACTCCGAGCGCAAGACCTGCTACGACAAGGTGGACGGTCTCGTGCATTTCCCCGGCGACCAGCGCGCCTTCAAGCAGGGCGTCGCGGTCTGCGCGGTGCGCCGCGTCCCCGGCTTCGGGCGTTTCATCTGCCCGACGGGGAAGGATAACCGCATCGACGATGAAAATTTAGAGCTTCTCAGCCGCGGTCTCGTGAAATTGGCGGCGGCTTACCAAATCAAAAAGTGACAGGGAGAAATATACAATGGGTATTTATGAAGAGCTGCAGGCGCGCGGCCTGATCGCGCAGGTCACGAACGAGCCGGAGATCCGCGAAATGGTCAACAACGGCAAGGCGACCTTCTACATCGGCTTTGACCCGACGGCGGACAGCCTGCACGTCGGTCACTTCATGGCGCTGTGCCTGATGAAGCGCCTGCAGATGGCGGGCAACCGCCCCGTCGTCCTCGTCGGCGGCGGCACGGGCTACATCGGCGACCCCTCCGGACGCAGCGATATGCGAAGCATGATGACGCCGCTACGATGTGCCGAAGGAGCAGATTCTCTCGGAGAGCCAGCAGGTTTACGGCGGCGTTACGGAACTGTTCCCCTTTCTGGATTTCCCGGATACCGGGGTCAAGGCGGTGCGCTGTTCCCGGCTCATGAGCGTTATGGGCTTTACCGGGGTATATTTCGCCTGCATCGGCGAGTCCAACGTGAATGTGGACAGCCCCGCCTGCCTGCTGCCCTCCACCATCGCCCATGAACTGGCACACCAGCGGGGCATTGCCCGGGAACAGGAGTGCAACTTTCTGGGGGTGCTGGCCTCCGTCACCAGCGGGATGCCGGAGTATGCCTACTCCGGTTGGCTGCTGGGCTTCATCCATCTGGGCAACGCCCTGTATGAAACGGATCCGGAGGCCTATTGGGCCATCCGGGACACCCTGCCAGACACTGTCCGGGCAGATCTCCGGGACAACAACGCCTACTGGGATCAGTTCCGGGACAACGTGGTGGAAAAGGTGTCCGACACGGTGTATGACGCGGCGCTGAAGTCCTACGGCGACGCCAACGGCATGAAGTCCTACAGCATGGTGGTGGAGTTGCTGGTGGCCTATTACAGGGACGGTATCTGACTGCCGGACAGTCCGGCACGGATGAAAAGGAAATCATCAAGGAGCCTCCGTATGACTATGGTCATACGGAGGCTCCTTTTGATATTCAATTCCGTCTGGCAGAGAATGGCAGGCCGGAGG
>OLOV01001448.1_pt1 | contig 18547 bp, 17 predicted proteins | sample 1672931 | NCBI WGS metagenome assembly OLOV01 (sample SAMEA3136738, study PRJEB25190) | human gut metagenome | biome: human gut; feature: human-associated habitat; material: faeces | place: Austria | collected 2013
GATCCGCACCAACAATGTGATCGAGCGACTGAACCGGGAAATCCGCCGCAGGACACGGATGGTCGGATGCTTTCCGGATGGCGAGTCGGCGCTCATGCTGGTCTGCGCAAGGCTGCGTCATGTTGCCGGTACGCAATGGGGCTGCAAGAAATACTTGAATATGAAGCATTTAGAAGCGATGGAAGACACCGGCTTCCTGGCTGGCTAACCTCATTCAACACAGAGTCTGCAAACAAATTTGCGCATAAATCTTGACGGCACCATAATGCGTCCCTGCGGTTTGGCGATCCACCCCATAACTTCCGACAGTCTGTTATTTCAACAGATTGATGTCGGAGGATTTTTTATAGATAGATTAGGGAATTTGAAGGAAAGGTACGGTTGTGCAATATAAGCAAATGGATTGACTACAGGATGTGCAAGGGTATACACCGATAGGAATGTTGCAAAGGAGTATCCATAAGATATTATTCGCGCGCGCAAATTATTAATCAGAATAGCTTAAAATGACGCACATAATCATACTAACGAAATATTTCAATTATAAACGCAATTGGAGAACTGGATTTGATACCGTATTTGTCAAAACAGACAGAGACGATATCTCCCGTGACAGCCCGAAGCGTAACTACGTCGAATATTGTGTGCCGTATGCGTACCCCAGCCTTAATGTTCTCCATGTGTACGGGAGCAGCGGGCTTTTTCCATAAAAATCGGCGGAGTGAGCGAGTGAAGGCCTTTTTTCGGCTGAGCGCATTTCGACGGCTGAGCCAGAACCTTTTTCGGCGATGCGCCTTTCTGCGTCTGAGTCAGTGCATTTTTCGGAGCGCAGAGCTCGTTTGCGAATGAGCAGTGAACGCTGTCCCCATACGATATGCTCTCTGTGCGGTCTTGCCTTTCGGCTGACGGTTATCGGTTATACCGAAAGAAAGCTTATTATGCGTGTGCATTTGGACTTAAACGGTCTTTATATGTCCACTTATACATTGGCGTTCATGACAGTAAAAAAGATATTATATTGGATACTTCTCATATACATCCTGCAAATGCTCTCTCATACGGAGCTTTGTACCCTCAACATCATGAGAGCAGAGCGCTTCATACACTCTGTAATGCTGGTCGACAGCATCTCTGAGCTTCTGCGGATAAGAAGCCGTCAGGCGGTCATAGTTCTTTGAAAGCAGTGATTGGAAAGCACTCCATACTGAAGAAAAGAGATTTATCAAGAGCGGGTTGTGAGAGCATTCCACGATGGATTTATGAAAAGCAAGATCTCCCGCCATAAGTTCATCATAAGTCGTAATACTCCTGCTGCGCTGCACGATTATACCGAGTTTTTCAAGCTCATCTTCAGTCATTCGCTCGGCGGCACACCTGGCACACTCTTCTTCATAAACCATGCGAAAACTCAGTATATCGTCATGATCTGCCAGCTCTGAGACAATGCTGAACGGCGCGGTTGCAACTATCGTTTCTCTGTTGTTGATGTATGTACCGGTCTTCGAGCGAGTGATAAGACCGTTTACCGCTAATATTCTATATGCATCCCGCAGAGTACTCCTACTGACATTGAGCATTTGACAAAGCTCGTTCTCGTTTGGCATCACTGTATCTGTGGCGAGCTTGCCGGACAGGATCAGCTCTTTCAGCTGGATGTATAACCTTTCAGCTCTGGTAGAATTTATATCTTCTCTCAACGAAAGCAGTGCAGCATTTTTTTCATCAAAATCCATGTTTTTCTAGCCTTTCTATAAACATAGTATTGTTTATTATACTATTATTGCAATAAAAAAGCAATTTGTATAATGTAACATAATATAAAATTTCAAATTGGGCAAAAAGTAGAATATGGTATAAACTGCACCGCGCTTGTTGACAAACCGCCTTGAGTGATGTATCATGTCAGACAACATAACATCAATACAGAAATGAGAGATGGTTTTACATGAAAGTAATTATTGCGGGAGCAGGCGTGATGGGTTCATCGCTGACTCAGGTATATGCATTAGCCGGCTATAATACTGTGCTTTTTAATCGTTCCCAAAGCGGCCTTGAACGCGGCAGACATCTTATAGAGCTTAATCAGGCAACACTTGTAAAAGAAAACCTATATACGCAGAAAGCGTCAGATGCTGCTATGGCGCGCATAAGCTTCACCTCTGATCTCTCTGTTTTTGAGGACTGCGGCCTTATTGTTGAAACAATAATAGAGGATCTTGAAGAAAAGCGGAAATTTTGGAGAGAGGTTTCGGCAATTGCCCCGGCAGATGCTTTGCTTGCTACAAACACAAGCGGACTTCATATCAGCGATATTGCTGAAGCGGTTGAAAGACCTGAGCGCTTTATGGGACAGCATTGGCTCAATCCGGCGCACCTTCTTCCTCTGTGCGAGCTGATAGTCGGCAGCAAGACATCTGATGAGACTGTGCAGCGCATGAGGCAGCTCGTGATCGGGCTGGGCAAGAAGCCCGTAATAGTTAAAGATATCAACGGATTTATTATAAATAGGATACAGTTTTCGCTGCTGCGTGAGGCTCTTTACATAGTTGAGTCAGGAGCTGCAAGCTTTGAGGATGTGGATACCGTTCTCAAAGCAGGAATGGGCTTGAGATATGCCGCGCTGGGTCCGTTTGGAATTGCCGATTTTGGCGGCTTAGATACGTTTGAGCACATCAGCAGTTATCTTAATTCAGAGTTGTGTGACAGCAAAGATAACAATAAGCTCAAAGCAATGATTAAAGAAGGCAAGCTTGGAGTAAAGAGCGGAGAAGGCTTTTATGACTATTCCGGAGATAAGGCAGACAATGCCATCCGGGAGAGAGACAGACTGTATATAGAGTTGGCTCGAGTGTTGTATTTCAACAATAATAGCAGTGATAGGAAAGGAACAGCAGATGAGAAGTGACGCAATGAAAAAAGGAGTGCAACGTATTCCTCACAGAGCGTTGTTCAAGGCGCTCGGACTTACAGACGAGGAGCTGTCAAGGCCGATCATAGGAGTGGTGTGTTCTTCAAATGAGATCATTCCCGGTCACGCTCATCTCGATACGGTTGCCGAAGCAGTCAAAGCCGGCGTGCGCATGGCCGGAGGCACTCCTATCGAGTTTCCGTCAATAGGCGTATGTGACGGCATTGCAATGAATCATGACGGAATGTTTTACTCCCTGCCCAGCCGCGAGCATATTGCGGAGTCGATAGAGATAATGGCGATGGCTCATCCATTCGACGGGCTGGTACTCATTCCGAATTGCGATAAGATAGTACCGGGTATGCTTATGGCAGCGCTACGGCTGAATATTCCGGCGATAGTCGTAAGCGGAGGACCTATGCTCCCCGGCATTGATGATGACGGTAAAAAAATCGCGTTGACTGATGCGTTTGAAGCTCCCGGCGCAGTCGAAAGCGGCCGTATGAGTGAGAAACAGGCTCTTTGCATTGAAAATTCCTCATGCCCCGGATGCGGCTCGTGCGCAGGACTGTTTACAGCAAATTCCATGAATTGCCTGACCGAGATACTCGGCATGGCTCTGCCGGGATCGGGAACTGCCCCTGCTGTCTCGGCCGAGCGTATTCGCATCGCAAAAAAGACCGGAATGGCAATAATGAAGCTTATCGAAAATGATATTCGTCCCAGACAGATAGTAACGGAGAAAGCCATACTCAACGGCCTGACTGCGGATATGGCGTTAGGCTGCTCGACGAATACTGTGTTGCATTTGCCGGCCATTGCCCACGAAGCAGGAATAGCACTTTCTTTGGAACAGATAGATGCTATGAGCAATATCGTTCCCCACATTGTGAAGCTGAATCCTGCGGGAGTTCATTTCCTGTCTGACCTGCATCGCGCGGGAGGGTTACAGGCAATGCTGTCGGTTCTGAATGAAATGGGTCTGATTGATACTTCGTGCCTGACGGTCACGGGAGAAACTGTTGGGGAAAACATCAAAAATGCAAGGGTTAAAGACCCTGACGTGATACGAAACAGAGAAACAGCGTACTCACCTACCGGAGGACTTGTAATACTCAACGGCAATCTTTGTCCCGAGGGCGCGGTTATAAAAAAGGGTGCTGTTCCGCCGTCGATGCTGCGCCATGTCGGTCCCGCCAAGTGCTTCGACAGTGAGGAAGAATGCTGTGCAGGCCTTGTTAGCGGAAAGGTAGTACCCGGAGATGTGGTGATAATTCGCTATGAGGGGCCGAAGGGCGGCCCCGGCATGAGAGAAATGCTCAATCCCACGGCTGCATTAGCTGGCATGGGACTTGCAGAGAGCTGTGCATTAGTAACGGACGGAAGATTCTCCGGGGTCACAAGGGGTGCTTGCGTGGGTCATGTATGCCCGGAAGCTGCTGCGGGAGGTATGTTGGCCTATGTAATGGACGGAGACCTTATTGATCTGAATATTTCTGAGCATAGTCTGACACTTCTCGTTTCAGACGAGGAGATGAAACAGCGGCGAAAGAACATTTGCATCAAACCGCCGAAAACTCTTTCTGGATTTCTCCGACGCTACAGGGCATTAGTCAGCTCTGCGGCCAACGGCGCGGTTTTAGATGATTCCAAATTAGATTAAGAGGTCAGATATAATGAAAATCGGTTGCTGTGCGCCGACAGACTGTTACTTGACCGTAAAGCAATATGGCTATGATTATATTGAACTTTCGGGCGCGGAAATAATGAGCATGGACGAAGCTCAATTTATACGGTTCTCAGAGCAATATAAAGCTGTAGGGTTTCCGTGCATAGGTTTTAACAGTTTCAGCAGCGGTGTACCGATGCTGGTCGGCCCTAAAAGAGATGAGGCCCTGCTCGACAGATATATTCGTGAGATGTGCCGCCGCGGTGAAATGTTGGGTATAAGCTATATCGGCATTGGCGCTCCGAAGGCACGTGTTTTGCCTGAAGATTATCCTCGGGAGAAGGCAGACGAGGAACTGTCGGAATTCCTGTGCCGCGCCTGCGGATATGCAGGAGAACGGAATATTTCGGTGCTATTGGAGGCTGTTCACAGCGGGTGTTGCAACTATATAAATTATAGCAAGGAAGCATTGAGCATTGTAAAACGCCTGGAGATAAGCAATCTCGGAATGACCCTTGACTTCTATCATGCGGAGATGATGCGCGAAGCTACCGATGACATGGCAAAGGTCATGCCGTATGTGAAGCATTTACATACAAGCACCGGGGGTCCCGGAGAGAAACGTGGCTATATAGGCAAGGAAGATGTTTCGAAATTAAGCCGATTCCTTAAAATAGCCAAGGCCGGCGGATATACGGGAGCGATAAGCGTTGAAGCGGATGCGGATACTCTCGAACGTGATGGAAAACCATGCTGTCGCTATATTGCTGAGGCGGCAGAGGATTTATAACAAAAGAGGGAGTGCAGCAAAATGAAGTATGTCAGATATTCCGGCAAAGACAATATTCCAACATACGGTATCCTTGAGGGGGAACAGATACGCAGGATCAGCGGAGATCTTTTCGGTGCATACTCAGTGACAGATGAGTATGTTGCAGCAGCTGCGGTGAAGCTTTTACCTCCCTGCGTACCGAGTAAGATAGTATGTGTTGGCGTAAACTATCTTTCTCATATTCTTGAAGCGCAACAAGGACTGGATCCAACGGCGAAAATCCCTAAGGAACCTGCACTGTTTTTAAAGGGCGTGAACTGTGCAGCAGGTATTGGGGATGCGATAGAATATCCCACCGGTGTAAAACGTCTGGACTATGAAGGCGAGTTTACCGTGGTAATAGGGAAGAAATGCAAGCGAGTTTCCGCAGAAGAATCATTGGAATACGTTTTGGGATACACCTGCGGGAATGATGTGTCCGCAAGAGATTGGCAGCTCGGTGATCCGCAGTGGTATCGTGGCAAAGGTCTTGACGGGTTCGCACCCTTCGGACCGGTTATCAGCGATGAAGCCGATCCGGACAATTCCTACGTCCGCAGCTATCTCAACGGTAAGCTCGTGCAGGACGGAAATACCAATGATCTCAATTTCGGTGTAAGAGCACTTGTGAGCTTCATAAGTCAGTGGATCACTCTTGAGGCGGGAGATATTATTATGACAGGCACACCCTCAGGAGTCGGCCCCATGCATCCCGGAGATGTCGTTGAAATCGAGGTCGAAAATGTCGGCAGGCTGGTCAATTACATTGTCGGCAAGGAATAATGCGGGTGACGGCAAATGAACAGAAGGCATACATATCTTTATGTTTCCGGTACAGATGAAGAAAAGTTTCGCATTGCCATGGACAGCTCGGTGGACTGTATCATCATCGAGCTGGAGGATATGGTCACACTTGACAGAAAAGCTGAAGCAAGAGAAACTGCTGTGCGGTTCCTCAACGGTGACAGGAAAGGAAAAGAAATAGGCATAAGGATCAATAAGGTCCTGCCAGACAATTTGTGGAGAGATGATCTAAACATCTGCCTTCCTGCCCATCCGGATTTTGTTGCCATTCCGAAATCGGAAACAAAAGAACAGATGCTCGCTGTAGACGCTATTATCGCTCAGTATGAGTATCTCAACAGGATACCGGTCAACAGCATATATCTCATACCGATGTTTGAAACTCCTCTCGGTATAGAAAACAGCAAGGAGATCGCAAAGCTCGAACGCGTTTATGCCCTTACACTCGGAGAGGAGGACCTGTGTACATCCCTGGGCATCAGTCGCCGCCGCGTTCTCGATAATCCGGACTTCTTTTACATTCGGCAGAAGGTGCTTTTCAACGCAAAGCTTGCGAATAAGAAGGCGCTGGAATCCTGTGTAGTCGTAAAGGGGATGCCGGATTATGCACTTCAAGACACGATCAACGCCAAAAACGCAGGCTATGCCGGGCGAGTCCTTATGCTTCCCGAGTATATAGATATAGTGAACAAAGTGTTTACGCCCGGTGAGGATGAGGTTATATATGCAAAGAAAATCATTTCTGCTATTGATGAGGTACGCAAGACAGGTGTTTCGTTTACCTTTGTGGATGGAAACTATGTGGATTCGCCCCACTATATCTGGGCACAGAGGATCCTGAGCGAAGCCTGATTTTGATAATTACAGTTTTAGAAAGGAATGAGAAGCATGTTCAAACAAAATCTGCGTGACGCTTTTTCGGCAGGGCTTGTGGAAGCGGCTGAAATGGATGAAAGAATAGTCGTTCTTGATCCCGATGTAGCGCGCTCTACCAAAATGCTGAAATTCAAAGAGAGATTTCCCGAGAACTTTTTTGAATTCGGAGTAGCGGAACAAAACATGATGGGGGCATCTGTAGGTTTCGCGCGGGAAGGATTTATTCCGTTTTGCGTAGCATTTGCTCCATTTTCCGTTCTTCGCCCATTGGAGATTACACGCACATCTATTGCTTATCCGGGACTGAACGTGAAAATCGTCGGCTTATACGCAGGAGTGAGCTGTGCAAAAGAGGGCGCAACACATATGACATTTGAGGATGTGGGCGCGATGCGGTCTATCCCGGGAATGCGCGTTATCACTGCCTGTGACCCCGTAATGGCTAAGGCTGTAGCCCATGCTGCGGCTGAGGACAACGGCGGACCTATTTTTATCAGACTTGATTCCGAGGAACTGCCGTGCATCTATCCAGAGGGAAGCAAATATGAGATCGGAAAAGCCTACGTGCTTCGAGAGGGCAGCGATGTTACTCTCGTCGGCTATGGCAGCGCTGTACATCGTCTGCTCAAGGCTGCGGATATCCTGGCCGAGACCGGAATTTCAGCGGAAGTGATCGATGCCGCAACTGTCAAGCCGTTGGATAGAGATACAATCATGGCTTCAGCGGGCAAGACCGGACATATCGTATCCCTGGAGGATCACAACATATACGGAGGATTATCCTCTGCATTAAGTGAAATATTGGCAAAGGAGATTGAAAAAGTAATATATACTCCTGTTGCTATAATGGATGTCTTCGGCATAAGCGGTACTATACAGCAGGAGCAGGAAGAGCTGCATTTGACAGCGGAAGATGTTGTCAATGCTGCAAAGAATATGCTGAACAGATAAGGGGGCGGGCAGAAATGGCAATTGATTATGATTTTCTCGGGAAGAAAGCATATGAGCTGCGTAAGGATGTTGTCAGCAGTATGTACAAGTCTCCTCTGCACGTCGGTCACGTCGGCGGGGCTTTGAGTAGTGCGGAAATAATTTCCGTTCTGTATTACAACTATATGAAGATCGACCCCAAAGAACCCTATAAAGATGACCGTGATATCTTCATAATGTCAAAGGGTCACTGTTGGGCGATCCAATTTGCAGCACTGGCAGATCTGGGATATATAAGCCGGGAAGACCTTTGGACTTATAAAACGCCTCACAGCAAGCTTCAAGGACATCCGGATTTTCGCAAATGCCCGGGATTGGAAGTGACCAGCGGCTCTCTCGGACAGGGTCTGTCCTATGGACTGGGCTTTGCCCTTGCATTCAGACGCAAGAAGAAAAACAACAAGGTATTTGTCCTCGCAGGAGAAAGCGAGTTCCAAGAAGGAATGTTTTGGGAGGCACTGATGGCCGCAAGCCACTACGGGCTGAACAACATCGTCTGTTATATTGACCGAAACCGTCTTCAGGTGTGCGGAGACACCGATAAGATAATGAATGTAGAACCATTAACGGAAAGGCTTGAAGCCTTTGGCTGGCATACCGCCAGAGTTAACGGCAACGATGTGAAGGCGCTGTGCGATGCAACCGATGAAGCTCTTGTCTGCGGAAGACCTGCCGCAATAATCTGCGATACCATAAAGGGCAAGGGCGTGTCGTATATGGAAGGTATAATGGAGTGGCATTCTAACACTATAACCGATGAGCTTTACCGTCAGGCTATGGCAGAGCTGGACGAGCGTTTGAAGTCATTATAAGGAGCGGGAGGTAGATATATGGAAAAACTCGAAAAAATAGATAAGGCCATGACCTCGATGTGTGTTTTCTTCAGACGTATAGGCATGGTGGCGTTGGTGGGAATGATAGGCGTCATATGTCTTGATGTTTTCGCAAGATATGTTTTTAACGATGCGACGATCTGGGCTTACGACATGAGTTGGATACTCAGCCTTACGCTTGCTGCGTGTTGCCTTGCCTCTGCACATATGATCGATTCAAATATCGCAGTCGACATTGTGTCCTCAAAGTTCCCAATGAAAGTGCAGCTTCTTATCAGAAACATAGTCTACATATTTATCGGTATCCCTGTGTTTGCTTATTTGGATTACACATGGATACAGAAAACAATTGTCGGTATACAGACGCTCGAACGCAGCAGCAACACAAGCACATGGTACCCCGTGCTGTGGCCGGAAAGATTGATCGGCTCGATCGGGTTGTTCCTGTTTTTCGTAGTTTATCTCTATAAAATTGTGCGCGACATGGTAAGCATGATCATTATGTTCAAAAAGGGAAAGGAGGGCAACGGTAAATGACACTTCTCGCCGGAGCATCTGCCGTATCACTGACAATAATAATGTTTCTGTTTTTGTTAGTGTTCGTTGTCCTCGGCATCCCTATCGGCTTTTCAATGTTCTTTACAGTATCGATAGTCGGTGTTCTTACGTTAGGCAAGACGGCTTTCTCGCTGATATTCTCCTCATCATTTGCACAGATGAGTTCCTACAGTATGTTAGCTGTTCCGTTGTTCGTTTTCATGGGCAATATGATCCAGACTACGGGCATAGCGGACATGATGCTGGATTCGCTGAACGTATATATCGGCCATAAAAAGGGCGGCCTACTCGTTGTGGTCATTATTATTGGTACTGTTTTGGCTGCCTGTATCGGCGTTATCGCGGCCTCTGTCACATTGCTGACGCTTGTAACGCTGCCGAAGATGATGGAAAAAAAGTATGACAAGTCCCTCGCTACGGGCACAATATGCGCCGCAGGCTCACTTGGAATACTAATCCCCCCCTCTGTGCTGCTTGTCATGTATGGGCCTCTTGCCGGCATCTCGGTAGGTCAGTTGTTTACAAGCGCTTTCGGTATAGGTTTCGTCTTAGCGCTGTTCTATATCATTTATGTTGTCATACGCACCATAATCAATCCCAAGCTTGCACCGACCAGCGAAAAGGTGGTTATGCCTGCAAAAAAGAAACTGGGCTTGCTTTTGAAGTCATTTGTCCCGCCCGCGCTGGTGATTCTTGCGGTGCTCGGTTCTATTATGTTCGGTATAGCAACTCCGTCTGAGGCTGCCGGTGTTGGCGCACTCACCACGATCCTGCTTGCTGTGTTCTACCGCAAATTCACATGGAAAAACTTTATGAGTGCCCTCAAGGGTACGGCTTTGAATTTCGGCATGATCATGATGATCTCGATGGGTGCAAAGTGCTTCACCAATTTGTTCATCAGGCTCGGCTGCAGCAACGTGATTATAAGTATGTTCCTGAGTCTGGGAAACCGTTGGCTGATATTCTTCGTCATCATGGTTATCGTGTTCATCCTCGGTATGCTCATCGACTGGCTCGGCATTATCCTTGTCCTTGTTCCTATTGTTACGCCTCTTGCCAAGGAGCTTGGCTTTGACACACTGTGGTTTGCCATGATGATAATCGTGAATTTGCAGATGTCGTTTATTACACCACCCTTTGCATACGCAATTTTCTTCTTGAAAGGGACGGCAGACCCGCAGTATCAGATTGAGGATAAACACATTATAAAGGGTGTTATTCCGTTTGTCTGCATTATTGTGTTTACGCTCGTACTGTCTTGTTTTGTTCCCGGACTGCTGACATGGCTTCCGAGCGCATTGATATAGCGTCATAAAATGTAAAATAGATCTTCGGATCTAAAATAAATAAAGGAGAAACAATTATGAAAAAGAAAATCCTGTGTCTCTTGATAGCAATTGTTATGGTTCTTTCTATGGCGGCCTGTGGCTCACAGCCCGCATCCGAAGGCGCTAATGCAAACGCTGCCCCAGCATCCACCTCCGGCAAAACCTATACATGGGTCATGCAGTCCCACGCCGGTACTACCTATGAAAACTGGGCTCTCTACGAAGAATTCGTAGAGAACGTCAAAGCTGCTACCGGCGGCCGCTTGACCATCGAGCTTTACCAGAGCGGCTCCGTATGCGAGCAGGGCGACATGGTCACATCCTGTCAGGACGGCATACTTGACTGCATGGCATACTCCATGGGCAATGGTGTCGGCGTTTTCGGTGACATCGCATACCTGATGGGCGCTTCCGGTTCCCCCGCAGGTCTTAACCCCGACGTGTTTATGGCTTGGTCCTCTTATGAGGGTGAGGAGCTCATGGCAAAGGTCATTGATAAGTACAATATGGTTCTTGCCGGTGTTCCGTTTTGCACCTTTGCAGAGTGTTTCTGCATGTCCAACACCGTAATGGATACTCTTGACAGCTTCAAGGGCATCACCTTCCGTACCAACGGTATGTGGGCCACCATGCTCACCGAGATCGGTGCCAATGTTGTCACCATCTCCGGCGGAGATATTTATTCCTCCTTTGAAAAGGGCGTAATGGACGCATTTGAGTATCAGGGACCCATTGGCAACTACAATGCGGGCTTCTATGAGATCTGCAAGTACGCTGCACTTCCCGGTATCCACTCCACTCTCGCGGCAGATCTGTTCATCGTAAATCCGGACAGTTGGAATGAGATCGGTCCTGAACTTCAGGCAATCGTAAAGGCTTGCATCAATGACATGGCATCCAAGAGCCTCGGATACGCGGCTGTCAAAAACGTTGAAGCCCTTGATATGCTTGAGGAAAAGGGCGTTGAGTACTACTACCTGAGCGATGAGTTCATGGAAAAGATCGCACAGCTCGCTGCCGATATCCACGAAAAGAACTGCGCTGCAGACGAGACATATGCAGAGATCTTCAACAGCCAGAAAGAGTTCTACTACAATTGGAACAAGGCATTTACACTCCAGCCTGCTGGCTTCAGCGTCTATGACATTATAGGTTGATCATACTGATTTGGCATCATGGCAGGCTGGTATATCTTGCGGTATCTCGGCCTGCCGCATCTGTTTTTTGTACTCCGCATGATCGATGGAGGAACATCTCATGAAGAAATACATCATCGCTGTTCTTTTGCTTCTTTCTATGCTGCTGTCAGGCTGTGCTTCTCCGGAAAAAGCTGATGGTGAAAGCGAAGCCTTGCCGGCAGTGTCAGATACGCTACCTTTTCTTGAGGCAGGTGAGAATATCCTTGCAGCCTCAGCAGGTATGGAGCTTGGTAGTACCGTCTTTACCGTAAACGGAGAACCCGTGACAGCAGGAGAGTATTTGTATTGGCTTGCCTACAGCGCAGATTATCTTATGGATAATTATTTCTATTATACTTACACACACCCGGTTTTGACCGATGAAATGGCAGACGGCGTAAGCTATGCTGAATATATCCGCGAGGCGGCGACAGAAAGAACGGTGCTGTTTTCGATAATACGAGCTTTAGCTTCTCAATATTCAATCGAACTTGACGGCGCAGATATTGAGGAGATAGACTTTCAGTACAACGCCGCAGTGGAAAAAATGGGAGACGAATCAAAGCTCCTGTCAGACCTTGCCAGAATGGGCTTGGATAAGGAAAGCTACTATTCTCTGATGAAAGATCAACTGCTATATAACAAGCTCAAGCAATCGGTATCAAAGGCGACCTGCGCGCTTCATCCCGACAGTGAAACAATCGTGGCATGGTGCAAAGAAAGAAAATATATTACTGCGGACCATATTCTTATAAAAACCACAGATATACCCGACAACGATACATTTGCCCTTGAACAGAAGCGCACGAAGGCACAGTCTTTGCTTGATGACCTGTTGGCTTCTACTGACATTGAGGCTGTTTTTACGGAATTTGCAGACGAGTACAGTGAGGATATAGGGCATGAAACATATCCTGTGGGATACACTTTTTCTCCCGGGACAATGGAAGCTGCTTTTGAGGATGCAGCCTATGCTGTTCAACCCGGGGAGCTTTTCCCTGAGCTTGTGCAGACATCCTATGGCTATCACATCATTTTCAGGAAGCAACTGAATATAAATGATCCGGGTATGTTGGCAGATTATCTTGACTCGCTTCTTTCAGATGCCTGTGCGGAGGCCAAGCTTGATTTCTGCGAGGCTTATGAGAGCATTTCTGCCGTCGGGTTTTATGATAACCTGACTACATGCAGGCAAAATATGGAATAAACGTACAATAGAGGTTCAACTATGAAAATAACAAAAATCGAATGTATTCCATTGCAATACACAGCTAAAGCCATATACATTAACGGCTTTGGCAAGAATAACATAAGAAGTGTGCTTATAGTCAAGGTTTACACCGATTCCGGAATAGTCGGTATAGGTGAATCGGCGGCTTTCGGCGGGCCTTATGTGAGTACAAAGACTGTTATTGAGCAGGAACTTGCTCCGAGAGTGATCGGAGAGGATCCTCTATGCATTGAACATATATGGCATAAGCTGATGTTTCAGGGATATCACCACTCTCGCGGCGGGATATACGTTGCGGCAGTCAGCGGAATTGATATCGCGCTGTGGGATATTTTGGGGAAGGTTTGCGGTCAGCCGGTGTATAAACTTCTCGGCGGTTATCGCTCGCGGGTAGAGGTTTATGCCTGCGGCGGGTTTTATGAGATTGGAAAGGATAACTCAGCACTGTGCAGGGAAATGACCGGGTATGTTGAAAGTGGTCTGCGGGCGGTAAAAATGAAGATTGGGAGAACCTTTACGCCACTGTCATTGCGAGAAATGTCAGATCAGCCCGAGCTTGAAACATATTCTGTTGAGGACGATATTGCCCGCGTGGAGGCTGTTCAAAAAGCTGTCGGCAGCAGCATTAAGGTTATGGTAGATGCAAATGCCAACTGGGCATATCCGGATGCGCTCAAAGCAGGACGGGCATTCGATGAGATGGGCATATATCTTTTTGAAGAGCCGATCCGCACTGATAATTATAAAGGCCTTGCGAGACTATGTGACAAGCTGAATATACGCATTGCCGGATATGAGACAGAGACGCTGTTGAGCAACATGGCTATGATGATAGATTCAGATTGTATGGATGTGGTGCAGTCCGATATATGCTGGTGCGGTGGATTGACCGCGAGCAGAAAAATAGCCGGAATGGCTGATACTAAGTACAAAGAATATATGCCCCATTGCTTTGTTTCCGGAATAGGAATGATGGCGTCCGTGCATCTTGCCTGCGGCATTGCAAACGCAGAGATGTGCGAGCTGGATATGTCGGAAACCCCGTTCCTGAACGAGCTGCTGGCGACTCCCCTGAAAAGAGACGGCTGTTTCGTATCCCCGCCGGATTTACCCGGATTGGGTATTGAGCTTCGGGAAGATACAGTCGAAAAATACAGGGTTGAAAAATAGTGGAGAATGAAAAATGACTATAAGTGAACAGCTTGCTCATTATGCGCTCGGCTATGAGCTTCACAGCACTCAGATTTTGGAGGAGGCACAGACCTTCTTTGCGGACACGATAGGGTGCATTTTGCTCGGCAGAAGCCAAAGCGGGCAAAAGATGTTTTATGAGTTTTGTCTTTCGCGGCCGCATGGTCAGGATGCAAGTGTTATCAGAGGTGAAAAATTAAATCTTGAAGATGCTGCAATGGTAAACGCAATGGCAGCACATAGCTGCGATTACGATGACATGGGCGTGAGCATTAACGGGCACCCAAGCGCCATAATGGTCTCGGTTGCGCTGGCAGCAGGAGAGTATACGCATGCATGCGGCAAGGACACACTCATTGCGTATATCGTGGGCATGGAATGTGCAAGTATGCTCGGGAAAATGATAAACGGACACGGATTTAACAAAGGCTGGAATCCCACTCCAACCATCGGAGTCATTGCCGCCGTTTGCGCTGCCGGGCGACTTATGAGCCTGAATGCTGCACAGCTTACAAGCGCCATAGGAATAGCTTGCGGAGAAGCAAGCGGAATAAAAGCAAATCACGGTACTGATGTAAAGGATCTCACAGTCGGCGGAGCTGCAAGGAAGGCTGTATTCTCTGTTCAAATGGCGAAAGCAGGCTTCAGCGCGAGCCGCTTTGCATTAGAGGGAGATGATGGGTATTTTCATGTGGTGTCACCTCAGATAACAGCAGGTGAAGCAGAAAAGATCATAAAAGCTCACCGTTCAGAATTTATTGATCCCGGCATCGTTATGAAGCCGTATTCTACCTGCCGGGGAAATCATAACGGTATTGATCTTATCACTAAACTTACTCGAGAACATGGCCTTAACCGAGACAATGTGAATCATATTCTGGTGGAACTTCAACGGGATGCTTTTAACAATGAAAAATATCCGATCCCCCAAACCCCCACGGAGGCAAAGTTTTCTGTTGCTTACTGTATCGCAAAGGTTCTGATGCACGGATGCGTAGATTTTGATGATTTCCACGGGGATGTTATTTCGGAACGGGAGGTTTATGATATAATACCGAATGTTGAAGTAAAGCTTCACGATGAGCTGTTTGATAAGGCAAGATTCGGAGCCAGCATGACTGTTTTCATGAAAGACGGCAGAAGCTTTTCGGCTAAGAGCTGCTTCGCAAAAGGCGATCCCCAGAATCCTCTTTCTGCGGAGGAAAAACGGGCAAAGCTAAAGGATTGTCTTCGCAAGAGCTATGACGCACAGCAGGCTCAAAAAGCAGAGCTTGCAATAGACGCGCTGTATAATTCCGGAGATGTTGCACAGCTTATGTCTGTGCTTAATGAGGTGGCTGGTGAATAAACTGATTATTGGCTGCATCGCCGATGACTTTACGGGCGCAAGCGATGGAGCGTCTTTTTTGAAAAAGGGCGGATTAAATACCGTCCTCATCAGCGGAGAAACATACACTACTGCTGTACTTCCGGAGGATATTCAGGCAGTGGTCGTTGCACTGAAAATTCGTTCTGTTCCCACTGAAGAAGCGGTTGAAAAAGCTTTGGCAGCAGCACGCTGGTTGAAAAATGCCGGCGCGGAGGTGCTGTATTACAAATATTGCTCTACATTTGATTCCACACGGCAAGGAAATATCGGACCGGTGTGTGATGCATTGGCTGAGCATTGCGGCAGCAGAACGGTGTTGTTATGTCCGTCCTTGCCGGCAAACGGACGGACGGTAAAAGGAGGAATACTGTATGTGAATGGCGTCCCGCTTGCGGACAGCCCAATGCGATTCCACCCCCTCAACCCTATGTGGTCTTCGGAGATTTGCGAGCTTATGTCTCCGCAGAGCCGATACCCGGTGTTTACTGAAAAATCAAAGATCCCTAAGGAAGGCATAAGCTATTATGTGCCGGACTATGTTGATGATAGTGATGGGCGCGATATTGTTCAAAACCATGCAGGGTTACCGCTGATGACAGGAGGCTCCGGGCTTTTGGAGCATCTTGCCTCAAGGTTTTCTTCGGATACAGGCAGCGATTTTCGATTCCCGTCGGTGCCGGAGGGACGCAGAGTTATTATAGCAGGAAGCTGCTCTGAAATGACTCGATGCCAGATAGCGAGGTATATCGCCGTCGGCGGCATAGCATATAAGATAGATCCCCTTGCTTTGTGCAGTGGAAAAGATGAGATAGGACGGTTAAAACAAATCATCCAAAATGCTCAGAACGATGTACTGCTTTACTCAAGTGATACGCCGCAGAATATTGATCAGTGCCGCATATCCTGCTCAGCTGATATTTCCGAACGTCTTGAGGCGTTGGCAGGCGAGCTTGCGCTGTATGCGGTAAACTGCGGCGTAAACAAGCTTGTTGTTGCAGGAGGAGAGACAGCGGGCGCGGTGATAAGTCGGCTGCCGTTTTCCGTATATCGGATAGGCATATGCCTTGCACCGGGAGTGCCGGAAATGGTCCCTGCTGAATATGAACAGCTGCATCTTGCACTAAAATCCGGCAATTTCGGAAACGAAGATTTCTTTGTTAATACGTTGATATAAACACAGTCAGTATTGCCCACGGGTATACTTGACCGCAGCCATGTTGATATAAGGCCAATGAATACAGCGCCTGCAATTTAAAGCGGGCGCTGTTGTTAGATACCACTCGCTATGCGAGTGGTAAAAAAGGCTTGTAGCTATACGTAGATATACAAAGGAAGCCTCCTGGAGTAAGATAGGAACGGTCTGCCAAGGGCAGTATTATGCTTTCATGGGTTTGGGTGAAGCTATAGACCGCTTAACAAATTTTGTAATTTATCCTATCGCAAAAATCGAGACGGAGGAAGGATCAATTTACAAAGCGCTTTTTGTAAATACTTTAGCTGAAGAAAGGGAGATCTCATTTTCACCGAAGTGCCTGACAAGCCCCGCAATGTTTAAAAGCATGCTGTCAGAGAAGACGATGGGGTTCTGTTACTTTGGAAACGGGAAAGTTATGCCGCTGCTTCAGGAATACTTTTCCGGGTTGGAGTGGAAGACCGAAATCGGAGTAAAAGCCTCAGGTATCCATTTCCTCGGCAACAAACCGGTATATGTGTCCAGGGAGAAAGCCATATCATATGATAACAGTCCTGTTTGCGATCTGGTTCAGGAGAATGATTCCTGCGTTATAAAGTCTAATATTCTCAATTACGGCTATATCGCTGAGGAAGATCTTAAGCCGATAGGAAATGCGCTTATGTCGTTCAACGATCCGCTGAGAACTGTATCGGTGCTGGCATGGTGCACTGCCTGCTTTATTAAGCAGCACCTAAAAGAGGCAGCAATCAAATTCCTGAGTCTCTTGCTCATTGGAGAAGCCGGAAGCGGCAAGTCAACTACACTTGACCATATTATTGAACCGCTGTTTTCTTGTGAAGTCGCTGCATCAGCAAGCGGAATAACCGAAGCCGCTTTGAAAAAGAAAATTGCTTCTTCAAATATGGTACCGATGCTTATAGAAGAGTTCAAGCCCGGCAAAATGGAAAAAAGTCAGGTAAATACTGTCTGCAACTACCTCAGAAATGTATATGACGGCAACGCAAGCGAGAACATAATGGGATTGGGCAAGGTCAAGAGCTTTATTCCCACCGCTCCTGTAGTTCTGGTAGGCGAGCAGGATGTTGATGAGCCGGCCATAAGAGAGCGCAGCATCAAAGTGCTTTTTTCAAAGCGCGGTTTGAAAAACCATACAGAACGGTATATGACTGCTACAAACGCATAGTCAATAAGATCGGGCTGCCTGAGCTGAGGTTTCACGATCTGAGGCACCCGTATGTCAAGCACACGACAAAAATTTTTAGCTTGCGCTTGATGAATTTTCAAGCGCAGGCTTATCCTGATGCTCGGCGAAAAACTCGCGGAGCTTGTCAGCTTCATCGGGGAGGACAAAGCCAAAGCCCTGTCCGTCCACTCTGCAATAGAAAGCGATTTTCATGACTGCCACCTCAATCGAAAATGTCTTGGATTTTATATGCGATCTCAATGCGCTTATCGGGGTACACCAGCACCCTGTCGATCAGCAGCTCGGCCAGCTCGGTGGTCAGCGTGTCCGCATCGAAAATCACCTTGGACGCTTCCTTGCGGCTGTCTTGCCGTGCCTGTTCGTCCTGCTTCTGTTTCGCCTGTGCCAATACTGCGGCATAGG
>OLOV01001451.1_pt1 | contig 18492 bp, 18 predicted proteins | sample 1672931 | NCBI WGS metagenome assembly OLOV01 (sample SAMEA3136738, study PRJEB25190) | human gut metagenome | biome: human gut; feature: human-associated habitat; material: faeces | place: Austria | collected 2013
GAACGCCGGTTTGAGAATTGTAGCTGCGTGGCGAACGCCGACCACCTCATTTGTGCGGCGTCGCCTTAGAAGAGGGAGAGTATCAAAATGGAAAGAAAATCGAAGACCGCTTCCTGGCTGCTGGCGTTTTTTCTGGGGACGACGGGCGCGCATCGGTATTATCTGGGTTATGTGAAGCAGGGCGTGGCGCAGAGCATCGGCTTTGTGAGCCTGCTTATCGGATGGAGCATCCTCGCGGTGACCACGACGCCCTTCGCCGTACTTCTGCTGATGTACGGCGCGGCGGTGGGCATCTGGGCGTTTGTGGATTTCATCCGCATCCTGACCGGCGGGCTGGTTCCGGCAAACGGCATGGGCTATAAGGAGGATCAGCCCGTGATGGTGCAGGCGGTTCCGGCGGCTCCCGCGCAGTCCGCGGCGAACGATAGCCTTGAAGCGCTGGAACGGCTGGCAAAGCTGCACGAGCAGGGCATCCTGACCGACGAGGAATTCCAGCAGAAGAAAAAAGAGCTGCTTGGAAAGCTGTAAGCGGACGAACTGGCGCGACCCGACGAGCCCTGAAACCGTTGGGTCGCGCGGAATGCAGCCGATTCGTATGGTGGAGATGACAAAGGTGCACAGATACACCGCGGAACAGACGATTGGGAGGGAGTAATCACAATGGAGCAAACAAAAAAGAACAGGGCAACACTTGTATTTTTCATATTGCTGGTCGTGGCATTCGCTATAATCAATATGATAGATGGAGCGGCATTATGGTATAGAGTGTTTGTACGTGCTCGCCTGTGCAACACAGTTCTTCATTCTGTTTTGACATTGGGGCAAGGGCCATTCTATATTCCTTTGAGATGGGGGAACGTTCCCGCAAGCATTGGCTGGGCTTTTCCGGGCATTGTGTTTGCGGTGTTCCCATTGTTGGCGATTATATTTAAGAGAAAGAAAGCAGTTTCGATTGTTTTTTCCAGCATCAATCTGCTGCTCGCGGTATTTTTCACCATTACGATGTTTGGATTTTGGCTGTTGGATATATGTTGGTTGATGTATGCTGTTGCCAGTGTATTGCTATTGCTTAACGCAATGGGTGTAATGAAGAACAAGAAAATGCTGGCTATACTGTTCTTCGTGATGGGCGTTATCAGCATGATTCTTCATGTTGTACTCCTCTGCTATCCTGTAAGTTACGCCGGAGAAATTAGAGGGTTTAATGGCATTACGGCGCTGAAAGGATATTTCCGTCAAAGTCCGTGGGAACACCTTGTTCAAGTCTCTTGTTGCGCGGGAATGTATTATCCTCTTAGTCGTGTCTTGCTGTATTTTGCGTTCGGCTCGGGCGTTTTGTTCGTGCCTATGGAGAGAAAAAAGAACACGATAAGCAACCGGCAAACAACGCATATTCAGAGCAGTCAGGGAGGCGGTCGTTTAATGGCGCACAAGAATAAGCTGACGGCAATCCTTCTTTCCATCTTCACAGGCGGCCTTGGTATAGACCGTTTCTATCTTGGTTATACGGGATTGGGCGTTGCGAAACTCCTGACTTGCGGCGGGCTTGGTATTTGGGCATTGATTGACCTGATTATGATTTGCACTGGCTCTCTCCGCCCCGCGGATGGTTCGCCTTGGGAAGAAGAAGTGTGTGTCACACAGGTTCGGGCCGTTGCGCCTGTTCAGCCTGCTGCGGTCAATAACAACGCTGCCACCCTCGAAGCGCTTGAAAAACTGGCGAAGCTGCACGAACAGGGTATCCTGACCGACGAGGAATTCCAGCAGAAGAAAAAAGACCTGCTCGGAAAGCTGTAAGCGGACAGACCGGCGCGACCCGACGAGCCCTGAAGCCGCCGGGTCGCGCGGAATGCACACGGGAACAAAAACGAATGGAGGAACGGATGAAATGAAGAAACTGATTTGCTGGGCATGCATCCTTGCAATGCTCATGACGGCGTTGCCGGCGATGGCCGATAATGCGAGGAAAAGCGGACAATATACCTATCAGATCAAAGGCAACGGCACGATCACGATTACCAAGTTCCACTGGGGAATGAACAATGGGGATATTTATATCCCGAACATGATCGACGGCTATACCGTTACAGCGATTGGCGATGAGGCGTTCAAGCGTGACGTCATGCGGCGTGACGGCTTTGGCAGACCTGAAAATGATTTTGAAACTGTGTCTTTGACAATTCCAGATTCCATCAAGAGTATTGGCCAAAAGGCATTTTGGAATGCTACGCTGTCAGAGATTAATCTGCCAGATAATGTGCAAAGTATCGGTTACGGAGCTTTTGTCGGTAATCCATCCATACAATTCAAAATAAGCAGCAAGCATCCTTACTTTGCCGTGATTAACGGAGCGCTTTACAGCAAGGCCAATAAGGAACTTCTTGCTTATACGCATATGGATGAGACATATAGTGAGTATAACCATTATTCTTATGTCGTTCCTGATGGCATTCTTTCCATTGGTGATTATGCTTTTTATCGGGACTATCAGGCTGAAGCGGCGGTTGCTTACAAGAATGAGTATTATATAAGTTCTGAGCGTATTGAACTCCCTGCCTCAGTTCAACGAATCGGCGATTATGCTTTCTCTGGTTTCCGTTTTGAGGACGGCTCTATCATTATGCCTGAGAACCTGAAGAGCATTGGCGCATCTGCTTTTAAGGACGCGGCAGGATATATCAGAGATGATATTGTGATTCCATCGGGTGTGACCTCGATTGGAAAAGCCGCTTTTCAGAGAAGTAAACTTTCTTTTTTCTCTGATGGAGAATATAAGGGGATTGTTTTCCCTGAAGATTGCGCGGTAGATGCGATCGAAGAAGATACTTTTCGGGATTGCGGTAATGGCATTTATGTCAACACGACGAATATCCATCGGGTTGGCTCCTATGCGTTCTATAATGCTCAGACTGTTGATTGGCCGCATATTGAATCCATTGATGATTGGGGAGAATATGCTTTTGCCTATAAGGGTGAAATAAGCTGGTTGTCGGATGATTATGTTTATGGCGGCGAGAACATTCGATATGGAACTGTTTTGAGAGGTTTAGAAGAAAATCAGGTATCCCTCTCATCTAAGGTTACAACCATACCGGAAGGATTTGAGTTAACTGCCACATTGCCCGATACTGTAAAGGCAATATCCTCGCACGCCTTCAACAGTGTAGTCACCGACTATCGGCTTTCCAGCTCTCTAACGAATATCGCAGTCGATGCTTTCCCCAAAGGCTCTACCTTTGTGGTGGATGAAGGTTCCTATGCTGAACTGTGGTGCGGTGAGAACGGATTTGGCTATTCCATCGAAGGCCAGGATAATCTCGACTGGCTGAACAACTAAACACGCGCTTCCCCGCCGTCCAGCCCGGGCGGCGGGGTTTGCTGTATATTCGATTCATACCTGCGCTTGAGTTTTTTCTGACAAATGCAAGAAGTGTGCGCTTCCATGCGTCCTGCGGCTGTGTTACAATGAATGCAGCCAAAGAGAAGGAGGAAACGCAGCATGCAGCTGAATTTACGGCAAATCGGGAATTTTATTCAGAACGCTCGAAAGCAGGAAGGACTGACGCAGGCGGAGCTGGGCGAACGGCTGAGTGTCACCTCGCAATCGGTGTCCAACTGGGAGAGAGGGGAGTCGCTGCCGGACATTGCCCTGCTTCCCGATCTGGCTGCGGTATTGCATTGTTCCGTAGACACGCTGTTGTCCGGCGGAGGTGAATGCCGCGCGTATCGGAGACACATAACGGTTGCCCAGATGCGCGGAGCCATGGAGAGTCTGAACCAGATAGGGGAATTGCTGGGGCGCGACCACTTTATGTATACCTGTATGGTCGGCGCGCTGAACGAGCGCATGAATACCTCTATTGAACCGGCGTTCTCGGACGCGCATTTGTTCGAGGTGTTTTCCGGTGAAATGCTGCTGGAATGCATTCGCAACGGAGACTACGTTGATCCGCGCGACGTGGAAAAGAACATGAAGCCCGGCAGGGCGCGGGATGAGATTCTGCGCGTTCTTCGTGAAAAGGGAATCCGCTGACGGGGGACGTTACGGTTCGATACGAAAAACGGAACCGCCCCATGCGGAGCGGTTCCGGAATGATCAGCGCCGGCGATCCAGCGTTTCGGCGTGGTTGTCGTAGCTGCATTCGAAGCCACAGCGGTCACAGCGGTATACGTAGTGGTCTCGATTGTAGCCCTTCAGGGCGATCACCAGTTTCTCGAGGGAATTGGTGAGGAAGGGGTTATAGACTTCCCGCCAGCCGGAAATGTCCCTGCATCGCGGGCAGCGTTTCGGGATGAACATGGCTTACTTATTGAAGTACCGTTCCAGCAGTCCTTTGAACGCGCGGCCATGTCTCGCTTCATCCTTTGCCATTTCGTGCACGGTGTCGTGGATGGCGTCGAGGTTCAGAGCCTTGGCCTTCTTGGCGAGCTCGAACTTGCCGGCGGTGGCGCCGTTTTCGGCTTCCACGCGGACGCGGAGGTTCTCGGCGGTGGAGGGGGAGACGACCTCACCCAGCAGCTCGGCGAACTTGGCGGCGTGCTCGGCCTCTTCGAACGCGGCGGTCTTCCAGTATTCGGCGATCTCCGGGTAACCTTCGCGGGCGGCGGCGCGGCTCATGGCCAGATACATGCCGACCTCGGTGCACTCGCCGTTGAAGTTGGCGCGCAGGCCTTCCTTGATCTCTTCGGGCGCGTCCTTGGCGATGCCGATGACGTGCTCGGTCGCCCATTCGGGGCCTTCGTTCTCAACGACTTCGACGAACTTCTCGCCGGGCGCCTTGCACAGGGGGCACTGGGTCGGGCGTTCCTCGGACACAACGATTTCTCCGCAGATGGTGCATTTCCACTTTCTCATTTGACTACGCTCCTTTTGTTTTTATGTTGATGGGGTTGCTCAGTAGTTCTCGGCCTTGATTTCGAAATAGCTCTGGGGATGGCTGCAAACGGGGCATACCTGCGGGGCGGCTTTGCCGATGACGATGTGGCCGCAGTTGCCGCACTGCCACACGCAGTCCTCGTCGCGGGAGAAGACCAGCTTGCCGTTCACGTTTTCGAGCAGCTTCAGATAGCGCTCCTCGTGGCTCTTCTCGATCGCGCCCACCGCGTCGAACAGGTAGGCGATGTGCTCGAAGCCCTCTTCGCGCGCCACCTTCGCAAAGCCCGCGTACATGTCCGTCCACTCGAAGTTCTCGCCCGCCGCCGCGTCGGCCAGATTTTCCTCGGTGGAGGGAATCTGCCCGCCGTGCAGAAGCTTGAACCAGATTTTCGCGTGCTCGCGCTCGTTTTCCGCCGTTTCAAGGAAGAGATCGGCAATCTGCTCGTAGCCGTCCTTGCGAGCTTTGGACGCGTAGTAGGTGTACTTGTTGCGCGCCTGACTTTCGCCGGCGAAGGCGGCCATCAGATTGGCTTCGGTTCTGGATCCCTTCAGTTCCACGTTTTATTCCTCCTTCAAGGCCTTGTTATCCTGAATACGGGCGCGGCACTCCGGACATACGTCATGAATGCACAGCTCGTAGCAGAAGTCGTCGGTTTTCAGATGCGAACGCAGGTAGGCGCGCAGGTCGCCGGTTTCTACGTCCCGCATTTTTCCGCACATGCGGCAGATGGCGTGCTCGTGCGGCACGAGCGTGGGGTCGAAGCGATCCTTGCCGTCCGATACGGTGATGCGCCGAATCTCGCCGTGATCCGCCAGATAGTTGAGATTGCGGTACACCGTGGCCAGACCGATTTCCGACATCTCCTCGCGCGCCGCGCGGAAGATTTCCTCCGCCGTGCCGTGCGCATAGCCGGAACGCAGTAGCGCTTTGATCAGGGTTCGCTGTCGACTCATGCCGTCCTCCGAATGAGAATGAGAATCAATTTCAAATATAGTATAGCGCCGGGGAGCCCGCTTGTCAAGCCCTGTTTCTGTTAAGAGTTTGGTGCGGCTTCCTGCGCTGGACACGGACAGGCTTCTATGGTACAATCTACAGTATACGCGGGAAGAGGGGATTTCTATGCAAATGCCGGAGCGCGCGCGGATTCGCGCATTGAAGGAAGAGGTTATCAAGCACATTGAGGAAAACAACGTTCGCAATTTCCCGGGCTGCGAGGGGAAGCTGTTTCTGATTTCGACGGCCTATCCGGGCGTGTGGCTGGAGCATGCCTATGACGCGGTGAGCTACGCGAACTACATGCCGGAGGGGCGGCAGGTGCTGGCGGGCGAGATGCGGCTGTTTCTGGATCGCCAACGGGAAGACGGCCAGCTGCCCTGCTATGTGCTGGACGAGACCATCGCGCCGCAGAAGGGCTATAAGACGATGATCGGCTTCGGGCAGATTCAGGAATGCGTGTCGTTCACGGCGCTGTGTCTGGAAGCGGCGGAAATGCTGGGTGACGAGGCGTTCTTGGCGGAAGCCTACGAAAAATGCGCCCGCTGGGAAGGCTGGCTGGTGCGCAACCGCATGACCACGCAGGACGAGCTCGTCGAAACCTTCTGCGTGTTCGACACGGGGCACGACAACAGCGCCCGCCTGACCGGCATTCCGAACGGCTGCCCGGGCGAGTACGCGGCGAACAGGCCGGACGTGAAGGAGCTGCCGCTGCTTTCGCCGGACGTGAACGCCGTGTTCTTCGGCACGCGCATGGCGCTTTCGAAAATGGCGGAGCGGCTCGGCCGAAACGAGGAAGCGCGCATTTGGCGGGAAAAGGCGGAGAACGTGCGCGCGGCGATCCTGCGGCGGCTGTACGATCCCGAAACCGATTATTTCTATGACGTGGACGCGCAGGGGCGCATGCGGAAGTACCTGTCCATCTCCGCGATGAGCCTGTATCAGGAGCACGTGCTGGAAGGCGACGCGGCGGAGCGTATATATAGGAAGCATTTCCGCAATCCCGCGGAGTTCTGGACGGCGTTTCCGTTCCCGTCGCTGGCGGCGAACGATCCCGCGTTCCGCAAAACGCGCACAGGAAACGACTGGGGCTATTATTCGGAGGGGCTGACCGCGCTGCGCGCGCTTCGCTGGATGGACGATTACGGGAAGGGCGACGACCTGAACGAGCTGCTTTCCCGCTGGGTCATGGCGCTGGCGAACGCGGAAAACAGCCGCTTCGCGCAGGAAATCGATCCGCTGACCGGCGAACCGGCGCAGGTTTCGCAGTGGTATTCCAGCGCGATGCTTTTGTTCCTGCACGGCGTGAAGCGGCTGGGGCTGGCCTGACGTGGCGGCGCTGATCGTGCTCCGGGGCAATTCCGGCAGCGGAAAGACGACGGTGGCGAAGGCGCTGCAAAGGCGGTTCGGGCGCGGAACGCTTGTGATTTCGCAGGATGATGTGCGGCGGAACATGCTCTGGGTTCACGACGAGCCCGGCAACGCGGCGATTCCGCTGCTGACGGCGCTGGTGGAATACGGCCACGCGCACGCGGACGTGACGATTTTGGAGGGCATTCTCTACGCCGACCGCTATCAGGAGGTGTTTGCCCGCGCCCGGCAGCTGTATGGAACGGAAATCTTCGCCTACTATTTCGACCTGCCCTTCGAGGAGACGCTCGAAAGACACCAGACGAAGCCCAACCGAGACGAGTTCGGCGAGGAAGCCATGCGCCGCTGGTGGCGGGAAAAGTATTATTCGAACATCCTTGAGGAAACGCCCATCGGGCGGGAGATGAAGAGGGAGGAAATCGTGGAAACGATTTTCCACGCCGTTCGGAAAAACGCATAGAATACGAGGCCGTGAGCTTGAAAAAAGCGTCACGGCCGCGCGATTTTATGGGCGAATCAGCCGTCCGGAGAAGAGGTTGGTTGCGTGCAGCGCGAATTCCTTTTCGGACAAGCAGCCGTCCGGAGGACGCGTCGATTGCGTGTGGCGTGCACACGTTTTCTCGACCGTTCGAAGGGTACGGCGGTCTTGTACAGCGTGAGCGTGATTTCTTCCGGACGAACAGCCTTCTGGAGGACGAGCCGATTCAGTGCGGCGCGCGTTTCCTTCCGGACGAATCAGCCGTCCGGAGGGAGCGCCGGTCAAAGCGTCGGAGAGGATGCGCGCCTGACCGTTTACGTACAGCGCGCGAACGCCCTGCGCGGGCCGGGTGGGTGACGAATAGGTGGCGCAGTCGCGGAACGCGTCGGACTCCGTGCATCAGATAGGCGGCCAGTGCTTCTGCGTCGTCGAAGCCGAACTTCTGCGCCGCGTCCGTCACCGTGAGCCCGCAGAACTTGCGGTTGTGCTCACGGCACACGCCGGAGACGATGATGCGCTCCCAGCCGAGCGTGAGGGCGTAGTTGTCCCATCCATCGTAGCGCAGGCGGCTGAACGCGCGGAATTCGTCCACGCCCTCCCGCGTGCCCAACGCCTTCAGCGCGGCGGCCATGTCGCCCTTCACGAAGGCGGGCGGCAGCATGGTGGTGAGCGCCGTGGAGCCGCCGGTGTAGGGGTAGAAGTCCACGGTTACGTCCTGCCCGTGCGCGCGCGCGTTTTCGATTTCGTCGATGGCGCGGAAGATTTCCTTCCTCCAGTTCTGCTTGCCGCAGGACTTGAAATGGCTGATTTCCAGCGGACATTCCGCTTCGCGCGCGATTTCGATCACCTCGCGCACGCTGGCGACAAGCCCATCGCCCTCGCCGCGGATGTGCGTCACCAGCGGCTTGCCCGTGCCGCGCAGGGGCGCGAGCATGGCGCGGTATTCGTCGCGCGTGGTGTAGTATTCGGGAAGGTACATGATTCCGGCGGAAATTCCCGCCGCGCCCGCGTCCAGCGCGTCCTGAAGCATGCCGCGCGCGGCGTTCAGCGCGCTTGATGACAGCGGAGCGTCCGAAAAGCCCGTCAGCGAAATGCGCACCGCGCCCAGACCGATCAGCGCCGCGAGGTTCATGCCCGGCGCGGAGTGTTCAAGGGCGTTCAGGTATTCGGGAAACTGGAAGCGGAACGATTCGGGATAGCGTCCCAGAATCGGCGCGTCGTTTTCGCGCTTTTCAGCCGCGAAAGCGCCGCCGTATGGCGCAAGCGAGAAGCCGCAGTTGCCGACGGCGGTGGTGGCGATGCCCTGACGCAGCTCGACAGCCATGTCGTCGCCCAGAAGCGGGCGCACGTCCATGTGCCGGTGCATGTCCACAAACGCCGGGCACACGACGCAGCCGGAAACGTCGATCACCTGTTCATCGGGAAGCGGCGAAAGCGCGCCGACGGCTTCGATTTTGTCGCCGTTCAGCCGCACGTCGCCCCGGTATGCGGGCGCGCCAGCGCCGTCCAGAATTTGCCCGCCGCGAAGGAGCGTTCTCATGAAAGCGCCTCCCTGTCCGGCTGCATATGCACGCGGTCGCGAGCCGCGACAGGCCAGAGATCGCACAGACGGCCGTCGGATACGACGTAGGCCGCGTCGTACAAGCAGGTGGTCGGGCAAATATGCGTGGGAATCACGTACAGCACGCTGCCGATGGACGGACGTTTATGCTCGTGACCCGGGCGCATCCGGAACACCCAGTGCTCCTCGCTGCTCAGCACGTCGTCGCAGAGCGCTTCATAGCCCGCAAGCTGTCCGCGCGCGCCGACGGGGTCGGCGGATACGGCCTTGTAGCCGGTGTCGAGCGTGAAAAGGCCGTCCGCCGGATGACTGATCACGCGCGTCAGCACGGCGGCGGCGGGCACGACCGGAATATCCGGGAAGGCGGCCGCATAGCCCGCGTCGGAGACGAACAGCGTGCCGGGCGACAGGAACACGCCCGGATGCCGCACGTGGCAGGGGAAGGTGGGCGTTCCGCCCATGATCATGATGTCCACGTCGAGCCCATCCCGGATCAGCGCGTCGCGAACGGCGAAAACGGGCCGCGCACAGGTGTCGGCGTGCGCAAGCCGCTCGTTCAGGTCGTGGTCGTGAATGTGGCCATCATAGCAGTGCATGCCGCGCACGGAAACGCCGGGCAGCGCCGAAAGCGCGCGGTATGCGTCATACAGCTTTTCGGGCGCGATTCCCGTGCGGTTCATGCCCATGTTCACGTCCACGAGCACGGAGGCCGTCCGCTTCCGCGCGAGCGCCGCCTTCCCCAGAAGGGCGCATGCGTCGAGGTCGTCGGCCAGCGCGTACAGATGAACGCGCGGAAATTCCTCCATGAGGGAGAGAAACCGCTCGACGTTCGGCCCCACCACCGGATACGCCCACAGGCAGTCCGTCGCGCCCGATTCGCAGGCGAGCAGCAGCTCCTGGTAGGTGGCGCACTTGAAGCGATGAATGCCCATGGACAGCTGCATTTTCAGCATCTGCGCCATCTTGTGCGTTTTGATGTGCGGCCAGAGACGCTCCGGGTCGCCAGCCATCCGAACAGTGAGATGCGTGTTGGCCTCGATCGGATCCCTGTAGTAAATCAACGCAGGGGACGGAATTGCGTCCTCACCGATAAAATGATAGTTCATGATGCGCTCCTCAGATTTCAAAGATGAACTCGATTTCCACGGCAATGTTGCCCGGAAGCTCGTTCACGCCAATGGCCGAGCGCGCGCCCACGCCCGCGTCCTCGCCCATCACGTCCATGAAGAAGCGGGAAGCGCCGTCGATGACCCTGGGCTGCGCGTTGAAGCCCGGCGCGCTGGCGACAAAACCCAGCGTCTTGACAAGGGACTTCAGCCGATTCAGATCGCCCAGATAATCCTCCAGCACCGCCAGACAGTTCAGCGCGCACATCCGCGCCGCGTCCTGTCCCTCTTCCAGCGTGCGCTCCATGCCCACATGCCCGACCACCGCCGGCACGCCCTTCACCGTCGCGCCCTGACCGGAAACATACAGCAGATTGCCAATTTGCTTCACCGGCTTGTAAATGCCGCCGCGTGGGGGCAGCGAAGGCAGCGAATAACCCAGTTCCTTGAGCTTTCCATAAATATCCATCGTATAAAACCCTCCATCTATATAAAATACTCTGTCCCCAGTATACCCCCTCCCCGCCGCCGCGTCAATGGAAAAAACGGCGGAAAATTTGCAGAGAAGGACTCATGTGGACGAAGCCCGTTCTCGGGACGTGCGCGTAATAGCGTCAAGAAAGCATGCAGCTGCGGAGGAAAGCTCGGCATCCGCAGAATGGATCAGGGCCGTATGCGTATAAAGCAGTTCGCAGTCGATGGCGCATACGTGCAGGGCAGGGTCGGGGAAAAGGCGCGTTACGTTGAGCGGCACGAGGCCGGTTCCCAGTCCCGCGCGCGCCCAGGTAAGCGTGGTTCGCGCGTCGTCGTTTATGCAGGCGATTTCCGGCGCGAAACCGGCTTCCGCGCAGACCTCGTGGAACAGACGCTCGAACCTTCGATACAGGATAAAAGGCCGGTTGGCCAGCAACGCCAGCGGCAGGGAATTCGACGAAAACGGCTCCAGCGAAACGGCGGCCATGCGTTCGCTTGATCGGGCAGACGCTGGCACAGCGCGGTCAGCGCTTCCTGTTTGAAACCGGCGAGGAGCTTCCGGTCACGCTTTTGCAGCTGATGCGCGAAACCGAGCTTGACAACCTTGGTGTGAATTTTGACCCGGCAAACCTGATGATGAGCGGCCGCGCCAATTCGCTGGACGCGCTTCGGATGTTCCGCGGCTGCCTGTATGGCGTGCACGCGAAGGACGGACGGTATCCGGACGTGGCGAACGGCAAGGTAAAGGGAACGCAGACGCCGCTGGGAGAGGGCGAGACGCAGTTCCGTGAAATCGTGCGCATGCTGAAGGAATTCGGATACGAGGGCGATATTACGATTGAGCGGGAAATCGACGACCCCGTAGTGCGCAGACGCGATCTTGCGCAGGCGAAGTGCCTGCTGAATGAGTGGATGAAGGAGGCGTAGAATATGTCGATTCAAAAGCTGCCGATTGCCTTGGAGATGTACTCCGTGCGAGAGGAATTTGCGAAGGCGCCGGAGGAAACGCTGGTGCGCATTCGCGAGATGGGCTACGACGGCGTAGAGTTTTATGGGAGTGAAGAGAATAACCTGCCGGCGGGCGAGTGCGAGCGCGCGTTGCGAAACGCGGGCCTGAAATGCATGGGCTACCAGCCCAACTGGCCGTTTGTCGGCCGGGATACGCTGCTGCGCACATTTGAATACTCCGCCGCGATTGGAAACCGCCGAATCGGAATTGCTTCCGCACCGGTGGATATGCTCAGGCAGCGCGATACGCTGGAAGCGGTAATCCGGCATCTGAACTGGGTGAATGACGAAGCCGTGAAGGCGGGGTTTGAAATCGGATACCATACGCACAAAACGGACTTCGTGGTGGTGGATGGTCAGACGGCGTGGAATCGCATCTTTGAGAATACGCCGGATAGCCTCAAGATGGTGCTGGACACGGGCAACGCGCTTGCCGGCGGGGCGTGGTCGATTCCGATTCTGGAGAAGTTCCCGCATCGTTCGCCGTGGGTGCATATCAAACCGTTCTCCCTGCGCGATCAGGGCGCGACGATGATCGACGAGGACGATTTCGATTGGAACCGTCTGCTGAAAGCGTGCGTGGAACTGGGCGGCGCGGACACGCTGACGGTTGAATACTCCAACAACCGCAAATACGCGCCAATGGACGCGGTGCGCATGTGCGTGGAGCATCTGCGCGCGCATATGAGGGAAACGGTATGAAGATTCACGCGAAGCGCGCGCTGATTCATGGAAAATGGCAGGAAAACCGCGTCGTTGAGATTTGCGGAGAGCGGATTGCATCCGTCGGATGCGGGACGAGCGGCGACATAAGCGTGGAATTCCTTACGCCCGGCCTGTTTGACAAGCATCATCATGGCGGCGTGGGCTTTGACTGCGCGGCCCCGGAAAAGGAAGCCTGCGCCGTGTGGCTGAAGCATCTGCTTTCGCACGGCATAACGGACGTGCTCTTCACGATCGCCACCGGCCCGGTTGAGGTTACGCGAAAGGCGGTTGCGTTCGCGGCGGAAGTCATGGACAGGCAGGCGAACGGAGAACTGCCGGGCGCGCGTGTGCGCGGCGTGCATCTGGAAGGGCCGTTTATCAATCCGAAGCGCAGGGGCGCGATGGCGGGCGAATACGTCCTTGCGCCGACGGAGGGAAACTTTCAGGCGCTCGTCGGTGAGCATGAGAAGATCATTCGCGCCATAACGGTAGCGCCGGAAATGCCGGGTGCCTGCGAGCTGGCGGAACGTCTGGCGAGCCGGGGAATCCATGTGCAGGCTGGTCATACGGACGCGGATTATGCCGGGATGAAGCGGGCGGCCGAGCATGGCTTCAGCGGTATTACGCACATGTTCAACGCCATGGCGGATATCGAGCACAGAAAGCCCGGCCCGGCCGCGTTCGGCATGCTGGATGATCGAATCTGCGTGGAAGCCATCTGCGATTTTGTGCACCTGGCCGAGCCGGTCGTTCGACTGATCTTCAAAGCCAAGGGCGCGGCCGGAATTGCGATGGTCTCTGACTGCGGCATGGTATCCGGCATGCCGGAAGGAGAATACACCCAGAACAACCACTATATTCTGGTAAAGGATAATCGCTGCTACTCTGCCAGCGGCGGCATATCGGGAAGCTATGTGTTTCTCGACTCAGGCGTTCGATGCGTGGCAGGGGCGGGGATTCCGATGGAGGACGCCTTTACAGCGGCTTCCGCGACTCCGGCACGCTGCCTTGGCTTCTCGAAAACGCTGGGTGATCTGGTGCCGGGCATGGCTGCTTCGCTGGCCGGATGGGATTCGGGCTTGAACTGCACGTGGGCCTGCGCGGGGACGGACGCTTTTTCGAAAGCCTGAATGCGAGGGGAAAAGCATGTATTACGCGGGAATTGACGTGGGTGGAACAACGGTAAAGCTTGGAATCCTGAACGAGGACTGGAAAACCGTCTGGCGGCGGGAGATTCCCACACTTCGCGGCGACGCGGAGGCACTGAGCCGCGCGATAGCCGCGGCGCTGTTTGAGTCGAAGCTTCCGCTGCGCACGGCGGGTATCTCCTGCGCCGGACGCGTGAATCTGGTTACGCGGCGCGTGACGGCGAGCAATCTGCGCTGGGACTCGGTTCCCTTTGCCGAGCATATGGAAACCGCGCTCGGATGTCCGGTTGCGATCGACAACGATATTGCCGGAGCGCTGATGGGCGAGTGGAAGCTGGGCGCCTGCGCAGGCGAAAAATACGTGCTGTACATGGCGCTGGGCACAGGCATCGGCGGCGCGTTTCTGATCGACGGCAAGCCGTTCCGCGGTTGGGATAATACCGGCGGTGAGGTTGGTCATATGGTTACGCACGCGGACGGACTGCCCTGCGTATGCGGCGGACGCGGATGCTTTGAACAGTATGCCTCCGCAAAGGCGCTGGAGCAAAGAGCCGGAGGAACACCGGCCAAAGAGGTTTTTGCGCGGGCCGAAAAGGGTGATAAAGCCATGTGCGACGTGCTGGACGATTATGTGCACGAGCTTGTGATCGGCATCGCCGGGCTTCTCAGCGTGTTCCGCCCCCAGTTAGTAGTGATCGGCGGCGGGCTCAGTCTGGCAGGCGAAGCGCTGCTGTCGCGAATCAGAGCGCAGCTTGCCGCTCGCTGTCCCTGCCTTCCGAAGCAGGACAAGCCGCGTATCGTGGCGGCCAGTCTGGGGAACGACGCGGGCTTCATTGGCGGCGCCATGCTGGCAATGGAAATACGATAAGGAAATCCCACCGGACTCCGCTTGACGCGGGGCACGGTGGGATGATTTATACGGCTTCCGGCAGGAAGGTGGGTGCGTTGGAGAGGGAGAGGGTGGCGCTGACGACGCATTTATGGGCGATTTTTTCCACGTGGATTTGGAGGCCGAAGGCTTCGAGGTCGAGGGTGGTGCCGTCGCGGGGGATATTGTTGAGGCGACTGAGAATCAGGCCGTTCAGGGTATCGAAGTCCGCGTCCTCGGGGAAGCTCACGCCCGTCGCGTCGGAGATTTCGTCCAGTCGGGCGCTGCCGAGCGCGCGCCAGAAGTTCTCGCCCAGCTTCTGCACGGGTGGTTCCTCGGCGGTATCGAACTCGTCGTAGATGCTGCCGACGATTTCCTCCAGCAGGTCTTCCATCGTGACAATGCCGCCGGTCTGGCCGTATTCGTCGACGACGATGGCGATGTGCTGCTTTTTCTGCTGCATGTCCTTAAACAGCGTCGCGGCGCGCAGCGTTTCCGGCACGAAATAGGCCGGGTGAATCAGGTGCTCGGGGATGCGCGTGTCGGTGTCGCGGCGCTCGAGCAGGAACTCGCGCGCGTTGAGAATGCCGAGGACGTCGTCGATGTTCTTGCCGTAAACGGGAATGCGCGAGCAGCCGCTTTCGCGGATGGTCTTCAGCACGTCGTCCGGCGCGGCGTCCGCGGGTACGGCGACGACCTCGATTACGTGCGTCATGACCTCGCGCACGGTGGTTTCGCCGAACTCAAACACGTTGTCGATCCATTCGCCCTCGTCGCGGTTGATCGTGCCGCGTTCCTCGCCCAGATCGACCATCATGCGAATTTCTTCCTCGGTGACGGTTTCGCTTTCGGCCTCGGTCTTCATGCGGAGAAGCCGCAGAACCGCGTTTGTCGAGAAGGAAAGAAAGCGCACGACGGGCTTCATCACGGTCGCAAGGCTCGAAACGACGCCGCAGGAGAGCCGCGCCATCTTCAGCGGCTTCTGCATGGCGATGCGCTTGGGCACCAGCTCGCCGAACACCAGCGTGAAGTAGGACAGGATGATCGCGATCAGAATGACCGAAAGCGTTCCCAGCGTTTTTTCGGAGAACAGATGGAAGCCCAGATCGTTATAGATCCAGTTGACCAGACCGGCCGAGAAGCTGTCCGCCGCGAAGGCGCTTCCGAGGAAACCGGCCAGCGTGATGCCGATCTGAATCGTGGAGAGAAAGCCGGCGGGTTCCTCGACCAGCTTCAGAAGCTTCGAAGCGGTCTTGTCGCCCTCCTCGGCCATTCGCTTGAGCTTGGTGGCGTTCAGGGAAATCACGGCGATTTCCGTCATGGCAAAAAATGCGTTCAGAAAAATGAGCACGGCCTGCACGAGCAGCTGCCGGAATATGTTCATGAATGAATATCCTTTCCAATTGTTTCTCTATTTTTTGCACGCAAAAAGGCATGACCCTGCCGACGAAAACGTCGACAGACCATGCCTCTATTCAAGCCGGTTCCGTGCTGCCGGAACTGTCAGAATCCATTCAGGCTCAAACCCCCTTCATAACCAGTATCCATTATAGCAGAAGGGAGGAGGCCTGTCAATGGGCCGCGCGCGTTTTCTTTCCTAACGCGTTCACTCTTGACAGAACCCGGCGCGGCGAATATCATAAAATCAGAAGATATGCGAGAGGTGACGGATATGGTCAGGCAGATGGTTTCGCGCTCGGCGGAGTTTCAGCGGTTTGAAACGATCAAGCGCAACCGCGAAAAGCGAACGCAGCAGAAGCTGGTGTTTGTGGAGGGCGTACACCCCATCGAGCAGGCCGTTGCGCACGGCTGGCAGTTTGCCGCAATGGGATACGCGGGCAGTCGGCGGCTTTCCGGCTGGGCGCAGGATATGCTTGCAAAGGCGCATCCAGAGATCGTTTTCGAGATGTCGCCGATGCTGCACGACGAGCTCAGCGACCGCGAGAACCCGTGCGAGCTGGTCGCGCTGCTGCGCCAGCGCACGGACGGCCTTGAGCGCATGACGAAGCGGGCGCGTGAAACGGCGAACCCGCTGTTTGTGCTGTTTGACCGTCCGCAGGGGCCGGGGAACCTTGGAACGCTGCTTCGCTCCGCGGACGCGTTCGGCGCGGCGGGCGTGCTGACGACCGGCCACGCGGCCGATTTTTATGACCCGCAATGCCTGCGCGCCTCGATCGGCACCCTGTTTGCCCGCCCGTTCGCCGCGCTGGAATCGATGCAGGACGCGTTCGACTGGATGAATTCGCTGCCGGTGCGCCTGAACGTCGTGGGTACAAGCGCGCATGGAACGTGTCTTTTGGATGAGGTCGACCTGACGGGGCCGACGCTGCTGCTGATCGGCAATGAGACGTTCGGCCTGTCGAAGGGCTGGAAGGAGCGTTGCGACGTGCTGGCGAAGATTCCGATTCAGGGCAGCGCGTCGTCGCTGAACGCCGGATGCGCCGCATCCATCTGTCTGTACGAAATCGACCGACAGCGCCGCACGAAAAAGTAAAATTCGGGAATCGCCCTGCGCGGTTCCTCTTTTTATGCGCAAAAAGGCCGCGACTCCGGAAAGGCAGTCGCGGCGAAGAGAAGATATAAGGCTATTCCCTTGCGGGAAGATGGACGGTCACGAGCAGGCCGGGGCCATTCGGTAATTGGGCACGGATGTCGCCGCCGTGCATGCGCACGATGGTCCTGGCAATGGAGAGCCCCAGCCCGGTGCCGCCGGTCGCGCGGTCGCGCGCCTTATCCACGCGGTAGAAGCGCTCGAAGATGTTTTCCAGCTGGTCGGCCGGAACGCCGCAGCCCTCGTCGCGCACGGACAGGCACGCGCCGTTCTCGTCGGACGCGACGGAAACGCGAATGGCTCCGCCGGTGGGCGTGTAGCGGGCGGCGTTGTCGAGAAGGATGAGGAGCAGCTGGCGCAGCAGGGATTCATCCGCGTATACACGCAGACCGGCCTCCGCCTGCGCCTCATATGGATGCGCGGGGTCGATTTCACGCCGCTCCGCGAGCAGGTCGTCCAGAAAGCGCGAAATGTCGACGGCTTTCTTTTCCAGCGCCTGCGAGCCGTGGTCGCCGCGCGTCAGGAACAGCAGGTTCTCCGTCAGGTGGGTCATGTATTCCGTCTGGCGGCAGATGGCCGCTACGCATTTATCCAGCACGGCGGGATCGTCCCGTCCCCAGCGGCGGAGCAGCTCGGCATTGCCCTGCAGCGCGGCCAGCGGCGTGCGCAGCTCGTGCGAAGCGTCCTGCGTGAACTGCCCCTGCCGGGCGAACGCGTCCTCGACGCGGTCGAGCATGTCGTTCAGCGTCTGCGCCAGCAGCCGCAGCTCGTCGTCCTCGCGCGGAAGCTCCACGCGCGTGTGCAGCGAGCGGCTGTCGATCGAGCGCGCCTTGCGGATGATGGCGGAAAGCGGCGCGAGCATCTTCTGCGAGGCGAGCTTTCCAACGCCCAGCGCGATGAGCGCGCCGCAGACGTTCAGCGCCAGAAGGAGCCGCGCCAGCATCTCGAGGAATTCATATTCGCGGTCGATGCGTTTCACGACCATGAGATTGCCCGTGAATTCGCCGTTGATCAGCACGGGCATGCTCTTCGCCAGCAGCGCGAGACCGTTTTTCTCCTTGTGCATCACGATTTTCCCAACGCAGTCGGGAATGGAGGCCGCGTCTACTTCAAAATAGCCCGCCCGGCTCGCGACCGTGCTGTCGGAGGTGAGAAACAGCAGCACGATGTCGTCGTCCGTGCTCAGCTCCCACAGCACGTTCGGGTCGGTGGGGTCGTGCCCGTCGGCGACCTCTTCCAGAAAGATTTCCGTGATGTTGCGCAGGTTGCCCGCTAGCTCCGTGCGGCGGCGGTCGAGCAGAAAGTGCAGGGACGTGACGAACACGCACAGGGACAGCACGAACGTCGTCGCC
>OLOV01001452.1_pt1 | contig 18492 bp, 18 predicted proteins | sample 1672931 | NCBI WGS metagenome assembly OLOV01 (sample SAMEA3136738, study PRJEB25190) | human gut metagenome | biome: human gut; feature: human-associated habitat; material: faeces | place: Austria | collected 2013
CAAACCGAACATTGATACCGGCATGGGTCTGGAGCGTCTGGCCGTTGTCATGCAGGATGTGGATAACCTGTTCGAGGTCGATACCGTTGCCGCTGTTCTGCACCATGTGGAGCGCATCTCCGGCAAACAGTACGGTGCAAACGAGAAGGACGATATCTCCATCCGCGTCATCACCGACCACATCCGCAGCTGCACCTTCATGGTGTCCGACGGCATCCTGCCCTCCAACGAGGGCCGCGGCTACGTCCTGCGCCGTCTGCTGCGCCGGGCCGCCCGCCACGGAAAGCTCCTGGGCGTCAATCATCCCTTCCTGTATCAGGTGGTAGAGACTGTGGTGCAGGAGAACGAGGGGCACTACGGCTATCTGCGGGAACGTGCCGCCTATATCACCAAGGTGGTCAAGGTGGAGGAGGAAAACTTCGCCCGTACCATCGACGGCGGCATGAAGATCTTCTCTGAAATGCTGGCCGACCACAAAGCAAAGGGCGAGACCGAATTCTCCGGCGCGGATGCCTTCAAGCTGTACGATACCTACGGTTTCCCCATTGACCTTACCCTGGAGATGGTCGCCGACGAGGATATGACTCTGGATCAGAAAGCTTTTGCGAAGCTGATGCAGGAGCAGAAGGTGCGCGCCCGGGAGGCCCGCAAGGCACTGGGCGACCTGGCCTGGGCCGGTATTGACCTGGGGCTGGACAACACCCCCACCAAATTCGTCGGCTATGAACAGAATGCGTGCAGCGCAAAGGTGCTGGCGGTCTGCGTGGGCGACGAGGTCTCCGGCTCCATTGCCGGCGGCGAAGATGGCATTATCGTGTTGGATCAGACTCCGTTCTACGCCGAGATGGGCGGCCAGGTGGCTGACCACGGCGTTATCTCCATGGGCGACTGCTGCTTCCAGGTGAACAATGTCCAGAAGGACAAGGGCAGCAAATATCTGCACCACGGCAAAATGGTAAAGGGTTCTTTGAAGGTGGATGATGTAGTGACCGCCTCCATCGATGTGGAGCGCAGAAAGGCGATCATGCGCGCCCACTCCGCCACCCATCTGCTGCAAAAGGCGCTGAGCACCGTCCTGGGCGACCATGTGCACCAGGCGGGTTCTCTGGTAGAGCCGGATTACCTGCGCTTCGATTTCACCCACTATTCCGCTCTGACCCAGGAGGAGCTGGCCAGGGTCAATGCCATCGTCCAGGACTCCATCCTGGAGGGCTACAACATCGACATTAAGGAAATGCCCATTGACGAGGCCAAGAAACTGGGTGCCACCGCTCTGTTCAGCGAGAAGTACGGCTCCGTCGTCCGCGTGGTCAACATGGACGGATATTCCATCGAGTTCTGCGGCGGTACCCATTTGGACAACACCGCAAAGGTGGGCGCGTTCGAGCTGATCAGCGAGGGCAGCGTTGCTTCCGGCGTTCGCCGTATCGAGGCAGTGACCGGCAAGGCCTGCATGGAGAGAATGGAATCCAGCCAGGCCGCTCTGGAAGAGGCATCCTCCAAGCTGAAGGTGAAGCCGTCCGACCTGGCCGCCAAGATCCAGTCCAATCTGGACGAGATCAAGGAATTGAAGCGCCAAATCGAGCAGTACAAGGCAAAGGACGCTGCCGGTGAGGTTGACCGGCTGCTGCTGAACGCCAAGGAGATCGGCGGCGTCAAGGTCCTGACAGCGAAAATCCCCAGCGCGGATGCAAACAAACTGCGTCAGATGGGCGACATGCTGCGGGATAAGGAATCCAGGATCGTGGGTGTGCTGTCCTCGGTGAACGGAGACAAGCCCTCTTTCCTGGCCATCTGCGGTAAGGATGCCGTTGCGAAGAGCATCAAGGCCGGCGAGCTGGTGAAGCTGGTTTGCAGCACCTGCGGCGGCTCCGGCGGCGGCAAGCCTGATTCCGCCATGGGTGGCGGCAAGGATGTGAGCAAGCTGGAGGAGGCACTGGCAAAGGTCGCTGAGTTTGTAAGCTCCAAGCTTTAAGGCAGAATGTAAATGCTTCAAATGGCGCAGCTGTCTACGGCTGCGCCATTTTTGAAATACCGAGAGGGGGAAAGCAGAATGCGACGGCTCATGCGGTTTACCATTGGCTTTGCCGCTGCCTGCGCACTGGGTGTGGGTCTTTTGTGGCAGAAAGGTCTCGTTCCACTGACGCTGTATGCTCTGTTCGCGGGGAGCCTGTGCGTGGTTATGAGACGCCGCGATCCTATATTCCGCACCCCTGCGCTGTTCCTGCTCGGTATGGGGATCGGCTTCGGGTGGCTGTCGCTATACCGGGCAGTATATCTTTCCCCTCTGGAAGCGCTGGATGGGGAAACAGTCCACCTTTCCGTGACGGCTACCGATTTCAGCGAGCAGACAGATTATGGTTATACGGTGGATGCCGTTGCGGAGCTGGAGGGGAAGATATACTCTTTGCGTGTATTTCAAAGCGAGGACCAGCCCCTTGCTCCCGGCATGGTGCTTAACGGGGATTTCAGGCTCCGTCTTACCACCCCGGCAGGGCAGAAGGATTCCTCCTATTATCGCGGCAGCGGCTGCTTTGTAGTGGCAACACAAAAAGGAGAAGCGACTTATTCTCAATCAGAGAGAAGTTCAATATGGTTCCTCCCGGCGCGGGCAGGAAGAGCCGCCCGGGAGCACATTCAGCGCTCCTTTCCGGCAGATGCCGCCCCCTTTGCAAAGGCGCTCCTGCTGGGCGATACCTCCGAGCTGAGCTACACAGTAGATACCTCTCTGAAAGTCAGTGGGATCCGGCATATTGTGGCCGTGTCCGGGCTGCATGTGTCCGCGCTGTTCGGCGCAATTTATTTTCTGCTTCGGCGCAGAAGGGTGCTGTCGGTCCTAGTCTGCGTTCCAGTGCTGCTTTTCTTTGCCGCCGTTACCGGCTTTTCTCCGTCCGTGGTCCGGGCGTCTTTGATGGCAGGGCTAATGGCATTGGGCAGTGCAATCAATGAGGAATACGATGGACTGACCAGCCTTTCCTTTGCATCCCTCGTGATGCTGTTTGCAAACCCATTTGTTATTTCCTCAGTCAGCTTCCAGCTTTCCGTGGCCAGTGTCGCCGGTATTTTACTGCTGGCTGCTCCGATTTCTGCCCGCATCGTGGGACTTTTCCCAAAGGTAAAAGCAAAGAGCGCAGGTGGGCGCGCAATACGCTGGGTTGCAGGCGCGGTATCCGTCTGCGTCAGCGCAACACTCTTTTCCACTCCGCTGAGCGCATACTATTTTGGCGCGGTCAGTCTGATCGGAGTCCTTGCGAACCTGCTGATCATCTGGATGATTCCGCCGCTCTTTTGCGGGATCGCGGTGGTTGGCGCTTTCGGCGGTGTCGTTCCGCAGCTGTGCGGTCCGCTGGCCTGGCTTCTTTCCTGGGTCATTCGTCTGATCCTGTGGATGGCACGCCTGATGTCGCGCATTCCGTTTGCGGCAGTGTATACACAGAGCGGCTTTGTCATTGCATGGCTCATCTTCGCCTATTGTCTGGTAGCCTTGTTCCTTTGCAGACGCAGGCATTTTCTTCGGTTTTTCCTGGTAGGAATCATCGGCTTGACGGCGGCCATTGCGGCCTCCATTGTCGTGCCGCGGGTGGATGCCCTGCGCCTGACTGCGCTGGACGTAGGGGAGGGGCAGGCAATTCTGCTGCAAAGCAGCGGCAAGAATTACCTGATCGACTGCGGTGGCGACAGCGAAACCAGGGCAGCCGACGAAATCGCCCAGACACTTCTGAGCCAGGGACTCTTCCGTCTGGACGGCCTGATGCTGACCCACTACGACCAGGACCATGTCAATGCAGTAGAAAATCTGCTCACCAGGATCAAAATCGATCGGTTCTATCTGCCTGAATCGGGTCAAGCGGAATTGGCACAGCGGTTGGGGGCAGAGTACCCGGAGGACATCCAGTGGATCGAGTCAGACAGCCAAATTGCGCTTCCGTCCGGGACGATCAATCTTCTTGCGCCAAACAGTACCGAAACAGCCAACGAAAACTGCATGTGCGTCTTGTTTGATTCGAAGGAATGTGTTATACTGATAACCGGCGACAGGGGCCGGGCCGGGGAACGGGAGTTGCTGCAAAATTACACACTCCCGGATGTGGATGTGCTGATTGCGGGCCACCACGGCTCCAAGAATTCTACCACGGAAGAGCTGCTGTATGCCGTCCGCCCGGAGGTCGTGATTATTTCCGCGGGGGAGAACAACCGATACGGCCATCCGGCCCAGGCGCTTTTGGAACGACTGACGGCCTTTGGCTGTACCGTTTATCGGACTGATTTGCAGGGATCGGTGCTGATCAGGAGGTAGCAATGGCAAAAAAGGGGATCGCGGATGGCGCTTTTCAGACACTGAAGGCCTCCGTGCGAAATAAAAACATCGACCGGCTTTACTTTTTCTTCGGGGAAGAGACTTTCCTCATGTCCTATTACCTGGAAGCAATCAAAAAGCTGCTGCTTGATCCGCTGACGGAATCATTTAATTTTCATCGCTTCCACAGCGAAAATTTTGACCTGGCCGAATTCCTGGAGGCTGTGGAAAATCTGCCCATGATGGCGGAGCACACGCTGATCCAGGTGGATGACATTGATATCTTCAAGCTTGGGGAGACGGAGCGGGAAAAGCTTGCGTCGGCGTTTCAGGATATCCCGGATTATTGTACTGTGATCTTTACCTATCTGACCGTGGTATGGAAGCCGGACAAGCGGCTCAAAAAGCTGTGGGAGGCGGTGGAGCGCAGCGGCCTGATGGTGGAATTCCAGCGTCAGGATCAAAAGGAGCTGATCCCATGGGTCTCCAGGCATTTTGCGACACAGAAAAAGCGGATATCCAATGAGCTTTGCACTTATCTGATCGACATCACCGGCGGCACCATGACGGCGCTGAACGGAGAAATCGAAAAGATCTGCGCCTATTCCGGGGCGGATGAGATCAAAAAAAGCGATATTGACGCCGTCACAGAACCAGTGCTGGATGCGGTGGTATTCCAAATGACGGATCGGATCAGCGAGGGAGCCTATGAAAAAGCCTTTCAGTGCCTCCAGCAGCTCCTGAAAATGCAGCAGGAGCCGCTGGCCATCCTGGGCGCCGTAGGCAGCCACTTTCGCCGCCTGGGCGTGGCCAAGTGCCTGCAGGAGAGCAGGAAAGGCCCCTATGAGCTGCAAAAGCTCTGCGGCATCCCGGATTATCCGGCCAGGAAGCTGATGGATGCCTCCCGCCGCCTGGATAAGCTTTTCTGCGCCGATGCCTGCGCTATGATCATGGAGACGGATTACCAGATGAAAACCTCCTATGATGACAGTCAGCGCCTGCTGGAGCTGTTGATCCTGCGCCTGGCGGTGGAGGCACGGCATGGTTAGGATTCAGGAGGCCATTGTGGTAGAGGGGCGGTATGACCGCAATACGCTCAGCCAGATCGTGGATGCTCCGATTTTCGAAACCAACGGATTCGGGATCTTCAAGGATCGGGAGCAGATGGAATTGCTCCGTGTAGTAGCCATCCGTCGGGGACTGATCGTCCTGACGGATTCCGACGGCGCGGGCTTCGTGATCCGCAACCACATCAAAAGTGCCATTCCCGGCCGGTATTTAAAGCACGCCTATATCCCGGACATTCCCGGAAAGGAAAAACGGAAAATATCTCCCGGCAAGGAGGGGAAGCTGGGCGTGGAGGGAATGCGGCCGGAAGTAATTCTGGAGGCGCTGCGCGCCTGCGGCGCAACAATTGAAGATGAGACAGGAAAAAAGCCGTCATCCCAGGGCATTACGAAGCAGCTTTTGGCTGAGCTGGGTCTGTCCGGCGGGGCAAACAGCAACCAAAGGCGGCGGCGGCTGCAAAAGCAGCTGCATCTGCCGGAGCACATGAGTGCAAACGCCCTGCTGCAAGCGCTGAATCTGCTTTTAACAGAGAAGGAGCTGCGGGAGACGGTAAGCGCAATGGAGACAACAGATGGTTGATATCTCAGTAAATAATCTGACAAAGTTTTTTGTGATCGGTGAAAACCTGCTGCAAGGGCTGTCCTTTGAGATCCAGGAGGGAGAGTGCGTTGCCATTCTGGGGCGCAACGGCTGCGGCAAGACAACCCTGTTCCGCATCCTCACAAAGGAAATTGATTTTGATGAAGGCGAGGTATACGTCAATCCCAATAAGCGCCTGGGCCTAATTTCTCAGATTCCCATTTTCCCGGAGGGCTACAACGTGGAGGACGTGCTGCGCTCCGCCTACGCCGATTTGCATCGCATCCAGAAGCGGATGCGCAGTCTGGAAGACATAATGCAGACCGGCGCATCGGAGGCGCAGCTGCGGGAATACGACGCCCTGTGCAATCAATTTCAGGCCGGCGGCGGCTACGAGATGGATGTAGAGGTGGATAAGATCTGCAACGGTCTGGGCATCTCTCAGGAGCAGCGCGGTCAAGAGTTTTCCAGCCTGTCCGGCGGTGAAAAGACCAGGGTAAACCTTGCCCGGCTTTTGCTGGAAAAGACGGATATTCTCCTGCTGGATGAGCCGACCAACCACCTGGATTTGAACAGCGTGGAATGGCTGGAGCAGTATATCAAGGCTTTCAAGGGGACAGTGCTCGCCATCTCCCATGACCGTTACTTCATCGACCAGGTAGCCGACCGGGTCATTGAGATCGTGGACGGACATGCGGAATTTTACTCCGGCAACTACTCGTTCTATATGGACGAAAAGCAGGCACGGTTTGACCTGCAAATGAAGCAGTATGAGCAGGAGCAGGCGAAGCTGAAGCAGCTTGGATTTACCATGGAACGCATGAAGGGCTGGGGCATCAATAACCGCGCCCTTTACCGCCGGGCCATGTCCATCCAGCACCGTATGGAGCGCATCCAAAAGACCGAAAAGCCAAAGACGGAAAAGACCATGCGGGCTTCCTTCGGCGAGAAGGAGTTTTCCGGCGATGTGGTGTTCAAAATGAAAAATGTCTCCAAGGCATTCGGAGACAAGGTCCTCTTTTCGGATGTTAATCTGAATGTGGAGGCAGGGGAGCGAATCGCGCTGCTGGGAGATAATGGAACCGGCAAATCCACATTCATCAAGTGCCTGCTGGGCGAGGAGGATTGCGCCGGAAAGATCCAATTTGGTCCCACAGTAAAATGGGGCTATCTGCCGCAAATCATTCATTTCGATCACCCGGAGCGCAGCTTGTATGACACCATGCTCTATGAAAAGAATTGCACCCCACAGGTCGCGCGTGACCGTCTGGGCGCATTTATGTTCCAGGGTGAGGATGTATTCAAGACCGTGGGCAATCTCTCCGGCGGTGAACAGTCCCGCCTCAGGTTGTGCATGCTGATGGATGAGAAAATCAATCTTCTCATCCTGGACGAGCCGACCAACCACCTGGACATTGCCTCCCGGGAATGGGTAGAGGCAGCCATCGAGGAATTTGAGGGCGTTCTGCTGTTCGTCTCCCATGACCGCTATTTCATCGAAAAATTTGCGGAGCGGATATGGCTGCTGGAGGGCGGCGCGATTCGGGACTTCCGCTGCGGTTACCAGAAATACCGTTCCATTTTGGAGCACGAGGCAGTCGCAAAGCAGACCGTAAAGCAGCCGCCAAAGGAGAAAAAGGAAAAGCCGAGGGGCGGCACGAAAGATTCCGAGAAGCTGGTTCGCCGGCTGGAGCGGGAAATTGAAAAGCAGGAGGCCGCCATTTCCCAGCTGGATCATCAAATCGAAAATGCGGCCGCCGACTATCAGGAGCTTTCCCGGCTGTTGGGAGAAAAGGAGACGGCGGAAACGCAGCTCATGGAGCTGATGGAGCAGTGGGAGCAGGCCCAGTCCGATGTTTGAGCGTAGCAAAGATTGACGTCGTGGGAAATTGGGCATATAATAACGTTATCACTTTAAAGGAGCGAAATAGAAATGAGTTCTTGTAGCGGAAACTGTTCCAGCTGCGGGTCGGATTGCTCCGACCGCAAGGCTGAAAGCCTGCTGGCGCAGCTGAATCCGAAGTCCACCGTAAAAAAGGTGATCGCCGTTGTTTCCGGCAAGGGCGGCGTAGGCAAGTCCACCGTCACCGCTATGCTGGCTGTCGCTATGGCGCGGGAGGGCAAGCGGGTCGGCATCCTGGATGCGGATATTACCGGCCCTTCAGCGCCTACCGCGTTCGGTGTGACCGAATGCCAGGGAGCCAACGACGATGGCCTTTACCCGGCCTTGACCCGCACCGGCATTCAGGTGATGTCCATCAACCTGCTGCTGGATCATCCGGGTGATCCTGTGGTGTGGCGCGGCCCGGTGATCGCCGGAGCTGTCAAGCAGTTCTGGACGGATGTGATCTGGGAGGATGTGGACTATCTGTTTGTAGACATGCCTCCCGGAACCGGCGACGTGCCGCTGACGGTATTCCAGAGCCTGCCGGTAAACGGGATCGTGATCGTCACCAGTCCGCAGGATCTTGTCTCTATGATCGTGAACAAGGCGGTCAAGATGGCAAATATGATGCACATTCCCGTCCTGGGCTTTGTAGAGAACTATTCCTATCTCCAGTGCCCGGACTGCGGCAAGAAGATCAATGTGTTCGGCAAAAGCCACCTGGATGAAATTGCCGTAGAAAACGGCCTGCCCATCCTGGCCCGCCTCCCCATTGACCCCGCCGTAGCCGAGGCCTATGACCACGGCCAGATGGAAACTATCCCCACCGACGCGCTTGCACCGGCAATCGAGGCAATCAAAAAAGCTGAATAAACAGTAAAGCTGGGTTCCACCGTGAATGGAATCCAGCTTTTGCTTGGCTACGGCACAGATAATGGGTACCGTGTCGCCTTATAATTTGTAATCGTACACAAACCACACACCCAGCAGGGCAGCGGCAAAAGGTGAGTAACGGAGCAGCGCATTTGCCGTAATATCTATGACACTGAAGCCGTAATAATCCATCGCATAAAAGAGTGCGCACGTCAGTGCAGCGGAAAGGACGGCGCGGGTCAGGTTCTTACCAATGGTGTTGGAGAAAAAGAACGTGTAAAGCAGACCGATCACCGGGTTTGCGGCCGTAAACAGAATACACAGCAGAGGATTGAACAGGCTCACCAGCAGTGCCACCGCCAGGACGGCCAGCAGCGCCACAGGTGCGGACTCCGCGACCGCGGCGGGCAGAAACGCATTCAGCGCCCAATTGGCCGCCAAGTCAAGTGCAACGGCCAGCACGACGCATACGCACCGCATCAAAAGCCAGGGGATAAAGGACCGGCCGCAAGGAAGCAGGAAATTCAGCAGGTGAATGAGGAAACACAGGATAATCAGCGACAGCAGCTGACTGCAAAGCAGCGACGTAGTAGAGCAGGCGGAGTAGCTGATAATCACAACGTCCCCCCGAAAGATGGCAAAGGGTAGGGGAGCAAGGTACTGCGTGAGATTCCATGGCTTGAGCGTGTACACCACAATGGTTGCGGCGTAAATCGCCAGAATCTCCAGGAAGCCCGATATCGCGCGGTTCACAATACAGCGCTGCCCAAAGAATAGCCGCAGCACCAGACCGATCCCCAGCGCTATAACGATCACCAGCAGGAAAAGAAAAATCATATTCTCCAGCGAGGCCGGAATCAAGGCGTCGGCGCTGTCCAGAACGGACTGAATGGACTCGATCAGCCGGTCCGCACCCAGCGCGGAAAACCAGTCAATTTGCATGGATCTCCTCCTCTTATAAAAAAGAATCCGGGCGCATCTGAAAGCCGGCGCTGCATTAAAAGGCGACGGACGCATCAACGGTTTTCAGATATGCCCCAGGAAGATTATATCCTAAAATCTGGGAAAAATCAATTTTACTAAGAAAAAATTAAGATTTCAGATTGTCATGGCCACACATGTAAAATGACGCCCTCCGCCAGAAGCAGCGGAGGGCGTAAAAATCAGGAAGAAATCAATTACTTGATCTCGGCTTCGGCGCCAGCTTCCTTCAGCTCGGCAACCAGCTTCTCGGCATCTTCCTTGGAGATGGCTTCCTTCAGGGTCTTGGGGCAGTTGTCCACCAGATCCTTGGCATCCTTCAGGCCCAGGCCGGTAGCGGCACGGACGACCTTGATAACGCCCAGCTTGGAAGCGCCGGCGCTCTTCAGGATGACGTCGAACTCGGTCTTCTCTTCCACGACCTCAGCGGCAGCAGCAGGAGCGGCAACAGCAGCGGCAGCGGCGGAAACACCAAAGGTCTCCTCCAGGGTGTGAACCAGCTCGGACAGCTCCAGAACGGTCAGGCCCTTTACTTCTTCAACGATAGCAGCGATCTTTTCACTAGCCATGGTAAAAATCCTCCTAAATTATGTTTTGATAAAAATGGATGGGTTTACGAAGCGATCTTTAAGCTTCTGCGGGCGCTCCGCCTTCCTTCTGCTGCCGAATCTGATCCAGAACGCAGGCCAGGCTGGAGATAGGAGCTAGGAAAGTACCAAGAACCTGAGCAACCAGAGCATTCTTGCTGGGCAGCTCACCGAAGCCGTTCAGGGCATTAGCGGACAGCACAGAGCCTTCCACGATACCGCCCTTAATGGACAGGACGTTCTTGTTCTTCTTGGCGAACTCGCACACGATACGAGCAGGGGCGATGGGGTCGCCGGTGGTGGAAGCCATGGCGGTAGTACCGTTCAGAACCTCGCTGAAGTCGTAGCCAGCATTCTTGGCTGCGAAATTAGTCAAAGTGTTCTTTACGACGGAGTACTCAACACCGGCCTCACGGAACTGCTTACGCAGCTCGGTATCCTGAGCAACAGTGATGCCCTTGTAATCGACAAAAACCACAGAAGAAGCATCCTGAATCTTGCCGGTCAGGGACTCAACAACTGCCTTCTTGCTCTCAAGAACCTTTGCGTTGGGCATTATTTTCACCTCCGAAAATAAAAAATCTTCCTGCCACAAGACAGAAAGACACGCAGAAAACATATTCAGCGCACCTCGGCAGGACTTACGCCTTTACGGCACCTGCTGTCTCTGGCAACTTTGCTATTCTAGCATATAATGCAAAATTTGTCAAGAACTTTTTGCACTTGGAAAGCTTCCCGGATACGCACCGTATCCGGGAAGCAAATCAATTACATATACTTGGCAGTGGAAACCTTGACGCCGGGGCCCATGGTGGAGGCCACGGTGCAGGAGCGGATATACTGGCCCTTGGCAGCTGCGGGCTTTGCCTTTACAACAGCCTTCACCAGAGTATCCATATTCTCAGTCAGCTTCTCAGAGCCGAAGGAAACCTTGCCGATGGGGCAGTGGATGATGTTGGTCTTGTCCAGACGGTACTCAACCTTACCGGCTTTGATCTCCTTGACGGCAGCGCCGACGTTGGGGGTCACAGTACCGGCCTTGGGGGAGGGCATCAAGCCCTTGGGGCCAAGAACTTTACCAAGACGGCCAACAATGCCCATCATGTCGGGGGATGCCACGACCACGTCAAACTCGAACCAGTTCTCCTTGGTGATCTTCTCAACCAGGTCCATGCCGCCGACATAGTCAGCGCCGGCCTCTTTGGCCTCATCCATCTTGGCGTCCTTGGCGAACACCAAAACCCGGCGGGTCTTGCCGGTGCCGTTGGGCAGGACAACAGCGCCGCGGACCTGCTGGTCAGCATGGCGGGAGTCAACACCCAGCTTGATGTGGATCTCAACAGTCTCATCGAACTTTGCGGAAGCACCCTTCACGACCAGGTCCAGGGCTTCGGTGGGATCATACTGAACGGAGCGGTCAATCAGCTTGGCGCTCTCCTTATACTTTTTGCCTCTAAACAATTTATTATCCTCCTTAAAGTGGTGATGCGGAATAATCCTCCCACATTTCCGAAAACAGATTTCGGATCAGCAAATTATCAGTCAACAACGACAACGCCCATGGAGCGGCAGGTGCCAGCGACCTGGCTCTCAGCGGCTTCCAGAGAAGCGACGTTCAGGTCGGGCAGCTTGGTCTTGGCGATCTCAGAGATCTGAGCCTTGGTGATGGTGCCGACCTTGGTCTTGTTGGGAACACCGGAACCCTTGTCCAGACCGATGGCTTTCATAATCAGCATGGGGGTCGGAGGAGTCTTGGTAATAAAGGTAAAGCTGCGGTCTGCGTAGACAGTGATGACAACAGGAATCTTGTAGCCCTCCATGTCCTTGGTGCGGGCGTTGAATTCCTTAATGAAAGCGGCGATATTCACACCGTGCTGACCCAGGGCAGGGCCAACGGGGGGAGAAGCGGTTGCCTTTGCGGCGTTGATCTGAAGCTTGATAATGCCAGTGACTTTCTGTGCCATAATAAGCACCTCCTGAATAAAATGTGGTAATATGCGCGGCGCGCATCTCTTGCGGGGCTTTCACCCCTCCCACGTTCCGGCCGGGAAGCCCGACCCGATGCGTTTACTGGGAAATAACTTCCACCTGATCAAGCTCGAACTCGACGGTGGTCTCTCGGCCAAACATGGATACGATCACATTGACCGAGTTGTTTTCGACCTCGATGCTCTCCACAGTGCCGGTGAACGAGGTCAGAGGACCATCCATGATCCGTACGGTGTCACCCACGGAATAATTGACGATGATCTCCTTCTTCTCCACGCCCATGGCGTAGACCTCTTCATCAGTGAGGGGAGTGGGGTCGTTGCTGGAAGAACCTACGAAACCAGTCACTCCGCGAATGTTGCGAATCACATGCCAGGTATCGTCGCTGTACACCATCTTCACCAGGACATAGCCGGGATAAACCTTACGGTCAAACGTCTTGCTGACGCCGGACTCGGTAATCTCGGTGACAGTCTCCAGCGGGATGGAAACAGCAAGGATCTGATCCTGCAAATGGCGGGACTCAACGGTCTTTTCGATCGTTGCCTTCACCGTGTTTTCGTAACCGGAGTAGGTATGCACAACATACCATTTTGCAGTTTCCGTCATGACCTGTACCTTAGTTGAAAGCGCCAATCAGGGCGTTGATGCCAACCTGAGCCACAAAGTCGAACAGCCAAATGAACACGCCGACGGCTACCACGCAGCCGACCACAATGGCCGTATTCTTCAGGACCTGCTTGGGGGTGGGCCAGACAACCTTTTTCAGCTCGCTGCGAAGCTCACGGAAATACTTGCAGACCTTGCCCCAGGTTCTCTTGAACCAGTTTTCCTTTTTCACATCTGCCATGTCGGAGCCTCCTTACTTCGTCTCGGTGTGGACGGTGTGCTTTTTGCAGAATCTGCAATACTTCTTCATTTCGAGACGGTCAGGGTCGTTCTTCTTGTTCTTCATGGAATTGTAGTTTCTCTGCTTGCACTCAGAGCATCTCAAAGTGACTTTAACGCGCATAACGGCACCTCCTTAAATATTGCCTCCCTGTACCACTCCGGCTAGAAAGATTTAGATACGGTCAACTACAAACAACCGTTCCGAAGCTGAAAAAGGCGCACCAAAAACAGCCCTTTTTCACAGGTAGAATCATTCTAGCATAGGGTGAAAGTAAAGTCAATAAGTTTTTTGCGTAAAATAGGGAAAACCGCCTTGTTTTTTCGGAAGAAATCCGATACAATACGGGTAATACAAGGCGGGAGGATGTAAAATGAAGATCATGGGAATCGATTACGGGGATGCTAGGACAGGGGTCGCCATTTCAGACTTATTATGCAGTATCGTAGGCAGTACAGCAGTGCTGCCCAGCCAGAACACAGAAAAGCTGATTGCGGATATTGTTCGCCTGGCGAAGGAAAACCAGGTGGGTGAGATCGTGGTCGGACTTCCGAAAAATATGGATGGAACGGAAGGAAACCGGGCGCAGCTTTGCCGGGAGTTTGCTGCGCTTCTGCAAAGTGCAGCCGGCCTGTCGGTTGCCATGTGGGACGAGCGCCGCACCACGGTAGAGGCACATAATATTCTCTCCGCCCACAACTATCATGGCAAAAAAAGGAAGGAAACCGTGGACGCAGTCGCGGCTTCCTTGATCTTAGAGGGCTATATGGCATTCAAAAAGGGGTAAAATATTACAAACAGGTCGCAGCAGCGCAGGTCACGCCGATGGCCCGCGCTGCTGCTTTTTATATCGGAGCTCCCTTATGGCAGTGAAAAGGAGCAGCCCTCCAAACAGCCGCCTGAGGATGTCCGTATCCCAGCCGCCGCTGAGCAGGGTGAAGACAGCAGCGGTAACACACCCGGCGGCTGCGGCGGGAAGAATGTGCTTTGCACTTAGTTTTCTCTGTATGAAATGGACAGCCGTTGAGATCAGTGCCGGCAAGAGGAAAAACAGAAGATTCATGTATTTGGCCACGGGATAATCAATCTTACACACCAATGTGAGCCAAAGGATCAGCAGGCTCCCGCCGCCAACGCCAAGCCCGGATAAGAGGCCCAGTACCGTGCTGAGTGCAAGCGTTATAAAAAAAGGCATCTGAATCCACTCCAAAGCAGAATAAGTCCAAAAAATCGATGCAGCCACACAAGCGGTACCCGCTTCCCGATGAAAGCGGATAGGCTGCCGCCCAATGCGCCGCCAATCAGGTATGGGAGCATGCCGGGTAGGGGAGGAGGCGACGCACGGTATTGAACAAGCAGGGAGCAGACACAGATTGGAAGCATGATGCTTAAAGACCGCGGAAATAACGTTGCCTCGTCCTCCGCGCAAAAAGCAGAAAGAAGCGGGACGAGCACCAGCCCGCCGCCGGAGCCCAGGATCCCGGTGACCGCTCCTGCCGCAGCGCCGATGGCAGCATAACGGAATGGCTGTGACACGCCGCACTCCTCCTCAAAGTTTTTGGGGCCATTGCCCGCACAAAGCAATTCGCCCTTTCGTAAAAAGGATTCCACAAAAAAGGAAACGTATTCTGTCCCACTGAGAATGTTTACACGCCGGAAGGAATATAGATGAGGGGAAAGGAGCGTGGCTTAGAATGGTTGTGAATCGAAAGCCCAGCGGTACGGCAAAGTCTATGCCGGTCGGCCTTGCAATCGGGTGGATCGTGGAGACGCTTGTCACCGCAGCAACCTGTATGTTGCTTGCGATATTGATTTTGAATGGGAGAGCAGGGTGGGGGGCCATGGGCTACAGCGCAACAGGGGCGCTGCTTCTGTCCTCCTACCTGGGTGCCGCGATCTCCTGCAAGCTGGTGGGGCGGCAAAAAATAATGGTATGCGCATTGTCGGGCGCGATTTACCTGTGTACACTTTTGCTTGCAGCGCTGCTGCTTTTTGGCGGAAAGCTTGATTCCATGTGGCTCCCGGCACTTCTTGCTGTGGGAGGCACAGCCCTTGCTTGCTTGCTGCACGGTACGGAAAAGCAAGGAAAAACACGCCGCAGGCGGAGAAGATGACGAAAAAACATCAGATTTCCCCTACGGGTAAATATATTTTACCCGTAGGGGAAAGAATGCAAGATTGCATGCAAAAATCAATATTTAGTGATTACTCTGACTGCAAACCGCTAGATGTTGTCTGTCTAGCCGAAAATGGTAAAAACAAACGTTCTAATATTGCGTATGTTAACATAACTATGTTAACATAAATCTTGTCATAATCTACAAATCCATCCTGTTTTTTACAAAAAGCTTGAATTTTTGTAAAAAATGGAGTATAGTATGTTTGTATCAAAAAACAGTGTATATATTTCCCTTGCTGTATGCATATCGGTTCATGTGCAGATTTGATTCGTTGTCTGTTGTTCTGTGGAGCAAGGGTAGGTAGGCGGTGGGCCTTACCGTTGTGTTGGTTCCGATGTTATGATGCCGTTTTCCGTAGCGCTTGTGTTCTGTTATGCTGCGCGATGTGTTGAACCGTTTTTCTCTGACTTTGTTTTGGTTTCTTCAGCTTCTCAGGCTGAATGGTTTAAATTTGCATTTTCATTTTATTTTAAGGGGAAGTGCAACCCGTTTGCTTGGGCAGTGTGGATCCTTTTCGTCCGCCGGGCGGACTGAAGACTATTTGATAGAGCAGAGGTTAACTGGTTCATGCTAGACTTGATTCATTCTTATGAAGATTACCTTGTAAAGGTAAAGCAAGCATCCGGCAATACCGTGTCCTCCTATATGCGTGACATTCGTCAATTCATCGACTGGCTGCATCAGAAGGAGGAAGAAGATATCCTGGATGTGACCAACGGCGATGTGAGCGATTATTTGACCTATATTCAAGCCCAGGGAAAATCCGGGGCGACGGCTTCCCGGTCATTGGCAAGCCTGAAAAATTTTTACGCCTATGCTGTGTCCGCCGGGTTCCTGCAAGCCTCGCCGGTACTCAGCGAGATCCATGTTGAGCGTGGTCAGAAGAAGCTCCCCCAGGTGCTCACAGGGAAAGAGGTAGAGCTGCTCCTGTCACAGCCGGTGTGCAATGACGCGAAGGGATATCGGAACAAGGCCATGCTGGAGGTGATGTATGCCACTGGCATGCGGGTCTCAGAGCTGATCAACTTGGATGTGGACGATGTCAATCTGGAATTGAGCGTTGTAAAATGCGGCAGCGAAAAGAAGAGCCGTGTGATCCCGCTCTATCCCGCCGCGCGTCACGCCCTGTCAGAGTACATCCAGGAAGCCAGGCCGCTTTTGATCGTTGACCCGGAGCAGACTTCCCTTTTTGTAAATGTAAGCGGTACCCGCATGAGCCGTCAGGGGTTCTGGAAGATCCTGAAATATTACCAAGCCAAGGCAGGGATTGAAAAAGAGATCACGCCACACACACTGCGGCATAGCTTTGCCGTCCATCTATTGGAGAACGGTGCCGATTTGGGCTCTCTCCAAGAGCTGATGGGGCACAGTGACATTTCGTCCACTCAGCTATACACCCATATGGTGAACCAGAAGATCAAAGCGGTTTATCAAAAGTGTCATCCCAAAGCTTAAAGCAGCCTATTGCCCGAAATGCGGCGACAGGCTGCTTTTTATCAAACAGATTCCTCTTAATATCAAGTATTTCCCCCTTGATTTTTGAGGCTGTTCTCCTTAGAATGAATATGATAATTTTTATTAAGGCAACACCGCACAATTTGGCAAGAAGCCCCAGCCTGGATTTTTGGCTCAATTCAAAGTTTGGAAAACGAAGGAATACTGTATGTATTTCTCGTTTTTCAAACTGAAGAAGTGAGGCAAAAAGACGGCTGCGGCTCGCAGACACAATTGCGCGGTGTTGCCCTAAGGAAAAATCAAACAAACACATCAAAATGACCGCTGCCTTCAAAATGGCAGCGGTCAAAATTTTTAAGCCAGCAAGGATCAAATGCCTGTCATGGCAGCCAGAACATCCACTTCCATCTGCTGAATGCTCTTTTTCATGGCAAGCCCCTCGTCAATGTCCACATCAGAGAATGTGCCGTCATGGGTGCACACGATGCGGTTGGTCTTCCCGGCCAGCAGCAACTCCACAGCAAGATAACCCATCTTGGTAGCATTTACACGGTCACGCCCAGTGGGGCTTCCGCCGCGCTGAATGTGGCCCAGCACCGTCACGCGGGGATCCAGGTCAATGGCATCCTTGATTCTGGCCGCAATATCCGCAGCAGAGCCGGCTCCCTCGGCAACCACAATCATGTAATGGGTGAAGCCATTGAACCGCGCCTGACGAATCTTTTCGATCACATCGCGTTCAAAATCGATTGGCTCCTCAGGCACCAGAACAGCGGTAGCACCGCAGGCAAGTCCAACATACATCGCCAGGTAGCCGGCATTGCGCCCCATTACCTCCACCACGGAGCAACGCTCGTGGGACTGCATGGTATCACGCAGCTTATCGATGCACTCAATAGCAGTGTTTGCAGCGGTGTCAAAACCAATACAGTAGTTGGTGCAGCTGATATCGTTGTCAATGGTACCGGGGATACCGATCACGTTAACACCATATTTGCTCAGCTCCCGCGCGCCGCGGAACGTACCATCGCCGCCGATGGCAATGATGCCATCCAGTCCCAGGAACTTGCAGGTGGAGACCGCGCGGCGGCGGCCTTCATCAGTCATAAACTCCTGGCTGCGGGCAGTATATAGAATGGTGCCGCCGCGGTTGATGGTGTGCGCCACGCTTTTTTCATCCAGACGCACAACGTCGCCGTTGATTAAACCGTTCCAGCCGCGCCGGATGCCGTAGCACTCAATGCCGCGATAAATTGCGGTACGCACCACCGCACGAACGCAGGGGTTCATGCCAGGAGCATCTCCGCCGCTGGTGAGCACACCGATCCTTTTAATGCTCATATTCTTTGCCTCCTGAGAAAAGAATTTCAGATGCACCTATTTTACAGTTTGTGACACAAAAAGTAAAGATTATTTTTCGTATCGCTGAATCAAAAGGAACAGCAAGAAATCAGAGAATAGGGAAGAAGTGCAGGTAAAGCGTCAAAATATAATGATTAGGATTTGATTTTTTATCAAAAATCCGATTTTGGAAAGAAATTGTGAATGCTCCATTTTTAATATGCAGATACAAATCATTCAGGCTATACAGCGCCAAATCAGTAAACCGTTGATCGTTGTCTAGGGCAACACCGCACAATTTGGCAAGAAGCCTCAGCCTGGATTTTTGGCTCAATTCAAAGTTTGGAAAACGAAGGAATACTGTATGT
>OLOV01001461.1_pt1 | contig 18410 bp, 11 predicted proteins | sample 1672931 | NCBI WGS metagenome assembly OLOV01 (sample SAMEA3136738, study PRJEB25190) | human gut metagenome | biome: human gut; feature: human-associated habitat; material: faeces | place: Austria | collected 2013
CACTGCCTCCGGCCGATAGCCGGCCGGAGGCAATATATTACTACACTACACTATGCGTCTATGCCTTTACCACGCCTCGCTGTCGTCGAAATCGACGAGCGTCGGGTCGAGCGGCTGCTCGCGCAGGACGGAGGTCATATAGGCGTTGACCTGATTGCGCATGTCGCGGCGGGATATCGTGCGGCAATCCATCAGATCCTGCTGCACCCAGATGAAGTTCAGCTTCCTCTCGCGCGCCTGATCGTCGAATATGCCCTGAAGCCCGTCCATGCCCTTGCAGGATATCTGGTCATACATGATGATGGTGTCCACGGCGTATTCCTTCGCCACGCGCCACATCTCGTCCACGGCGTTTTTATAGCCGCCCTTGGTGTGCTTGCGCATGGTGGTGCGCTGGAACGTGAGGGCAAGCCCCTCCAGCGCCTTGCGCGGGGAGGACGTGTCGATAATCTGCTGGGAGATGTGCGTTTCCATATCCATCACGCACACGATGCCCCAGCACTGCTCAAGCCAGTTGGCAAAGCTGGTGTAATAGTTGGCCGGGCACGACCACACAAGCGCCTTGTGGCGCATTTCACGCGCGCAGGGCAGGCGCTTTTCATAGCCCGCCGTCATGAGCGCGCGCACCTTTTCATCGGCGCGGATGAAGCGCTCGTCCGTGCCGCCGTGCAGATGGAAGGAGTACATCCTGTAAAGCCACGGCGTCGGCCCCGTCACCTGCGGATAGCGCGTGCGGTTTATCTCCCACAGCTCCAGATGGAAGCGCGTGACGGCGTTGTATTTTTCAAGCCCGGCGAAGAACGCGTCCCAATCGAACTTCTCGCCCGTCTGCTCCTCAATGAAGCGGATGCAGCCGAGGATCTCCTCCACGGCGTAGTCCTGCGCGTCCACATCGTCGTTATAGCGCAGCGGCACGCCCAGCTCATAGGTCGGCAGCCTGAAGTACCTGTCCTGATAGGCGCTGGTCATGACGCTGCCGTCGCAGGGCATGTTGCAGGAGATGAAGCACTTGCCGAAGATGGGATAATCCCCCTCGACGGCGACGCCGGCCTCCGCGGAGGGCAGCGGGCACACGTCCGACGGTACGCCGTAATTTTCGATGGTGTCCAGATACACCGGCGGAAGCTGCTGGTTTATCATGGAGGCGAGGAATATGGGGATGGTCTGCACGGGGATGCCGATGAGGTTGGGGAAGCCGGCCATAAGCTCCGTCGGCACAAGCTCGTCAAGGCAGACGATACGTTCTGCCAGCGGCTTCTTCCCGCCGATGCTGAGGTCGGCGTCAAAGGTGGTGGAGATGATGTCGATTGTGTGCTTGACGATGACGTCATAAAGGATGTGCGCCGCACGAAGCTGCACGCCGCGGTTCCCCTCAAGCTGCCTGTCTATGAAGGCGGGCACCGTGAGATACGTCGCCATCCAGCGGTATTTCCACAGCCCCTTCACCACCTGCACTGGGGAGCGCAGCACGAAGGCGATCATGTCCTTCCACGTCGTCAGCCACCAGCCGAAGTCATACACCGTGTCGCGCAGGCCGCGCCATTCGCGCGTTTTACGGATGCCCGTCCTGTCCTGATATGTATTGCCAAGCCCTTTCATTTCACTTGCCCTCCTTCGCCGCGGCGATGCGCTTTATCTCAAGGCTTTCCACGAATGCCTGCACGCGCGTGCGCAGCTGGCCGGAGGCGTTGCCGGTATACTGCCTGTCCACGCACACGCTGGGAATGCCGAACTCCTCCGTTATGACATGCGAGGCGAGCGGGCGCTCATACCCCCAGTATTCGCAGAATTTCAGCGCCTCGTACAGCACGCCCTCCGCCTTGTATTCCCGCACGAGCTGCCGCACGTACTCGCGCCGGCCGAGCACCATATCGCGCTGCATATAGCGCGGGCACTGACTCGTCGTCTGATAAAAGCGGCAGACCTGCGTCAGCGCGCTCTCGTCGTCCATGAGGGGGATCTCCTGCCGTCCGGGGAGGGAGCCGAAGCAGAAGCGGTCCGCCACTATGAGCGCGCCGGACTGCTCGACCGTCTTGGTGAAGTCCGTGTCGTCTATCTCGGAGCCGACGACGACTATCCGCGCACGGAAGGGCGGCTTTTCATCGACTGCACGCCCCTTTATCTCCTCCAGCGTCTCGCGCAGCTTCGGCAGGATGAGCGCCTTCGGACAGCAGTAGGACACAAGGCACAGCACGTGGAACTCATACCCCGTCACGGGCGGAGAATCGAGCTTGCGCAGATCGCCTATCTCGCTTATTATGCGGCAGACCTCGTTATGCTCCGCCACGGCGCGGCGGATGGACGCGTCGGATATGTCCGTGCCGTATCTCTCGTGCAGCGGCTCCAGCAGCTTTTTGGTGAGCTGGTTTTCATAGTGCCGGAGTCCGTGCTCCGTCACCTTGAAGGGCACGTCCACATATGAGACGAAGAATTCCGGCCTGTCCACGAGCTGCAAAAGCTCAAAATGCTCCAGCGCGCGGTTCATTTCCGAGCAGGTCTCCGTTCCGGCCAGCGCCGAAAGGAAGCTGTACCCGCCCTCAATGCCGCGCTCCACCAGCGCCTTGGAGTAGCCGCACAGGTAGTTCGTGAGATAATAGGTGGAGATGTCCATCGAACCCGTGTGCGGCGCGCGCAGGCGCACGGAAAAGCAGTTGTCCAGATTCAGAAGAACCTCCGGCATGTGATAGCAGGTGTAGCCCACGGCGTGCTGCCCCTGCGCGTCCGCCGCGCGCACAAGCTCGTTCGCGGCCTCGTCCAGAAGTCCTTCAAAGTAGATGAGATGCTTTAGGTCTCTCATTGCCCTTCCCCCAGTCGTGATATATTTTGTTTTCCGGTTAAAATTTTATCTTTTAACCGATTATATCCGACCGGGGGAAGCCGCGTCAAGCAGATATTGCGCGAAATATCTGCAAAAAACTGCGCCGGGGCGCTTACAGCGAAAGCGCGTCGATAAGCTCCTTTGCCGACAGCGCGAGGGAGCGGGCGAATTCCGCGTCCTGCGACGAGACCGCCACGCGCACGGCGCTGCGCGCGGCAAGCGGAGAGATGTGCAGCCTGTAGCCGCGGCCGTTGAGGCGGATGCCGTCGGTATAGTCAGCGCCCATGTCCAGCATCGCCTCGCTCAGCGCGCCCATGAGCGCCGCGCGGTCATGGCAGGCGCAGTCAAGGTACGCGTCGCTCTCCTCCTCGCTGTCCGCCTCGGCGGCCTGCGCGCGGGCGGCAAAGGCCGCGCCGGGCTCAAGCTCCAGCTTCCCCTCCAGTGCGTCCACGCAGCAGCGGTAATAGGAAAGCGGGCTTCCCACGTCGCACCAGTAGCCGCCCGGCGTCACGCCCAGCAGCTTCTCCCCGCGCGCAAGCAGCAGGGGGAAAAGCTCCTTGGCAAAGTCGAAGGGCTGACCGGCGGGAACGGCGCGCATGGCCCGCGGGGAGAGGACGTATATGCCCGTGTTTACAAGGTCCGTCACGACGCGGCCCCAGCACGGCTTTTCTATGAAGCAGCGCACGTTGTCCTCACTGTCCGTGACGACAAGGCCGTAGCTGAGCGGCTCCGGACTGCGGCAGAGGGCGAGCGTCGCCGCGGCGTGCGCGGAGACATGCGCGGCAAACAGCGCGCCGAGGTCCATATCGCAGGCCGCGTCTCCGCTTATGACGAGGAAGTCCTCATCCCCGAAGAAATCCGCGCAGTTTTTTACGCCGCCGGCCGTGCCGAGGGGCTCGCGCTCGACGCGGTACTGCATGTGCACGCCAAAGCGCGACCCGTCGCCGAAGTAGCGCTCTATATCCTCCGCGCGGTATTTAAGCGCCGCGCAGATATCCGTGAAGCCGTGCTTTTTCAGCAGGCGCACTATATGCTCCAGCATGGGCCGCCCGAGAAGCGGCACCATGGGCTTCGGCGTGTCTCCGGTCACGGCTTTCAGGCGTGTGCCCTCTCCGCCCGCCATTATGACAGCTTTCATTGCGATCACTCCCGATTGCTTTTAAAATATTATCCGCGCGAAGATATAAATTATTTGTTGTAAACACAATCCAGGTTTGGTATAATACTATATTATTGTGGGTTCATAGTTGTAATTATTATCGTCTGTTCCAGATTCAGGAGGTGCAGGTGTGGATAAAAACCTGAAAAAACTGGCGGAGCCGGGCGTAAGGCTGCATCTTGTCATCCTTGTGATATTTGCCGCCGCGTCGCTGTATTTCAAGCTGTACGAGCTTGCCGCGGCGGAGGCCGGCGTTATCCTGCTGCTGCTGGTTTACGGCTTCTTTGCAAAGCGGAGCCGGGAGAAGCGGCTTTCGGCCTGTATAGAGGCTATCACCTATGACACGGAGAACTCCAAAAGCAGCGCGCTTGTGAACTTCCCGATGCCGATCGCCGTGTTCCGGCTGGACGATTCGCGCATAATCTGGGGAAACGAGATGTTTTTCAGCATGTGCGGCACGCCGGAGGCGCGCATCGACGCGCGTGTGGCGGATCTGGTGCCGCAGTTTACGGGGAAGTGGCTGCTGGAGGGCAAGACGCAGAGTCCGGAGCTTCTCACCGTGAACGGCAAGAAGTACAGATTACAGGGTAGCATCGTCCACACCGGCGCGGAGGACGCGGAAAACGTCTCCATGGGCATAGTATATTGGCTGGACGTGACCGAATATGACAATATCCGCATAAAATATGAGGAAACGCGCCCCGTGGCCGGCATCGTCGTCATAGACAACCTCGACGAGCTTTTCAAAAACCAGACCGACAGAATAAAAAACGACATCCGCGACGCCGTCGAGGACAGGCTGCGCCAGTGGTGCGAGGAATACGGCGGCATCCTGCGCCGCTTCGACAGGGACAGATACCTTGTCGTGTTTGAAAAGCAGGATATCGACCACATGAAGCTCGACAAGTTCAAGATAACCGAGGAGATGCATCAGGTCGAAAGCCCGAACGGGATAAACGCCTCCGTCAGCATCGGCTTCGGCATGGACGGGACGAATCTGGGAGAGGCGCTGCAATTTGCCGACGTCGGGATAGAGCTTGCGCTGTCGCGCGGCGGCGACCAGACGGTCATAAAGGATCGCGTCAGCTTCCAGTTCTTCGGCGGGCGCGGGCTGGAGGTCGAAAAGCGCACGAAGGTCAGATCCCGCAACATGGCAAACACCCTTGCAAAGCTTATGCGCGACTCAAGCCGCGTGCTCGTGATGGGGCACCGCTTCGCGGATCTTGACGCGGTGGGCGCGGCCGTGGGCGTGTGCTGCATCGCGCGAAGCTGCGGCGTCAGGGCGAACATCGTCATAGACAGCAACAAGAACGCCGCCCACGCGCTTATAGAGCACATGCGCGCCGAGGCGGAGTATAAGGACTGCTTCATAAGCCCGCAGGACGCGCTGCTGCGCGCCGACGGAAGGACGCTTCTGGTCGTGGTGGACACCAGCCGCCCCGAGCAGGTCGAAAACCCGGAGCTTTTGTCCATATGCAGCCGCGTGGCGGTCATAGACCATCACCGCGTCGCCGCGACGTATATCCAGAACGCGGCGCTGGGCTTCATAGAGGCCTACGCGTCCTCCGCGTGTGAGCTTATTGCCGAGATGCTTCAGGAGCTTATAGAGATCGGCGACATCCTTAAATGCGAGGCCGACGCGATGCTTGCCGGCATCGTGCTGGATACGAAGAGCTTCACCCTGCGCACGGGCGACAGGACCTTTGAGGCCGCGGCATATCTGCGCCGCGCCGGGGCGGACACCGCCGAGGTCAAGCGTTTCCTGCGCACGGGCATGAAGGACGCCGTCGCGCGCTATAAGATAATGCAGAGCGCGGAGCTTTACCGCGGCGTCGCCATCGCCGCGCCCTCGGAGGAGGAGAACCGCATCGTCATCGCGCAGGCCGCGGACGAGCTGCTGAACATATCCGGCGTGGACGCGTCCATCGTCGTTGCGCCTTGCGACGAGGGGTACATCAGTGTTTCCGCGCGCTCGATAGGCGAGGTGAACGTGCAGTGCCTCATGGAAAAGCTCGGCGGCGGCGGGAACAGGAGCGCCGCGGCGGCGCAGATAAAGGACAAGAGCCTGCCGGAGGCCGTCAACAGCGTTTACGCCGTCATAGACGACTACTTCGGCTGAACCGCGCACAGCGCATATAAACACATATCAGGAACGTATATCACGGCGGCAGGACCGCATGGAGGAGCATTATGAAAGTTATATTCAACGTCGATGTAAGAGGTCAGGGCAAGAAGGGCGAGCTGAAGGAGGTCTCCACCGGCTACGCAAGGAATTACCTCCTGCCGCGCAATCTTGCGACCGAGGCCACGCCCGACAATCTCAACGCCTTCAAGCTCAAGGAAAAGGCGAAGGCCGCGCAGATAGCCAAGGAAAAGGCGCAGGCGGAGGAGTACGCCAAGAAGCTGGGCGCGGTGCAGGTCACTGTGCGCGCCAAGGCCGGGGCAAACGGCAAGCTTTTCGGTGCCGTCACCTCGCAGGAGATATCCGACGCGCTGAAAGAGCAGTTCGGCATGGACATAGAGAAGAACAAGATAGTTCAGGCGGAGCCTATCAAGAGCTACGGCAGCTACACCGTCAAGGCGAAGCTCGGCTATGAGATAAGCGGCAGCATAAACGTGCTGGTCGTAGAGGGCTGATGCCGGGCCGGACCCGGTCTGAAAGGAAACACCCATGGAAGAACTCTTAGGCAGAAAAACGCCGCACTCCGCCCCGGCGGAGCAGGCCGTCGTCGGCTCGATGCTGATAGACCCGAGATGCATTCCCGATGTGCTGGAAAGGCTGAAGGGCGACGAGTTTTACATCAAGCTCAACCGCGACATATATGAGACCATGGCGGCGATGTTTGCCTACGGGCAGACCATAGACCCCGTGACGGTGCTTGACCAGATGAAGGTCAGGGGCGTGTACGACGACAGCTGCGACAGCTATATGGCGGAGGTCATGCGCATCACGCCGACGGCGTCCAACGTCATGGAATATGCCGCCATCGTGCGTGACAGGGCGCTGCTGCGCCGCCTTGCGGAGGCGGCGGATGAGATAAACAACATGGTCTATGAAGGCTCCGGCGAGGCGGAGACCATGCTGGAGGCGGCGGAGAGAAAAATATACGCCCTGCGTCAGGGCAGGAACGTCGGCGGACTGATGCCGATATCCGCCGTCGTGCAGAATGTCTTTGACGAGCTTTCCGAGGCTGCGGCCTCCGGAAGCAAGATCCCCGGCCTGAGCACGGGCCTGCCCGACCTTGACAGGACCATCCTTGGCCTTAACAAGTCCGAGCTTGTGCTTATCGCCGCGCGCCCCGGCATGGGCAAGACCAGCATCGCCCTGAACATCGCCCTGAACGCGGCGATGACGCTGCACAAGACGGTGGCGATATTCTCCCTTGAAATGTCGAGGGAGCAGCTCACCTCAAGGCTTCTTTCCCGCGCGGCGCTCGTGCCGGGGCAGGGGCTTCTGACGGGGCAGCTGACGGAGCAGCAGTGGCGCGCCATTTCAGAGGCCGCGCAGGCTCTCAGCGCCACGGATATAAGAATAGACGACAACCCCACCCTGACCGTGTCGGACATGAACGCCCAATGCCGCCGCGTGCCGAATCTCGACCTTGTCGTGATAGACTACCTTCAGCTCATGCAGTCCGCCGGAAGCGGGCACTCATGGTCGAACGAGAGCCGCACCCAGGCCGTCAGCGACATAAGCCGTATGATGAAGATAATGGCCAAGGAGCTGAACGTGCCGGTCGTGTGCCTGTCGCAGCTCTCCCGTGCCAACGAGTCAAGGCAGGACAAGCGCCCCATGCTCTCCGACCTGAGAGAATCCGGCGCGATCGAGCAGGACGCGGACGTGGTCATCGGCCTTTACCGCGACGGCTATTACAACAAGGAATGTGAAAAGCCCAATCTCGCGGAGGCCATAGTGCTGAAAAACCGCAAGGGCGAGACGGGAACCGTGCAGCTGGCATGGCTGCCGGAATACACGTCCTTCGGCTCGGTGTCAAAGATCGATGAGTGAGGCCATTTTTGAAAAGCTCTGCCTCCCCGGCGGCTGCCGGCGTGTGCTGTGCGCCGTGTCCGGCGGGGCGGACTCCGTCTGCCTGCTGCACCTTCTGTGCGCCGTGTCACACGAAAAGGGGCTGGAGGTATACGCCGCGCACTATGAGCACGGCATCCGCGGGGCGGAGTCGCTGCGCGACGCGGATTTTGTGAAAGAGCTTTGCGCCGCCCTCGGCGTGGAGCTTATGGTGGAGCACGGCGATGTGCCGCGCTATGCCGCCGAAAAGCACACCGGCACGGAGGAGGCCGCGCGCGAGCTGCGCTACGCCTTTCTTGAGCGGGCCGCGGACGCGTTCGGCTGCGACTGCATCGCAACGGCGCACAATGCCGACGACAACGCGGAGACCATGCTTTTCAACCTCGCCCGCGGCAGCGGCGCAAAGGGGCTTCAGGGCATCCCGGCGCGGCGCGGGCGGATAATCCGCCCCATCATCGGCGTCACGCGCGCCGAGATAGAGGCCTACCTTGCATCAATAAACGCGGCGCATGTGGAGGATTCGACCAATGCCGCGGATGAATACAGCCGCAACCGCATCCGGCACAGAGTAATGCCGGAGCTTCGGCGCGTGAACCCCGGGTGCGCCGCGGCGATGGCGCGCACGGCCGCGCTGCTGCGGCAGGACGATGATTTTATTTCCGCGGAGGCTTCGCGCTTTATCGACGGGAATTTCGACGGGGAGAGCGTGGATGCCGCCGCGCTGTGCGCGCTGCATCCGGCGGTGTCGTCGCGCGTCGTGCGCGCGCTTTGGCCGCGCGCGCTCAGCCAGACGCATGTGGACGCCGTGTTGGCGCTTGCCCGCGGCGGCGGCCTCGGCTTTGCGGACGTGCCGGGCGGCCGCGTCCGGCGTGAGCAGGGGCGCGTATACTTCCGCACGCTCGATGCCGCCGCAGTTCCGGAGCGCGTGATAACGCCCGGCGAGATACTTGACGTGCCGGAGGCGGGGCTTCGCATACGTGCATTTTTTTCCGTATATTCGGAAGAAATTCACGGCTTGTTCAAGACTTATTGCCTCAGATGTGAGAGTATATACGGGAATCTCAGATGCACCGGCAGAATGCCGGGAGACAGGTTTTCTCCCATGGGGCGCGGCTGCACGAAGAGCCTGAAAAGTCTTTTCACGGAAAGGCATATGACCCAGCGCCAGCGGAACGCCACCGCTGTGATAAGAGACGACAGAGGCATTGCCGCCGTGGCGGGCTTCGGCGCGGATGAACGCTTCCGCCCGCAGCCGGGCGACAGGGTGCTCTGCATCGAAATAGAAAATTATAATTATGGGGAGAAAATGATCTGATGGAAGTAATGGAAAAGGACATTGAGCGCGTTCTGATCTCGCAGATAGACATCGAGAAGGAAGTGCAGAAGGTCGGGGCGCAGATATCGGCGGACTATGCGGGCGAGGAGCCCGTTTTTGTGGGCGTGCTGAAGGGCTGCTTCATCTTCATGGCGGATCTCATGCGCCACGTCACCATAAACTGCTCGATGGACTTTATGGCCGTGTCCTCTTATCAGGGGACGACTTCCACGGGCGCGGTCAAGATAAATAAGGACCTCAACGAGGACATTGCCGGAAAGCACCTCATCCTGGTCGAGGACATCCTCGACTCCGGCATCACGCTCAACTACCTGAAGAAGAGCCTTGAGGCGCGCCAGCCCGCCTCCATCAGGATAGTCACGCTCATGGACAAGCCCGCGCGCCGCAAGGCGGATATACACGCGGACTACTCCTGCTTTGAGGTGCCGGACGCGTTCGTCGTCGGCTACGGGCTGGACTATAACGAGCGCTACCGCAACCTGCCGTATATCGGCATACTCAAGCCCGAGGTGTACGAGGGCAGATAATTTGCGCATATAATATTTGCATAGAATATAATAATTATATTTTAGATAGACCTTTTAATAAGGATGTGACCGTTTTTTGAAACCCAACCGCAACAGAACAAGAGATCTGGGGTTTTATGTGCTGCTGATGGTCATTCTCATCGCAGTCATATTCACCATGACAAAGGACAGCGGCGCCGACAAGATAAAGAATTATTCCGAGCTTGTCGATCTTTTCAATGAGGAGAAGGTGCAGTCGTTCAAGACGGAGGGCAACACCGTCATTCTCAGCATCCGCACAGGTGACGCCGTCAAGCCCATAGAGGAAAAGACGTATGACCTGTACAGCTTTTCCGTTTTCTATGAGGACTTCCACGAGACCATCCGCCAGCAGTACGAATCCGGCGTGCTGGAGGAGTACGATTACGGCAAGGGCGTCGAGATCCCGTGGTGGGCAAGCTTCCTGCCGTATCTGATCATCATGATCGCCGCCATGGCGCTGTGGTATGTGATGATGAACAAGGCCGGCGGGATGCAGGGCGGCATCGGCAAGTTCAGCAAGGCCCGCACGAAGCTCGGCAGCGATGAAAAGGACAAAAAGACCTTCGCCGACGTCGCAGGCTGCGACGAGGAGAAGGAGGAGCTAGCGGAAATAGTCGATTTCCTCAAGGATCCCAGAGCGTACACCAGCATGGGCGCGCGCATCCCCAAGGGCGTGCTGCTCGTCGGCCCTCCGGGAACAGGTAAGACCCTGCTTGCAAAGGCCGTCGCGGGCGAGGCGAACGTGCAGTTCCTCTCCATCTCCGGCTCCGATTTTGTGGAGCTTTACGTCGGCGTCGGCGCGGGGCGCGTGCGCGATTTGTTTGAGCAGGCGAAGAAGGCCGCCCCTGCCATAATATTCATAGACGAGATAGACGCCGTCGGCCGTCAGAGAGGCAGCGGCCTCGGCGGCGGCCATGATGAGCGCGAGCAGACGCTCAACCAGCTCCTTGTCGAGATGGACGGCTTCGGCAACAACGAGGGCGTCATTGTAATGGCCGCGACGAACCGCGCGGACATCCTCGACAACGCCCTACTGCGCCCCGGCCGCTTCGACCGGCAGGTCTATGTCGGCCTGCCCGATATACGCGGGCGCGAGGCCATACTGAAAATACACGCGCGCGACAAGCAGCTTGCCGACGATGTGGATCTCAACTCCATCGCCAAGGGCACGCCCGGCTTTGCCGGCGCGGATCTGGAAAACCTCATGAATGAGGCCGCGCTGCTGGCCGTGCGCCGTAAGCACCGCTTCATCACCATGGAGGATGTGGACGAGGCCGTTCTCAAGGTGCAGATGGGCCCCGAGAAGAAGAGCCGCAAGATGAGCGACAAGGCGCGCCGTCTCACGGCCTATCACGAGTCCGGCCACGCCGTTGCAGGCAAGTTCCTCACGCAGGTCGATCCCGTGCACTATATCACCATCATCCCGCGCGGCGCGGCCGGCGGCTTCACGCTGTTCCGCCCGCAGGAGGATCTTGAAAACTTCAAGTCGCGCGAAGAGATGTTTGAAAGCATCGTCATGGCCCTCGGCGGCAGAATGGCCGAAAAGCTCTTCCTTGACGATATCTCCACCGGCGCATCCGGCGATATCCAGCAGGCCAGCTCCATCGCGCGCGACATGGTCATGAAATACGGCATGAGCGACAAGCTCGGCCCCATTTCCTACGACAACTCCGGCCACAGCATCTTCATCGGCCGCGACTTCGGCCAGACGAAGAGCTATTCCGAGGAGACCGCCGCCATCATCGACGAGGAGGTCAAGAAGATATTCGACCGCGCGTCCGAGATGTGCCAGTGGATACTCACCGAGCACGCCGACCAGCTGCGCGACATCGCCGAGTATCTGCTTGAGCATGAGACGATGGAGGCCGAGGAGTTCAATTACTACTTCGAGCACGGCGAATTTATGCCTATTTCCGCCAAGAAGATACGCGAGGCGAGAAATGACGACACCATAGAGCGCCCCGCCCGCCACATATCCATGACCAGCGGCGACGAGGAGCAGCCCGAAGCCAGGCAGAACGCCTCCGACGGCATCACCGACACGCCCGTTGACGGCGCGGACACGCCGGACGCCTCCGATGCGGCGAAGGACGAAACCAAGGGCGAATAAAACCGCACGACAGCAAAGCGAACAAACAGCCCCGGAACGGCATTTGCCGTTCCGGGGCCGCGTGTTTAGTGGAGAATTAAAGCTCTTTGTTGCCCTCGCGCGCAGCCGCGGTGATGGGCATGTGTGTGCGATCACAGTGATTGAACATATGGTAGGATAATTGGCCTCTCAAAAGCAATGTACGGAACTTTTCAGCCATTTTCTGCCGTCAGATGCTGATACATTTTCATCAATGCCGCGACGCAGGTGCTCTCAGTCATATCCTTTACAGAGAAACCATATGCCGACATGACAGCCCGGTCATTCTGCTGGTGAGCCTTACGCAGCTCCGGAGGCATGGCGGCTTCATCGTAAAGATCGGCGAGACTGCAATCGGGGTACAGTGCGCGGGCATCCAGAATGGCCTGCGCAGTCTGCTCAATTTTTGCCTTTTGCGCTTCGGTGGGCGCCGGCCATGGGAAGTTATTGTAAACAACGTCCTTGGAGTAACGATAATCGCTTTTCAGACGTCCGCAAACTGCCCGCATCCATGCCATATGAACGTTAGAGGTCAGAATGCCGAAATGATACAGCGTTGCATTTGGAATGATGAACACAAGGTCGCTGCTGAGAATATCGGGAGAAAGAAGACCCATCGGCACATAGCGTCTGCGCTCTGATGATACCTTGGGAATAACGACGTAATCGCTGGTGGGAATATTAACTGTAGCAAATGACAACGGAAAATCAGCTAATTTTTTCGTGCTTGCCCGCGAACTTGCCAAACGAAAATCCCGTACTGCATTGACACGCTCCATGCACAGAGTAAGATGCCTCAATTCATTTGGAGGGCAATCTTTCAAATACAAGCAATATCTAAAATAGCGATTGATAAATTCGTGAGAACCGATCCAAGGTCTGAACCATTTTTGGGACAATGGTTCTTTGTCAACAAAGGCGTCTTTCTCCTCGGCACTAAATAGATAATTACCTCCGTCAAGCGGCATGTTCCCAATTCCGATTTCAGGTACATCGCACAGCGGTTTATTTCTGCTTTCGACAAATATGTCATCTGCATCCAGCAGATAACCGTTGATATTGCGGACTGTCTGCGTATGATCGCCGGAGAACAAGAGCTTTTCACCGGGGTTCGGCGCTGTACTGAAACCGATTATCACGCAATGTACATGCGCCTTGGTCTTGGCCTCGCTATCCCAACGGAATGTACGATAAGCAAAATCAATGTGAACGCCGGATCCAAAAAGCGGCTTCCAGAGGTTGGCCACGCTCTCTCCCTGAGAGACGGAATTGGTGGAAACAAGCGCGCTGCGGATGTCGGTTCCTGCTATCAGATCGGCAGCCTTTTTATACCAACAGCAGACATAGTCCAAATTTCCGGCGTTTTTCCATCCGTCGAAAATCAGATTCACATCATCCTTCTGCGAAGGATCCATAAGCCGCGCGCCGACGAACGGCGGGTTGCCCATGATGTAGTTAAGCCTCGCTTTCGGAACAACGCTTTCCCAATCAAGGTGCAGGGCGTTGCCTTCAACGATGTTTGCGTATGATTTCAGCGGCAGAAAGTCGAGACTCATATGGACGACGTCCTCTGTCTCCTTCATCATCTGGCTCTCCGCTATCCACAGCGCCGTTTTTGCAACGGTCACGGCAAAGTCATTTATCTCAATGCCGTAAAACTGCCCAATGGAGACTTGAATGGGATTTCCCAAGTCCATTACGATCTGCCCCTTATGCAGCAGGGAAATCACTTCATTTTCCAAACGGCGCAGAGAAAGATAGGTCTCTGTCAGAAAATTTCCCGACCCACAGGCGGGGTCAAGAAAGGTCAGCCCGGCCAGCTTCCGCTGGAAGGCCTCCAAATTTGCTTTGCAGGTGCGCTCCACCGGCAGCTTTTTTATCGCATCCAGTTCTGATTTCAATTCGTCCAGAAACAGCGGGTCAATGACCTTGTGGATATTTTCGATACTGGTATAGTGCATTCCGCCCGCGCGGCGTGTTTCTGGATTCAGTGTGCTTTCAAATACAGCGCCGAAAATCGTTGGGCTGATGGCAGACCAGTCAAAATCCTCGCTTGCTCTGCGCAGGATAAGCGCGACTATTTCCGTGCTCAGGCGCGGGATAATGACGTTTTCATCAGAAAACAGGCCGCCGTTGACATATGGGAATTCCGCGAGATCATCATCCATGTAGGGGTCGCGCGCTTCCGGCTTCTGATCCAGCACACGGAACAGATCGATCAGTGCGCGGCGGGCGTCGCGCTCGTGCGCTTGCAGGTAGTCATGGAACATAAGATGCCGGCCAAAGATCCCGGCATCCTCGGCGTAAAGACAGAATACAAGTCGGACGCACAGCGCGTTCAGGCTTTTAAGCGTTTCCGGGTCGTCCGGGCTTTGATACTGGGCGAGCAGCGCGTCATATAAAGTGCCGACGAGTTCACCGGCCTTTAATGAGACCTCCATTTCTTTCTTGATGTGCTCACTCGTCGTATCTATGACAAATTGCAGCCTGTGATATTCTGCCTCCAAATCGGACAGCCTGACGACCTCCGGCTCGTCATTGGGGCGGTTCATATCGTGAATATGGAATTCACGGAAATTACAGACAACGATCCAACGTGGCTGCTCGGACTGCGGCAGATAGCCGCCATACCGGCGCGCCTGCTGATATGGCGACAGAATGGAGCCGTCCGACTGCTTGTAGCCCTTATGCAGATCTATATCCTGCCCCTTTTGCTCGATCAACACTCGTGTTTGTGCAATGTAGCCGTCGATAAACTTCGTGGTGCTTTTTCCTGTCTTTACGTCATCGACCTCGACACGGCGTTCAAAGCTGATATACTTTTCGGGTTCGCTCACGCCGTAGACCTTTTGCAGAAGAGAAAGCCAGAAGGACTGAGTCTCTTGCTTTTCGTCTCCGCGTCCCTGCCAATCCGCCGCGAATTGCCTTGCTGCGATCCTCTGTTCCGCGTTTTTCATTATATCCTCCCGTCCGAACTCCAACCACCCGGAATAAGTTCTGTGTCTGCGTATATTCTATTTGAAAAGTTGACCAAAGTCAACATTGTGCGGAAATTCGAGGGGTAAAGAAAAACGAGAACAAATCGCGCGATGCACAGCGGCAGACCGATATATTTCAAAAAACGGCTTGAGAGAAGCGCGGGTATCTGGTATAATCAACATGCTTTACAAATGAGAGAGCTTTAAGGAGATGCATATATAATGAAATTAGGTATCGTTGGACTTCCGAACGTCGGCAAGACGACGCTTTTCAACGCGCTGACCGGCTCCAAGGCGGAAACTAGCGCTTACGCGAACGCCGGGGCGAAGCCGAACATCGGCAACGCGAAGGTGCCCGATGAGCGCCTTGACTGGCTGGCGGAGTATTACCACCCGAAGAAGTACAGCCCCGCGACGATAGAATTCGTGGACGTTGCGGGCGTCAGCCGCGGCGGCAAGGGCAACGAGGTCTTTCAGGCCATCCGCCAGACGGACGCGCTGGTGCATGTCGTGCGCTGCTTCGACAACGACGATATATTCCTTGAAAAGGCGGACGCACGCCGCGACGCGGAGGCCTTCGACCTTGAAATGATCCTTGCCGATATGGAGATAGTCGAGCGCCGCCTTGAGCGCGCGAAGAAGAACGCAAAAAGCGGCGACAAGAAGTACAAGCGCGAGTGCGAAATGTGTCAGGCGCTGATAGAGCATCTGACCGACGGCAAGAGCGCGCGCTCCTTCGACTTTACGGAAGAGGATGCGGACATACTCACGGACGGCGGCCTTATGACCGTCAAGCCCGTGATATACGCGGCAAACCTCGACGAGGACGGCATGGCCGATTACGAAAACAACGCAAACTTCAAGGCGCTCAGCGCGCTTGCGGGTGAGCAGGGCGCGGCGGTCCTGCCCGTCGCGGCGAAGTTTGAAGAGGACATAGCCGAAATGGACGCGGACGAGGCGAAGATGTTCATGGAGGATCTCGGCTTGACGGAGACCGGACTCAGCCGCCTTATAAGGACGTCCTATGACCTGCTGGGCTACATCTCCTTCCTCACCGCCGGAGAGGACGACGTGCACGCGTGGACGATAGTGCGCGGCACGAAGGCGCCCAAGGCCGCGGGCAAGATACACACGGATATAGAGCGCGGCTTCATCCGCGCGGAGATAGTCGCCTTTGACGACCTCAAGGCAAGCGGCAGCATGGCCGCGGCAAAGGAAAAGGGCCTTTTCCGCCTTGAGGGCAAGGACTACGTCATGCAGGACGGCGACGTGACGAATTTCCGCTTCAACATATAAGCGGGGGCGTCTGTTAAGCGGGCGTTAATTATGCTGCGCGCCGCTTGACTTCACGGCCCGTGCTATGGTATCTTAGACTGTGTAATAAGGGAGTAGCTATCGCGCCGCGTCCAGCGGGCGCGCCGGCAGTTCGTCATCACGGTCCGCTTGGCGGACTCGGGCCGCCGGGTGCACTGTATGTCAGTATTTAGCGAGACTTTTACAGCGATTTTCGCTGTAAAAGTCTCGTTTTTGCTTTATGGCTGTGCTAGAATGCGTGGGAATAGCCGCTGCCTTATACGTGAAGGGAGAGTATCCATGAAATATTATCTGGAGAAGAAAGAAACCGTGCTGCGGGATGTGCACAGCAGCGCCGACGGACTCAGCGCGCAGGAGGCGCAGCGCCGCCTTGACGAAAACGGCAGGAACCGGCTGAGCGCGCCGCCGGGAAAGCCGCTCATCCTGCGCTTTTTTGAGCAGATGGCGGACCCCATGATAATCATACTTCTCATCGCGGCGGCCATAAGCGGCGTGCTGGCCGTGGTGGAGGGCGAAAGCTTTGCCGACGTCGTGATAATTCTGGCCGTCGTCCTTATCAACGCGATCCTCGGCGTATATCAGGAGAGCAAGGCCGAAAAGGCGATAGAGGCATTGCAGGAGATGAGCGCGGCGTCCTCGCGCGTGCTGCGCGGCGGAAAGCTCGTCACTGTGCCGAGTGAGGAGCTGGTCGTTGGCGACATAGTGCTGCTTGAAGCGGGCGACGCCGTTCCGGCCGACGGCCGCCTCATTCAAAGCGCAAGCCTGAAAATAGAGGAGGCCGCGCTGACGGGCGAATCCGTCCCGGTCAGCAAGTTCATACAGCTTCTGGAGCTGGGCGAGGCGAAGGATATCCCCCTCGGCGACAGGCGCAACATGGTCTATATGGGCAGCACCGTCGCCTATGGCCGCGGCAGCGCCGTCATCACGGCCACGGGCATGGACACGGAGATGGGCAAGATCGCCGACGCGCTCAGCCGCGCGGAGGACGGACAGACGCCGCTGCAAATAAAGCTCAGCCAGCTTTCAAAAATACTGACGTGGCTGGTGCTGGGCGTGTGCGCGCTGGTGTTCGCCGTGCAGCTCATGCGCAGCGGCAGGATGGATTTTGAGGTCGTGCTCAACTCCTTCATGATCGCGGTGTCTCTCGCCGTGGCGGCGATACCGGAGGGGCTGGCCGCCGTCGTGACAGTGGTGCTGTCCATCGGCGTGACGAACATGTCAAAGCGAAACGCCATAATCCGCCGCCTCACGGCTGTGGAGACGCTCGGCTGTGCGCAGGTGATATGCTCGGATAAGACGGGCACGCTGACGCAGAACAAGATGACCGTCGTCGATCACTTCGGCGACGATGAGAAAAAGCTTGCCGCGGCGATGGCGCTGTGCTCCGACGCGGAGGTGAACGCCGCGGGCGACGTGACCGGTGAGCCGACCGAGGCCGCGCTGGTTGCATGGGCGTGGAAGCTCGGCCTTGACAAGAACACGCTCAAGGCGCGGTACATACGCTGCTGCGAAGCGCCGTTCGACTCGGCGCGCAAGCTGATGAGCACCGTGCACCTCACGGAGGACGGCTGCATCCAGTACACGAAGGGCGCGCCCGACGTGCTGCTTTCAAAATGCACGAGCTATGTTGAAAACGGGCGCGTGCTGCCCATGACCGCGGCCTACCGCGAGCGCGTGGAGCAGGCAAACAAGGCCATGGCGGCGCGGGCGCTGAGAGTTCTGGCCTGCGCGGAGCGGCGCTGGGATGCAAAGCCCGTGAGCGACGAGCCGGAATTTCTCGAGCGGGAGCTGTGCTTCACCGGCCTGTGCGGCATGATAGACCCCGTGCGTCCCGAGGTCGCCGCGGCGATAAAGGAATGCCGCGAGGCCGGCATCCGCCCCATCATGATAACCGGGGATCACATAGACACGGCCGCGGCCATCGCGCGCGAGCTGGGCATACTGACGGACGGGGCCTACGCCGTGACCGGCGCGCAGCTTAGCCAGCTCAGCGACGAGGAGTTCAGCGAGGTTTTCAAAAACATAAGCGTGTACGCGCGTGTGCAGCCCGAGCACAAGACCCGCATCGTCAACGCGTGGCGCGCGGCGGGCTACGTCACCGC
>OLOV01001469.1_pt1 | contig 18351 bp, 13 predicted proteins | sample 1672931 | NCBI WGS metagenome assembly OLOV01 (sample SAMEA3136738, study PRJEB25190) | human gut metagenome | biome: human gut; feature: human-associated habitat; material: faeces | place: Austria | collected 2013
ACGTGGTAATTTACCTATTTCTTCTAAAAGAGTGCTAACTTCACCTTCTGTTAACAATTCTGAATTAGTCAATTTGGTTTTAGCTTTTAAAATATCTTCTTTTGTTTTTTCGTAAGTAATAATGTCTTTATTCATGACGACCTCCTACTATATTTTATCTATTAAAATATGAGACGTATGCTCATCATCTACGCCATCTTCTGCAAGTATGTTTGCTATTTGTTCTGAGTCAATAACTACTACTATATGATCGATAAGTTCTGAACTAGCTAATCTTTTTAATTGCTCAATATGTTCATCTATTTTCTTATCAAACACACCTGCAAACGTATATGTGACGTCTACTGCATCTCCTAACTCGCAGCCGAATACCATCTCATTCTCATCATCCAAAGTAAACAAAATATACTCTATCCCAGGTTTTTTCTTTGAATAATATTGTTGTAGAAATTCAACCCTTCTTGCATACAAATTAGTCCATTTATCCGCCGATAATATCAAACTATTCGGAATAACTGCGGTAGCTTTTTCATTTCTAATTCGACTAATAAAGCTTTTACTTTTTATTATTTTTTCAGCTTTAGTACTTAACGAATAATAATGTTTTCCACTGTTATCAATTATCACTTCATCACAGTAATTATTTTGAAGTAATATCCTGCCCGCTTCCGTATCGAAGCATGGATCCTCTTTTTCTAACAATTTTTCTCTGCATAATTTTAATAGCAAGGAAATATTCTCCTTCATACCGGATAATTCATGATACAAAATCTCCTCATCAAAAGGGTCACTTTTAGATTGAATTCTCTTAAATGCTGGTGCTTCTACTTTACTGAATATCCCAATGGCATCTTTATATACACCTAACATATATAATGCATCAGATTTTTCCGGTTCTCCTGGAACAATTTCTTTCTCAAATTTATCTATCAGTACATTTAGGCTTTCCAATAAGTTTTCAATAATGCTCGCATTATCACGATGGAATTTTTCATATTCTTTATTCATAATAATACAGACCTCCCATCGCTCTTGTACAAGCTACAACTTTCTGATTCTTGGTCATATTTCTGGCAAACACAAATACATTTGAAAATTCCAATCCTTTTGCTGCAAAAATTGAATAGCATTCTTTTTCTACGCCTTCCGGCTTATCAGATGTAGTATCCAAATATGTATAATCTGAAACATCAATTCCCACTTCCTCACAAAGTTCTTTGTAAGCCTGTTTATCCTTAACAATCAAAACAACATCGTCCTTAATTAAAATATCTTGTGCGTCACTCCGATTTGCGACTTCCACAGGTTTCTGTGTTTTTTCAATACTTCCAATGTAGTCCATCCTAACATCGAATTTACGATTGCAAAAATCAACAATAGATGCCGTATTTCTATAGTTAGTAGTAAGTGGATATACTGTTTTTATTCCGGTCTGTGCTTCCCATTTACTTATTCCGCATGCTGAATGAAGTACTTGAGCCACATCACCAAACACATTGAAAACTGCACTTGGATAAAGTCTATGCAGAATATCATAATCAGCTCTGTGTAAATCCTGACCTTCATCAATACATATAAGACTATATTGCGGCAGTCTAGCATCTGGATGAAGTTTCATGTATATTCTTATGTAGAAAAGCAAATCTGATTTATACAGTATTCTGCTCTCCTTATGTTTTCCGTCCTTAATTTCTTCAATCTCAAGTGTTTGAATATCAAATTTTTTCTTAACAGGTGCCAATGTATTCCATATTTCTTTCTCAAAAATAGTACTTTCTATTCTTGATAAGAAATATCTAGATTGCTGCATCTCCGACCTCAAAAGAGTATTCTTAGCTTCTTGACCTTCATATTCACTTGCTATTTTTCTTAGCCAATCGGCAAACTCCTTAATCTTTTTATCTTGTTCATTAATCTCTGTCAATAAACTTGCAATTGAATCTTGTATTTCTAATTGTCTTTTTTTATATTTATCAGATACGTTCTTCGGTTTTTTATCTCGAATTACTTCCTGTAGTTCATTTTGCGCAATAGAAATAAGCTCATTTAAAATTGCTAGTTCTTCCTCGTCAGATTTAAACTTATCACCTTCTGTTAGATTCTTAACAATATACAACTGCTTAGCATATTTAGCAGGTGCCTGAAGATCTGTTCCTCTATCAAATCTTCTTGCTATAAGCTCTAATTCACTAATTGCATCATGTATTCTTTTTTCTCTTGATACAACCCAATTTTGTTTTTCTTGTTCTGCATTTTTAACTTCTTCTACAAGCTTTGTTAATTCATTCTGACTTTGAATGTTTCTATCCAGCTCGCCTTGATATCGTTGAAGTTTTCTCTTTAAGCCAACATTTTCCTTGAGTAAAGTTTCATATTCTGTCCTCTTCGCTTGATACTCGGAGTTGTCCTGTAGTGCTTTTTCTCGAACATCAAAAGCACTCATATGCTCATCCAGATTTTCTACCAATCCTTCAATAACCGATATGTTTATTTCTTCTGGAATCTCAATGCCTAATGCATTACATCCAGCAGCTACATATTTTTTTATTGCTTTATCAATCTCATTCTCTATTCGTTGAACATTTTCCTCTGCATATACCTCAAATAAGTAGCCATCTGGAAGATATTCTTCTGTTAATTGGTATATGTATTGACGCTCCTTAAATCTGTCATCATATGCGCCTAATAAATTTCGATACAAATCAGATAAAGAACAATTATAAACATCAGATAACTGATATCTTTTCATTAATACTGCCGAGTATTCTCTAAATAATTTTGTGGGAGTCAGTAAAAGGACCTTACTCCATCCATCTTGAGATAATTCGTCTCTTAAGAAGAATAATCTATGCAACAAACACTGTGATTTGCCAGAACCTGCACATCCTTGTACAACAAAACTTTCATTTACATCAGTCCCTATTATTTCAAACTGTTTTAATTGTAATGTAGAAATAATATTTCGAAAAATAGGGTTATCTCTGTTTTCCTGCAATCTTCTTTCCAACATTTCATCTGCTGTTACCCTAAATTTTTCTTCATCTGGAGCAGGATATAGTTGAATCACATTCAAAAGGATTCTTTTTTCTATTTCTGTATCACAAATAAGTCTAGGGACAAGTAAAAAATCATCACTTTTAGGTACCTTATATGATATAGGATCTCCCTTTTTAGCTTGATAACAATGGAACAATGCCTTAGAAATTGGTCTTTTGTTGTCTTGCTTAAACGGTAGCAAATAACCGTTATCTCCAATATTTACCATTTCTTCTAAGCTTTCACAATCTGAGAGAAAATACTGTTCAGCGTCACTTTCACCTTCAAAACTTGCCTCAATATGCGAAAAATAAGGTCGTTCATAAAGCTGAGAAATAAGTGTCTCAACCTTATGTTTTCTTTTCTGAGCTTCAGATAATTTTCCATGAACCATAAATGCTTCTTTATCATCAAATGCACTTCTATCTATGGTCTCTCGTTGACTTTTAACATCAGATGAAGCCTTAAAAGACATCTCATCAAAAGTTTTATATACTTTCTCTTTTAATTTTTCCTCTTTAACGAAAAGGGGTTCCTTTGTTACTACCATATATATTTTTCCTTTTTAAACTTAATATATTTTGGGGTCTTTCCATTATTGTGCCTATGCATCCTTATTCAGTTCTTTTGTTCAGCCATTGGCACTCTCTGAAAGAGTGCTAATATGTTCAACTATTTCATATTCAAAATCTTACTTTTACTATCTGTTGAATTATTGTTCACATATTTTTTTCTATTGTTGGCATAATGTTAAGCAGATTCTGATAACTGTCTACATCATGGTAAACCACATTGTCTGTAGATATCTCATTAAACAACTTTCTTGCACACATTATTTTTGCCTTCTCAATCGGTCTAAGCTGCATAGATTCCATAGTTCCCTTAGTCTCCGCAATAAAGAATATATGCTTAACCGTTCCTTCATTAAAGGCTATTGCCCAGTCAGGACTATGATTTCCAACAGGCGTTGGTATAGAGAATCCCTTTGGAAGCTTTGCGTATACACATACTTCTGCTGCTCCATCCAAGTCTTCTGCAAATTTACGCTCTACACTCTTATCAGCATTTCCATCAGTAAAAACATATGGCTGTATATGTTTCTCTGCTTTAAAAGCTTTTTCTATTGTTGTATGTTTCTCAGCGGTAAAAATCTCGCTATCATACTTACCTTCAAGCTGGTCGTAAGAAATATGATCAACTATCATAGTTGCCTTTTGTTCCTTAATCAGCCTTGTAACTTTAGAAATGAATTCTTCCGGATTATTTTTATACATGTCAAATTTGTCCTTACGGATTCCTTTAAGGATAGCTGCTACTGTTCTTCGGGTAAGTACTGTTGCCTCTGCCACTTTGCCGATCGGATCATATTTTATCTGGCTGGTTTCAAAATGCTTGAGTGTAGTTGTACCAGACTTTGCACCTTTGAATGAATCACCGGATTTAATTTCACCCGCTGATAATGTATCTTTCTGTTCTGAAATTGATGTTGTATATTGTAGCATTGATACATTCAATTCTGTATCTATTGCATCTATCGCTTTCTTTATAAGCTCATTACTATCAAACGATACTGTATAGGCATACTTATGATTGATATATCCCCACAAAGTCTGAAATTCTTTTTTGAAAAAATTATCATTCAAATCGTTGCTTGGCACTTTTGTTTCATTGCCATTATCAATCATATCATCAAGTATCTTATCATTAAATACACTCTGAATCAGTTTGTGAATACCGCCAGCATACGCAACTAAATGTTCCGGAAGCGGTGCAAGATGATTATTTTCCAGATCTATATGATATTGTTCGGTAATATTATCATTTCCATCATTTGTTACATAATCATTTTTAGTCAGATACTGATATACCATTGTAGCCTGCTGTTTATTAAGTTTTTCTGCATTTCCATTAACCATTACTGTTTTACCTATAAAATAGTCAACTGATGCTTTTCTTGGCCTGTCATACAAATCTGTCTTTATCTGTTTCTGAAGATCTGTTACAAAGTCCTTATAGCTTTCACTTGCTATAACAGTAAGTTTATTGATTTTATGAACCAATGACTTTCCAACACTCTGTTCATCCATACGGAAGCCATCCTGATTTACGCAGAGTCTTAATCCTCTGCCAACCTCCTGTCGCTTTCCGGTTGTACTGTCACTATGCTTCAAAGTACATATCTGAAATACATTTGGATTATCCCATCCTTCTCTAAGTGCTGAATGGGAGAAGATAAATCTTGTTGGCTCTGCAAAGCTAAGAAGTCTTTCTTTGTTTTTGAGGATAAGGTCATATGCAGATATATCATCTGAAAAGTCTGTTCCTCGTTTTACTTCACTATCAACCGCATGTCCTTTTTTATCTATGGAAAAATAGCCCTTATGGGTATCTTTTACGTCAATATCTTTCAGATACTTTTGGTATGGTGTATCAAAAACAGTAATATATTCGTTCACAATATCGTTATATTCCTGTTCAAATATCTGACCATATTCTCCGAGGATTTCTTCGCCATCTTCATCATACCGGCGATATTTTGCTACTTCATCAATGAAAAACAATGATAAGGTTTTGATACCTCTGTTAAAAAGTTCCTCTTCCTTCTCCAGATGAGACTTTATTGTTTCCCTGATTTGTACTCGGCGCATATCCTTCTCAGACACATCACCAATGACATCACCTCTATGTATAACTTCTCCATTTGTGAATGTAACAGTACCGGCAATTGGATCAATCTCAGATACACGATACCCTTTATACTGCTCCATATTATTGGATATTTCATATAAATTATCATCTACATCAAAAATCCGGGACTCATGGTTAATTCCTTTAGTCTTATAGTCCTTCTCATACTCAATTCTGGCTCTTGGAGCATGTTTCGGAGATATAATAATATCCTCCAGATATAAATAATGATCCGTACCACGAAAATTCTTTACCTGGAATCCCTTGACCTCAATTTTCTTTACAAGATGCTGATTATATGCATCTACCGCATCCAGTGCATATACAAGGTTATGATGTTTCGCATGTGTAGCGGAATAATTTAATGTAAACAATGGATTAAAGTTTTTAAGTGCTTTCTGCGTCGCATCTCCGCCCATCTTTTGAGGCTCATCCAATATGATAATCGGATTATTTGCTTTTATAACGTCTATCGGACGTCTGCTTCCGAACTCGTCTCTTTTATCATAAATAATACGGGCTTCCTTACTCTTTCCGCCTTCTTTCATGGATGTATTAAATGCCTGCATATTGATAATCATGACATTTATTCCTGCATTACTTGAAAATGAATCCAGCTGATTCAAATTACTGCTGTTATATACAAAAAATCTGGCTTTCTTGCCATAATGCTCCATAAAATGGTCCTGTGTGATTTCAAATGATTTCTTTACACCTTCTCTGATGGCAATAGAAGGAACCACTACGATAAACTTTGACCAACCGTAACGCTTATTCAGTTCAAACATTGTCTTTATATAAACATATGTCTTACCAGTGCCGGTCTCCATCTCAACATCTAAAGAACAGGCTCCCATACTGTCAACAATAGAATCCGATATCATTACATTATTATTCTGCTGTACATCTTTAATGTTTGACAAAATCATATCAGACGATATGTGCAGATTCTCATTCTTAAATCCAGACTCATCGAAATCATCTGTAAAATCCAATGTTCCCTGATCATAATTATTCACAAATGACATCTGCGAATATTCTTGCGTCTCTCTTTTATTTCCTATATCTCTACGGTAAGATACATTGTCTATATATGGCTGTCCCTTAAAACAGTTCACTACACTATCAACAGCATCTGTCTGGTACTGTTGAATTTTAAAATTGAATTTCAAAACATGTACCTCCGTTATTTTTTCTCTATCTTAATATTTTTTGCACTTTGCGCCAGTTCATCCACTATATGTTCTTCACTTTCCTGAAGCCTATGAGAATCATATATTTGGTATTGTTCCAATGCATACTTTTTGGCTTGTTCGGCTGATACATGCCCTGCCCCATATAGAATATCTCTTCCTGTCATATTTAAGAATGAGTTTAACTTTTCTTCCCAATCTTTCATATACATCGGGATATGTCTTCTTGCCTGATCTTCTGCGAAATCAAGATACATAGTAACTACACGATTTAGTTCTGACATTTCTTCTTCATTCAGATAATTTTTTGCTATATCTACATCCTTTTTGCGAACAACAGCACCTTCAAATGCTGTCAATCCCATATTGTCCTTAGTTGCATCCGCTCTTTGCATAATCAATTCTGCTGCAGTATGTCCATGCACACCATAATGGATTTTATTCTGAACCGTTTTAAAAAATAATTTAGCTTCTTCATCATTACTATTGTAATCTATGGATGTTTTATAGATTTCACATATCTTCTGATAAAATCTCTTCTCAGAAGCACGGATATCACGAATTCTTTCTAATAATTCATCAAAATAATCGGCTCCAAATTGTTTTGGATTCTTTAATCGCTCATCATTCATAGCAAAACCTTTTCTGCTATATTCCTCCAAAACTCCTGATGCCCAATTTCTAAAATGAATACCAACATTAGAACGTACTCTATATCCGATTGCTAAAATCATCCGAAAATTATAATGTTTTTTATTTCTTTTTATCTGCCTATTTCCCTCAGTTTGAACTTGTAAGAATTCCTTACAAGTTGAGTTTTCATCAAGTTCACCATCTTTATAGATGTTTCTGACATGCATAGTAATATTTTGTGGTGTTGTATTATACATTTTTGCAATTGCTGCCTGACTCATCCAAATATCATCATTAAAAAAATAAACATCGACTTTAGTATCACCTTTTTCATTTTGATAAATCAGCATATCTCCGAGTTCTGATACTTCAAACTTTTTTCCCATTACAGCACCTTCCTTACTGTCTCCGGACTTATTGATGCAAATATCTGGTCAAAGTTGGTTGCTACACTGTCATTTGCCATTGAGCTGTCTCTAAATACTGCATAATAGGGCTTTTTCTCTGCAACAGCCTTCACAGTTTCTTCCGTCACATCCTTATCAAAACATGCGATTAAAAAACCATCTGCCACATTAAATACCTGCTTTCCAGCTATAGTTGTTTCCTCTATCTTGCTTGAAAGCAACACACCTAAATCAAGCATAACCTGAAATAATAAATCTTCCGGTGTACGGTCTTCTTTGATGTTATCTGCATATATATCAAATAATGATTGCTGGGTTTCGGATGGAGTGTAATAAATGTCTTTCATATTTGAGGAATCTAGTTTTAATACTCTAAACCCACTATCAAATTTTACTTCTGGATTATCCTCAGAAATTTTTTTTGCTGCTCTTCTGATACGTTCCTTCGCAAGTTCTGTTATAAAAAATGGTCTGTTTATCTCTGATAAAACCGCTATTGCATTTTCCGCAACCCTTTTCGCATTTGCTGATGAACTCGACAACATTAATTCAATATCTTCTGGCAGTTGAACCAATATATATTTTGCTCCGCTTTCTTCTACAGCTTCATGCATAACTGCTTCCGCTGTAGTTCCTGAACCACTGAAAAAATCAAGTATTATGTCATCTTTCCCCAACCCAAATTCACAAAGAAATTTAATCAATTCTACTGGTTTAGGATTAGAAAACACGTCTTTTTTAAAATAACTATATACATCACTAGCACCAGCACTAGTTGTTCCTTTATCTGAAATAACAGTTTGTGTTGTAAAAATACTTCTAGGTGTTTTGCCTAACGGTATTCTCTGCTTAAATTGAACTGACCACTTACCGTTAATATTAACTATTCTGATTTCCCCAGCTTTTATGTCAGAATCAAATCGTGCTTTTGACCTTAACCAACTTATTGGATTTCCATCTTCATCATATTCTAGGACTGTACCATCAGGACAAGTTATAGGATAGTATTGTTTTCCAGATTTTCTTCTAAAGGTATCCCAGAAAAATCTACCTATATCATCTTTTTCCTTATATCTCTTTATATAATCTTCTGAATATGTTTCGTAAAAATTATCGAGTTGATTTATATTTCTTGCATAAGTGAGAATATACTCATGTTCTATTGCAACATATTTTGAATCATTTCCTCCGCCCTTTTTATTTTGCCAAATTAATTGTGCCACAAAATTTCCAGCGCCAAATATATCATCACAGACATTTTTCAGATTTCTAATTTCGCTATCATCAATACTAATAAAAATAACACCCTCATCTGACAGCAAATCCTTTGCCAACTTCAGTCTTGGATAAATCATATTCAACCAATCTGTATGAAAACGACCATTGCTATCGAGATTCTTGACGAGTCTGTTACCTTCATCGTCAAATTGTCCGCTATTCTCAAGGTACTCATCTGTACTCTGTGCAAAATCATCTGCATACACAAAATCATTCCCAGTGTTATATGGTGGATCTATATAAATCATTTTAATTTTTCCAAGATATGTTTCATGAAGCAATTTCAATACTTCAAGATTGTCACCTTCTATATATAAATTCTCTGTATTATCAAAATCCACACTTTCCTCCCTACATGGACGAAGTGTTTTATTAATCGGTGTATTAGCAAAAAGAACCGCCTTCTTCTTGTCAGGCCAAGTAAATTGATATCTTTCATACTTTCCCTCTACAACCTTACAAGATATCTCTTGCCTAAGCACATCAGCATCAATCGCTCTCTCTACAATCGGTTTTCCGTCATCATCGTAACCGGTAATCGTCTCAGTAAGTGCATTAGGGAACATTTTTGAAAGTATCTCATAATTTTTATCTGCTATGTTTTCCGTTTTCATCTTTAATTTATCCATTTTTTTCTTGTATTTGTATGATAATTAGGAAGTTAATAATCACACGTTTCCTTTCTCCATTTTTGATATTTTTTCTTACCACGCATAGTTTTACAGTAGTGACCCAATAATTCTTCACATATCACTTTATCAATAATTTTACTCTTATTACCATTTTCAAAAAAATCATCTATATCCTCTATTCCGTAAAAATGTTTTTCTATTTCATTCACATAATCAGCTATTACTGACTGTTTTCCCCCCGTTCCACATTTATACATTCTAAAATGCCACTCACACATTGAAATATCATCGTCTATTTTCTTTAACGGTACATATATTTTATGATAAATATAATCACGTTGTTTTTTACAAAAAAAATCTATTTTTGAAAAAAAATCATCCCAATTTGCAATATCATAATCCATCATATTCAAAAAAAAATCTATTTTTTCTTCTAACTCAGTAATATAATAATAACGTTTTAGTCTGCCTGCAAACTTCAACGTCTCTGTATAAAAGCCCTCCATACAATTTTTTCTTTCTACAAAATATCCTATAATAGATGTAATCATTGTCAAAATGGAACTTCCAAAGAGTCCTAAACATACATTGCTCCAAAACTTTTCATTTACCACATAATTTAAACTTGTTGCAATAATCAACGATACAATTGAAATACTAGCTGTTACAATTACACTTCTTTTATATACTGTCATACTATCTCCTTCAATTTTCTGCTAAATTGTTGCAATCTCTGCACCATCTCAAATTTCTTTTTTGACTGCACTTCTTTGCGAGCCTTAAGTTCCAAATCAGCTATCTGCTTTCTAAGTTTTTCTTTTTCAGCCTCCACATTTATCTGTTCTACCAGTGTATTTCCAGCCTGCACATTAATGCCTGAAACCTGTGTGACAAAATTATCCCATACACTTCCTAAGTCAAGCCCATTCAATTTTAACGAAATTTCTTCTTCATTCTTCCAGTCCGATTTTAGTAAACGTGTCTCATATATTGCCAGCTGGTACTTATTATCATAATGAAGTACAATCAGCAGCTTTTGACCAAAAAGTTTTGATATCATAATAATATTCTTATCATCATACTCTTTTCTTTTCAGTTCCACCTGAAGTACAAATATTGCAGATATTTCTTCCGTTGCCTTAATATTCACAGAGGCTTCTGATATTTCATTTGTAATAATCATTCTGCTTATGTCAGCATCAAACTTATCTTTTTTATTTCCTGATAATTCTGCCGCATATTTCTCATAGATTAGCTTTTTATGTAATGGCTTCCTAATCTCAGATGTTTTAGGCAAATCAAACATGTAAACACCTCCTACTTTATGACAAGAAAACTTATCAGTTCAAAATCGTCTAATCCATTTATAGTCTCAGATAAAAAACTCATCTGTTTGCCACTTAAGAAACTGTCCATCTCACTTTCATCTTTCAACTCAATGATGGATGCAATGGCATCTCCAAGTAAATCCGAATATTTTTCCATTTTCCGACCATCGTCTGTTTCATCATTGAATTTGGCGCATAATTCTTTATCCGGTTCCTTTTTTCCTTTACATAAAAGCCTGAATGAATCCAGCATTTCCTTCGGTGAAAGATGGTCTATGATTACCTCTCCTTCTTCTGACATATACACCATATAGAATGGATGCAGCCTGTTCTGACTGTTGATATTTACCTCATTCTTTATATTTCTAAGTACAAATATTACTCCTGCCGGCAATTCTTCCGTTGCTTTCACCACAGCATTCATTCCATGCGGTGCCTTTTCAATCTCAGGATGTGTCTTAATATAATCAAGCAAGTCCAGTCTGAACTCATTCAATCCAAGATCCATAATAGATATTCCGGATGACATATCTTCAATATCTACCACTTCCTCCTGTAATTTCTTAAGCTGCTGTTTTCGATACTCCAAATCACCCTTTTCCTCCGGGCTCAGGACATTATCATCACCGGTCGCTGTCATATCCACAATTTTCATTCTGGTTTCTACTCTGGCTTTCAGATTAATATATTCATCCAATGTAATATCCGGCCAGAAGTTTACCAGCTGAATACATTCATTCTTGCTTCCAATTCGGTCTATTCGTCCAAATCTCTGGATAATGCGCACCGGATTCCAATGTATATCATAATTAATCAGATAATCACAGTCCTGCAAGTTCTGACCTTCTGATATACAATCCGTTGCTATCAGAATATCTATTTCTGCTTTTTCGTTCGGTAATAAGAGACTTTTCCCCTTAGACATTGGAGAGAAGCATGTTAATACTGTATTTAGGTCTGTTTTTAATCCTTTGATTGTAGTCTTTCCATCTACTGACCCTGTAATAATAGCTGTGTCTAATCCATATTTTTTCTTAACATACACACTTACTGTGTCATACAAATAATTCGCTGTGTCTGCAAAAGCAGTAAATATAATAATTTTCTTATTACCAGGATTAATAGGATGTTCCTGCTTTTCATCAATCACATCGAATAATGTTTGCAATTTGCTATCATGATCAGGTGTTATATCTGCAACCATCGTAAGAAGCAAATCCAGTATTTCTTTATCCCCTTCAAGTTCCCGTCTCCATGACTTATAATCCATATCTGCAATGTCAATTCTTACTTTGTTTCCAATTGCAAACACATCATCATTCTGATCATCTCCATCTAAATCCATATTTGTAATGTCATTCAAATTCAACGAGGATTTATTATAACCGTGTTCAAAATCTGCAATGCTCTTTATAGTATCGGTAATAAGATCGTTGATACGTTTTAATGTCAGACTGAAGGAATATACGGAACTCTCCATTCGCTTCATAAGATTTATTGACATCAATCTTCTTATTCCCTGCTCTCGACCGGACTGTGTAAGTCCTCCCTTTACATGGTTTGAATCATACACATCTTTATATTTTGCTAATTTACTTGGCAGGATATAGTCAGTTGGTGTATATATACATAATCTAAGCTGGTTCAGCTCTTCAAATATCTCATTATAATTGATTGCCTTGTTTAAGTCTGTCAATCCCGGTCTTTTTGATATAGGTGGATTTCTCTTTGGAAATGTTCCTATATCTGATGTATCATAATATTTCTGAATATGCTTTCTTGAACGCGCAATAGTTACACTATCAAGCAATTCAAAAAAGTCAAAATCAAGCATCCTTAAAAGTTTGCTTGTAGTTCTATCTTCCGGTTTCCATTTGCTCCAAGTATTAAAGGCAGTCTGTGCCTGTTTGAAAATATCATCAATATTCTTATTGGTATTCAGCTTTTCATCCAGTAACCGACTTTCTCCCTCATAAGCAAGGGCAATCTGATTCTTCAGATCTACAAAGCGATTATTTACCGGTGTGGCAGACAACATAAGTACCTTTGTCTTAACACCCTTGCGTATAACCTTATTAAGAAGCTTCAGATATCTGTTTTCTTTCTCATCCTCACCTGATATTTTTCCACCATTACGAAAGTTATGGGATTCATCAATAACCACCAAATCATAATTTCCCCAGTTTACCATATCCAGTTCCATACCGTTGGAATTTCCTGACTCTCTACTTAAGTCTGTATGGAACAGGACATCATAACGCATCCGATCGGCTGCAATCGGGTTGTTAATGTAATTATACTTATATGTATTCCAGTTGTTCGCCAGCTTCTTAGGACATAACACAAGCACAGATTTGTTTCTGTTCTCATAATATTTTATTACAGACAGTGCAGTGAATGTTTTACCCAAACCTACTGAATCTGCCAGGATGCATCCGTTATACTTCTCCAGTTTATTGATAATTGCTAACGCAGCATCCTTCTGGAAATTATAGAGCATTCCCCATATCTTGCTTTCTTTAAAGCCTGTTGCCTCATTTGGCAGAACATCCTCTGATACATCTTCAAGAAATTCATTGAAAATATTGTATAGTGTTACAAAATACAGATAATCCGGAGAATTTTCATTATAAACAGTTGTAATATTCTCTATCACTTCATCCGTCACTTCCTGAAGTTTTGACGCATCGTTCCATATCTGTTCAAATAATTGCAAGTATGCTGTGCTCATTGGAGCTTCTAATTTATTTATTATATAATAGGCGTTATTACCTCGTTCACATCCTAAATCAACGGTTGTAAACCCATTCAAAGTCATATAACTTTTATCATCAACATTTATGAATCCCGTCATAATCTCATTTGTCACATTTGACTTGAATACTGCCTTTTTACGAATCCACTCCGCACATTCTTTTGCAATTGCCTTCTGTGTCATCTCATTACGAAGTTTAACTTCAAACTCCGAACCAAACAGATTTTTTTCTCGTTCCTGTCTTGGTATATAAAATTCTCTCTTCTCACGTTTTGCTTTTTCTTTAATGAATGTTGGTGATGTAAAAATAAAACGAAGCTCATCCACATTTTTGAGTTCTTTCTTTAATTCAGCAAATGCATAAATAGAAAAGCAGGCTGCAGCAATAGAGATTTTACTTCCCTTATGTATTTCAATTGTTAAATCTTCTTTTAATGTCTTATTGACATTATCTATTATTTCCAATTCCATTTGCCTCCTTCGTTTGTACTATGCATTATGCTTTTTCCCCTTTTTAATACTTATATATATGATAAAATCTAGGTCAATTTTAGCATAATTCCGGTCTTCTATCAACTTAATCATAAATCACGGGTTCGTTAAAAAAAATGTCTTTTATACTTACTGATACTTAAATTTCCTACTTTAACCCAGCGATCAGAATCGATTTTATAGTTTTGGATATGATTTCTATCACATATCCATTTGTCAACTGAATCCTCCATATTACTTTTATTTCCATTGCGCCTAATAAAACTATTTAAGTATGCTACAATTTTACTCTTTGAAGCTATATTATTATCTACCATACACTCTAGGATAATCCATCTTTGCGAATCTGAAAGGTTGTCTGTCTTTCCAACATTATATCCCATCTGATGTAAAATGCTTTCTTCTGCTAATCCATCATCATACGATATATTTAAATAGCTTCCTGATTGAAATTCTTCATTTGTAATAATTCTGTGCAAAATAATTCCTCTATGTTTTAAATCTTCATATGTACTTTGTTGAATAAAATATTTATTACATGTCTTACAATAAGTAGCATGTACTTTAGGATGAATAATATTGCCTTTTCTGTCAACAATGGTAATCTCTGCCGCTATATCTTCTACGTTATGATGTTTAAAACACTTGAACATATTGGTTCTGACAATAAAGTCAGCACATCCGATATGAACTACATTGCTATACTGCTGCATAAGAGTATCTTCTTCTTTTTCAAACCACGTTATTGAGGGTTTAGCATTTCTTTCAACCAAATAAGCTATTTCTAATGATTCATTATGTCCTGTTTCATAACATATATCATTATGAACGCATGTAAGATGATATTTTTCTTTCTTTTTACATGTTTCTTTTTCCATAATCCACGTTTTGGTTAACTCAATATCATATCCCGCAATTGAAGTCTTATATCTTGTTTTCTCTTGATTTTTAAAATCAATTATCCATTTTGCCTTTCCGGTTTGGGTCTCATGCAAAATTTTTTCAAGCAAAGATTTGCCCAAATGCCTGTTTTTTTCTGATATTTTAACTTTATTTTCTTTTTTCTTATGGGGTTTATTCATTTTATTTGAATTGTAGTTTTCCCATATTTCCAGCAAAAATTTTTCCCTTTTAGTGTTATCTTTTATGTGGAGGGAGTCTCTTAAAACCCCTTTCAATCCCGGAGCAAACTCAAAATTATTTAATAACCATAAAGCATATGAATTATCATGAGTAAAAATATCAATCAATGTATACTTATCTTTATACTTTCCAAATGATACCTTTTTTATTAAATAATCCATTGAAAAATATCTTGTTTCCAACTTATTACCATCTCCTTTATAAATTACTGTAATACTCTGTCTACCTTTTCCCTGCCTTCTCATGATATTCTGCAATATCCTCTGCCCAGGCATCATCAAGTTCAATACTGCAGTTTCTGCTTTTTGTAATGCCTTTCACTGCTCTGCCAACGGCCTCGTAGTTGAGTGCTATTCCATCATGGTCATTCTCGTATGTGACAGCCCTGTTTCTTGCAATTCCCATTTTCTCTGCTTCTTTACCGGCATCGATATTAGCTCCAAGGAATAAGAATTCCCAACCACATTCTTTCTTTGCTTCAATCATTCGCTTAATGTTATTGTAATTAAACTCTGTACTGGAATTTTCTAATCCATCTGTAGTGATTACAAACAATACTTTTCCGGCACGATGTTCCTCCGGCAAATGTTTCTGCACATTGTCAATTTTGTTAATTGCATGTCCTACCGCATCAAGAAGTGCCGTACATCCCCGGACATAATATTCTTTATCCGTCAACGGCTGAACTGCATCAATTGGGAAACGATCATGAATGATTTCCACTTCATCATCAAAGAGGATTGTAGTCACATTGACTTTTTCTTTTTCTTTTTTCTGCCTCTCTATCATCCCGTTAAATCCACCGATTGTGTCGCTCTCCAGTCCACCCATTGAGCCACTTCTGTCCAAAATAAATACAAGTTCTGTTAATTCTTTATTCATGTGATTTACCTCCTTCGGTTTATTGTAATCACATTATATCTACGAAACCAACAGAGCTGGTCGCATGATAGGCGACAATTTATTGCTTACTCAAAAATTGGCTGTCCGTAAGCATCTAATATCTCATTTATTTCAAACATATCGTATATCTTATTTTGCAAGAAATATGCTACGATAATATCCGTTTTTGAACTTCTTGAAAGGGCAAAGCCGGCAGAATTCAGAAGATCCTTCGCTTCATCAATGGATAATTCTAATGCTATTGCAAATGCAAGCACAGTTTTCTTATTTGGCGTATAATTCACATCTTTTCTGATTTTTGAGAAATGTCTTCGATCCACATAAGCTTTATTATATGCTTCAGAATCTGTCATTCCTCTCTCATCAATTAGACGCAATAGTCTTTGGGAAAATGTCTCATCCATCTGCCCCATAAGACTTTCTATATTACGATTGACAGGCAGTGTCAAAGATATGGTATCCGTTGCCTTCGTTTTCTGTATACTTTCAACGGCATACGATTCTACTGCACTTTCATCTATCTCAATATCTGCATCTTCTTCATGTTTATCAATGTAATACTTATCTATGTATTTTCCTACGAATTCATATAATTTCCGATTTTGCATTTCTGTCTCCTTTATCTATGCCATATAATATTATATTCTAAGTAATACACTCAAAGTCATTCACCTGCATCTTCATTTATCAATTTTTCGCAATCATCAATTAATGCCCTAATTGCATCCAGTTCCATCTTCTTAAATTTTACTTCAATATCAGAGAAAATAATTGTATTGAAATCATTATTGATTGCTTTCAAATTAGCCTGTAGTTTCTTTTCCGTTTGCTGTTTCATCTTGTACTCCTTTAATCAAAATCTGTCTTTTATGGATTTTTAGTTTTCCATATTAATTAATATCTCATTACACATCCGCTGCTTTCAGGTGATACTGTTTAATAATTCTTTTTGCTACCATTGCATTTAAATCTTTATTAACCGCTACAGTATACACACCATTTGAATACATAAAATGTGAACCTTTACATCTCTGATATTCATACCCATTATTTATAAGTATCTTTTTCATTCTTCTGGCATCTACCATACTTGTCACCTGCCCTTTCTCCTACCAATCTTCGTCAAGATCATCCATTGCATCATCTACACCATCTGCATAGTCACTGTCATTATCATATCTGTTATCATCATAATCACCATCCATATAGATGTCATCATACCCCTCATCATAAGAATCGTATGTACTGATTGTTGGGGAACTAGATGTTCCATATGTATTTTTTCTTGTATTATTGCTGTAAGATGAATCAGAATCACTGTTACGATCGTTGTTGATATGATTATATGTTTTTTTGGATGAGCCACTATCATTGGAACTGTCCGTTGACGATTTGTCATCGGATGATGATTCGTCATCTGTAGAAGATTCCTCCCTATATAACTCGTGATCATAACAGTAATCGCTATCAGGTTCCTGACGTCTGTAGCAGCCTGTCTCGATACACCTTGGTCCACTGTCAAACATACTGGCAATCCACCCGGCAAAACAAAAAACTCCTATGATGATAAGTGCTGTTATAAAATTTTTACCTACCGTATTCTTTTTCATATAAAACACCTTCCTTTAATAAAAATCCTGCTCCATTTATTCCATTACTTTCTATGCCAACTGCAACTGTAAGTTTGTAAATAAAATAGAGCCATCTAAAAAGCTATTGCTTTCTTAAGATGATTCTATTATGCCAGATTACAAGTCCATAAATCTTCCCTTGCACTTCGAATGTTTGTTTGTCATTTCTTCACCACCACCTAATTATGCAGCATTTATTTCGTCTTAACACTTACTTTTTTTCCAGAAAAAG
>OLOV01001470.1_pt1 | contig 18349 bp, 23 predicted proteins | sample 1672931 | NCBI WGS metagenome assembly OLOV01 (sample SAMEA3136738, study PRJEB25190) | human gut metagenome | biome: human gut; feature: human-associated habitat; material: faeces | place: Austria | collected 2013
TTACACATTTGTCTTACTTTTCTACTTTTTTTCTTTTGCCGTCGTGCGGCAGATTGCTTTCTGATTCGGTTCTCTATAAATTGGTCTTATAACTCTATACTGAGAAGTTCAATTACAACGACTTCCGGGCGATTGTTAAAACGGATGGGAATAATGCTGTTACCTAATCCACGGCTAACAATCATATTTGTACTGCCACTTGTATATAGCCCTGCGTCATACTGTGGAAATAGCCCTTGATTGGGTGCGATCAACCCGCCGATAAATGGCAAACGGAATTGACCACCGTGTGCGTGTCCGCTTAAAACCAAATCAATATTGCAATGTACATAGCTTTCAAACAATTCTGGCCGGTGCGACAGCAAAATGGTGTAGCTATTTTCATCATCAGCAAGATTATTCAGCTTTGTACTAACCATAGCCGGGACTTCTCCGAATATATCTCCTTTTATGGTAAAATCAGGGTCAGAAAGTCCAATAAGCGTTATTTCTTCTGTGTCGTGTTTTAACTGTACAGCTTCATCTTCAAGCACAATTACGCCAATCGTTTTAAGTTCTATTTTGAGTTCATCATACTGTGACAGGCTTGCTTCGTGGTTCCCTGTTACATAATAGACAGGCGCAATCTTAACCGCTTCTTTTGCAAAATCAAGAGCTACTCCAATATCCGTATGCCCTGCGTCCACTAAATCCCCCGTTATTGCAATAATGTCCGGTTTGCTTTCTGATAACAATTCCAGCAACTTTCTATTGCCTTTCCCAAATTCTGCGTTGTGCAGGTCTGATACTTGTGCTATTCGGAACCCGGAAAATGCGATAGGAATACGGCTACTTGAAATTTTTATGTTACTTACCGTCAACGCTGTATTACCCCAGATCAAATAAACGAGTAGGGCAAAAAATATTGAGCTTATTACGCATAATTTAAGATGTTTTTTCATGTTTTCTCTTTTCCCATCCTCCGTAATTATCTCTGCCGTGCGACGGCTTTTTCTTTTGTCGCTGTCCGACAGATATGACTTTTTCTATTTTATGAATATCATATCAAAGAACGACAAATCCAGCATGAGTAAATCACGCATGTTTTCTGCGTGATTTACTCATGCACTTTTTTACTGTGTTCGATATACTGCTTGTGTACATTGAAAGGAGCGATCAATAATGAGTACACTATTAGAAGTAAAAGACATCACCAAAATCTATCCAAACCAGCCGAAACCAGGACTGGATCATGTTTCTTTTGAAGTAATGCAGGGTGAATTTCTCGGTATTATGGGAGCTTCCGGCTCCGGAAAATCTACACTTCTGCATCTGATTGGAGGGCTTGACAGACCGGATTCCGGCAAAGTATGGATTGATGGAACCGATATCTATTCTCAAAAAGATGATAAACTGGCACAGTTTCGAAGAAAGAAGATAGGATTTATCTTTCAGGATTTTAATCTGATTCCATCGCTGAATGTGTGGGAGAATATCGTTCTTCCGCTGGGACTTGATAATCGCAAGGTAAAGCCGCGGGAAGTGGAAGATATTCTCAAAAAAATCGGACTGCAGGATAAGAAAGATGCGATGCCGTCTGCTTTGTCTGGTGGACAGAAACAGAGAACTGCGATAGCCAGGGCATTGGTGACAAGACCGGCGATAATTTTGGCGGATGAGCCGACGGGAAACCTTGATTCCCAGACTGAGCTAGAGGTTATGAGCCTATTGAAAAGCTGCGTGTCGGATTTCGGGCAGACGCTTATCATGATTACCCATGATGAAACGATTGCCCAGATGGCGGATGAAATGATTATCATTGAAGATGGCAAGGCGGTGAGAAGATAATGAAGATGACGACCAGAGTTGCATATTGCAATATGCGGCATTATAAGAGCAAAAACATACTGATTGGAATTGCCATTATCCTGACAACATTACTGCTGTTCGTAATCCCATCAATCGGAAAAGATATGGTGGAAGTGAACTTTGCGGTAATCAATAAGATTTATCCAACATGGCATGCCCTTTATCGGAACGTGGACGAGAGTACAGTTATGAAACTGGCGGCACATCATGATGTGAAAACTTACGGACTCAGATTTTGTCGTTGTCACATCAAGTGAAAACAAATACTCGCTTTGCTCGTGCTTGTTTTCCTGCTGATGTTCCAAATTATGCGATTTTTAAGGCTCTGCACCGTTTCAAGCACCATTTGGTGTAAATTTGGTGTATTTGTGTATTTTCAGAGCTTTTTCACAAATGAAGTACATACCGTTTTATAGGGTAAAACGGTACTTCTTAGTAGAGCTTCGCACCTGCAGGAATATGGTCATCTACCATCAAAAGATGAAGTTCTTCATCCTCTGAATCCTTGAGGTTATTAACTGCTGAAAGGAGCATACCGCAAGACTCAATTCCCATCATTGCTCTAGGTGGGAGGTTTGTGATAGCGATAAGCGTCTTTCCGACCAACTCTTCCGGTTCATAAAAGCTATGAATACCGCTTAAAATTGTTCTGTCTGTGCCTGTACCATCATCTAGAGTGAACTGTAAAAGTTTCTTGCTCTTAGGAACTGCAACACATTCTTTAACCTTAACTGCTCTGAAATCTGATTTTGAGAATGTATCAAAATCAACTGTTTCCTCAAACAATGGCTCTATTTTAACATTTGAGAAATCTATTTTTTCAACAGGTTTAGTTTCCTCAACAGGAGCTGCTTCGGAAGTCTTATTTGCCTTCTTGTCAGCATCTAAGGACTTCATTGTCGGGAATTTTTTTGATTGCTAAGCTAACTCTTGTATATCCTTGCAAACCCTTGGAAAATGGGCTTTCCCGGATTCTATATACTTGGATACTCTTGGACGTTTTTTTGACTTTTGTGCGTCCAAAAGATGTCATTCGCCTTAAAATACGTCTTTTTATTTTATGCATGTACTGCTGTGTCAAACACAACAATACTTAGCAAGTATAACATATTTGTCACAGTATGAATAGGTATATTTTTCAATCTTCAAAGAGTTCAATCGCAGGACTCTTTTCTAAAAAATATCCATATTTTTTGATAATTTCTCAATTACTGATTTTGTAACATCTGGGTTTGCTTCTGCATATATGTTCATGGTAGTCGATACATCAGCATGTCCCATTACCTCTTGAATTACTTTGATGTTGGTTTCATTCTCGCAAAATCTTGATGCAAACGTATGTCTGAAGATATGGCAGGAGAATCTTGGAATCATAACAGGTTCTCTCTTCTCCTTTTTAGCAGCCACCTCTTCTTCTGAATTATGTGTATCCACAATTCTCTTGATTGCCCGGTTTACTGCTGCTGGGTTATGTGGCATCCCAAATCGGTTTGTAAATACAAAATTGGTCATTCCATCCACATTCTCAACACAAAAGCCTTCCTGCTTCTGTCTCTCATATTCTTCCTGAAGCACATCATATACCTGCTGCATCATAGGTATTCTACGATTACCAGCTTCCGTCTTTGGCAAAGATACTCTAAACTCACATTTATATGAATCATCCGCTCTCTGGTAATAGGTTAAGCTATGATTGATATCAATGATTCGATTCTCCAAATCAATATCATCCCAGCGTATCCCAATTGCTTCTCCTATTCTGCATCCAGTTCCTAACAAAAATACAAAGAATGGATACCAGTGATAAAAGAACGGATTCTTTGCTACATACTCCATGAATTTTCTCTGCTGATCCACAGTCAACGCTCGCCTTGTTTTTCTGGCACCACCATTACGCTTCTTTACTTCACAGTATGCTCCGTCTACCGGATTCTTCCTTATGATATCATCTCTGACAGCAAGCTGAAATGTAGGTCTTAATACTGTGTTAATTGTCTCAAGCGTATTAATCTGTAATCCCTGATTATTAATCAAGTCTGTATAAAAAAATAACACGTCTGAGTATTTCACATCTCTTACTTTCTTCTTGCCAAATGTATCACGAATAAAATGATTCCATGTATACAAATAATTACTGTAAGTAGTGCTACGCAATTCTGTTTTAGTTGATATGTACCTGTCAAACAAAAAGTTTACATCAGCTTTTCCTGCGACATAGATATCAAGTCCATCCAACTGGTCTTTTTGTAACTGTTCTTCTCTTTCTCGAAGCTTTACCAAAGACTTTGCATAAATGGTTCTTTTCTTGCCTAATGGATCAATATATACATATGAGTATCTTCCGTCGCCTTTTCTGTAACCCTCACCCTTTCTTAATACTCTGCCTTTACCATCTTTTCTACAAGCCATTATTCTCTCCTTTCCGGAGAAAAGAGCCCGTTCTACTGATTAGCCTGCTGCTTCATTTGTAATTCAACACCCATTCTAATCAATTGCGAAATGGATAGATTATGAGTCTCAGCATACTCAACCATTATCTGGTATTCCTCTTCTTTGAATTTAACAGTTACCTTATGATCAAAAGGTTTATCTGCTTTTGGTCTTCCAGTTCTAGCCATCTGTATGCCTCCTTCATATCTTAGTCATATTATACTTTTGGTCTGACCAAAAGTCAATACATTTTTTCTCTCTTGGCTCATTTTTCTCCATACTTGTTTGTATTTCTTCTATATTAATGCGTCATTTCTCATAATTACTTATAAAACTCGTCATCTACAATATGGAAAGTCTCCAGATATTCATCAATAATATCCAGATTAACCAACACCAGCTGATTCACTTTATAACATGCCTTTGCATCCTTCGCTAACTGCATAAACTTTGACACACTCATTGAATACATCTCTGCTCCTTCTGAATATCTGACAAATCTTTTATTATTAGTCTTTTTAGTTCTGCTGTCCATTTGCTAACTCCTCCATTACCATTTTGCGAGCTACAGGTAACAGATCAAACTGTCGTATCAATGCTCTGTCTATTTCTTCTCTCACGCCGGAATCCTCAATGACAGTTCCACTTTTTGCTCTAATGCAGCCTTTTGAAATTGTCTGTGCATCTTCAGGCATAAAATCAGAGATCTTACTTAATCCAAATCCACTCACATCCTTCGGATTTAAAATCACATGTACCGGAATATCCTTTAACTTACTGCTCAAAGGGACTACTGACACCTGCGGTGCACCATCATGATTACTTGCATCACATGAAATAATTATTCCTGGTCTGATTCCTCCCTGGATGCCATGTGGATTATTTCCAAAATCTGCATACACGACATCAAATTTATTATACTTACCATATCTTCTTTTTTCTGTTCGTCTGCTCATATCTATGCTCCCTTCTTGATGTGCATATCCAATCTGCCCTCATCTACAGTCACCACAATGCCGCCTGCTTCAATAACCAGTCCTACCTTAAAATAAGCATCCGCAACACTGCTGGATATAGCTGCCATATTCGCAACAACTATTCCACTGATTTGCTTTTTGCGGATCATATTCACAATCTGATTCCACTGGCGATCAACATCTCTCTGCGAAAAGCCATTGCGTCTTATCTTTCCCACGATTGAATATTCTTTTCTCTTTACAAATTCATGTATATATTTGCTCTGCTTGTCTTCAAGCATATTTACTTTTTCCAATGGAGCCTGCACTGAAAGATATTCTATGCAATCCATCTTTTTAATCTTTCTTCTCATTCTCTGCCTCCTATGCTGACTTCAAAGCCTGCTCTATCATAAAATCAAATGTCTTTTTCAAATAATCCTGCTTATCTGCAGGTAACCGCTTTAGCCTCGAATCTAATGAATCCGGTGTACAGTCTATTGCAAGTAAGCTATTTGCGTCTGTTTCATAAACTTCCATAAGCATATACAAATTTTTCATGCTCAAGTTTCTTCCTCCTTGCTCCACCTGTCCAAGTGTCGAAACACTTATTCCAGTTTTAGCAGCAACCTCTTCAATGAGAAGTCCTTTGTCCTTACGGATATCACGAATCACCGGACCAATTTTATATCCTTCATATTTCATCGTCGTACCCTCCAATGTCCTGTGCCATTTCCCTAATCATCTCTACAGCTGCATCTTCTGTCTCGTACTGACCAAGCCACTTCCCACTTTTTTCATATTCTCTTCTACTTTTATTATTATCACAATATGTTTTTAGTGCTTCTTGAAATACATTTTCACTGGTGTCCCTAAAACTAAAATCTATATCCTCATCTTCAGAATCCTTCAATACCACCTCTCCCCATAGTTTCTTTTGAGTTTCATTATCTATTTCCTGTAGTCTTTCACATATAGCCTCAAATCTTGGCTGTAATTTATTGATGAAGCCATTAGAACGCAATATTTCCTTTCTTTCTAATAATAAGTCCTTGCGATAGGACTTCTTTCTATCCGTATCAGTTACCTTTGCACCAGCTGTCTTAGGACCTCTCTCTACTGTATAGATGTTACTCCCCTTAATCTTGGCTCCCTTCGGTTCGTGGGCATGAATCTTGGCTTTCTCCTTGGTGTGAATGACCATCGGTTTGTCATCAACCTTTCTAATTTTCAATTTTCTCACCTCCTACTTTGAAAAATAAAATAAGCCGCTAGGGAGCAAAAATTACTCCTTAACGGCTATGTAAAATCATTCAATATTCAATTATTAAAAGCAACATGAAACTGAAATTTCACGCAGACTATTCCTATACCGTAATGTCTATTCTGACCGATGATTTCTTCTCACCAAAATGCTTTATTTCGATATCCTTCATTTCCTCTATAACATCTTTTTCAATTTGGTGAACATCACTTAATTGTAAATCTCGCTTCGAATCATTTACTATTTTTGCTGCCTCATCTACTGAAACAGTTGTATCTGATGTTAACTGTTCAGACATTTCAGTATCGTTTGAATCCTCTGCAACCTGCCCCTTTTCTATAGATGTCTCTACAATTTCCTCTTCTGTTGGCAAATCCCTATATTCTGTACTTTTTACAAATCTTGTGAATGACTCTACAGCTCTAAAAGTATTTCCCATGATACGTTGAGCTTCCTTAAGCTTTTCACTCTTTGGAATATTTGGATTATTCACGATACTTTTTAGTTCTGCCAAATTTCCATTCATCTCATTTACTTGAAGCCTTTGAGCCTCTTCTTTTGTCTTACATCTCTCCAACCTACGCTCATAAGCTTCTTGTTCCATTCTTGCCGCTTTATATTCCATATAGGCTTTAGGGTCTTTCTGACGAATAGCATCTTCTTCTGAAGCTGTTAATTCTTGACCGCTTGCAATCTTGTTATAAATCTGACTATATGCAGAACTTTCTTTGTCTCGCTCAAGTTGCTCTCGGAAATGCTGAATCATGCTTTCTTCCTGACTTGTTACAGTCATACCCTCTTGCTTCTTTACAACATCCCCGGTAGCCTTCTTTTGCTCCCAATCATTTACTAACTGCATCTGATTCACAGCGTTTCGTATTGTACCTGCAATCATAGCACACCTCCAATTCCCGGTTAATGCTACGATTAAATAGTGATATCAAACTTCATACCCTGTGTTGCCTTTTCTTCTGTTATCTTACTCCAATCCAGTTCAGAAATCTTTTCAAGTAATTCTTCTTTTGAATTTGCCTGAATTGTAGTCCGCTTAACAGTTACATCCTTCTTTTCCTGCTTTTTCTCCTCTGCACGTTTTTCCTTTAATTCTTCAAGCCGTTCTTTCTGCTTTTCTGTAATCTTCTCCAAATCAGCAAAAAGTGTCATCTTTCCATCATCATCAAAGGACATAGTTAACTTATTTAATACAGTTCCACTATTGTCTGTCGTTCCCCAAGCACGTTCAAACCCAAACTGTTCATTGATTTTATCTGACATCTCAACTGCAGTTTTTACCGTAGACAATTTTTCCCGTGCATATTTCTCATCGGATGCCATTCTTTCAAGTTCAGCACTTGAAAAAACAACTGTAAATTCCTTATCGCTTTGGTCTACTAATCCTCTGAAATCATCGCCTTTATCAGCAATAATAAAATCGAAATCCGCATTATCCTTACGCAATGTTTCCAGATATTTCTGTGCCTTAGAAGATAACTTATCTTCGCTGGATTTTATTTTCTGTGCATTGGGCTGCACATCTTTTGCTTTCTCTGTGTTATTTTGCTTACTAACAGTATTGCTCTTATAATAATCTGTTACCTGTGTTAAATTAGCTGCTCTAATCATGGTATCATCCTCCTTGAAAATTGATACAGAAATCCGTTTCTATATCTGTAATATCGGCACTTTATATCCAAAAGTTAATAGTGCGTAAAATTCAAATCTTCTGTTGCTTTCAATCTCTCTACACGACTGAAAGTTTACTTTCCCTATTTCTATTATTTAGTAAAATTCAATAATTCTTGAACCTTTTCTCGATATTCTTGGTTATGATCTAACCATATTTCTGTATGTTCACTATCAGTTACCGTCCAAATCATTTTAATTTCTTCATTTTGTATTGAATCATATATTTCTTGTCCCATAAACTGTGGGGTTAATGTATCTGCTTCACTGTTTATTACCAAAACCGGAATTTCAATATCTGCAATTTTGTCACATACATTTGCATCATCATAACTAAATCCCAATTCCATTTTGTTGATAATGTTGCCACAGAATGTCATGTAAGATATAGGCAATCCAATATCCATCTTTCTCATTTCTTCTTCTACCATCCATTTCATATCACTAACCGGACAATCTAGAATCAGAAAATCCACTTTGTTTTCAACATCCTTATCTCCCATTGCTAATCCTGCAGTTGCTCCACCAAACGATGTACCCCATATTCCTATCACTTGCTCCGGTGCATGGCTATAGACATAATCAATGTAATCAATCAAATCATATTTTTCCCAGTATCCAAATGTAGTATATTGAGCTGTATTTTCGTTGCTACTTCTCTGGTCATAAGTCAATACATTATATCCTTTCTGCAAAAACATTTCTGCTAAAGGATAATTGGTATAACGATTTCCACCAAGACCATGCACTAAAATAACTGTTGGATTATTCTTATCTCCTTCTTCACCAAGAGCATATATGTAATCTGCCGGTATCATATGTTCATCAAAAGTTGAAGTGATTTCAACTTTTTCTATAGTATATGTACTGCAGAAAACATCATAATCCATATTATATCTTTCCCAAAAACTATCTTTCACTTTTGAAGTATCTTCACAAGTAACCAATTGAGTAGACCCCATGAAAACTTGCGTCCCTATAAAATAGGACATTCCCACAGACAAAAGTAAAATAACTATAACTATTATCAACAATATTTTTGTCCATTTCTTCATCGTTTTCTCCTAAAAATTCAAATTTTCTTTTCCCTAATAATTACAAATATTCCTTGGAAATTGCTTCCACACCATACATTTCCATAAATGCATCCAGGTCCGCTGCATCCCCAATCAACATATTCTCGTCAAAGTGTACGATAAGCATATCTTAAAATCCAGCCACATGTTCTCCGGTACAAATGATACATTTTAGAACTGCTTCCTTATTTATTTTTCATATCGAATCTTATATGCTTTCTTCTTAAAAATAGGGAATATCTAATTTATTATCATCAAGGTCGGACATTCATCCGACCTCTTGATTATACTATAGATTCTATAAAAATTCATCTGTTATCACTGCAGCATTGCTTCTTTTTTCTTCTGTTCCGCAATCTTCTCATGAATGTTGGTATTATACAGCCTGTACAAATCCGTATCCTTGCTGATCTGATTATCAAAGGGAATTACTACCGAACCACACTTAATAAGTCCCATTCCAGAGGCGGTATTAGTTACGAACCGAAGCTGTGCCTCTGATACCCCGATAACCTCCGCCATCTTTGAACTGTCTGTATTTGCCTGCTTCAAGAGTGCCACAAACTCAGAGTTTGCAAGCATTGTGGTTGCTGTGTAATTCTGCAACAGATCGACTACATTTTGCGTGATACCGGTACAAAGACCTCCCTGTTTTCTCACTTTCTTCCAGAGCTGCTGCAGATATTTTGCAGAATACTCGGAATTAAGTAAGACATGGAACTCATCAATATAGAGCCATGTTGCCTTTCCTCTCTTACCATTCTCAACAATCCTGTTCTGAATGGACTCCATCATTACAAGCATTGTGATAGGACTAAGCTCTGTACCTAAGTCCCTGATGCCATAGACTGTAAATCTGTTATCCACATCCACATTTGTCTGGTGGTTGAAGATGTTAAGCGAACCATTTACAAAAAGTTCCAAAGACAATGCAATGTCTTTTGCCTCGTCCTCCGGCTGTGCCATGAGAATATCGTAAAAATCACTCATTACCGGGATATACTTCTCTTTGCTCCTTGCAATGTCGATATACAGTTTTCTCACACAGCGGTCGATGATTGACTTCTGTCTTGAATTTAAGCTGTCACCGATGCACTGCTCACAAAGACCAAGCATGAACTCGCCCTTTTCTCTTACCATTCCCTTGGAATCATTCGGATCAAGGCTCCATACATCCATCTCCAGCGGATTCACATAGTTATCCGTGTAGGTGGACATATTTACCACTGTTCCACCATAAGTCTCAGCAATATCAAAGTATTCGTTCATTGGATCTATGACGATTATTTCATCATCTCCCGACAAGAATACGCTGCCCATCTCCATCTTGCAGAAGAAGGATTTACCAGACCCCGGCACTCCAAAAACGAAGCCATTTCCGTTAATGAGCTTCTTTCTGTTGCCGATATTCACATTCTTGCTGATCTGATTGATACCATAATAGTTCCCTGTGCTGTCATTTAATTCCTGCACATTAAATGGCATAAGCACCGCAAGCGACTGGGTAAGAAGAGTACGCATTGTCTCCACCTGTCTTACTCCAATCGGAAGCGCTGTGTTGAGTGCCTCCCTCTGCTTTAAGTAGTGTGTATCAATCGTGCAGCTGTTACGCTTTCCGATAGTCTCCACTGTCTCACATACACTCTCAAGCTCCTTCTTGCTCTCTGCCATAAGAATAATGGTTACTCCCACGAAGAAAAGGCACTGGTCATTCTCACGGACATCATCCATGATTTCCTCAATCTCCTTTTTCTCCGTCCTTTTGGCATATGAGATTTCCGTAGAAAAATCGTTATTCTTATTACGGACTCTCTGCTGCTTAATGATATCCGACTCAATACCAAGGTATTTCTTCTGAAGCACCTTTGTTGTCAGATCCTTGTGAACAGGCACCACATCAATGCTCGTGATGGAATGAACCGGAAGGGAAGTAATCTCATTGATGAATCTGTCTGACAAACTGCTCGGATACTTTTTGATAAAAAGTGCCTTGCAGAATTTACTCTCATCCTCAAAATGGTCCGGGAAATATTTCACCATCCCATTGCACAGGTCATTTCTAAAATCTGCCCCGACCTTCTTTGCCTTTTTGATATCAAAATCAAAGCTGCCCTCATCTCCAAGATGATAATAGTCATAAAGCACTTTCAGCCTCTCATTTCCATTAAGAGGCACAATCTCCGCACCAAGCTCAATGAAAGCCTTGTGTATCGTTGCCTCAAGGGTTGCAAACTGTGCCTTCGCCTCCTCAAAGTTCTTTCTCTCAATCGTGATTGTCAGGTATCTCTCCTGCTCAATCCCCTGTCTGCCCTCAATAATCTTCTCCTCAATAATGTCATTGTAGATTCTTCGGTAATTATTGAAGCCATCGTTTTTTTCTGTAATAAGAACCTTATCACGGAGATCCTCCATATTTTTGTTCTTATTGTTAATCGTAATCTTATAATTACAGTCCAGCGAATTTAAGAACTTACAGTATCTCTCGAAAATACCGATCTGCTCATCCTCGGTTGCTGTCGTGTAATTGATGTCCTGAAAGCGGTAACACTTGGAATACTTATTCCTGCTTACTTCAAAAATACCGTTTTCAGCCACCGCCATAATCTCTATGGTTTCCTGAATGGATTTCGGTGTCTTATACAAAGGCTCACTCGCCTTTTTCAGTAACTTAAATCCGTCTGTAAATAAACCCATGTCTCTAACCTCGCTTTCTTATAATGAAAGCCCGCCGGGAACTTCACCCTGCGGGCTGTGTTCCCGACCTTGCGGTCAGATACTATTCGTTTCTAATGCATTGCCTTATATGCTGCAATGCCTGCTACTGCCGCCACAATGACTGCGACAAGTCCAAGCAGCATATTTCTCGTCTTTTTCTTCATTGCTTCAAACTCCTCCTGCTTCTTTACAGCCGAATCAGCTGTTACAGTCTCCGGTTCAGCCTTTCTGCCTTTCTTCTTTACCTGTTCATTCTGTTCTGCTTCTAACTGCTTTATTGCAGGCTCTCCTTCTGTTGATACATAGGTAAGTGTCCTGTTTCCAAACATAAAATGCAGTTTCTTTCCCATATACTCGTAGAAATTCATCCCGTTAAAGGAATAGAATCCGCCAAGAGCAATCGGTGCCACACAGGGAATTGCCACATAAGCAGAACCCGTAAGACCGATATACTTGTAAAGAAGAAGGACGATACCGCCACCAACCACTACGCTTGCAATGGAAAATATAAGCTGCCTTGCAGTAAGTCCCATTGCAACCGATTCCTGATAGCGGTCAATATCCTTGTTTACTTCGATTACCATTGTCCCTGCCTCCTATCTTGATAAATCCTTTGTCTCTGGCTTTCTTGTCATTCCGATATTTGCCTCATACTTATCCATTCCATCCGGACACAGTTCTCTAAGCTTATCTACATTGAACAGATAAAGCGGATATTCGCAGAAACCGCTCCTTTGCGTGAATCCTGTAAACTCTCCAATGTCATTGTCTGTAATAAACTTTTCAATATCCGGCATGTCATTCACATTCAGATATCCGCAGTAATTTGGTGCTGCAACCGACAAATTCACAGTCACATCCCCAAAAGGCTCCTCATATCCATCTTCATTACACATAAGACCGATAAACATTGCCCTGTTATTCATATACTGCTGGATATCAAATGTCACCTGCGTTTCTCCGGTTATGCTTGAATTATAAGTAACCTGTTTCTTTTCATTATCCATTTCTGCCTCCTTCTATAATCCAAATGCCTTGCTTGTAAGTGTCTGTGCACCCTTCACACTTCCAACAGTCATTGCTATCGTAAATGTCATTTCACACAAATAAATAAGCGTCTGTGCCCAGTCAGCGTAACTTCCTGTAAATGCCGGAAGTCCTGCATTGATAAATGCATTACATACCACAATTGCAAGTGCCATCGTTACTGCCTCGAATACACACGAAAGAAAATATTTGCAGTAGGTAGCCATTGTATGACTGACCATTCTGTTTCCTGCCATTGTGGAGCATGCAATCGCACCAAGCGGCACAATAATCAGTATCTTTAAGAACCTGAAATACACTGTGTAAATGATAAAGAATCCACAGATAATAATGATGATTGCAAGCAAAGCTGTAAGTATCAGCATTACCAGACTCTCACCAAATCCGAGTCCCTTAATGATGTCTGCCTGTGTACTGTCAATGGCAAGCTGCGTCGTTGTCCCGGCAGATATAAGTCCCACCAGATTTCCTATGGAAGTAAAAAACGCTTTCATAATCGTGACATTATTTGCAACAAACCATTCTGCAAGTCCCAGTCGGATAAGCATACGAAATATAGACTCAAACCTCATCTCATCTTTTACATCTATGCTTTCCGAGCAGAAACCGATAACAAAGAACAGCACAACGAGGGAAGAGCCGACCGCTACAAAAACCGGCTCTATCCCCTCAATGACTGCCCAGGGACCTCCGCCCTTGAAACTGACCGGTGACTGTCCAAGCATTGCAAAGACCAGGGATATCTGATTGTTCCAAAACCCAAACACTGCCTCAAGAAGTGCAAGGATCTTATCACCAAGCTTAAAAATATCCATACTTGTTATTCACCTCTTTCCTTTTACTAAAAGGGGAACTCTTTTTCCCCATCTTAGAAGCCTAAGAATGTCAGAACTGTTGAAATACCAGCCATCATGACACCTGCTACAATTCCTTTCAGTGCAGAGTTCATAGTAGATGAATCCTGCTGCTGATAGGCTTGTGCGAACTCCATGACATTCTTTGCAAGAATGATGACACCAACAGCACCAATGACTGCAATGATAAGTGTCTTTAAGTTCTCAAGCGGCTGTGTTACTGCGGAAGTACCTGTACCTGCTGCAAAACAAGTATCTGCAAGTATCTTGTTGACCTGCTTCGGATTTTCAAATCTTGCCGTACCAAATTCCTTACCGGGCATATAGTTTCTCTGACTGGTGTAATACATGACAATAGCCATCGCATAGATACCTAATGCAACGGCTACTGCTTTTACTGTATTGGAATTGTAATAGTTGGCAAAGGGAACCGCACATACTTCATTGAATCTGTCCATAAATTCATTAAATGCTATTCCCTCTATCCACGCACCATTTATCAGATAACCAAGATAACCGGCTAACACTGCACCCACAAGAATGAATATCAGTGACGGCTTTTTCTTTGTTGTCTGCATAGGCTGCTACCTCGCTTTCTTTGTGGTAACAGTTTTCTTCTGTGTGGTCTTTTTCTGCTGCTTCTGCACTTTCTCGTAACGCTCCCTGACAGATGACTCCACCTTGTCGTAGTGAGTATAAAGCTCGGTTCCTTTCTGGGTTGTCACCACACGATTCTGCTCATCGTAGAGCTTATAATCCTTGGTTGAATCAAGGAAGGTAAGCATTGTCTTTCCACCATGAATCTCCATGATGTTTTCCTTACGGAGCCATACATATTTTGCCTCTTCTCCCCATGTGCCGGGAACTCTGGTCTTAACAGCATGGTCATTTTCTTCGATAATCAGCTTCTTGCTGATTGTCACATCTGACAGGTTCGCATTCTTTGATGCTGCAACTGCCCTCATTCTCTCAGCAAGGTCCTGATAACCTCTGACACGGTTGATAAATGCATCCTTGTCCATCATGACTGTATGGGTGCCATCCTCATTCTTACTGCCAAGCACACCGATTGTCTCAAGCTGTCTGATAACACTTTCAGCCTGCTCACCATTGATACTGAAATTCTCCTTGACCTGATCCACACTGATAGCTTTCTTTTCCATTGCAAACATTCCGACCTTTTCGATCAATCCGTCAATGGCGGAATTAACCCTATCCCCTTCTATCGTGTGGCTTTTCTCGTTTCCCTGCTGTTTCTTCAAAAAATCCATCAGCTTGCCAAGGGATTTTTCATCTCCATTCTTCAGATAATCGTCAAATGTAGCAATCTTACCAAACTTGAGCTTCTGTATCATCATATTCACACGGGGAACTGCCTCTGTATGAAAGATTACCTCACTCAGTCCATCTTTCCTGTTACAGTCTGGAAGTACCGAATACAGGATTCCATACTTCTTTGCCATCTTTTCAACCTTTTTCATATCTTCGGTATTAAACTGTAACACCTGTAAATCGCCACCTTTTAAGATCAGCTTTCTCATGGATGTCTTGCCAAGTGACTTTTCATAATCAAGCATCCCTTTTAAGAAATCTATTGCCTTCTGCATGGCAGCAATGCCGCCGCTTCCTACCTTCATGGCAATCTCAATGCCATCATAAGCTACACGGATGATCTGCACCGCTTCCTGAATCTCTTCTGCCATTATCGCACCTCCACTTTCTCTCTGACTGTTGTTTTAAGCGTTTCTGTCTCTGTAGTACGGATTTCCTCGGCTGATACATCAATACCATAAGCAGTCAAAATATCTGCCAGATGATTGATTGCTTTCTCCTCCTCGATACGATACATTTCAAGTGCCACAAGCAGGTTTTCCACCTGTTCCACCCATGCAGGCTTCATATCATATTTAGACCTGTATGTGACCATAATCTCGTCCGACTCAGCCTTATCCGCTGAATGTGCCAAAGCTTCAATAAGAGAAATCGTGTCTTCCTTGCTGCCACTTCTGAATGCGAACTGGACAACAAAGTTTTTCTCTTCCTCTGTAAACTGATGCTCCACACCATTCATCTCTGTTACTGCTTCATTTACTACTGCTAAATTCATAAGTTCCTCCTAATCTGCCATGCTGTTTTCAAGCACAGCAATCTCAATGATCTCCTTCATCTTTTCCGCTGAAATGTTGTTGTTTATAAGCTCTACAAGCTGTGACTCAGTAAGTCCCTTTTCTATTGCACTCTTAATCTGCACAAGCTGCGCCGGAACAAGGTCTCCCGATGCAACCAGCTTTACAATGTCTGCTCTTGACTTTTTCTTAAATGACAGTCTTGCAAAAAGGCTTGCCACTCCGCTGTTGCTGCTCTTTCTCACACTTCGCTCAATCGGAAGTCTCTGCACCACATTTCCAGTACCATCAACTACCGGAATCTGATAATAGACCGGAATTCCATTTGCCACAGCCTGCATATTCTGCGGAACTGCAACTGTATCAACCATCTTTTTATCTACCTGTGGTACGGACTGGCTTTCCTGCAGCTCTGCCTTACTTTCTGCTTCTTTTTTATTCTCTGTGGCAACACTTATGATCTTATCTTCCAATGACTCTATCCTGTCTCCCATACGCTTCATCTCCTTATCCTTTTTCTCAATATCATCCCTGAGTCTTGCAATCGTACTGCTTGCCTTATTCAGTTCATTCTGCTGACTGTTGATAAGAGCGTCCTTATCCTGGTTCTCCTTGACCAGACGCTCCCTGACTCCCTCATCATCTTTGGAAGTCTCTATTTCAGAAAGCTTCTTATTCAGGGCATCATACCTTTCATTCTGATGATTGATCTTTACAACCACTTCATCCATCTGAGAAATGAGTGCTTTCACATACTCAGACTCTTCCGGAATCTGTTTCTTGACGTTATTCAGCTGTTCCAGAACTTCCTCATATAATCGTCGCATGGTAATAGGTTTTTCCCCTTTGTCCATAACCTCCTTAATTGTCTGAATAGGTACACCCTTTTCATAAAATTCAAGGGACACCTGCATCTGATGAACCGAATACTTGGTATTCTTGATAATATCAATCATATCTTTTGGAACATCCTTGTGCAGACATTCCGATAAAATCTTCATCTGTTCAATGTCGTATGACTTATTTAGATAAAGGCTGATCTCCTCCTCTTTCAGTCCATATTCATAATCACTTTTTACAAGAGCAATCGTATCTTCACTAAAATGCTTATTTCGGAGAAGCTGCAATTTTTTCTCGATTGCTATCGCACTAAGCGGTTCTCTGTTTTCTTCCATATATGCCTCCTAACTACTAAAAAAACAGCCTAACGTTCTGGCTGCTCTTTCCTGTCTCGTATTGTCTCTTTGTTGTACTGTGCATCTTTTCCATCTGATACGCTGTCTGGAATAAGACTCTTCCATATAGATTTACCAATATTCAACTCTTTGAATACTGCCCTTTCTTTTGCACATGCTTTGGAATACTCCTCTTTATAATGTTTACGCAGTGCTTCCACCTCTTCAAGGCTATATCCCTGTGATAAAAGCTTCTGTTTCAAAGTTTCCCATTGCAGATGCTCATCCGTAAAAAATTCATCTCCCTGGAGGAAAGACTTCTCAGCAGGTTCTAACTCTTTCATATCATCTGCTATATCAAAAAGTTCTCGACTTCTCTCCCTAGCCTTATAAATGCGGCTTTTCTCTGCTGAAACTTCTTTTCTTTTATCTGTCAATGAGCTGATTACACTGACAAGCTCCTCTGCTGAATGAATGTCATGATTTACAAGGAACAAATACTCCTCCTGCAGTTTATGCATCTTACGGATATCATCCTTATACTTCCATACCTGACTGTATGGCTTCTTTTTCAGCTTTCCTATCCGGTATAGCTTTGCATAGTATCTCTTTTGAAGCCCCGACATCTTTGCCCTTCGGTATCTTCTCACCTTACACTTACAAAGAACCGGTTGTACTTCTTTCTGCTGTTCCCGGTAAAATGAAATATCCTCTTTTTCTATCCTTTCCCGGATTGCCTCATCAGAATACATGTCCCCTAATGTCTTACATCTGCGAAATCTCGTCATTCCTTGTGGCTTTACCGCCAGATACTTTCCCTGCTTGACCTCATATCCTTTGTCAGATAACAGTTCCAGAAACTGCTCATAATTTCCTGCCTGCAGTATGCAGGAATCCAGGTCTCTCTTAATCATATCTGCCCATACAAAGCTGCCTTCACGATATTCGCTCCAGTCCTTATAGCTTTCATACTCTTTTTCCTTACTGCCATCATCAACATCAATGATTGAAAGACCATATTCCTGACACAACTGATTCGTGATTGGCTGGATATACTTTGCCCAGTCTCCTTTTTCATAGCGGTACTTTTTCCCATCCACAAAACTCACACTGTTAAATACAATGTGTGAATGAACATGTGCTGATACCGAGACAGGATACGGAGATTCTGGTAG
>OLOV01001479.1_pt1 | contig 18296 bp, 16 predicted proteins | sample 1672931 | NCBI WGS metagenome assembly OLOV01 (sample SAMEA3136738, study PRJEB25190) | human gut metagenome | biome: human gut; feature: human-associated habitat; material: faeces | place: Austria | collected 2013
CTCCTCCACTAATCATCACTGAAGAAGAAATCGTTGAAAACATGAAGATTATGGACAAGGTATTAACTGAAGTTGACAAGTGGATCTAATCGAGAGTAATTTAATAGAGTGGCAATCGCCACTCTATTTTTTTATCTCTTTGATTATCTCTTTAAATCGAGGTATGGACTTTTTAATGACATCAGGTGAGATGCAGTATGCAAGTCTGACATATCCCGGTCCACCGAAGGAGGAGCCCGGCACAACAACCATCATATGCTCCTTGCATATATTTATAAACTCTGCTTCTTCAACCGGAGTTTTAACCCACAGATAAAATGCTCCGTCAGGCTTGACACATTCATAGCCTGCATCTGTAAGACCATTGTAAAGCAGGTCTCTGTTACGTCCATAAAATTCAATATCGGCCTGTTCGTCAAGGCATTTTTTAACAGCAAGCTGCACAAGCGAAGGTGCATTTACAAAGCCTGAAATTCTTGTGGCTGTAACAATGCCGTCAAACAGATCTTTGTAATCATCAGCTTCGTCAGGTATCACCACATACCCTATTCTCTCTCCCGGAAGTGATAAAGACTTGCTGAATGAATATCCTACAATAGTATTCTTATAATACTTGGTCAGGTAAGGAACTACTATGTCGCTGTCATATACAAGCTCTCTGTAAGGTTCATCTGCTATAAGGTAGATGGAGGTGCCGTATTCAGCTTCTTTATTCCTTAGTGTATCTGCTATGGCAATTACAGACTCCTCAGTGTAAACAACACCTGTAGGATTGTTAGGGGTATTGACTATAACAGCTTTGGTTCTTGGTGAGAGAGCCTTCTCAAGACCTGCTATGTCAGGCTGGAAGGTCGGAGGATTAGCCGGAACTTCAACAAGAACTCCATCATAGTTTGCAGTATATGCTCTGTATTCTCCGAAGAAAGGTGCAAATACCACAACCTCATCACCGGGATCCAGCAGAGTTTTAAGTGTCGCATTGATTCCTCCCGCAGCGCCTACGGACATAATTATGTTTTTAACTCCAAAAGCCGTACCGAATCTTTTGTTTATTGAGGCCGCTATTGCTGCCCTCACGCTCTCATATCCGCCGTTATTCATATATCCATGGACATATACCGGCTCTTCCTCGTTCAAAACGCTTATAACGGCGTTTTTGAAGCTCTCAGGCGGTGGCAGATTGGGATTACCGAGGCTGAAATCACATACATTCTCCGCACCGTATTTGTCTGCCATTATTTTACCTTCTTCAAACAGTGCCCTTATCGCTGAGCCGCCTTCTATCTGCGCTTTCATTTTTTTTGAAATCATAAACTGTACCCTGCTTCAAAAGCTTTAATGTTAAGCTCCTCGAAGCCTTTCTTAACGTTCTTTGTTATAACTTCTTTCCAGTCAATGCCGCTTACATTCATAGCCTTAACCAGCGCTCCCAGAAGCACAATATTCATTGCCTTGCCGTTGCCCAGTTCACCTGCTATATCCGCAGCCTTAACTGTAAGGGTATCGCATTTTGATGACAGTTCCTCTATTATTCCCTCCGGATACTTGGCGGCACCCATAAGGATAGGAACTGACGGTATTTCAAAATCATTTATTACCATTTTGCCATCAGGTTTAAGATATTCAAGCCATCTCAGCGCTTCCATCTTTTCGAAAGCAACGACAACATCGGCCTGTCCCCTGCCTACTATCGGAGAATAAACCCTGCTGCCGAATCTTACCTGAGTTGAAACATCTCCGCCTCTCTGGCTCATTCCGTGGATTTCACTCATCTTAACATCATAACCTGCACTCATCAGACCCTCTGATAAAATCTTGCTGGCGAGTATGGTTCCCTGACCGCCTACGCCTACAAGTATAATACTTCTAACATCATTCATAGCCTACACCTCCTTAATTGCATCAAACGGGCATACCTGACTGCACACGCTGCAGCCTGTACAGCTTGCCGCATCAATAGTTACAGTTTCGCCTGTATATATTGCAGGGCAGCCTGTTTTAGCGCACATGCCGCATTTTTTGCATTTGTCCTGATCCACTGCGCATTTCTTAGGAGCAAGGTCGTATTCAGCCTTGTCCTGCGCCGAGAACTTTTTGAGAACGCAAGGCCATTTTGTAATTATAACCGTAGGCTCTGTCTTTGCTATAGCCTCATCAAGAGCCTTGTTAACCTCATCAAGCTTAAGAGGATTTACAATGTATATATTGTCGTCTTTAACGCCTATAGCCCTGCACAGTGCCGGAATATCAACCTCTGTGGTTTCATCCCCCATAAGCGTATATCCTGTGCCCGGATTCTGCTGGTGGCCTGTCATACCTGTAATTCTGTTATCTAAGATTACAGACACACTATCAGATTTGTTGTATACGGCGTCTATAAGGCTTGTAATTCCCGAATGGAAGAAAGTTGAGTCTCCGAGACACGCAACAACCTTGGTATCTGCATGAGCCATTTTGTAGGCCTGCGCTGCTCCGTGACCTGTACTGATGGAGCCTCCCATGCAGAAAGTCGTATCTATAGCGTTGAGAGGCGCTGCGGAGCCTAAAGTGTAGCAGCCTATATCTCCTGTTATCATTACGTTCTTTTTCTTTGAAAGAGCGTAGAAGAAGCCTCTGTGAGGGCAGCCTGCGCAAAGTGTAGGAGGTCTTACAATCGCCTCCATTTCTGTTGACAGGGTTTCTGCCTTGGTGCCAAAGAATGATTCTCTGACGATGTCAGGATTAAGCTCACCGTATTTAGGAACCTTGTCCTTGCCTATGCAGTCAATGCCTGCTGCCTTGAGGCTGTTTTCAAGGTAAGGATCCATTTCCTCTATAACGTATACGGTATCTACCTTTGAGGCAAATTCTCTGACAAGCTCCATAGGCATAGGGAATGTCATTCCCAGCTTCAGATATGACACATTGTCACCGAAAACCTCTTTTGCGTACTGATATGAAATACCGCTTGTAACAATACCTATCTTAGTATCATTGTACTCCGCCCTGTTTATATCGCAGTTGTTTGCGTACTTGCTCATAGCTGCAAGCCTGTCCTCAAGGTCAACTCTTCTAACCTTGGCGTTGGCAGGTGTTGAAACGAATTTTTTGATGTTCTTCTGATATGGTATGTACGCTGCCTCGTGTCTGTCTGCAAGCTCTACTATGCCCTTGCTGTGACAGACTCTTGTTGTCATATGCAGAAGTACGGGTATATCGAATTTCTCTGACAGCTCAAGACCAAGCTTTGTAAATTCCTTGGCTTCCTGACTGTCTGACGGATTGAGCATCAGAAGTCTGGCTGCCGCCGCATAGTTTCTGTTATCCTGCTCGTTCTGTGAGCTGTGCATTCCCGGATCGTCGGCGGATACTATCACCATACCGCCTGTTACTCCTGTGTATGCGAATGTGAATATAGGGTCTGCGGCCACGTTAACTCCAACGTGCTTCATAGCTGCAAGAGATCTGACTCCTGCAACGGAAGCCCCTATTGCAGCCTCTACGGCAACTTTCTCGTTTGGAGCCCACTCCGAATATATATCCTGTTTATACTGAGGCATATTCTCAAGTATTTCTGTGCTGGGTGTTCCAGGATAAGCTGAAGCAAATACAAGGCCGCCTTCCCATGCGCCTCTTGCAACCGCTTCGTTTCCTGTCATAATTGCTTTCATTGTAATCCCTCCAGTCCTTGTTTTACAACTAATTATATACTAAAAAAGGCCTTCTGACAAGAAGGCCTGAAACTGCTGTCCTTAAAAGTATCTGAATACACCTTTAACCTTGCCCAGTATTGTAACATCGTTTACAATAATAGGGCTCATTGAAGGGTTCTCAGGCTGCAGCCTGATGTGATCTCCCTCGTTGTAGAAAGTTTTCACTGTAGCTTCGCTTTCAAAGCCGTCAATCATGGCAACAACTATATCTCCGTTTTTGACATCGTGGTTCTCCTCAACCAGTATATAGTCGCCGTCAAATATTCCTGCCTCAATCATACTGTCACCTCTGACAGTAAGCATAAAGTTGGTGCCCTTGCCCATAAATCTGGCAGGAAGCGGGAATGTATCCTCCACATTCTCCTCTGCAAGAATAGGTGTGCCTGCAGCTACTCTGCCTACCATAGGAATATCAACTATGTCGGTTCTCTCTGCATACTGACTCTTCTCCTTAGGGTCTGCAACAACCATAAGAGCTCTCGGTTTTGAAGGATCCTTAATCAGAAACCCCTGTCTGACAAGGCTCTCAATGTCCTTGTGTACTGTAGAGGTGGATTTAATCTCAAGGTTGTCACAAATCTCACGTACAGTCGGCGGATAGCCTTTGGTACGGATCTGAGTCTTCATATATTCAAGAATCTTCTGTTCGCGTTCTTTGATGTTTGCCATTGTTCACCCTCCTTACTGATGTTAGATATATATTATCACATAACACCGGCAAAGTAAACAGATGTTCAGAACTTTTTAATTTATTTGTTTACAAGAAGTTTTTTGATGCCCTGTTCAAGTCCCGACAGCGTAAGTGGGAACATCGGGAATACCTCTCCTATCTGAGCAAGGGTCGTGCGTCCGTAAACATATTCCCAGTCTCCCTTTGGAACAGGATTAAGCCATATCTGTTTTTTGTATCTTCTCTTGAATTTGTTGAGCCATACTATGCCCGGCTCATCATTGTAAAGACCTATTACTGAATTGCCGCCCTTTCTTGACAGTTCGGACGGTGCCATACACGCATCTCCGACGAATATAACCTTGTAGTCACTGTCAAGATTTCGCAGTACCCAGTCGGTGTCAACCCATTCGTTTCTCTTGCACTTAGGGGTTGTATACAGCTGATCGTATATGCAGTTGTGGAAATAATATACCTTGAGATCCTTGAAATGATTTGCCTTTCTTATTGCCTGGAACAGCTTGTTGCACAGTCTGCTGTACATAAGCATTGATCCGTCGGAGTCAATAAGCAGCAGCACCTTTACGGTGTTTTTTCTCGGTCTTTCAAATACCAGCTTGAGTCTGCCCGCATTGTCTGAGGTTTCATCAATAGTCGCATCTATATCAAGCTCTGTCTTAGGCGCATCGATTTTTGATGAATACTGACGCAGCTTTCTGAATGCCATCTGGAACTGACGTATATCTAAAATAGTGTCATCTCTGAAGTCAGAGAAGTGTCTGTCGCCTGCAATCTGAACTGCGTTTTTGTGTCTGCTCTCTCCGCCGGTTCTAATACCTCTTTCGTGATATCCGCTGTTACCCATAGTGGACGTACCGCCTGTACCTATCCAGTAGTTACCGCCGTCGTGTCTTTCTTTCTGCTCCTCGATACGCTCGTGGAATATTCTTACGAGCTCATCAAAGTCACGGAGGAAGTCATCAAGCATAGTCTTGTCATTGATATCCTTGACCTTGACATCCTCGCTGAGCCACTTCCAGAATTCCTCCGGCAGATCCTCCTGCGCAGCCACGTCTTTGAAATATTCTGCAAAGACCATATCAAATTTATCGTATTCTGTTTCGGATTTAATCAGAACACTTCTGCACAGCTGATAGAATTTCATAAGCGAGCCCTGCGCAAGACCCTTGTCCAGAGCCTCAATCAGCAGCATCCATTCGTTTATGGTAACATCGACACCTCTTGCCCTTAACAGGTAAAAAAAGTCTAAAAACACATTACCACCTCTTTAATGAATAACCTTTCTCTTTGATTTCACGCATTACTTCTATATCTTCGTTTTTCTTGAGAAGCACGCCTACATACGGAATTTCATCTACTATCTTCTTGATGTCAACTCCGCTTATAATCAGGGCCTGTATCCAGTCTAACAGCTCTGATGTTGACGGTTTTTTCTGAAGCTCGTTCATATCTCTTAATGAGTAGAAAGCTTCCATTGCCTGCTCAACAAGCTTCTTGTCTATATCGCCGTAGTGAGCGTGAACGATTTCTGTCATCTTGTCCTTGTCCGGGAATTCGATATAGTGGAATATGCATCTTCTTAAAAACGCATCAGGAAGTTCTTTCTCTGCATTTGATGTGATAATAACTATAGGTCTTGTCTTTGTCTTGATTGTTTCTTTTGTTTCGTTGATGTAGAATTCCATCTTGTCAAGCTCCCAGAGCAGGTCGTTAGGGAATTCAAGGTCAGCCTTGTCGATTTCGTCTATCAGAAGTACACACTGTTTTTCTGATGTGAAAGCTTCGCCCAGCTTGCCTAATCTGATGTACTGCTTGATATCTCCTACATTACCCTCGCCAAACTGGCTGTCGTAAAGTCTCTGTACTGTGTCATACAGATACAGACCGTCCTGAGCCTTGGTTGTTGACTTGATGCTCCAGATAATAAGCTCCATACCAAGTGACTCTGCTATTGCTTCTGCAAGCATTGTTTTGCCTGTACCCGGCTCTCCCTTGATAAGCAAAGGCTTCTGCAGTGCCATTGCAACGTTTACTGAATTTAAAAGTTCTTCTCCAGCTATATATTTGCTGCTTCCCTCAAATTTGTTCATATGTCCTCCTAAAATCATATCTGAAGTGCTGCTTATCGTATGTCAGATCAGCACTTAAAAATCACTAATGCACTATTAATCTGTTGAATATATATTTGCACACTAATCTGTATAGTATACCACATTATCAAAGAAAACACCACAGCTTTCAGTAAAGTAATCGTCTACATTACATTCAGCGCACGCTCTCTCAGTATGCGTTCTTCTTCATTTTCAGGTTCGTCAAGCACTATACCGTGCGCTCTTTTTTTCTTGGTATCAGGTTCCACGCATACGAAAGTAATGAAGCCTTCAACATTCTGTCCCTCATCTATTTCACAGCAGGCTTTAACATGTACCATCATGCTTGTTGTCCCGGCCTTTACTATACGTCCGTATATAGTCAGAATATCACCTTTCTGTACCGGTTTTTTGAATGTGAAGCCGTGAACGTTGACACACAGAATATCCTGAGGTCTGCCGTGCTCTGCAGCGGCTGTAACAAATCCTGCCTCTACAAGCCACTCTGCGGTTCTGCCTGCAAACAGTGTACCGTGGTGGTTAAGATCCTCTGATTTAATTAAATGTGAAATCTTGAATTCTTTCATTTGTGAGCCTCCTTTTAATTCATATATATTTATTTGATTTTAAACATCATTTGTTAAGAAATTTTAGTGCATTTCTACCCATAATTCAATGAGAAATTGATAAGTATACAATATATTTAAGCACTGTAAAGGGAAGCCCTGTTTGATGACTTCCCTCTATTGTTTAAATCCTTTTGTCTATCCCAGAGCAGCGGTAATTTTAATTTCTCTGACAGTCTCTTTATATGGTTCGACTGTAGAGGAAACAGCATATCTGATACTGTATTCTCCCGCCTGTTCAAACACATATGCTTTGGCCTGTTCATATGTAAGCTCTGTGTATTCTGTGCTTTCAGGCGCCTTTATGTACACTCTGATTGCCGCAGTTATGTCTGTACCTGCCTGCTTTGCGGTAACGTTCTTAACAGCATCCGTCTCACCTGCCGCAACAGTTCTGTCCTCTGCTCCCGAGATAACAGCCCTGCTGCTGTCTACAACCTTGATTTTAATTGTCTTGTAGGTCGTGCCGCTGTATTTGTCCTTTACCTTATACTGTACCTTGTAGGTGCCCTCTGATTTTGTTGAAAATCCGCTAACCTTTACATATTTACCGCTTGTCTTTGAATATCTGGTAACCTTGTTTACCTTGATTAAGTCCGTCAGATCCATATATGTATTAGGGTCCTTGGCAGTCACATATTTTTTGAGACTGTATTTGCTGCCCACTTCAACTGTAAGCTGTTTCTTGCTTCTTACGGTTATTACAGGTTTTTTAATTATATAGTACGGGTTGTTAGGGTTAGGGTCTGTAGGATCCCAGTATTCCTTGCGGTCTGTGGATACCTTGATGCCCTCAGGCTTGCCTAAAGGTCCCGGCTTGCTGCTTCTGTATATTGTAACCTTGGTTCCTGCCTTGCACTTGTCATATATCCATTTGGCGTCCATTACCGACAGTCTGACGCAGCCGTGAGATGCGTGCTTTCCCAGCTTGTTAAATTCATCTGTAGGCTGTGATTTGTAGTTTCTCTGCTGGTTGTACTGTACTGAATGGAAAAGATAGTCGCCTGATATTGTCGTGCAGTACTGCGCATATACTCCAAAGAACATAACGCCCCACTGTCTTCTGCCGCCCAGATAGTATGTGCCTCTCGGTGTCTCCTTGCCCGGTTTCTTAAGGCCTGTAGAGCACAGCATTGCTCTTATCGGCTTCCATTTGGAACCGGATTTCTCGTAAACTGTTACGACATTGCACTGTTCGTTGACTCTAACCCAGTATTTGCCTCTGTATGAGGCTGCGTCCACTGTAATGCTGCCTGAAACGACAAGGGTTATTATAAGCACTGATACGATAATTGTTCTGATTGTTTTTCTGACTTTGCTCACTTCGTTCTCCTGTAGGTTTAATCTGTACTATATTATTTTAGCATATTACGACTTCATATCCAATGGTTTATGCTGCCAATTTTAAAAAAAGCCTGCTCACATATTTAATGTGAACAGACTTTATATAATTGCAGCTTATCTTTGTCCCTTGTCGTAAGGAATACCCTCCGCCTTTGGCGCTCTTGATTTCTTTGATGTAAATGCAAGCACCAGCAGTGATATAACATACGGCATCATATTGTATACTCCGCTAGGCAGATTGAGTGCCACCATAAATGAAAATCCGGTATATACGTTTGAAAGCGCTCTGAAAAATCCGAACAGCAGTGCAGCCAGCGCAATTCTTGTCGGCTTCCACTGACCGAATATCATTACTGCAAGAGCCAGGAAACCAAAGCCCGCAACGCCGTACTCAAATTTCCATTCGCTTACGCCTGCTGTAATATATACGATACCGCCAAGACCGCCAAGCGCTCCTGAAATCATTACGCCTATATATCTCATCTTGTATACACTGATTCCAACGCTGTCCGCAGCCTGCGGATGTTCTCCGCACGCCATAAGTCTCAGACCCAGTCTTGTCTTGTAAAGCGTAATATATGCTGCTACAAGTATCAGCGCGGTTATTATCATAAACCAGTTTAGCTGCATGCCCCCTGCATTGATGATAAATGCTTTTTTGGCATTTATATATTCGACAACCGAAGATACATTGTTAGGGTCTGCCGCTGTATTTATAGCTTTAACTATTACAGTTGCAAGAGCTACTCCCAGTATATTAAGAGCAGTACCTATGATTGTCTGGTCGGCATTGAAGTTGACGCAGGCAACCGCAAGCAGCAGCGAATATATTATTCCGAAGATAACAGCCACCAGCACTACCGATATAATTACCGAAAATGCCGAAGCATCCGGAAAGCTTTTCTGGATCACACTCATTGTAAGTGCTCCGCCAAGCGCTCCTATAACCATAATACCTTCAAGTCCCAGGTTGATAACGCCCGAGTGCTCCGAGAAACAGCCTCCAAGGGCTACCAGTATAAGTACGGAAGCATAAAGTAATGTGTATTGAATGAGTAATTCCATTAAGCTTCGCCTCCTTTCTTATCTTCAGCCTCAGCTTTTTTCTCCTCTTTTTTAGCTATACGCGAGTTCATAACGTATTTCATAAACAATACGAAGCCGCACAGGTAAATAATTATAGCTGAAATCAGATCTGAAATCTGCGTACAGTAGATAGCCTTATCAAGATATGCACCGCCTACTGTAATATGCTGTATGAAAAACGATGAGAAAATACTTCCTATAGGATTCAGACAGCCAAGAAATGCTGCCGAAATTCCGTTAAAGCCCATTGCAGGAACAGATGATAATGAGCAGTTCCACTGTTCATATCCTGTCAGATACAGCATTGATGCTCCAAGGCCTGCAAGCGCTCCGCCTATTATCAGTGTCAGTATTATGTTTCTTTTTTCTGCCATACCGCAGTATCTGGCAGCATTTTTGTTAAAGCCTGTCGCTTTAAGCTCATATCCCAGCTTTGTCTTGCCGAGGATTACCCAGATTACTATTGCAAATATAACTGCAAGCGGTATTGCTATCGTAACATAACTGTTGTTAAACAGCTTGTCAAGTCCTATGGAAGGTATAATCGCTCCCTTGTTGTAGCTTGCCACATTGAGCGTATAAGGGCTTGCGTCCTCTTTTACCTTTGTAAGTAGCATATTCATTGCATATAGAATAATCCAGTTGAGCATAATGCCCGAAATAACCTCGTTAACATTGCAGTATGCCTTGAGTATTCCGCTGATGCAGCCAAGTATACTGCCGCCTATCATTGCAAGCAGCATGCATATCCACCAGGGCATTCCCCATGCCAGAGCCGCAAACAGCGCAAGTCCCGCGCCTGCGGCATACTGACCTGATGCTCCGATATTGAAAAGTCCCACCTTGTAGCAGAAAAGTATCGACAGCGAGCACATAACAAGAGGCGCTGTCTTTACCAGCGTGCTTCCGAAATATTTGAATGCAACTGCCGGATTAGGATAATTCCAGAAGTTCTTGATTATGTCTAAAATACCTTCAAGAGCTCCTGCCGGATTGATAATCAAAAGCGCTATAAATCCGATAATAAGGCCTCCCAGTATGCACAGAAGCGATGATATTACCGACTGGGCAGCGTCGTTTTTAACTAATGTGTGTAATTTTTCTTTCATTACGCTCTGCCCTCCTTCTTTGCTCCCGCCATATAAAGGCCGAGTTCTTCAACTGTTGTCTTTTTAGGGTCAAGCTCTCCTACAATCTCACCCTCGTACATTACGAGAATTCTGTCGGAAACGCTCATTACCTCATCAAGCTCCAGAGAAACAAGAAGCACTGCAGCGCCTGCATCTCTCTGCTCAACGATACGCTTGTGTATAAATTCTATGGCACCTACGTCAAGTCCTCTTGTCGGCTGAACCGCAACAAGCAGTGACGGTTTCTTGTCCATTTCTCTTGCAACGATAGCCTTCTGCTGATTACCGCCCGACATACTTCTTGCCTTGGTGACAGGGCCCTGTCCCGAACGCACGTCGTATTCGTCAATCAGCCTCTCCGCATACGCTCTCATATTATCTTTTTTGATGAAGCCTGCTTTTGATACAAACTCCGGTTCAAAATATCTTTCGAGGATCATATTCTCCTCAAGAGTATAGTCAAGCACAAGACCGTGTTTGTGTCTGTCCTCAGGAATATGACTCATCTTCTGATTGCGCTTCCTTATGGAAAGATCGGTTATATCCTCTCCGCAAAGTGTGATTTTACCGCCTGAAACGCTTTCAAGCCCTGTAACTCCGTATACAAATTCTGTCTGACCGTTGCCGTCAATACCTGCAATGCAGACTATCTCTCCGGCTCTGACTTCAAGGGATACGTTTTTGACCGCATCGTTTTTGTGAAGCTTGCTTGCAACGCTCATATTTTCAATTTCAAGAACAACATCTCCCGGCTGCGCAGGTTTTTTGTCCACCGCAAACTGAACATCTCTGCCTACCATCATTCTTGAAAGTTCTTCCTTGTTTGTGTTTTCGATATCTACAGTTCCTACATATCTGCCTTTTCTGAGAACTGTACATCTGTCGGCAACCTCCATAATCTCATTAAGCTTGTGTGATATGAACAGAATGGATTTGCCCTCTGCCGCAAGGTTTTTCATTATCTGCATAAGCTCCTCTATTTCCTGCGGTGTAAGTACAGCTGTAGGCTCGTCAAATATCAGTATTTCATTGTCCCTGTAAAGCATCTTGAGAATTTCTGTTCTCTGCTGCATGCCGACTGTAATGTCCTCTATATATGCATCAGGGTCAACGAGAAGACCGTACCTCTCTGAAATTTCCATTACTTTCTTTCTGGCCTCTGCCTTTTGCAAAAAGCCTTTTTTGCACGGCTCAACTCCGAGTATGATATTGTCCAGTACCGTAAAGCACTCAACCAGTTTGAAGTGCTGGTGTACCATACCTATGCCAAGATCATTGGCATCATTAGGGTCATTTATCTCGACTTTCACGCCGTCCTTGTGAATTTCGCCCTCCTCAGGCTGATAAAGTCCGAAGAGCACGCTCATAAGTGTTGATTTTCCTGCACCGTTTTCTCCAAGCAGTGCGTGGATCTCGCCTTTTTTGAGCTGCAGTGTGATATCATCATTTGCGATAATTCCCGGGAATCGCTTGGTTATATGCAGCATCTCAATCGCATACTGCTGATCCAAAGGCTCCACCTCCTCAAATAAAATTAGAAAAAAATATATAAATTATTGCGTCTGTCTGCTGAAACAAAAATCAGGGATGCCGTATGACATCCCTGTTGCTGGCAATCAATTAACCCTTAATCTGTCCCTGGTAATCAACCTTAGTCTTTTCACCCTGGAATTCTTTTGTAGTGTCGTTGTCAACTTTGATTTCGCCTGAGTTTAACTTAGCAACTAATGCCTTGTAATCATCTGCTGTGAAGTCATCGTTAAACTGAGTTGAGTCAGGAAGCTGAACGTAGTTTTCTGACGGTTCATCTGAAATGATACCCAGTGTTGCAATCTGTCCTGCATATTTGTCCCAGTTGCCGTTTATTACAACGTCCTTGAGAGTGTCATAAGTTGCAGGATAAAGGCCCTTCATAGCTGATGTAACTGTGATACCGTCGCCGTATTTCTTATCGATTACAGGCTTCTGGTCTGTGTCAACACCGATGATCTTGCCGTCAACTTTAACTGCAGCTTCTGCTGCTGATGTGTAGATTCCGCCGCCGCATGCAAATACAATTTCTGTACCTGCTTTGTACCATGTGTCCATTACGGATGTGATGTCTGCATCCCCCTGGAACTGTCCGCCGTATACGTATTTAACGTTTACGTCTTTGCCTGATTCTACAGCAGCAGCGTCAACGCCCTGTACGAAGCCCTGTCCGTAACGAACAACTGCAGGAACAGCCATTCCGCCAAGGAATCCTAAGTCAGTGTATCCAAGCTTAACTGCAGCATAGCCTGCCATATAACCTGCAAGCTCTTCCTGATATACTACGCAGTATACGTTTGACATGTCAAAGTATTCCGCAAGATCCCAGTTGTCAGGATTATAGTCGTATTCTTCGCCCTTTGCAGCAACAGCAGCCTCAAGCAGGTCGCCTTTTGCAACGTCAAGCGCGATGAATTTAACGTCAGGATAGTTTGGAGCAGCGTCTACGATAGCTCCGCCAAATGCGTAACCCGGCATTACGATAACATTATAGCCCTCTGATACAGCAGAATCAATCATTGATACTCTGTCAGCAGTGTTGTCACCTGCAGGCTTGAAGTAGTTGAACTCAAGATCGTTCTCTTCACAGAAAGCCTTGCAAGCCTCATAAGTTGTCTGGTTGAATGATTCGTCAGTGATATCACCGTAGTCAGTAATCATTGCAACTTTGTAGTCTGTAGTATCTGCATCGTTGCCGCCACAGGCAGTGAAAGCAAACAGCATTGCTACGCATAATAATACTGCAAGTAATTTTTTCATATTGTTCCTCCTCAATAGAATAATAAATTTAATACTCTTTGAATTATAAACCATATAGCAATATTGTTAAAGCCTTTTTTGTAAATATATGATATTGTCTGACAAAATAAGCATAGTAATAACTTGCCTACCGCAACTGTACGCTAGTAAAGCTCCGGTCTTCTGTGCTTTAACAGAGGCAGCTGGTCTCTGATGCTGTCCTCATATTCAAAGTCAATATCGGCATATATAATGGTTTCTTCTGTTTCGGCTCTTGCCGCAAATTCTGCCCATGGAGTTGTCACACAGCTGTACCCGTAGGCCTGATAGACACCCTCCATACATCTTGCAGGGGATATTGCCGCAAAATATATCTGGTTGTCAAGAGCCCTTGCCCTCATTGTAAGATCCCAGTGCGCGGGACCTGTGGTAAGATTGAATGCGGCAGGCAAGAATACCATTCGCGCACCGTCAAGGGTCATTTTTCTGAAAAGCTCAGGAAATCTCACGTCATAGCATATGGCTATCCCTATTTTGCCGTACTCGGTACCTATTACGGTAGCGGCATCTCCCGCAGTCAGCGTATCGGACTCCATAAATCTGATGCCGCCCTTGACGTCTATGTCAAACAGATGCGCCTTGCGGTGCTTCCCTATAACCTGTCCCTCTCTGTCAAAGGCAAAGCAGGTGTTGTAAACTCTGTCATCGTCAAGCTCAGGTATTGAGCCTCCGATAAGGTAAACCGAAAGCTCCTTTGCAAGCTCTGACATTCTGCCTACGGTTTCTCCGTTCTCACTTTCAGAGTATGCTCTGAAAAAGTCATTTGAATACGGACAGTTCCACATTTCAGGAAGAGCTATTATCTGAGCCCCGTTTGAAGCTGCTTCTCTTATCATCTGCTCCGCTTTTGCCCAAGTTTCTTTTTTGTTCTCCGATATATCGTCTTTCAGAGAGCCTGCCATCTGGCACAAACCGATTTTAAATGTCATAATCACGCCTCCTGTCTATTATTGAAAACACTTCCTCTATAATTCTCACAGCCGCCCAGCTTGTAATATCATTTATATCAAGCGGCGGTGCAACCTCAACTATATCCATATGCTTTACCGGCAGCTCCGAAACTATATACCTTACAAGCTCAATCAGCTCTCTTGAGGTGATGCCGCCCGAGCACGGCGTACCTGTGCCCGGCGCAAATGCGGGATCCAGCACGTCTATATCAAGTGTGAAATATATACTGTCATAGTCTCTGAATTTATCATATATTTCATTCCAGCAATCCATATAGCCTCTGCGGAACACATCTGTTGCCGATATTACGGAAATTCCGTTTCCTGAGGTCATAATGTCAACCTCCTCCGGCTCTGCTGCTCTGATGCCTAAAAGAAGCATGTCCTCCGGCGATACTATATCATCTAAAGCTCTTTTTTCCGTGTTGGCGTGTGACCATATATTACCCTCATAGCAGTCACATAAATCCGGGTGTGCGTCAAAATGTATAATTCCTGTTTTTTTGCCGGCTTCATATTTTTTAAAAGCCTTGTGGAGCGGTATAGTTACGGAATGATCCCCTCCGATAAACAGATTGAAATTGCCATGTTTCATCACTTCAAGGGCCTGCTTCTCAACTCTTGCAAAGCTTTCCTCCCAGCTCCCCGACATATTCACATCTCCGAAATCATATACAAGATTTTCGGAAAGCACATGCCAGTCATCAGTTGCACATGGCATATAAAGCTCTGCAAACTCGCGTATTCTGGCCGGAGCCTCCGCTGCTCCCGCCTCCTGCGTAGTGCCGCCGTCAAAAGGTATGCCCAGCACCGAAACTGCAGCCTCAGCAGGTTCTTTTGCCGTAATATCAAGCCATTTATACATCATCTCCACCTCCTATGTTTACATCAAGACCATTTATCTCGACACCGTCTCCTGCCGGTATAAGTATGTATTTCCTGCCGTCCAGAATTCTGGTTTCAACCATATGACTGAACTCCGGAGCTACGGATATTTTTATCTCAGGCGTTGTTATCTCGAATTTTCTGCTTTCGATCACATTACCCGGATTAAGTACGGCGCCGTCTCCGAACTGCTTCTCACATTCTCTGTGAAAGGCTTCTGTTTTTTCTTTGTCCACACCGCTGCTTCTCAGTATATCCTCTACATCATCAATATACATTTCGGGAAGCTCCGGCTCCTTGCTTTCCTTGTGTATTGCAAGCTTTTCTCTTATCTGCTCGTGTACCGCCTGAACCACATCAAAACTGCAGTCCGTTTCAAGCGCCTCGCAAAGCGCCATACCAAAGGCTCCCCGCTGCGCTCCTGCCGACATAGGTTTCTTTTCGACATTGAATACCGCATCTATAAATTCACTGTGAATATCGTTGACGTCCTTTGTATAATAAAGTGCATTATATATGTTCACAGTTCGATCATCGAAGGCAGGAAACATAAATCCTATTTCGGGAGCCGCCACAATATGACCTGTAGAAGTGCTTCTGAATTCTTTTTCGTCTGCAAAGTATCTCAGAGCCATTGACGCATCCTTGACAGGATATACACCGCAGATAAAATATCTGAACACCTCGTCTGACCCCTCTGACCATACCTCTCCGTCGCCGCCTCTAAACGGCACGTCATAGGTATCTGACGCCAGCAGTATGACATAGCTTTTGTCGCCCATATCTGCCGACTCTATTATCTTCGTATAAAAGGACTCTCTGGCAGCTTCATCTTTGAGTTCCGAGTCTCTCAGTTTCATCAGAAGTCCATGTTCTTCGCTTCCTGAAACCTGTGAGGTTGAAAACTCTATATCAAGGAGATTTCTTCCCAGAGTCCCCGATATTGATTTTTTGAGCAGCTTAATATACATCTCTGCTTCTTCTTCGGGCATCAGTCCCACAGACATATCTATGTATGATACAATTTCTCCTGCCGCATTGACATAGCAGCCGTATATGTGAGTTATGCTGTCCTTGTCAAGCTTAAACCGCCTGCGTATTTCGTTTAATTCTTTCTGGTTCATTTTAATGCCTCTCTATCTCAAAACTTATATTCATATTATCAAAAATGCGGTAATTCTTCAACAGAATATAGCATAATCGGATTAGCGTATTTCGACAGGCCGGGCACATAAAGTGACAAAATCATTTCTCCACTAAAAAAGCTGCCGCATTAATTATGTAATTAACACAACAGCCCACTTAACTAGGTGAATTGCCTGCTGCAGGTATTATTAACTTTCAGTTCTCGTCAACATAGTATTATCAATAACATCTGTTCAAGTATTCTTAAATCCTTAAAGAACTCTATTGTCTAAATTTTTTATTCTCCTTAATATTATCTGGTCCTCCATAAATTTTTTTAAACAAAAAGTATGTAATAGGCGCTGCCGGTCCAAATATTACCGCTCCCAGCATAGCGGCTTTACTACAAAATATTATGCAGTAAAAACAAATTATAACTACAGGTATTGCATAAGCTATAAGTCCTTTTGTTCCAAGAGGCACTCTATATGGTCTTGGCATCTCTGGATATTTTATTCTGAGCGCAATTACACCAATCATCAGCATAATATATGTTGCAAAGAAAACAAAAGTCTGAAATTCAATAAGAACATCAAAATGTCCAAAACATATAACGGCATAAGCAAGTATACATGTAAATATTATTGAATATGTAGGTGTTCCATATTTTTTGTTTAATTTTTGGAAAAACTTAGGGGCCAAGCCGTCTTGTGATATAATTGCTGGAATTCTTGTTGTTGCCGCCATATTATCATTTACCTGAATAATATTGGAGCACATCGCTGAAATAAGCATAGCTACACCTAATGCATGTCCACCAACAGTTTGGCATATAACAACTATGTCAATGCTGCCATCTCCTCCGGAACTCCATTCCTGCCAATTTCCAACCGATGCCAGGCCTACTATCATAGGAAGAAAATATGTTAATGTCATAGCAAGTACTGTGATTCCTAATGCCTTTGGGAAAATTTTTTTAAAGTTACTTATTTCTCCTGCGTAACTGGCTGGACCTTCAAAAGCACCGTACATCCATACACCTAGAACAATAGCATAAGCTATATTATTCGTTGTGCTGTTATATGGATTAAAAAAGGGTTCTACCGGGTTATACTGCATCTGAAATATTCCAAATATAACAAGCAAACCAAAAGGAACCATTATGAGCACAAGAAAGCCTACGGAAACCCATCCTACGGCTTCAAGCCCTATAATATTAACTATCGCTATAGCTATCATTATCAAGGCAACAACTATGAGATATGCAGGTCTTGATAAATTGAAAAATGATGAAATATAATCCATGGCCAGCACAAGCAGTATTCCTTCATTAAGGTACCATATCCAGGTTCTCCAAAATGCTGCGCAATATCCCCAGAATGGTCCTAGCGCTTTTTTTATCCATACATAATAGCCTCCCTGTTCCGGAATAGCCGAACCGATTTCTGCACAGCTAAGTGCAATTGGTGCTGCCCATATTAATGGTATAACTATAATTATCAGTAATGTAAGACCTGGCCCAGAAGCACCTACCATATCTTCCATCCCAAAGCATCCGGCACAAACACTGGCAAAAAGAATAGTAAACAAGGTTCTCACTTTCATCTTGCGTTGTTTTAAATTGTTGTCCATATCCTGTCCCTCCTATAATTCTTGATTTCTTTTACTGCGAAAGACAAGCAGTCTCAGGAAGTATACATCCTCCATCGATTACAATTGTAGCGCCAGTAATAAACCCTGCTTCATCACTGGCGAGATAGGCTGCAAGACCTCCTATATCCTCTGGAGTCCCCAACCTGTTGATTGGCAGTCCTGCACCAAGCTGCCTTAAAAATTCTTCAGGATTCT
>OLOV01001480.1_pt1 | contig 18294 bp, 20 predicted proteins | sample 1672931 | NCBI WGS metagenome assembly OLOV01 (sample SAMEA3136738, study PRJEB25190) | human gut metagenome | biome: human gut; feature: human-associated habitat; material: faeces | place: Austria | collected 2013
CAACAAGGACAGGATTGTTTTTACTGTGATATACATCACCAAATAAAACAAGTCTGCCATTAACGGCTTTGTCAAGAAAAGTGTGTAAGTTTTTCAAAAATCATAAAAAATGTTAATGCTTCAAATCATGTGCTCATATTTTTCGATACGGGCACTGATTTTTTCATTTGCAGCCAGTTGATTTCTGACCATTGCCCAATTTTGGACCTTACTGCCATTCCACTTTTTGTAAAGCTCGGTTGTGCGTAAATAGAGCAATTTGAGTAGTGCGTTTTCATTTGGAAAAGCACCCTTTTTTGTAACTTTTCTGAAACTTGAATTTATGCTTTCAACCGCATTGGTTGTATACATAACCTTACGAACGGCGCCGCCATAATCGAAAAGCTGCTCGACATGGTTGAAATTTCGTTTCCACACATCAACTGCTCCGGGATATTGTGACCACTCCTGACAAAATTGTTCAAATGCTTTTCTGCATCCGTTAAGACTTGGTGCTCCGTAAACTTTTTTAAGCGATTGTGTGATTTTTTGTAGTCCTTGCTTGGCACATATTTAATTGAATTTCGAATTAAATGTACGATACAACGCTACACGACAACATCTTTATATCGCTTTAGCTCCGTCTTCAAGACCGGAAACACCGTCCATGCAGATAAACAATACGTCCTCCACACCCCGTGTTTTTAATTCGTCAAATATTTGCATCCAAGTGTGTTTGCTTTCGCTTTCGTTAAGCCACAAGCCTAAAATGTCCTTTTGTCCGTCAATATCATAGCCTAAAATTGTATATACTGCATAATTCTTGCTCTCATACTCTTTTCTGATAGTGACATACATACAATCGACAAACAGAAATGTATACATCCTTTTCAAAGGTCTGTTTTGCCAATCGTCAAGTTTATCTAAAACGCAATCGGTTATTTGCGACACTGTTTCGTGCGAAATTTCAAAGCCGTATATATCCTCAATCGTTTCGGCAATATCACGCTGGCTCATTCCTATTGCATACATAGCTAATACCTTTTCTTCAATCTCAGATACATCCTTTTGCCGCTTTTGTACAAGCTTCGGTTCAAAGCTTGAAGCTCTGTCACGAGGCACTTTAATTTCAACCTCTCCTGCACTTGTTCTGACTTTCTTGTTGGTGTAGCCGTTACGACGGTTATCGGTAGACTTTGCACCGTGATCGTTACTTTCATATCCGAGGTGGCTATTCATTTCACCCTGCAACATCGCCTCAAACATCGGTCCGAAAATGTCTTTCAAGGCGTCCTGCATATCTGCAACGCTTTTCGGATGATACTGTTCTATGATCTGCTTTGCGAGGTTCTCACCCGGTGTGCTTTCCTTTTTCTTTGCCATTTCGTTCATTCCTTTTCTGTCCTTTCTTCCATTGTAGCACACTTTCCCGCAAATGCAAAAAGTGTGCAAGCTATTTTTCTAACTTACACACTTTATTTTACAAGCTCGTCTATGATTCAAGAGGGCAGCTTGTTTTTTGACTTTCTGTTGTAAATCATAAGCAGTATGATTGCAGCACCAAAGGAAATCAGCTCTGTGACCGGGAAGGAAAATATACCGCTAATTTTTCCTTGTTTTAGTTAATATTTTAACCATTTCTCAAACTAAATGCTACCGATTTCTCAAGTTAAATGCTACCTTTTGCTACTGTTGCATTTACTTTGAGAATTTACCGATTTAGAAGATGCAACTTATTTTTCAAGGAAGGATGATGACCTATGGGAATTTTAAAGGATTATTTAGGACAAGGAGATGCACCTACAAACAGAACGGCAGGCAGTGCTATACAGATGACAACAGTTTACTTAAAGCTTTCCAAATCACACTTAGTACTGCAATAAAAATAATAGCAAAGATTATAACATGCCATATCAGCAAAGAGAATGAATTTGAGTAGAGATTAATCAAAAAAGTATCCCCTGTTAAGGCAAGATTGTTTGCCATATTTGAATTTTCAATAATGGTGTTCAAATAATATGACACATCAAATATATTGTCATACGGTATGTACTTCGATATTATAAAAATACTAAAATCCGATAGAAAAAATATTATCAGCAATACGACAGGTATACCAAATGCCGTGATAGCCAGCAATACATATTTTATCGGTATTGATTTAAGCGAATTTAAAATATAATTCTCACTCAGATTTTCTTTTATATCTTTGATAAGTTTTTTGCAGATTCTGTACCATAGCCTTAGAGCTAAAAAACACAGCGCAATGAATAGTATCAGATATATAATGTGTTCAAAGTTTTTGATTACCTTTGCTTTTTCAGAAAAATTTGTCGAGTGGTATTGAGATAATTTCATCTGCTCAATTAATGGTGCAGAGCTTGCCGAATTGTCATATGAAATAGTATATACATCACAATTTTCATATCCGCTATAACAGGTATAAGGAATGTAAATTCTCTGCTTTCCATCACTCGAAAAACTGTTAATAATGTTTTCGCTTTCCTGAATAACACCGCAAATCGTATAGACTTCATCATTAAGCGTTATTGTCTTCCCTACCGCATCGGTATTAAAAAACAATTTAAGTGCAAGGCTGCTTGATATAACTGCAACCTTGTTTTCATTTTTTATATTTTCTTCGGTGATGCTATTACCATTAAGCTTTTGTCCGTAAATTTCAAAATAAAATTCATTTGTAAGAACAGGTGTAACAGTTTCTTCCTTTACATTTGTTTCATCAAGTTCTACACAAAAGCTGACTTGATTAAATGAAATTCTGTCCGATAAATTATTCATATCTTTTACTGTCAAAGGTTTTTCATCTGACTTGAGATTATAATTCATCTGCGTTATGCTTGGCAATTGATTAAGCGCATTACCGCTGAAATAAAAGCAAAGACAAAATACAAATACCGTCAAAACACTTATCAAAGCAACAGACAAAATTTTCTTCTTTGTCATCTGTTATTCCTCCACAATATACACTCTGTCGCCGTTTGAAATACTCTTTGAGGTTGAATATACTACTTTCATACCGCTGTACATTTCATCAGAAGTTACCTCATAATAAAGGTCGTCACTGTTTTTGATGTCTACGGTAACTTCGCTGACAGTGGTTTTGTTATTTTCATCAGTTTTTGCAAAAAATACCGTCCCTGTGTTCCCCATTGCATCAACAGCAGAAAGCGGTAGTAAATATCTGTCATCACGGCTCTGCTCTCCGTTAATGGTGCCATATGCTACATCGCTGACTTTCACCTGTGGCAAAAGCATATTATCTATTGTACCGGAAAAGTATGTAAGAAAGGCTATTACAATTAAAAATGTAATTCCAAAGCGTATTGAATATTTTTTTAATTTATCTTTTTTCATATCTGCCACTCCTAATTTTTATCGACCTGAACAAACGGTGAATCAATATCTTTTTGCCCGTACAAATAAATCAGTAATGCCGGAATCATAAACATAACTCCGCAGGCAAAGACAATTCCGTAATCAGAGTTGCTTATATCAGATAAACCTATTGAAAGCGGATACATAGCCTCATCATCAAAGTAGATAAGCGGCTGTTCAACGACATTCCAGTTGTCAATAAAGCACAGTAAAGTAAGGGTTATAAGTCCACCCTTTATCTGGGGGAGAATAATATTTGTAAATATCTTAAAATATGACGCACCGTCAATTCTTGCTGCTTCGATAGATGATTCGGGAATATACTTTATGCTCTGTCTTAATAGACAAATTCCGAATGCAGAAAATGTACCGGGCAGTATTATTGCAAGAAAGTTATTAAGAAGTTCAAGATTGTCAAGAACAATATAATTCGGTACAAGTGTTACTTGCAAAGGTAAAATTAACAGAACAATATAAACAAAAAACAGCTTATCTCTGAAAGGAAATTTCAGCTTTGCAAAAGCAAATGCCGCAAGTGCAGATACTATAACTTGAGCTATTACTGTTGGAAATGTTATAATTACCGAGTTCCAGAATTTAAGAAGATATTCAGGGCGTCTGAAAAACACCTGATAATACTGTTCAAGTGAGAACATCTCAGGAATGAGGTTAATCTCCTTATATGCTCCGTTAGTAAAATCCAGCATTGAAGCGACCTGCGAATTTGACATAAACGAACAGGCAATCATATACACAACAGGGAAAAGAAAAATCGCTGTAATTAAAATAAGAAAAATATACTTAATAATTTTTATCGTTCTTTTCACTTTACTGCCCCCTATTCTGCAAAGCTGTGCTTTCGTTCGAAAATGAAGAAAGCAAGCAGTACAATTATCATAAACGCAGATAAAATTATTGATGCTGACGAAAGTCTGGGATAATTCAGATTGTAGTAATTATTATTGATAAAGTTTTGCAGAAAATAGACATTTGAATTCGGATAATCACCAAACAATGCAAAGACCTCACGGAAGATTTTGAAAGAATAAATCAATTCCATAAGGAAAACAAAAAATGTTGTCGGTGTAATCATCGGTATAGTAATTCTTGTAACTATTTGAAATGAACTTGCACCATCAAGCCTTGCACTTTCATAGAGCGACTGCGGAACATTTGCAAGTCCTGCCGTAAACAAAATCACACAAAATCCGCAGTATTTCCAAATGTAAATAAAAATTATCATCACCATTGAAAATTCGGAATTAAAAAATTCAATAGTATTAAAACCGAAAAAATTAAGTACTCCGTTAATTGCTCCGTAATCATCAAAAACCACCTGCCACACGCAGATAAGCGAAGCTACAGGCACTACAACAGGGATAAGCAAGGCACTTCTGAAAAACGATGATATTTTCTTAAAAGAATTAAGAAACAGTGCAATTAAAAACGAAATCACCATTAAAAGCGGTATTGCAACAACAGTAAATATTGATGTGTTTTTTAAAGCAAGCAAAAAGGTATTATTTTGAAAAAGGTGTATGTAATTTTCTATTCCTACAAAAGTGCCTCCAACGTATAGGCTTTTTATAAAACAAATTATGTACGGCACAACGTAAAAAACTGCTATCCCTAAAAATGATGGCAATATAAACAGATATGCCGCTATATGCTCTTTTTGTTTCCTTGTTAATTTAGATTTTCTCATAATTCATTCCTACTCAGTCAAATAAATTTCCGTAGCAGCCGAAAGTTGACGAATAAACTTTTCCTTTGAAATATCCCCGTTTAAATATTTATCAACTATATCACTGATTACCGAAGAATTAAAATAAGTATCCGATAAATAATTAAACCCATATAAATTACATTTTGTTATGTTGTTTATAATATATTTATAATCTCTTATCGCCGCACTTTGAGCAGTTTCAACAATAGCTTTTTCTTTATCACTAACAATTAAATCTCCAAAATCTATTGCTTCATCTATTGAATCAATGCATTTTTCCATAGCATCGCTGTTTACAGGCAAATACATATATTCTTCACTCATATTTTTTTGCACATCACAGGACAAACAGTACTTAATGAAAGGCAGTAATTTTTCTTTATTTTTACAATTATCATTAACGGCAATACCAACATCTATAGAGGCAGAAATTGAATCATCATCCATATTGTAATTATTTACAAACACAGGAGTTGATCCTAAATATTTTAAACACGAATATGTCTTTACTATAATACTAAAAGCAGGCATTTCCTTATATAAAATAGAAGCACCATTATTTATATTTTCATATAAAAAATAATAAACATTTTCGTCGGTAGTGTCATTCTTAATCAAGCTATAGATAGAATCCAAATCTTCCGAAAACTTATCGCTGTTAAATTCTGTATTTCCGCTGTTAAAATCTATATATTGATCTAAAAACGAATAAAAAAAGGCAATATTATCATCGGCACTTCCAAAAAGAGAATATTCTTTTTTATTTTTTGAAAGTTTCTCAGATAATGCTTTAAAAGAAAATTCAGATGATGTTAAATTGTACTTATTAAGTGTTTCCTCTGTAGTTATAAAAACATCAGGTGAATAGAACAAAGGTATAAAATATCTTTTACCGTCAATCACTCCTGCATCCATAATTTTTGAATCGCAGTTATCTATTCCTATATCATAACTAAATTCACTTATAAGCTCGTTTACATCTGCAATAGTTTTGCTATCTGTTAATTTCTCAAATGGAAGCTTTTGACTCAAAGAAAAAATATCAGGTCCCTCACCTGCCATAATTTCTGTTGACATTTTTAATTTCATTTCTTCCTGAGATTCAAATTCCACGATTTCAATTTGATAGGACTCATCGTAATGCTTTGTACAATATTTATTGTACCTTTCAATAATATCGCAAATATCATCCTCATAGTATGCACAATATGTAAGCTTTGAGGAATTGCTTGAAGCTGTGCTTTCACCACATCCGCTGAAAGCAAACACAGTAATAATAAATTGTAATGTTAAAATTATCGCAATTTTATTTTTCATAATAATTCACCTTGTGATTTTTTATATGTCTTAACATAATTCTAAATTATTAATCTGTAGTTTATCTGAATTTTTATTATTTAAATCAACAATAACACTCCACTTATTAATTCATACGGATAAGCAGCGAAATTAATATGCACTGAGTTAAATTCACTTCATTAATAATTGAAAGTAACATATAAACCATTTGCAGGGTCGGAAACTACTACAATATCACCCTTAACTTTAGTTATAACTACATAATGCAATAAGGAATTGTCAATTACTACATGAGCAATAGCAAGTATAGGTGATTTAGAGGTTAATGATTCCTTATCAGCTTCATTCTGTTAAATAAATTTCCGTTGCCGCCGAGAGCTGACGAATAAACTTTTCATTTGAAATATCTCCGTTTAAGTAATCGTTCACAATATCTCCGATAACCGAGGAGTTGTAATAAGTACTTTCAAATTCCAGATAATCATATAAAGTACAACTGCTTATACTGTTAATCATATCTAAATATTCATTAAAAAACTTAGTTTTTATTTCATCTGAATATTCTTCCTCAGATTTCTCATACTCTCCATCATCATTAATATCATATACACATTTTGACGTATGGTCAATTACATATTCAAAAGCAGCTTTATTTACAGGCAGTGCCCTTACCACTATTGATGGTGATGAGCTGCTTTCACTCCATAATTTTTGAATATCATAACTTAAAACATATTGAATAAAAGCCAATGCTTTTTCTTTGTTATTTGAATTATTATTCAATGCAATACCACATTGAACAAATGCTGATACTGCATTCGCCTTTTTATTGTAGTTTGGAATAATAACCGGCGTGCTGTTATTATTATAAATATAAAAATAAGAATTTAGCGTACTCATCATAGAACCGTCGAAAGATAATTGTGAAGTACGAAACAAATAATTACCTATTATATCCCATGTAGTTCCTTCTTTTCTTGAATTATCATTCCTAATCATTTTTCCAATATAATCTAAGCTCTCGGTAAATTCATCGCTTGAAAATTCTGTAGTTTTATTATAAAAATCCACATATTCATTAACATAGGAAAAGAAGAACTTATATGTTTCATCTTTATTTCCAAAAAGCGCATAACTATGGTCTTTGTCAGATAACCGTATCTCTAACTCTTTAAATGAAAAGTTAGTATTTTCCAGATTATATTTATCTAATATTTCCTGAGTTGTTATAAGTATATTGGGGCAATAAGCTATAGGTATAATATATCGCTTTCCATTGTAAATTCCGCAATCCATTATTGTTGAATTATAGTCATCAAAATCTATATCGGATTTGTATAATTCCGCAAGCTCATCTATATCCGCAAATGAACCGTTATCAATCAGCTTTTCAAAAGGTAATTTTTGATTCAATGAAATTATGTCGGGTCCTTTCCCCGCCATTATCTCCGTTGATATTTTTGTAAGCATAGTATCTTCCGAATCAAATTCCACAATTTCAATTTGATATGACTCATCGTAATGCTTTGTACAATATTTATTGTACCTTTCAATAATATCGCAAATATCATCCTCATAGTATGCACAATATGTAAGCTTTGAGGAATTGCTTGAAGCTGTGCTTTCACCACATCCGCTGAAAGCAAACACAGTAATAATAAATTGTAATGTTAAAATTATCGCAATTTTATTTTTCATAATAATTCACCTTGTGATTTTTTATATGTCTTAACATAATTCTAAATTATTAATCTGTAGTTTATCTGAATTTTTATTATTTAAATCAACAATAACACTCCACTTATTAATTCATACGGATAAGCAGCGAAATTAATATGCACTGAGTTAAATTCACTTCATTAATAATTGAAAGTAACATATAAACCATTTGCAGGGTCGGAAACTACTACAGTATCACCCTTAACTTTAGTTATAACTACATAATGCAATAAGGAATCGTCAATTATCACGTGTGCAATTGCAGGCAAAGGCAATTTATTAGTTAACACACTTTTATCCGCTTCAACAACTTTTTGCTGAAAGCCAAAATGCTCAATTACCTTTACTAGTCCGTATGCACTAGTACCTTGTCGATCCGTACCTGCAATATCCCTAATTTTTGCTATAGATACTTTTAAACCGTATTTTCCAAAAATTGCGGCCAGACAAGCCGGACCGCAATCTGTTTCATCATTTTGTAATATACATTTAAATCTAATCATAATATACCAGTTCATTCTGTTAAATAAATTTCCGTAGCAGCCGAAAGCTGACGAATAAATTTATCCTTTGATATACCTTTATGTATATAATTGTCAACAATGTCACCGATAACATTGTCATTATAATATGAATGTGACACATCTTGATACAAGGTGCAAGCGTTTACATTATCGGCAATGTCAATGTATGCTTTCATAAAATCGTTGTCAATCCCGATAATTTTATTGTTATCATCCGTTCTTGAGCCGGCAACAAGCTTAGCATTATCGTAAACAGACATATTCACAGGAAAACTCAAACTTCCTGATGCTGTTGCACCAATTTCTTGAATTTCATCACTAAGAGTATATTTTATAAACGCAAGTGCTTGCTCCTTTAGTTGTGTATTATTATTAATTGCATATCCAGCCTGTATGTGTGCGGAATTAACATCTTTGTTTTTTGTCAATCCACGAAAGACTACAGGTGTTTCATTTATAGATTGATAATAAGAATAATTTCCTGCCATCAACGGAAATGACCGATTTATATACAATCCGTCAAACAATTCATTTGTATTGTTTTTTTGAGAAATCGTCAACATCTGCATCATTACATCTAAATTATCTTTAAATTCATCAGTATCAAAATACACAGCTTTATTTTCAAAATCAACATAGCTGTTTAAAAATCTGCAAAAGAGTTGCATTGGATAATCAAACCACAAAAAATCCGACAACTCATTAGATACAAATGAATAGCCTTCATCATTTAAAAAATAATTTTCAAATACATCTGAAAAATTACTGTATGTCAAAGAAAAGCCGTTATTTTCTTTGATATCGAAATTTTTCAATCTTTCTTCTGTAGATACCAATACATCAACTCCATAAAACAGCGGTACAATATATAAACCGTTATCATAAACTCCTGCGTTGAGTATGTTAACGTTATAATCATCAAGATTTATTGCTTTTGAAGAATTATCATCTTTTAACAAATCATAAATATTCATTAATGAACGGCTTTCAATTAATTTTTCAAAAGGCAATTTTTGACTAAGTGAAATAATATCAGGTCCACTTCCTGACATAATTTCAGTTGATATCTGCGTTGACATTTCTTGTTCAGAATTAAATTTAACTATCTCAATTTGGAAAGACGGATTATTACTGTTTATGCAATATTTATTATATTTTTCTATAATCCAAGACAGAGAGTCTTCATCATTTAATGTGTAATAAACAAGATGATTTTGTTCGCTGTTATTTTTTATTGCACAACTTGAAAATGAAGTAATTATTATAACACTTAAAAGTATAGCTATTATGGCTTTAATAGATTCATGTGGTTTAAATAAAAAGCGTGTGAACATAATTATATTTTATCCTTAGTCTATTCCGTTAAATAAATTTCCGTTGCCGCTGTGAGTTGACGTATAAACTTTTCTTTTGAAATATCTCCGCTTAAATATTTATCAACTATGTCACCAATTACTGACGAGTTGTAATATGAATGGGATGCATCCCTATAAAGTGTACATTGATTAACATAATCTGCTATTTTCATATATGTGCTTATAAAATCATTATCTATGCCAATTATTCTGTCATCATCATCTGTTACTCTGCTTGCTGTGTATTTCAATTGTTCATATGCCTTGTTATTAAGAGGAAAGCTTATACTCGCTGAAAGTGAATTGCCTTTTGCACCACATATTCTCATTTGGCAATCATCTGAAAGAGCATATTTTATAAAAGCATATGCCTGTTCTTGAAGTTTTGTGTTATTATTTATTGCAAACCCTATTTCTAAAAAAGCAGAATAAATATCATCACTTTTCACCAATCCCCTAATACAACAGGTGTTTCACCTATTGATTTGTAATAAGCATATTTCCCTGTAATAAGCGGTAAGGAACGATTAATATATAAATCATCGAACAAAGCATTTGAGTTATCTTCCCTTGTGTTTATTACCATCTCACGCATAATATCAAGATTATCTTTGAATTCATCATCAGTAAAAAATGTTGACTTATTATCAAAATCTATATAACTATTTATAAATCTGCTAAAAAGCTGCATAGGGTGATCAAACCATAAACCGGTATCACTGTCATTTGAAACAAAGCTGTAATTCGTTGTTGAATTAAAAAAAGGAGAAAATTTGACTGACACATTGCTGTAGGTCAGTGTTTCACCATTGTTACCTGAAACATTAAATTGTTTTAACCTCTCTTGCGTTGAAACAAGCACATCCATTCCATAAGACAGCGGAACAATATAACGTTTACCGTCATACACACCGACATTCATTATAAAAGAATTGTATTCATCAAGCTCAATTTTATCTTTAGTTTCATCATTATTAATCAAACTATTAATATCCAAAAAAGCTTCATTTTCTATAAGTTTTTCAAACGGAAGATTCTGATTCAATGAAATAATATCAGGTCCTTCTCCATCCATAATTTCTGTTGACATTTTTGTGCACATATCATCATTATTTTCAAATTCAATTATCTCTATTTGATAAGACTCATCATATTTTTCTAAACATATCTTATTGTATTGTTTTATAAGAGAACTAAAATCGTCTTCTGCATTAGAAGTATAATATTTTAACTTTTCGTTACTTTTGATTTTGTATTCATCACAAGAAGTAAAACTCAATAACATAGCACATAAAATTGCTAAAATTATACTATTTGAAAACACTTTTTTCATAATGATTCACCTTGTGATTATATATATCTTAACATAATTCTAAATTATTAATCTGTAGTTTATCTGAATTTTTATTAATTCAGGTAGATTGGAGGACTTCTGTTTTTAAAAAACATAATTGCCCTTTCTGCTTTCAATGCAAAAAAGGCAAAAAATAATGCCGACAGGTAATAGCATTAAAAGCTATAACTTGTCGGCATTTTAATATTTTTTTACGAACAAATGTCCTTAATAATATTACCGTCCTTTATTTCTATAATATGGTGGCATTGATTGGCTATTTCTAAATTGTGTGTTACTATAACTATTGTAATTCCATTCCTGTTTAAATCAAAGAGCATTTTCACTATTTCTTCCGATGTTTTACTGTCCAATGAGCCTGTAGGTTCGTCGGCAAATATGTATTCTGGGTTTGTAACCAAAGCACGCGATATAGCTACCCTCTGTTTTTGACCGCCGGAAAGCTGTGATACTTTTTTAGATTTCAATGATGCAATTCCTGTTTTTTTTAAAGCTCTCATTACTGAACTTTTTTTATCCTTTATTTTTTTATTAAAATATAAGGGTGTCATTACATTTTCAAAAACAGTAAAATCGTCAATCAATGCAAAATCCTGCAATACTATTCCAATCTTAGAACTTCTAAGCTTTGATTTTTTACTTTCGCTAAGTTTATTGATATCAATATTATCAAGATAATATTCTCCGTCAAAATTATCAATGCATGACATAATATGTAATAACGTGGATTTACCCGCACCGCTTTCTCCTATAATTGCAACCGTTTCTCTATCGTCAATTTTTAGGTTTATGTTGTTTAACGCATGAACCATATTTTTTTTCCCTTTTAAATATATCTTGTTCAAATTTTTAATTTCAATCATAGTTGCCTCCGATTATCTTTTATATTTAAAAACTTCTATAGGTGGGTTTTTCTTTAATATTCTATAAGGAATTAACGATAATGATAACAGTATCATAATTATAGCTATTATAGCAATATAATTAAGCCAACACATACTTTTTTGCATAACAAAAATAAATATTACAAAGAATACAACCAATGTCAGAACAATATAGATAACAGTATATAATAAACTTATCAAAAAACATTTTTTGGTTGAAGCACCGCATAGATATAAAATGGAATAAAAATAAAGATTCTTATAAGTAGAAATAGCAATGCAACCAATCATTCCAAACAACGAAACTAAAGATAAAGTTAAAAGAATCGGACCTAATGCTCTAACTCTTGCATAAGCATCTTCTTTTCCGTTTTCTAACACATCAAAAAAAGTTCTGACATAATAATAATTACTAAACAGTTTATAAGCTACATTTAAATCGTTTGAATTTTTTAAAACTATAGCTTCAGTCATTCCGGTACTAATAATTTCTTTCGGCAAATAATTATATAATGTTAATAACGGAATTTCAAATGATTCATCTGCTTTGCCTAACATATCTTTTGTATTCAATTCTGTACCGCCATTATTAAAAGTACAGTAGTAAGAAGTTTTTAATATACCAACAATCTTTCCCGTAAAACCATTTTCTGAATCAATATCAATTATGTCACCAATATTAAAATGTTTATTTAAGGAATAAGGTATTACTACAGGAATGTTTTTTAAATCATCTGTACACTCGTTTAGCCATGTTCCTTCTAATAATTCGGGAGTATAATCATTTACAAATTCATTGCTATATCCATAAAGAGTATATTCTCCTAAGTAAGCTACCCCACCCAATTCACAATAATCTATTGAATTTTCAGGTAATTTATTTAATAATCTTTCCGGAACAGAATTACCGCCATTATCAACTATTATTCCGTTTATATTTGAAAGTCCACTGCTAATGTACTCATCAACTGTAACAAAGTAACTATTTGCAGTAACTAAAATATCGCTTAATAATAAAGTGGAAGCAACTAATTGTATTATTATAATTATGCTCATTAATATATTCTTACAGAAAAGATGGTATGAAAATTTAATTAACTTCATTATTTTGTCACCCCAATCTTTTTTCGGAAATAGATATATTTTTTACATATTTTGAAATTACAGGAGCACTAGTAATAATAATAACTATAAAGTACACTATAATCATACTAATGTAATCATATATTCCTAAGCTGTATGTAAAATCCTCATATTGTACATATTCAATTATGCTTGGCAAGACACATCTTGAAAAAATACATCCACATACAAATGATATTAAAGCAATAATGAAAATTACATTAGCTAAGAGAAAAATGCAAGTTGTTTTTGTCGCACCGTTCAATCTATAAATATAAATAATTTTGTTATTCTTTTCTAATATATATAAATAGACAAATGCTACATTTATCATTGATAACAAAAATATTCCTATATATATAATAGTAGTAGAATCATTCCATAAGCTGTCAATATTTTTTATTCTTTCCGGATAGATTATTTCTGCATTTTCAAAGCATTCCGTCAATTGAGAAATAATTTTATTATTTTCATCGTCATCAGGATATTTATCTAAAACAATTGATACAGATTCATTATTATGCTTCACATCATTTATAGACGATATAGGTAATATATTATAACCGCCAACTGAATATGTACCAATTACAGTATATTTATCATTACATATTGATATTTTATCCTCTTCTATCACACCTTCATCACCTGATATTATTACATGTTTGTTTGTCACAAATTCGTCTTGGTTGAAATATCTACCATGCTTAATGTGATTGGGATAGTAAAGATAGTCAAACATTATTCTTGTATCATCAATATTAGCTTTTATGGAGACTGCATTTAATTCTAAATCACACTTATTATTAAAATGCTCTATCTCTTTTAGCATCATATTATCATCGATGAATGCACCATTAAACGATACAGTATAGGTCTTAGAATTATCATATTTTTTATTTGCATTTGTATAGCTTGCAAAATACGAAAACACAAAAAGAGATGCAAATATAGATATTATCTGTATTAAGCAAAGAAATCCAACCAATAACTTATTATTTTTTAAAAAATGCCAAAAGATTTTAATTGATAAATTTAACATTAGCTTTATCCTCAAAAGTGTGCCCTTATAGTATAAGGACACCCTCAACTTGAATATCTACTTATGATTGAGTTCCCACAACATTGTATATTAATGTATTTCTGTTATTGCTCAACGTGAAAATGTGTTTAGTGCTACCAACAGTAGTACCGTAGCCTGCCTCTTTGTTTACATAATTTGAAGAAGAACCGCTTGCGGCCAAGTCACCGTTTGTTTTATAAATATAAACTTTGACATTTGTTGATTTTAAACCGCTGCTGCTATTAATTTTGGAATAAGCGGTATCAGAATATGTAGGGAAAGTACTGCCTTTCCAATGTTGTGCGGTGACTGTTGCACTACCTCCACCAGAAACCGAAAGCGATTTTGTATGCTTTTTCTCAGTCTGATCGGACTTACTAAGTATGTACGATCCCGAACTTGTTGTGGTTGCAGCTGATGCACTAAAACAACCTAATACTATCGTTGAAACCATTAGTATACAAAATCCTAATAAGAACATTTTCTTTTTCATTGTAAAGCCTCTTTCTTTTTAATATATTTATAATTTTTCGCAAATTATTAAAACATCGGAAACTCCTCCTTCCTGAGAATACAATAAATAATTTCTTTTGTATTTATGTTCTTCATTTATATTTGTTGAGTTTGTCTACAGTAACCTGAAATCATAAATGCTTAGTTTAATCCTAGTTTAATTTGTAATTTGGACTTTTCTCATTAATAACACCAAGGTGCTCATTATAACTCCGCATATCAAAGAGTACCCTATGTTTCTGAGTTCTGTTAAAACACAAAATAATGATATGATAAATATACAGACTGAAATTAAAACAGCTAATGTTTTGTACCACTTTTTCTCGTAACTATTCAATGGATTGTTTTCTGTGTCAAGAGGGGACATTAATATTATCAACACCACACAAAGCAATTCAAATATTATGAGTAAATAAGTAAATATATTACCAACACTATTTGCATATTTAATTAAGCACAACATTATTATGCTTGAAATAACAGAAAACGCATAACACCTGACCGGCGTTTTAGCGTGATAGCCGCCTGCAAACTTACGGATAGCTATAAAAGAAAAATAGAAAACTAAACTTTCAATAAATAAATTGAAACATAAACCTATTATCATAACAGTTGCAATATGTATTAATGATGATAAAATAATATTAACAGCATATTCGTAAAGTTCTTTATCTTCGTTTTTTATAAGGTCGTTTGATACAAAAAACTCTATGAGTTTCGAACTAAACTTTTCCATTACTTTATCTTTTTAAATGCATCAAGTTTTGTTGGAGCCTTAGGCTGATACATTACAAAGCAAGTGGACGTATTAGCATTTATTGAAAGTGCTAATGTAAAACAAGCAATAATTGCAGGTGAAATTTTGCAGATAATGGTTTTAATTGTCTTCATAGTATTATTTCCTCCTTTTGTTGGAATTTTAACACATATTAAAAATAAAAACATAATTTTTGCAAAAATGATATCAATTTCATTCAAAGTGATGTATTTTTCTAATTATTTCGTCAAAAATAAAAAATTTATACCTAAAACAATGACATTTTTTGCAATATATGTTATAATTATGTCATAATTCACGGGAGGTTTTCCTTTTGAAAGTATTGATTTGTGACGACGACAAATATATTGCCGATGAAATACAAAGCAAGCTGACTGAATTTACGGATAAGCATAAAATATATTTTGATATTGATGTGTTTTACAACGGCGTCGCTCCTATGAAAAGCGATGCCAGTTATGATATGGCGTTTATCGACATTGAAATGCCGCAGGTAAACGGGCTTACTTTGGCGGCTCATTTAAAAGCTTTTAATCCCAATATAATTATTTTCATAATTACTTCCCACGAGTCTTATCTTGACGACGCAATGGATTTGGATGTGTTTCGCTATCTGTCAAAGCCTATTGACAATGACCGTTTTTTCAGAGCATTAAATACGGCTATTAACTATTATCATTCCAATACTCAAATAATAACTCTTGAATACTATGACGAGTATTATTCTGTTTTCACAAGCGATATAGTATATATAACTATTGAAGAAAGAAAGGCTGTTATTATAACACGGCAGAAGAAGTATTATACAAATAAAAAATTAAGTTATTGGAAAGAAAAACTAAAGGATTACGATTATTTTGCACAACCGCATTACAGCTATCTTGTTAATCTGAGGTATGTCTCGGATTTTAATAAGACTCAGCTTAATATTAAAGTAGATTTAAAAACTGAAACTCTACCTATATCTCAAAGGAACTATTCAAACTTTAAAAAGGCATATTTTGCATACATAGGGGTATAAAAATGGTATATACAATTTGCTATGCACTTATTTTTCTTGCAGAAATTCTGATATCACTATTTTATTTTGAAAACAAATTTGAAAGAAAGGCAAGTAAAAAGTTTCTGATAATCTCATTACCGACAGCTTATACAATTCTGTACTTTGCAAGGCTGTTTAATATAACCGTTGTAAATATGCTCGCATTTTTTGTCTGCAATTTCTTTTTGCTTCGTCTTTGCTACAAGGCAAAAATAAAGTCCGCAATATTCCATTGCAGTATACTTTTAGTATTTAATGTTACTACAGAATTTGTTGTTATGTTATTTTCAGCTGCCATACTCGGGACTGAACTACTCGCCTGTCTTGATAATTCGGTAAACCTTATTTTTCAATCAACCATCAGCAAACTGCTTTATTTTTCTTCAATGTATATACTGTCTAAGGTATCATCAAATGAGCGTCGTAAGGAAAGTCCTGCTACGTCGCTTATGCTGTTTCTTCTGCCAATATCAAGTACTCTGATTATATATGCAATATTATATTCACTTGCAGAATATGAATTAGGACAAGTCTTTTTAACCTTGCTTTTAATCGGCATAGTGGTGTTGCTTTTTTCAAACATAGCGGTGTTCTGGGTTTATGAATTCACTCTGAAAACTCAGAGCCGCAATATGGAATTGGAATATGAAAAGCAGAAACTAAAATCTGCAGCTGAGTATTACGATTTACTCAATGAGCAAAATGAAAACTCAAAAATTGTTATGCACGACATAAAACGGCATTTAAACGCCATTAAGAGCATCGCCAAAGACAAGGCTGTTACAGAGTACATAGACGATTTTATTGAAGACTTCAGCATAAATAAATCTGTTGATTACTGCAACAATCCTATGGCCAATTCAATCGTCAACAGGTACAAATCCTTCTGTGACAAGTTCGGGGTGAAGATGAATATTGACATCAGAAGTGCTGATTTTAGCTTTATGAGCGAACCCGACATAACTGCTCTGCTTGACAATCTGCTTGAGAACGCAGTTGAAGCGGCACAAAATACAGAGAACGGATTTATAGATTTTTCGGCTTTCGTCCGCAAAAATAAATATCTGTCAATACAGCTTACAAACTCGGTCAAGAATATTGTAGCCGTCAAGAACAACCGCATAGCATCATCAAAAAAATCTGACGCAATACATGGAACGGGACTAAAAAGCATTAAAAGAGTAGTTAAAAAATATGACGGTGAAATAAATATGAAATTCAATGAGGATGATATGACCTTCACCTCAAACATTGTGTTTGAAATTCGGAGATAACGCAGTAATCGAATCATATAATTCCTTGACTAATGAAATGCATTATATAATGAGAAATTCCAATACCTAATAATACTGATATCAACAAGATGAGATCTAATTGATGGAATTAAGAATCGGAAAGAAATTGCAAATATAAAAGTTTTGCAGTTGGATTTATTGTTATTATTTTTGCCTATTAAACATTTTATATAGCAAGCTACTTTTACCCCCATGTTCACGGTAACACTGTTCAGTTACGATTTATCTAGGCTTTTTCGAGTTTTATA
>OLOV01001483.1_pt1 | contig 18281 bp, 18 predicted proteins | sample 1672931 | NCBI WGS metagenome assembly OLOV01 (sample SAMEA3136738, study PRJEB25190) | human gut metagenome | biome: human gut; feature: human-associated habitat; material: faeces | place: Austria | collected 2013
CAAAATCAAAAGTAAGACGTGAAAGAATGGGACATATTGAACTTGCTGCACCAGTAGCACACATCTGGTATTTCAAAGGAATACCAAGCAGATTAGCCTTAATCTTAGATATATCACCAAGAAGCATAGAAAAAGTTATATATTTTGCAGCATATGTAGTTACAGATAAAGGAACATCAGGACTATTAGAAGGTCAAATATTAAATGAAAAAGAATACCATGAAGCAGAAGAAAAATATGGTAAAGGTTCATTTAAAGCAGGAATGGGAGCAGAATCAATAAGAACATTATTACAAAAAGTCAACCTTGAAAAATTATCAAAACAATTAAAGAAAGAAATAAAAGAATCTAGTGAGCAGAAAAAAGCAAAATTAATAAAAAGACTAGACACAGTAGAAAGCTTTTTATTATCAGGCAATAAACCAGAATGGATGATATTAAATGTAATACCAGTAATTCCACCAGACTTAAGACCAATGGTACAACTAGATGGAGGAAGATTTGCAACTTCTGACTTAAACGATTTATATAGAAGGGTATTAAATAGAAATAACAGATTAAAAAGATTACTAGAACTAGGAGCACCAGAAATAATAGTTAGAAACGAAAAAAGAATGTTACAAGAAGCAGTTGATGCTTTAATAGATAATGGAAGACGTGGAAGACCAGTAACTGGTGCAGGAAATAGACCTTTAAAATCATTATCAGATATGTTAAAAGGAAAACAAGGACGTTTCAGACAAAATTTACTTGGGAAACGTGTTGACTATTCAGGACGTTCAGTTATAGTAGTAGGACCAGAACTAAAAATCCATCAATGTGGTTTACCAAAAGAAATGGCAATAGAATTATTTAAACCTTTTGTAATGAAAGAACTAGTTTCAAGAGGATTAGCACATAATATTAAAAGTGCAAAAAGAATGGTAGAAAAGTTAAATCCAGAAGTTTGGGGAATTTTAGAAGAGGTTATAAAAGACCATCCAGTAATGCTAAACCGTGCCCCTACACTACACAGATTAGGTATTCAAGCATTTGAACCAGTACTAGTAGAAGGAAGAGCACTAAAACTTCACCCATTAGTATGTACAGCTTTCAATGCTGACTTCGATGGAGATCAGATGGCAGTTCACGTTCCATTATCACCAGAAGCACAAGCAGAGGCAAGATATTTAATGTTATCAGTAAACAACCTTTTGAAACCACAAGATGGTAAACCAGTAACAGTTCCTACACAAGATATGATTTTAGGAAGCTACTACTTAACAATGGAGGTAGCTGGTGAAAAAGGCGAAGGTATGTACTGTATAGATGAAGATGAAGCTATGATGGCATACCAAAATGGAGACTTAGGTTTACATGCAAAAATTAAAGTAAAAAGAACAAAAGAAATAGATGGAGAAAAAGTTACAAAAACAATAGAAACAACAGTAGGAAGATTAATATACAACCAAGGAATACCACAAGATTTAGGATTTGTAGATAGAACAGATCCTAAGCATGTTCTTGATTTAGAAATTGACTTCCCAGTTATGAAGAAAAACTTAGGAACAATTATAGCAAAATGTATAGACAAATATGGACTAAATGTATCAGCAGAATTGCTTGACTATATCAAAGCTACAGGTTATAAATATTCAACAAAGGGTGCTATAACAGTATCTGTTGCAGATGTTGCAGTTCCAGAAGCTAAAAAAGATATTTTAGCAAAAGCTGATGAAGATGTTGAAAATATAGCAAAACAATATAAACGTGGTTTAATTACAAACGAAGAAAGATATTCTTCAGTAATTAACATTTGGGAAAAAGCTACAAATGATGTTACAGAAGCTATGAAAGAAAACTTTGATGAATTAAACCCAATATATATGATGGCACAGTCAGGAGCCAGAGGTAATATGAACCAATTACGTCAAATTGCAGGTATGCGTGGACTAATGGCAAACACATCAGGAAAAGCAGTTGAAATACCAATTAAAGCATGCTTTAGAGAAGGACTAGATCCTCTAGAATACTTCATTTCATCACATGGTGCTAGAAAAGGTCTAGCAGATACAGCTTTAAGAACAGCAGACTCTGGATACCTAACAAGAAGGTTAGTAGACGTATCACAAGACATTATCGTAAGAGAAGATGATTGTGGAACAGACGAATATATTGAAATAGAAGATATCAAAGATGGAAATCAAGTAATAGAAAAACTAGAAGAAAGACTTATAGGAAGATTCTTATTTGAAGACATCAAAGATCCAACGTCAGGCGAAATTATAGCAGATACTAACACATTAATAACACCAGCCTTAGCAGATAAAATAGTAGCATCTGGAATTACAAAAGTAAAGGTACGTTCAGTACTTGGATGCAAAACAAGACATGGAGTATGCTCTAAGTGTTATGGAATGGGCTTGGCAACAAGAAAGAAAGTAAATATTGGTGAGGCAGTTGGAATAATAGCTGCACAATCAATAGGAGAGCCAGGTACACAGCTTACAATGAGAACATTCCATACAGGTGGTGTAGCTGGAGGAGATATTACACAAGGTTTACCTAGAGTTGAAGAGTTGTTTGAAGCTAGAAAACCAAAGGGATTAGCAGTAATTTCCGAAATAGATGGAACAGTAAAAATAGAAGAAGTTAAAAAGAGAAAAGAAGTTACAGTTACAAGTAAAGACAACTCAAAAACATATGTTATTAGCTTTGGTTCAAAACTAAAGGTAAAAGAAGGAGACCAAATAAAAGCTGGTGATCCAATTACAGAAGGTTCAATAAATCCAAATGAAATATTAGATATAAAAGGACCAGAAGGAGTATATAATTATTTAACATCAGAAGTACAAAAAGTTTATAGAAACCAAGGTGTTGATATCAACGATAAACATATAGAAGTTATAGGAAGACAAATGTTAAAAAGAATTAGAGTTGATGATAATGGTGATACTTCAATGTTTGCAGGTTCATTAGTAGATATACATGAATTTAATGAAGAAAACGAAAAGATGAAAGAAGGAGGACTAAGACCAGCAACAGGAACAAGAGCATTATTAGGTATAACAAAAGCATCATTAGCAACAGAAAGCTTCTTATCAGCAGCATCATTCCAAGAGACAACAAGAGTATTAACAGAAGCTGCAATAAAAGGAAAAGTAGACTCATTAATAGGTCTAAAAGAAAACGTAATCATAGGAAAACTAATTCCAGCAGGAACAGGAATGCCAGGTTACAGAAACATAAAGATAAATACAGAAGAACAAGAAGAACAAACAGGCGAATCAGTAGAATAAACAAAAACCTCAATAGAAATTTAAATCTATTGAGGTTTTTTAGTGGACAGAAAGATTGGAATTTGGTTAAAATGAAATAAATCTAATGTTAAAATTTAAAATCTTTATTGCTTTATAATAATCTAGATGATAGAATTAAAATAATAAAACAAAAGATTAGGAGGAATTTTATATGAAAAAATCATCAATAGTAATTTTAGCGGTAGTAGCAATTGTAATTATTATAATTGCAATGTTTGCATCAAGCTATAATAGTATTGTTGCAAAAGCAGAAGAAGTGGATAACAAATTTGCTACAATTGATACACAGTTACAAAGAAGAGCAGATTTAATCCCAAATTTAGTTAATACAGTAAAGGGGTATGCAAAGCAAGAACAAGATATAATAAATTCAGTAACGGAAGCAAGAGCTAAATTAGCAGGAGCTACAACAGTTTCAGACAAAGCAAAAGCAGATGATGAATTAACAAGTGCATTAAACAGATTAATGGTAGTAGTTGAAAATTACCCAGACCTAAAATCTTCACAAAATTTTATTCAACTTTCGGACGAGCTATCAGGAACAGAAAATCGTATTGCTACAGCAAGAAGAGACTATAACGAAGCTGTAAAAGCATATAATTTAAAAATCAAGAGATTTCCTACAAATTTAATGGCAGGAATGTTCGGATATGGTCAAAGAGATTATTTTGAAGCTTCAGAACAAAGTAAGGAGGTTCCAAATGTTAACTTTGACTAAAAATAAAAAGTTTTTTGGACTAATAATGCTAATATTTACAATATTAGCATTTTATTATACGACATACGCGGTAGTAAGTCCTAAAACTAATTTTTATGTGAATGACTATGCAGATGTATTATCAGAAGAAACAGAAAATTATATTTTAAATTCAAATATTGATTTGCAAAGTAAAACAAAAGCACAAATTGTAGTTGTAACTGTCAAAACTCTAGACGGAAAAACAATAGAAGAATATGCAACAGAATTATTTAGAGAATTTGGAATAGGGGATAAGGAAAAAAATAATGGAGTACTTTTATTATGTTCTACAGGAGATAGAATGTTTAGAATAGAAGTAGGTTATGGGCTAGAAGGAGCATTACCAGATGGAAAAACAGGAAGAATACAAGATCAATATATAATCCCATATTTAAAAAACAATAATTATGATGAAGGAATAAAAAATGGATTTAGTGCAATATTAGAAGAAGTCTGCAAAGAGTATAATATAGAAATTTCAGGAGCACAAAAATCAAAGTTAGTACAAGATAGCTCTGATGAAGTTTTTATGGTTTTAATAATGATTTCTTTAATAATATCAACAATTATGAAATTTATTTCTAAAAATATAGTTAAATTGATTTATTTAGGTATTATATTTATTGTTTCTTGGATAGTTATAAAGTCTTTTAGTATTGCAATAATAATTTTGCTAATTAATATGGCAATAGTTTTTGTTAAAGATCTTGGTGGAGGTTATTCTGGAGGAGGAAGTTCTTCAGGAGGAGGATTTTCTGGTGGTGGAGGGTCTTCCGGCGGCGGAGGAAGTTCGAGAAGTTTTTAACAAATAGAATGAGAAAAAAAGTTATGCAAATTGGAATTTGTTTAATAAAAAAATAAAATAATTTATAATTTTGGTTGAAATGAGGCAAATGTAATGTTACAATAAAAATGTTGTAAAATCCGACAAAAAAAGAGGAAAAATGAGGAGAATAATATAAAAACTCTTCAAAATTTGAATAGGGGGACTAGCATGAACGATATTAAAGTTTTTGCCTGCAATTCTGCAGAAGAATTTACAAAAGAAATATGTGATAATTTAGGAATTAAAATGGGACAAAAAGATTCCTTTAAATTTGCAAATGATAATAATTTTGTGCAATTAAAAGAAACAGTAAGAGAAAAAGATGTATATATTGTACAAACAACACAGCCACCAGTTAATGAAAGAATAATGGAATTATTAATAACAATTGAAGCAGCAAAAAGAGCAGGAGCAAGGAGAATTACAGCAGTTTTACCATATTTTATATATTCAAGATCAGATAAAAAAGATCAATCAAGAGTACCAGTAACAGCAAAACTAATGGCAACATTGTTAGAAGCAGCAGGGGTAAATCATGTTCTTACATGTGACTTACATAATCCAGCAATCCAAGCATATTTTAATATAATATGTGATAGAGTAACAGCAAAACACTTATTGGAGAAATATTTCCAAGAAAAACAAATAAAAGATATGGTAGTTGTAGCAACAGATGCAGGAAGTTCAAAAAAAGCATATAAATATTCTAAATTCTTTGAGTGCCCACTAGCGTTAATAGATAAAAGAAGAGAATCAAACAATGATAATGCAGTAGCAACAAACATAATAGGAGATATAGAAGGTAAAACAGCAGTAATATTTGATGATGAAGTTAGCACAGCAGGAACTTTAGTAGAAGCAGCACATATATTAAAAGAACATGGAGCAAAAGAGATTTATGCAGGAGCAACACATGGAGTACTAGTAGGACCAGCAATAGAAAGAATAGAAAAATCACCAATAAAGGAATTAGTAGTAACAAATACAATTCCAATTGAACCAGAAAAAAGAATAGACAAAATAAAAGTAGTTTCAATAGCACCTCTATTTGCGGAAGCAATAAAAAGATTAAATGAAGCAAAACCATTAGGAGATTTATTCGAATACGACAAATAAGATGGTACCCTAAAATGTAGAGAAAATGTAGGGGTCGCACTCCTGGACGACCCATTCTTCGAAGGCATTTCTTAAATAATATTTTTCCCAAAAACCAAATCTAAATTATTGACAATTATTAACTTTTAATATATAATAGTAAAAGTTAAAAAATCCCACAAGACGAGGCAGATAGCAGTAGTGATAGTGAGGGGAGGGAAATAAATGTCAGAAGTTAAAGTTAATAATGGTAATATAGAAGACGCATTAAAAAGATTTAAAAGACAATGCGTAAGAAATGGTGTTCTACAAGAGGTTAGAAAAAGAGAACATTACGAAAAACCAAGTGTAAAAAGAAAGAAAAAATCAGAAGCAGCAAGAAAAAGAAAATTTTAAAAAAGTATTAAAGGTGGAAGGTTAAAGGAAAAGACTTTCACCTTTTTTGTTTAAAGGAGGATAAAATATGTTAAAAGAAAAATTGATGGAAGACCTAAAAGAGGCTATGAAAGAAAAAGAAATATTAAAAAAGAATGTTGTTCAAATGATAAGAGCAGCAATTTTACAAGTAGAAAAAGATAAACAAATAGAACTAAATGATGATCAAATATTAGAAATAATAGCAAAAGAAGCTAAAAAAAGAAAAGAATCATTAGTTGACTATGAAAAAAGTGGAAGAGAAGACTTAATAAATCAAGTTAAAGAAGAAATAGAAATAATAAACAAATATCTTCCAGAACAAATGGAAAAAGAAGAAATGGAAAAGATAGTAAAAGAAATAGTAGAAGAAACAGGAGCAACAACAATAAAAGATATGGGAAAAGTAATGAAAATTGCAAAAGAAAGAATAGGAACAAGAGCAGATGGAAAAGATATAAGTGATGCAGTTAAGAAAATATTGGCATAAATAAAATAAAAAGGAGAATTTATAATGGCATATATAACAAAAGAAATTAAAAAAGGTATAAAAGTACATTGTATAGAAACAGAAAAATTTAAAACAAATTTATTAGCAATGTTTATAACACTACCATTAACAAGAGAAAAAGTAACATTTGATAGTGTTATACCAGCTGTTTTAAAAAGAGGAACAGAAAAATTGAAAACACAAGAAGAAATCTCAAAAAAATTAGAAAATATGTATGGTGCAAGCTTTGACTGTGGTATAGAAAAAATAGGAGATAACCATGTAATAAAATTTTATTTAGAAGCACTAAACGATAACTTTATACCAAAAGAAGCCAATCAGGATTTGTTAAAAGAGAGTGTAGAACTTTTACTAGATATAATACTAAACCCATTAGTAGAAAATAATGCATTTAAATCGGGATATGTTAGCTCAGAAAAAGAGAACATAAAAGTTTTAATAGAATCAAAAATAGACAATAAAGATGCTTATGCATTTAACAGATGCGTTGAAGAAATGTATAAAGACAAACCTTATGGATTATATAAATATGGATATATAGAAGATTTAGATAAAATAGATGAAAAAAATCTTTATAATTATTACAAAGAATTAATTGCAAATAGTAAAATAGACATATTTATTTCTGGTGCCTTAAATGCAGAAGAAACAGCAAAAGTAGTAGAAGAAAATGAGAACATTAAAAAACTTTCAGAAAGAGATGGCAAATGTATACTAGGTGGCGAAAAATCCATAGAAAGCAAAGAAATCCACACAACAGAAGAAAAAATGGATATAACACAAGGAAAACTAGTAATGGGATTAGATATAGAAAACATAAATGAAGAAGATAAATTTAAAGTAGCAATATATAATGTAATACTAGGAGAGAGTGCTACATCAAAATTATTCCAAAATGTAAGGGAAAAAGCAAGCTTGGCATATACAGCACGTTCAAATTATGTAAGACAAAAGTCAAATATATATATTAGATGTGGAATAGAAATAGCAAATTATGAAAAAGCAGTAGAAATAATAAAAGAACAATTAGAAGACATGAAAAATGGTAAATTTACCGAAGAAGATATAAAAAATGCAAAAAAATATATGACATCAGGAATAGAATCAATACAAGATGAGCAAGATTCGGAAATAACATATTATTTAGGACAAGAACTATCACAAAAATTAACAACATTTAAAGAATATGCGCAAAAAATAGAAGAAGTTACAGCAGAACATGTAAAAGAAGTGGCAAACAAAATAAAAATAAATACAATATATTTTTTGAGGAATTAGAGATAAATTGGAAAAGGAGAGAAACTATGCAAATTATAGAAAACTTACAAGTCAAAGAAAAATTATATACCGAAAAATTAGAAAATGGCTTAACTATAATGATTATACCTAAAAAAGGTATAAAGAAAAAATATGTAATGTGGGCAACACATTATGGCTCGATGGACAATAAATTTGTTGTGCCAGGAGAAGATAAAGAAACAGAGGTTCCAGATGGTGTGGCACACTTTTTAGAGCATAAAATGTTCGAACAACCAAATGGAACAAATAGTTTAGATACATTAACAGCACTAGGAGTAAATGCGAATGCATATACAACAACAAATCACACAGCATATTTATTTGAATCAACAGATAACTTCTATGAAGCATTAGATGAACTTATGGATTATGTACAACATCCATACTTTACAGACCAAAATGTGGAAAAAGAAAAAGGCATTATAGGTCAAGAAATAATGATGTATGACGACTATCCAGATTGGGCTGTATACATGAATGCTTTAAAATGCATGTATAAAAATAATGCAATAACAATAGATATAGCAGGTTCAATAGATTCAATAGCAAAAATAGACAAAGATGTATTATATAAATGCTACAATACATTTTATAATCCTTCAAATATGGTAATGGGATTTTGCGGAGATTTTGAACCAGAAGAGCTAATGAAGGAAATAAAGAAAAGGTTAATAGAAAAACCAAATCAGGGAGAAATAAAAAGAATTTACGATCCAAAAGAAGATGGAATTGTTAGCAAAATCAAAAAAACTCAAATGGAAGTAAGTATGCCAATTTTTGTAATAGGAATAAAAGATGATACTTCAAATGCTAAAGAAGAAATAGTAAAAAAACATTTAGCAATAGAAATATTATTAAACATGATTATAGGAAAGAGTTCTAGAACATACAAAAAATTATATGAAGAGCAACTATTAATATCAGAGCCATTTGTAGAATATGAATTTGGAGATAATTTTGCACATATAGCAATAACAGGACAATCAAAAAATCCTGAATTAGTATTGCAAGAAGTGCAAAAAGAAATAAACAATTTAAAACAAAATGGATTAGATGAAGAGCACTTTAACAGAATAAAAAATATGCTTTATGGAACAGCTGTAAAAGAATTTAACAATGTTTCAGATATAGTAAGAATGTTTATTTCAGATTACTTTAAAGGAATAAACAGCTTTGACTATTTAGAAACATATAAACAAATTACAAAAGAATATGCAAAACAAATTTTAAATAATGTGTTTAAAGAAGAAAACACTATAATATCAGTAGTAGAACCAAAAGATAAAGCAAACTAATTTATAAAAGAATAGAGGTAAAAATGAACACTATTACATTTCCAGGACTAAACTTAATATTTAATATATCTAGAATAGCATTCTCAATAAATAGCATACACATTTATTGGTATGCTATTCTAATAGTTTTAGCCATTATTATTGGAATAATAATATTTAAAATAAATAATCGGAAAATATGGAATAAAATTCGCAGATATAATAGACTTATGCATATTTTTAATACCAATTTCAATAATATGTGCAAGGCTGTACTATGTATTATTTGAGATAGACTATTACATAAAAGAACCATTGCAAATTTTCAATTTAAGAAATGGCGGACTTGCAATATATGGTGGAATAATAGGAGGGGCAGTTACCTGTTATATACATTGCAAAAAGAAAAAAATAAATATACTGGACTTATTAGACTTTATAGCACCATGTTTAGCACTTCGGACAAGCAATAGGAAGATGGGGAAACTTCGTAAATGTAGAAGCATACGGTACACAAACAAATTTACCATGGAGAATGGGAATATATGAAGCAGGGAAATATATAGAAGTACATCCAACTTTTTTGTATGAATCAATAGCAACACTTACAATATTTATAATACTTACAGTAGTATCTAAAAACAGAAAATTCAAAGGACAAATAACATATCTATATTTAATAATGTATTCATTTGCAAGAGCAATAATAGAAGGATTAAGAACAGATAGCTTAATGTTAGGACCAATAAGAATATCACAAGCCTTATCAGTAATTATATTTATAACAACAATAATATTATATACAAAAAGAAGAAAAACAGACAAATTGTAATTTGTAATTAAATTCAAAATTAAAATATTAAAATTCAAAAAATCGTTCAGGTCATGTCGCTTTCATAGAAATTGTAAATCTTCTTGCTCCGCAGCGCCCTCATTAAAAATGAGATTCCCTACTGCGCTCGAAGAACAATTTCTAATTCAAGCTAACTCCATTCACAATTTTTTTCATTTTTAATATTTTAATTTTTTGGGAAATACATTGCAATTGTAGGGGTCGCCCAGGAGTGCGACCCGCTTATCTAATGTTTCTGTCGAAAAAACAAATAATAACACGAACGATTTTGGTTGAAAATTAGAGCTAAATATGATACAAAAATAATATAAATTTATATAAAATCTGGCAATAAATCAAATTGCCAAAACAAATTTATTTCAAAAAAAGAATTAATTCTTAAAAAATTCCAAACAGCAAAATTTAAATTAAATTAAAACTAGGCATTTAAATATGTTTATTAATCATGCATGCAATGGCATATTTTTGCACAAACGAAAGGAGAAAAATAAAATGAAAAAAACATTATCACCAAAATTAGACGTAGTATTCCAAGCACTATTTGGAGAAGTAGGAAGTGAAAGAATAACAAAAAGTTTTTTAGAGACAATATTAAACAAGAAAATAGAAAAAATAGATTTAAGTAAAAATCCAATATTAAGAAGAGAATTTAAAGACGACAAACTAGGAGTATTAGATATATTAGCAGAATTAGATGGAAAAGAAAAATGTAATATAGAAATGCAAGTAATAGATTCAAAAAGCGTAATAGAAAGAATATTGTATTATTGGAGTAGACTCTATTCAAGACAAATAAAAATAGGACAAGAGTATAGTTTATTAGAAAGAACGATAATAATACTAATAACAGATTTTAAAATAGAAGGATTAGAAGAATTAGATTACCATTCAACATGGAAAATAATAGAAACAAAAGGAAGAAAAAGGATATTGACAGAGAAATTAGAAATTGATATCATAGAGTTACCAAAAATAGAAGGAAAAGAAAAAGAAAGCAGTAAACTATTAGACTGGCTATATTTTTTGGAAAATCCGAAGTCTAGGAGGGTAACAGAGAAAATGGAAGAAAGTAAAGAAATAAAAGAAGCAGTAGAAAAACTAGATAGTTTAAGTGAAGATGAAAGAATGCAAAGAATAGCGGATTTAAGAGAAAAAGCAATATTAGACGAAAAGGCAATATATGCAAAAGGACTAGACGATGGAATAAAAGCAGGAGAAGAAAAATTAAAAAAAGAAAAACTAGAAATAGCAAAAAAACTAAAAAATAAAGAGATAACTATAAACGAAATAGCAGAAATAACAGGATTATCAAAAGAAACAATAGAAAAACTATAAAGAATATATTGCAAACAAAATTCGATTTATTAAAATAAAAATTTATATTAATATAAAAATGTGAACATTTTTTTAAAAAAATAATAAAAAAGTTTCACATTTGTAAGGGAGAAAAAATGAAAGAAAAAATTGGAATTTGTTATAATAAATTTATTATAACAAATTCCAATTTGTCGTATTTTTTTGCTTCTTGACAAAATGAAAAATAAAATATATTAAAATCCAAACAGATGTTAAAAAATAGAGAAATATGACATACGAAAGTTAGCTTAAAAACAGTAATTTTGCTGTTTTTTTATTGACCTAATTGTAAAAATATGGTATTTTATTAATATACAAAAGAAAAAATTAGTAAAAGGAGTGAAAAGTCTATGGTAGATGAAGAAATCCTAGAATTAAGACGAAAATTAAATGAAAGCATAACAAAGGAAAAAGACTACACATACATATATACCATAAGCCTAGAACTAGACGAACTAATAGCCAGATACTATAATAAAGAAATAAAAAGAAGAATATATACTAAGGACAGAAGATAACTACAAAACTAAAATCCTGTTTAAATAAAAAATATTTAAACAGGATTTTTTTAGAAATTATATTTACAAATTAATATTTTGTATGCTAAAATAACATAAAATAGCATAAGAAAATGAAAAATGTTGAAATAAAAGGAAATGTATGGTATAATTTATTTAGATTACATAAAAGGAGGGAGTAATATATGAAAAAAACAATAAAAATAATTAGTATATTATTTCTTCTAATAATGATAATATTTAGTATAACAACAAATGTACAAGCTGATATCGACATAAAGCCAAACGACTATAACCCAGGGATGCCAACAGTACAAGAAGGCGGAAGAGTAACTACTATGGCAGGAAAGATACTTAGGATTATTAGAAATTGTGGAGCTATAGCATCAATTGTAGTAATGTCAATCATAGGACTTAAATACATGCTAGCGTCATTGGACGAAAAGGCAAACTATAAAGAAAATATGATTCCATACATAGTGGGATGTGCATTATTAGCTACCTGTACAACAATACCTAGTATAATATACAATATAATGCAAAAATAAAATATATAATTAAAAAGTGGGTGATAAAAATGAATATAAGGATGTTTAGTAAAATATTAATATCACTATTAGTTTTATTAATAATAAGCTCACTTATTCCATTAAAAGTTAATGCAGTATCGGATATGTTTAAATCAGCAGATGATTTTTTATCAAAAGGGAGACCTCCGACAACTGTAATAGATGAAACAAAATTAAAGTCTACGTCAGGTACAATATATAAATGGCTAATGATTGTAGCTATATGTGTTGCAGTTATAATAGGGGCCATAATAGGAGTACAGTTTATAACAGGAAGTATAGAAGGAAAAGCAAAAATAAAAGAGGCTCTAGTTCCATATATAATAGGTTGTATAGTAGTCTTTGGAGCATTCTTTATTTGGAAAACATTAGTAAATATTGGAAATGACTTGGAAGGAGATACTCAAGACGCTACAGAATGGAAAAAAGGTGACTCTACTGTACATGAATCATCTTCGGGAGAAGTACACGGTGGTAGTGGAGGAGAATTTTAATTAGTCTTTAAAGTTTTCTTAAAGAGATTTAAGGAAGTTTAATATATAAATAATAAAGAAATGGAGGAGAATACTATGAGAAAATCTGTAAAAATAATTTCTGCATTATTAGTAGCAGTTATGCTAGTAATTGCTATTGCGCCATGTGCTTTAGCAACAGTTGATACTGGTATAATAACAGACATTGACACAAAAGGAAAAGGAAGAGCAGAAGGATCAGAAGGTGTTATTACAATAGCAGGGAATGTAGTTAAATGGATAAGAACATTAGCAGCAATAGCAGCTGTTGTAATTATTTCTATACTAGGTATTAAATACATGATTGGAAGTACAGAAGAAAGAGCAGAATATAAAAAATCATTTATGCCATTAATTATAGGTATAGTAGTTGTTGTAGCAGCAGCACAAATTGCAACGATGATTTTTGGTGCACTTAAATAGTATTGTAATAAAATAAAGAACTTGTTAGAAATCTAACAAGTTTTTTATTTTATTACAAAAGTATTACATTTGTGTGAATTTTCTGTTTTTTTTACTAATATATTACAATTAGTGATAATATCTGTTATAATATATATAAGTATAATTGTATCAGATAAAATGGTACAAAACAAAGGAGGAGACAAATTTGGCTACACATAATATACCAAGAGATGTTAAAGGGGAAGGCAGAATATTATTTATATTTACCACACACTCACTAATATTTGCTGCAGCAGGATTAGTTGTAGGTTTGCTAGTAAGTTCCTTAATAGGGGTAATATTTTCACAATTCTATGTAAAACTTATTATTTGCTTGATTTTTGCTGCAATAGGTTATGGAATAGCAACATTAAAAATTCCAGATTCTCCTAGATTTGAAATAACAAGAAAAGCGGGGGGAGAAAGAATAGATGATGTTATAATGAGAGCTATAAAATTTAAAGCACAAAAGAGAAGAATATATGTATATACTAAGGAGGAAAAAAACAATGGATAATGCTGTAGACATGCTAACTATAGTAGCGGTAATTTTATTTATGGTTGTTGTAGTACTAATTATGGTATATTGGTACATGAAAAGAAAAGAAGAGAATTCAACCAAACAAGAAAAAGAAAAATTAAGTAATGTTGAAAATCCTAAATCAAAAACAAAAGAAACTTCTAAACAGAGTTCACAATATACAAAACTATCTGTATTTGATTTCATGGAATTTGACAAAATAGAAGACAATATGATTGTACAAAATGGTGGAAAAAGATATTTAATGGTAATTTCATGTGAGGGAATAAACTATGACTTAATGTCAGAAGTAGAAAAAACTTCAGTAGAAGCAGGATTTGTTCAATTCTTAAATACTTTAAGACATCCGATACAATTATATACTCAAACAAGAACAATTAACATAAGCAGTAGTATAGAAAAATATTCAAAGAGGATTGCTGAAATAAAGCAAGAATTAGACAAAAAGCAAATGGAATATAATAAAATGCTCCAAGCTGGTTCATACAGCTCAGAAACAATGAAAGAAATAAGAGTTGAAATAGCAAGATTACAAAATTTATATGATTATGGAAAAGATGTTACTCAAAATATAGAAAAGATGAGTTTAAATAAAAATGTTCTAAAAAAACATTATTATATTGTAATTCCATATAATACATCGGACTTAGGAAATGACATGCTAAGTGATGATGAGAAAAAGCAAATGGTGTTTTCAGAACTATATACTAGAGCACAAGCATTAATTAGAACATTATTTGCTTGTAGTATGAAATGCAAAGTTATGGATTCATACGAATTAGCTGAACTATTGTATGTAGCATATAATAGGGATGAATCTGAGGTATATGGAATAGAAAAGGCTTTAAAAGCAGGGTATACAGAATTGTATTCTACTGCCCCAGATGTATTAGACAAAAAAATGGAAGCACTAAATAAAGAAATAGAAGCAAAAGCTTTAGAAATGGCAAAAGGATATGTCGATGAAATAAGGTCAGAAAAAGAAAAGGCAGTTGAAAAAAAAGAAAAAACATTTGATGAATTAGTTAAAGATATGACAAAAATAGTGTTAAAAGAAAACGAGCAATATATTGGCAAGGAAGTAACTAAAGAAGCAATAGAAAGAGTGGATGGAAAAGCTAAAAGTACAAAAGAAGGAGGAAAAGCAAATGACAAAGAAGAAAAAAAGAGAACTAGAAGAACAACAAAGACAAAAGCAAATGCAAATGCTTAAACAAGAACCGGAATATGAAATTTTAAGAAAAAAGACAATAAAAGAATTAATAGCACCATCTGGAATAGATGCCTCAAATATAGACCACTTAGAGATAATCTCTAATACTACAAGATATGCAAGAAGCTTTTTTGTATCAGCACTCCCAAGAATGTGTACATTTCCAGATTTGCTTAGAGATATGTATCTATTTGGAGATATAAACACATCTGTATATATAAACCCTGTTCCAGAATCAAGATCTCAAAATGAATTAAATAAGGTAATTAACCAATTAGAAACAGAAAGAATTGTAGCATCTGATAGAGGGAATATAAATAGAGAAAGCATACTAACACAAAAAAGGCTAGAGGCAGAAGAACTAAGAGACAATATTGCATCAGGATTTAATAAATTATTCGAAGCATCTGTTGTTGCAACACTTTTTGCATACAATTTGCAAAGTTTAGATGCATATACAAAACTATTAGCAACAGAAATGTCTAAAAATTTAGTAGGAATAAAATCAGCATGGGCAATGCAAGAAGATGCTTTTAAATCTAATTTGCCACTTATGAGTGATAAAATAAAAAGAACACATACTTTTGATCGTGCATCAATGGCAACAGTATTTCCATTTACTACATCAGAAGTTGGTCATTTAACAGGAATACCACTTGGATTTAATAAACAAACAGGAGTACCGATTTTATTTGATAATTTTCATCAAAGCCTAACAAATTATAACATGGTTATATTTGCCAAATCTGGTGCTGGTAAATCTGTTACAATGAAAACATTAATTTCAAGATCTTCTGTCCTTATGGGAATAGAAAGCTTGGCACTAGATGCAGAGGGCGAGTACTCAGCAGTTGCAGAAGCACTTGGAGGAATAAATGTTGTAATAAGCCCAACCTCTAAAACAATTATAAATTTATTTGACATAGAAATAGAAAGGACAAAAGATGAAATAACAGGAAGAGAAAGACCTATTCTAAATGTAGAAAATAAAATAGAGGACGTTACACAAGCCCTTTTAACAATGGCAAGAGGAAGTACAAGAAGTGAAGAAGTAAACGAACTAACAAAGCAAATAATAGCAGAAGCGGTTGCAGAAGAATATTCAAAAGCGGGAATAACATCAGATCCTAATAGTTTATATGAAGCTTCTAATGGAGGAATAAGAAGGGATAATTTATTTAAAGCAAAAAAACAAATGCCTACAATTGGATCATGGTATAAAACATTAGTGAAAAAAGCTAAGGAAAATACTGATTCTAATTATCAATTCCATTATAGCTATTTATTAAAGGTTATGAAACAATATGTAAGAGAATTAAATGGGCAAATGGCATATTTTGATGGACAATCAACATTTGAATTATTAGATGGAGCACCATTTATAAATCTAGACATATCTCAGCTAGAGGAAAGATTTGCAAGACCTCTTGCACAACAAATATTACTTTCTTGGATTTGGGAAAAATATGTAAAAAAGAACAGTGAAGATAGAACAAAAGCAACTAAAAAAAGAGTTTTAGTTGATGAAGCTTGGATGCTTCTTCCATATCCAGAAGCAGTAGAGTTCTTAAATAAAATGGCAAGACGTGCAAGAAAAAGAAATGTATCACTTGCAATAATTTCACAAAGATTCCAAGATTTCTATGAAAACCCAGAAGCACAAGCGGTACTTACATCTTCAGACACAAAACTATTTTTAGCACAAGATAAATCAGAAATAAATTACTTAAAAGAAGTATTTAAATTAAGCGAAGGAGAAGCGGGATTTTTAGTAACTTGTTTGATAGGAGAAGGACTTTTAAAAGTAGGCTCAGATACAGCAATAATCCAAATAACACCAACGAAAAAAGAATTTGAGTTTGTTGAAACAAACTTAAACAAATTGGCAAACAAAAGTTAGACAAATATATAGAAAGGATTAAGAATATGAACTTAATTACTAATAAAAAACTAACAAAAATTTTAATGTTAATAGCAGTATTTGTGATCGTTTTTACTTTTATGCTACCAAATTATTCAATAGCAAAAACATCTGATGAAAAATGGGGAGGAAAGCTCTTTAGACCAATAGCAAATTTTATAGCCTTTTTGCCAGACTTGGTGATAGATTTGTTACAAGAGTTTTTATGGGATGGAAGTAATGTAGAAAGTGAAGGAAAAATATTCATACGGTCCAGCAGCAATATTTACAGGTAAAATTCCACGGTTTAGATGCTAACTTTATAAAACCAGGAAGTGGATTAACAGTAAATGTAAATAAACCAAGTGGAAATTATGAATCGGATTTATCTAGTGCAACGCTTGCTTTACAGTCGGGGCAAAAAATTAGAAGCTGTACGTACAATATGCTACAACCAGCTACAAAAAATGGTGCAACAGATGCATTTAAAAATGCAGAAAAATATAGTTTAAATATAGGTGAATCAGCAGATTTGAGTTATACAAAATATCCAGGAAAAGGTGATATAACTACTTCAATATCAAAACAAATAGTAAATGCAACTATTGCAAGTTCTGGAAATGCATCATTGACAGAAGAAGACGAGATTCTTTGTGCTTGGTTGGGAGAAGACTTGAAAACAGTGTATGTAATTATTGATAGAGAAACTAGCGCTAGCTCAAGCGCAGATGGTTCTAGCATGACAAAGAAGAATATAGAATTATATAGTTTTATTAACAAAGAAAGTTTAGAAGATACATTGAGCAAAGTAGGAACTGGAGTTACATCCGGAACAAAAGAATTAAAGTCAACAGCAGCACAACTACAAAGCTCAATATCAACATGGTATAAAACGTTAAGAATGATAGCAATAGTAGG
>OLOV01001485.1_pt1 | contig 18244 bp, 12 predicted proteins | sample 1672931 | NCBI WGS metagenome assembly OLOV01 (sample SAMEA3136738, study PRJEB25190) | human gut metagenome | biome: human gut; feature: human-associated habitat; material: faeces | place: Austria | collected 2013
ACATCTCCACCTTGTCGAACTGGTGCACGCGGATGATGCCGGAAGTATCCTTGCCAGCAGCACCTGCTTCGCGGCGGTAGCAGGAGCTCCAGCCGCAGTAGCGCAGCGGACCGTCGGACAGGTCGAGAATCTCGTTCTCGTGCATGCCTGCGAGCGCCACTTCGGAGGTACCGACCAAGTACTGCTCGTCAGGTTCGCGCAGACGGTAGATTTCGTCGGCGTGGGAGTTGAGGAAGCCGGTGCCGCGCATCACTTCCGGACGCACCAACGTCGGGGTGATGGCCAGCGTGAAGCCATGCTCTTGAGCCTGGTCCACAGCCATGGTAAGCATGGCTATCTGCATGCGGGCCACCTGGCCGCGCAGGAAGTAGAAGCGGGAGCCGCCGACCTTCACGCCACGTTCCATATCAATGCCGGCAACACCACGACCGAGGGTCAGGTGGTCCTTCGGTTCAAAGCCTTCAGCTGCGAAATCGCGAATCTGGCCAACCTTCTTGACCACCACGTAATCGTCTTCGCCGCCTTCCGGAGCTTCCGGCTCAACCACGTTGGAGAGCTTCCACATGGCGGTGGTGTACTCTTCGGCTGCGGCGTCCGCTGCGGCCTTGTATTCGGAAACCTTCTGGGAGAGTTCCTTGGTTTCGGCAATCAGCTTGGCCTTTTCGTCGGCCGGAGCCGCGGCGACCTTCTTGCCGATTTCTTTCTGCTGCGCACGTGCAGCCTCAAATTCCTTCAGAGAGGAACGACGAACCTCGTCGGAGCGCAGCACCTCGTCGACCAGTTCGACCGATTCGCCACGCTTGCGCTGGGATTCCTTAACAACGTCAGCATGTTCACGAATGAATTGGATATCAAGCATGTTTTCTAGACTAGTGCTGAAAGCCGACACTCGCCGCAAACCTTCCATTTTTGTATACAACGTGCAGGAATCGTCGAATAAATCGTGCTTGATTCGCTTTTTTCACGTCTTACGTGAAAAATAGGTGACATGCCTATGCCAGTTATCATTGTGATTGTCGTTCTTGCGGTTGCAGCGGTGTGCGCGGCCGCCTTTTTCGCGGTGCGTGCATATAAGCACCGTAGGTTTGCCGAGCAGCTCGACAAACGCGACGACGATCAGGTGCACTATGCGTTCGTGATCAATCCGTCGAAGCCCCAGGCGGAACAGCGCAAGCAGCATATTCAGGAGTTCTGCGAGGCGAAGCATCTTACGCAGATCGAATATATCGAAACACAGCTTGATAAGGATGGTCGTGCCTGTGCGTTGGAGGCGTTGGAGCATGGCGCCGATGTGGTGGTCGCGGTTGGAGGCGACGGCACGGTGCGCACGGTGGCGAGCGCGCTTTCGGGAACCGGTCACGCGCTGGGTATCATCCCTATTGGCACCGGCAATCTGTTTGCCCGCAATATGGGCATTCCCGTAGATGATATCGATGCTGCGTTGACCGTTGCCACGTCTCACGGCTCGCGTTTGGTGGATGTCGGCCGTTTGACGTTGCTCGATGATGAAAACGCCGATCATGGTCATGCGTTCCTCATTATCGCAGGCATCGGTTTCGATGCGGTGATGATCGACGACACCGATCCTGAGTTGAAGAAGAACATCAGCTGGCTCGCCTATTTCGTGTCGGGCGTGAAGAACCTGTTCGCCCCGAAGTACAAGGGCGACGTGACCATTACCAGCGCGAATGGCAGCACGCATACAACGCACGGACTGACGTTCCGCACGTTCATGGCCGGCAATTGCGGACAGATTCCGGTGTTTTCACTCATGCCTGACGCCGTATACGATGATGGCATCCTCGATTATGAGATTATTGACACGTCCGGCGGTTTGATCGGTTGGGCGAATCTATTTGGTGATGTGCTGCATCAGACCATCACCGGCAAGGCACAGCAGAGTCCGTTCTCCACGAATTCCACGGTTGACCAGATTCAGGGCGTCAGCGCGGAAATCAAGTTGGAGAAGCCTGTTTTGGCGCAGGTTGACGGCGATATGCTTCCCGAAACGCAGCATATTCGTTTCAGTGTGGAGCGTAAGTCGTTGTGCGTGCGTGTGCCGGAAGCACCCGAAACCAATACTACCAGCGTAAATCAGTAACTATTAATCGTAATTATCAATAATTATTTATTACGATGATTATGCATTTTATGCAGGTTATGCATTGATATTGTCATTCTTATGCGATCCCGCCGCATAAGAAGTCACTCGTGCGACATGCAAGGTAAGATAGGCGATTTCCGCTTGCGAAAGACTTGCATTCAATCGCATTTTGATGATGATCGCGAGTTTGTTTGCGCAATCCGATGCTTTCGGATACGAGGTTTTGATGGATTCCACGATTGGTTCAGGCTCGTCATCAAGTTGTTCATGTTGGTGAATGCGCACGAAAAGATAGCGCAGATGCGTGATGAAACGCGCCACATTGACGCTGTTCTGGTCAAGGTTGATGCCGTAATAGCCTTCGATGACCGTCAGCATTTGTTGGATGACGCCGGTCATGGTGTATGTGGCAGAAAGATCGCCGGTGGAGAAGCCCGCATTGACCAAGTGCAGGGCCAAAGCCACGGCTTCGCAGTCCGGCAGGGCGCCGCCCAGATACGTGTTCATCGCATCGACCAGAGCTTTGCCTTTGGCATATTCACTCGCGTAGAGCGAACGCACTTCGGCTTCCAGCGGATATTCGATGGTCTGCTTGTTTTGCGATCGGCGAATCGCACCGCAAATATGGTCGGATAATGCCAGCACCAATGCAGGCTGCCGGTCGGCCTGTTCCTTCAGACCTGCGCGGTTCATGGCGTCCGTAACGAGACGAATGATTTCGGGTGGGATCCCGGCCACCTGTTGGGCCATATGGTCGGGATCCTTACCATCTGCGGGAATGAACCGACGGACGATCTTCGCGTCGTCAACATGCTGTCCGGGCTTGGCTTGGAAGCCTATGCCTCGACCGGTGAGAATCACCTCACTATTGCCGTCTTTTGCCAGTACGACATTATTGTTGAATACGCGAAGAACGTCCACGTCGGCCCCTTCCGACTATGCGATTGGTCAGTGCTGAATGTCGATCACCGACTCACCGGCCTTGACATCGACGCCGGTCTTTGGCGCGACGGACGCGAAGGCCACTGTGTTCAGCACCGTCATCAACGTGGTGGTGCTGTATCCAGCTTCCTTAACCTTATCAAAGTCGACGACAACGAGGGTGTCCCCCGCGTTCACATGTTCGTTGGCCTTGACCTTCACATCGAAGCCTTCGCCGTTCATCTTCACCGTGTCGATGCCGACGTGCACGAGCACCTCCACGCCATCATCGGTTTTGATGCCGAATGCGTGACCGGTTTCGGCGACGGTCTGCAGCACGCCGGATACCGGGGCCACAACTTCGCTATCGGCCGGCTGGATGCCGACGCCCTCGCCGAGCGCGCGGGATGCGAACACCGGATCGCCAGTTTCGTCCAAGGAGATCACATGACCGGCGACCGGCGCGTTCACCACGGTGGTGGTGGCAGCAGCCGGGGCTTCGGTCTTGGTGGCGGCAGCAGTGGCAGTCGCGGTGGCAACAGCTGGAGCGGCTCCCTCGGCTTCGACAGACGAGACAGCGGCTTTCTGATCGGCGGCCGCGCGGGCCAGCACTTCAGCCTTCTGTTCCGGAGTACGGTAATCGAAAGTGATGATCAGAAGGAAGGTGGTGAGGAAGGACACGGCGATGGACACTGCATACACCCACATCTGGTTGAAGACCGGAATGGTCAGCAGCGAGGTGAATGCGAAGGTGGTAGTGGTCACGCCGTGCACGGTCTGGCCGGCGGCGGTGACGGACGGGAAAAGCCAACCAAGAATAGCGATGACGACGCCACCGAGACCGCAGCCCACCAGCATGCGCTTGTAGATGAGCTTGTAACGCAGGTGGATGCCGTACAGGGACGGTTCGGAAACGCCACCGAGCAGGCCGGCCGCGAGCGCACCCAGAGCGGTCTGGCGCATGGCCTTGTCCTTGTCACGCACAGCAAGGAAGAGCACGCCAGCGGTAGTGCCGAAGCAGGCGAAGTTCCACACGCCCATCGGGCCTTGGATGAAGTCGTAGCCGAGAGTCTGGATGTTCATGAGCATCAGGGCGTTGAGCGGCCAGTGCAAACCGAGCGGCACGAGGAACGGGTACAGCATCGGAATGATGATGGCGAAGATGAACGGGGCATGGGTGTTCATCCAGGCCAAGCCGACGCCGAGGCCGTTGCCGACCCACACGCCGATAGGGCCGATGATGAAGGCTGTCAGCGCGCCAACGATGATCATGCAGAAGAACGGCACGAAGACCAGCTGGACGCTTTCGGGGATGATCCTCTTCAGTCCGTGGTAGACGAGAGCAAGTACGGCGGCCATGAGTAGCGGCACGAATACGTTGCCGGAATAGTCGCTCAACGCCATCGGCAGACCGAATATGTTGGCCGTGCAAGACTTGGTGTCCAGAGCGGCGTTCTCCACGCACGTGGTGGTCTTGGCATCCATCAGGCCGGTGAACTGCGGGGTCATGAGGATGGCCATGATGGCACCACCCAGCCATGGGTCGACCTTAAGCTTCTTGGCCGCGTTGTAGGCGACCATGATCGGCAGGAAGTAGAACACACCCTTCCAGATGGCCTTCACGAACACCCAGCCTGCGGAAGCCTCGTCATTCGGAATAACGTTCAGCGAAATAAGCAGATTGACCAGCGCGATGATGATGGAAGCGCCGAGCAGCACGCCCAGAATCGGGCGGAAGGAATCGGCGAGATACTCGAAGAAGGAGTCCAGCCAGGCCACCTTGCCGCGAGCCTTGGAACGGGCTTCGGCCTTGACGTCGGCATTGCTCTTTTGACCATCGCCAGACGCGGAGGCACCACCGACACCGGCCATTTCAGGCAGATGCATGATGTTTTCGTACACGGTGGCAACGCCACCGCCGATGACGACCTGGAAACGGTCACCGCTCTGCGGCACCGCACCGAGCACGCCTTGCATGTGCTCGAGACCGTTCTGATCGACCTTGGATGCGTCAACCAATTCAAAACGCAGTCGAGTGGCACAATGCGTCAGGCTGCGAACGTTTTCAGGACCACCGATTGCAGTGATGATCTGCGATGCAAGTGAGCCAGCCATCCTGTTTTCCTTTCTTTCCCTTACAACCGATTCGATCCAAGCAACACTGCTTCGGGCAACAAAAAAGACCTGAGATATGACTATGGTTAAGCCACATCTCAGGTCTTGCGTCATTATGTTGACTAGCAACCCTGCTTCAGTCGAATAGCACAGAACTATACACCATCATCTGACATTGCGCAAATCAACCGAGAACACAATCCATCACTAGCGAAAATTCTTATATTTATATCCAAACATGCAATAAACAGATAACGTATTCATCGCACATAATGGGACAATTACGCACATTCGCAGCAAAAGCGTGGCAGAATAGTGGCTATGGTTGCAAACAATGCGGGAATGCCCGCCACCCCAGCAGATCTGATCAATGTCGACGAGGTCATCGGCAAGTACTATGACGTCGTCCCCGATCCCAACGTTCCCGAGCAGCGTGTCTCCTTCGGCACCTCCGGACATCGTGGCTCGTCCCTGAAAACCTCGTTTAACGAGGCCCACATCGTGGCCATCACCCAGGCCATCGCCGAATACCGCAAGAAGGCCGGCGTGACCGGCCCGCTGTATATCGGCCGCGACACCCACGCCCTGTCCGAGCCGGCTTGGAAGACCGCCATCGAAGTGCTCGTCACCAACGGCGTGACCGTGCGCATCGACTCCCGAGACGACTTCACTCCGACCCCGGTTGTGTCTCAGGCCATCCTGACCCATAACCGCGCAGCGGACGGCACGCAGCGTTTCACCGGCGAAGGCCTGGCCGACGGCATCGTCGTGACCCCGTCGCACAACCCGCCGACCGATGGCGGCTTCAAGTACGATCCGGTCACTGGCGGCCCGGCTCCGGCTGACGTCACCAACGCCATCGCCGACCGCGCCAACGAGCTGCTCGGCGATTTCAAGAACATCAAGCGTGTTCCGTTCGAACAGGCCGTCAAGTCCGATCTGGTCGAGCGCTTCGACTTCCGTGAGCACTACGTCGCAGATCTGGAGAACGTCATCGACTTCGACGTGATCCGTTCCTCCGGCGTGCGTCTGGGCATCGACCCGCTCGGCGGCGCTTCCGTCAACTACTGGCCGCTGATGAACGAGAAGTTCAACCTGACCATCGACGTGGTGCGCCCGCAGGTCGACCCGACCTGGAGCTTCATGACCATCGACCACGACGGCAAGATCCGCATGGATCCGAGCTCCCCGTACGCCATGAAGGGTCTGGTCGATTCCCTCAACAACGGTGCTTGGGACAAGTACGATCTGGTCGGCGGCACTGATCCGGATGCCGACCGCCACGGCATCGTATGCCCGAACTGGGGCGTCATGAACCCGAACCACTACATCGCCGTGTGTGTGGAGTATCTGTTCGGCGGCAATCGCCCGGGTTGGCCGGAAGGTGCCGGCATCGGCAAGACGCTGGTCTCCTCCTCCCTGATCGACCGCGTGGCCGCTTCCATCGACGCCAAGCTCGTTGAGGTTCCGGTCGGCTTCAAGTGGTTCGTCGACCCGCTGTTCAAGGGCGAAGTCGCCTTCGGCGGCGAAGAGAGCTCCGGCATGAGCTTCCTGCGCAAGGACGGCCGCGTGTGGACCACCGACAAGGACGGTCTGATCCCGGATCTGCTGGCTGCGGAAATCACCGCCAAGACCGGCAAGAACCCGGCACAGTTGCATCAGGAGCAGGTGGAACGCTTCGGCGAAAGCTGGTACAAGCGCATCGATACCCCGACCACGTTGGAGCAGAAGCAGAAGTTCGCCAAGCTTTCCGGCGACGATGTTGCTGCCACCACGCTGGCCGGCGAAGACATCACCGCCAAACTCACCGAGGCTCCGGGCAACAACGCCAAGATCGGCGGCCTGAAGGTCACCACCGAGAACAACTGGTTCGCGGCACGCCCATCCGGCACCGAAAACATCTACAAGGTGTATGCCGAGTCCTTCGAATCCCCGGAGGCCCTCGACAAGGTGCTCGCCGAAGCCACCGAAGTCGTAGACAAGGCCCTGGCCGAGTGACATTCGGATTAATCGCCATACAATAATCGCGGTCGATATGTGACCGTGACGCAAGCAAAAGGTCCGTTCCATAAAATGGGACGGACCTTTTGTCGTCTATTGGAAAACGCGATGGAGGCCCCGTCTCGACGACGCACGGCGGCACTGGTCTGGACGCCGAAACCGTACGAGGGACGGCCGAACGGCACCATGGCACGGCCACATTCGATTATGGTGATGGCGTGTTCCAGGCTTCGGTCATGCTCTGTCTGGACGATTAGTACCCCGCATGGATGCCCTTTCCCTTTGCGAACAGACGTGGAGCGAGTCGCATGGCTTTCGTAGGGTAGAGGCATGACGATTACGGTTTCTACAGACGGTTCCGCTTTGGGTAACCCGAATGGTCCGATGGGTTGGGGTTGGGCCGATCACGAACTCGCGACGGGCGGCAAGCCGGGGCACCACCATGAGGGCGATTGCGATGCCGGCGGAGCAACGAACGGCACCAACCAGATCGGCGAACTGTGCGCGGTGTTAGAGGCGCTGCGCGCGCATCCCGGTTCCGAACCGTTGGTGATCGAAACCGATTCGCAGTATGCGATCAACTGTTCCACTACGTGGGTGCATGGCTGGAAGAGGAACGGCTGGAAGAACTCGCAGAAGAAGCCAGTGAAGAACGCGGATTTGATTCGCGCGATCGACGCCGAGATTTCCAAACGTCCTGGATCGGTGAAATTCGTATGGGTCAAGGGCCATGCCGGCAATGCGGGCAATGAGAAGGTGGATGAGCTTGCGCGCACTTATGCTGGCGATTGCCGTTCGAAGGTTCGCGAAGGATATCTTCCCTTGGAGGGTTGGCAGTCGCTGCTGGCTTCCGAATACTCGCAAGGCATTGATGTTCCCGGCGACGCCCAGATGCTGCTCGACGGCAAGATCACTTCGGACGAATACCATATCGGACGCGGGCAGGGCGAATCTGCCGGCGGCTCTCTGGCCGACGATCTGATAGGTGTGTCCGATCCGGAACCGCGGCCGCGTTCCATAGCGGACATGCTGGTGGAGCCCGAAGGCTACCCCACTCCCGACGAGGCGACGTTGCCGCTGCCTCCCAACGGAATGCCGGCAGAATCCGACGAAATGCCGGAACCGACCACAGTGCTTGCCACGGCGGTATCCGACTCCACGCCATCGGATACCACGACGTCTGACTCTACGCAATCCGATACCACCGCACCAGGCAAATCGTATGCGGAAATGCTGATCAAAACGGATTATTTCCCGCGTGAAGACGCGGAAAACGCATCCGACGGAACGCTGCAGCCAACACAGTCCGAGCAATCGGCGACGCGGTCCGATGAAACCGCCGACTCCCTGCAATCACCAGAAACACAGGAATCGCTGGCAGACGCACCGCAATCGGCGATACAACCGCAACGATCCCAGCAACCACGCCGGAAAAGCCCTTCGGGACTGTCAGTGTCGGGTACCATTCGTTTCACGCCCCCGCCAAATTCCAGTCCTACGTTCGACGGCAGGCTCCGCCGTATTCGCGGCTACATCGCGGTGGAAGGGTATGTGCAGGGCGATGGCACACTGGTATTGGAGGACGCGCCGTTCGCAGTCAAACACAATTAATGGAATCGTGCATCGGAGCCCATATTCCCCTCATCCAAAAAGCACGTGAAACATCTCGTGAAAACATTTATCGGCAATTAATTGCACATCATCGGTCAAGACATGTCGACAAACGCACAAAAATCAACACATCCGATAATATGGAGACGGTCTTAACCCCATATCGAAGGAGGATCATGGACAAGGCACAGCAGGACGCATTGAAGAAAGCAGCCGGCATCGAAGCTGCCAAGCTGATTCAGAACGGCATGATCGCAGGTCTGGGCACCGGCTCGACCGTGCGTTTCCTAGTCGACGAGCTCGGCCGCCGCGTACAGGAGGAAGGCCTGGAGTTCACCGGCGTGACCACTTCTCGCCGCACCCAGGAGCAGGCCGAAGGCTACGGCATCAAAATCGTCGACATCGATGATGTTGATCACATCGACGTGACCATTGACGGCGCCGACGAAGTCGACAAGAACTTCAACGGCATCAAGGGCGGCGGCGCTGCCCTGCTGTGGGAGAAGATCGTGGCCACCAACTCCAACAAGATCGTGTGGATCGTGGACGAATCCAAGGTCGTCGACACCATTGGCAAGTTCCCGCTGCCGGTCGAGGTGATTCCGTTCGGCGCAGGCCAGGTCGTCAAGAGGTTCGAAGCACGCGGATACAAGCCGGTGCTGCGCCTCGACGCCGAAGGTAAGCCGGTGCGTACCGACGAAAACAACTATGTGGTCGACCTGCACCTCGAGCGCATCGAACACCCGGAAGCTCTGGCCGACGACCTCATCAACACCGTCGGCGTGGTGGAGCACGGCCTGTTCCTGCACATGGTGGATCAGGTCATCGTGGGCGACCCGAACGGCCCACGAGTGCTCACCAACTCCAACAAGTGAGATTAGAGCAGTAGCGGAAGTTCCGCGAATCCTTATGAGGCTGTGCGTTCACATCGAGCGCACAGCCTCATTTGCATCTATTAACGTTGATGTTACATTTTGCTTATGATTTCGTTTTCATGATTTTCGTTTATTTCCTTGAGATATGCAAAAATCCCGCATATCAAAAAGATATACGGGATTTTGTTTAAGCGACGCTTCAACCGCGCCTGAAGACTACTTGCGCTGGTGGCGAGTCTTACGAAGCAGTTTGCGGTGCTTCTTCTTGCTCATGCGCTTGCGGCGCTTCTTGATGACCGAGCCCATCTCAGCCTCCGTTCTTAAACTCAAAGGGTAAAAGTTTGCAACTTGCCCAATACTACACTGCTTCGGGGACGAACGCGCACAACCGCATTCATATGGTGGAAGCACACACCTTTTTATTGGAAAATCAGATTAAACCACAACCCTCATAAGCCACGACTGAATCATGCGTGCATCATGCGAATCTAGTATCCGACCACCAAATGTCACAGCGGGAACTGCTGGTAGAAGCGCTGCACCGAATCCTTGGCACCAGTAGCCTGGAACACTACGGTATCGTTACGCCAAACGGCGATGGCCTTGGTCTCATCGTTCGGATCGGTTTTAGCGCTGTAGGCGCCGGTAGCCTCGCCGGAAACCTTCACATTGCCACTGCCCAGCTCCTTGCCGGTCATGGCGCCAGTCAGATTGTCGTACTGGCTTTGCGCATCCTCATCCTGGGACCACTGAGCCACTTCAAGAGTGACTTCCTGACCGTCCTTACCGGTTGAATACGTCAACGTGTACTCCTCAACCGGAGACGCACCACTCCAGGAAGTGCTGGCATCGGCCTTGGTACGTGCGAAATTCAGCACGGAATCAGGCATGGCCTTCAGCAGTTCGCTGGCATCATCCGGCAAAGCCACCGCGTCTATGGACGGCGTGGTCGGCTCGGAGGCATCCTGCGACGCGCCCTGAGAAGTGGTGCCTTGGGAGTTCGCCTCGTCACCCTTGTTCAACGCCCAGCCGGGCCAAATAAAAGCGGATACCAAAGCGAGTACAACTACCAAGGCGGCGGCAACGACAGCCACAATCAGCTTGCCGTGAGAAGAGGAAGTTTGCGTATTAGACATGGCTGTTATTCTTTCACATCCGCAAGACGCTCAAATCCGGACGACACAATCGCGCAGCACCCTCACATCAGTACCCCCTTAACATCGCGGCGAACACTTGTCTCAAAATATCCGTATTGTCGGCGGTATGGCAAAGACGTCCTCACAATTTGTATGTTCCGAATGCGGCTGGAATGGCCCGAAATGGTTGGGCCGCTGCCCCGAATGCGGCCAGTGGGGCACCATCGAGGAATTTCACGAGGCCCGTCCCGCCGCTTCGAAACGCACCGCGGCCCCCGGGCGCACATCGCGCACGCAATCGCATACGGTGCCCGCTTCCGCCGCAAAGCCCATCACGGAAATCGGCACGGAAAACATTTCCAGAATCAGCACGGGTTTCACGGAATTCAACCGCATACTCGGCGGCGGCATCGTACCCGGCTCCGTAACGCTCATCGCAGGCGAGCCGGGCATCGGCAAATCGACACTGCTGCTGGAAACCGCCGGCAACGTGGCCCGTCTTTGCGCGGCGCAACCGGAACGCAACACGGTACTGTATATTTCCGGCGAGGAATCGCAGGCGCAGGTGCGTATGCGAGCATCACGCATAGGCGCGGTCGAGCCGAATCTGCTACTGTCCGCCACCACCGACCTGTCGACCGTGCTCGGACTGATCGAGCAAAGCAAGCCTGCGCTGGCCATCGTCGATTCCGCACAGACCATCGTCTCGCAGGAAGTCGACGGAATTTCCGGAGGGTCGACGCAGGTGCGCGAAGTGGCGAGCGCCCTGATCGACACTGCAAAAACGCTTGATATTCCAGTATTACTGGTCGGTCATGTCACCAAAGACGGCTCGATTGCCGGTCCGCGCACGTTGGAGCATCTCGTTGATGTGGTCTGCCAATTCGAAGGGGATGCTGAAACCGCGCTTCGCATGCTGCGCGCGGTGAAGAATCGTTTCGGTCCCACCGATGAGGTCGGCTGTTTCGATATGAGCGGCGAAGGCATCGAAGAGGTGACGGACCCGTCTGGGCTTTTTCTTTCATCATCCAATTCCGCCAGTTCCGCTCCGGTGGAGGGCACGTGCGTGACGTTCACCTTAGACGGCCACCGCAGCCTGCCCATCGAAGTGCAGTCGTTGGTCACCAAATCGGTATTGCCGACGCCTCGCCGTGCGGCGAATGGCGTGGATGCGAACCGCATCGCCATGCTGGTGGCGGTGCTATACAGGCATGGCAACGTCAATCTTCTGGCAAACGATCTCTATATTTCCACAATTGCTGGAGGTCAGGCACGTGAGCCGGGCTGCGATCTGGCGATTGTGGGCGCGTTGGCGAGCGCCGCGAAGTCGAAGGCGATTGGCCGCACCACGTGTGCGATCGGCGAGATTTCGTTGACCGGGCAGGTGCGCCCGGTGCCGCGACTGGAATACCGGTTGCGCGAGGCTGCCCGTCTTGGCTTCACCACCGCTGTAGTGCCGACATTACGTAGAGAAATCGCAATTCCCGGATTGTCGATCGTTCAGGTCGACACATTGCAGGATGCGCTTGGCGCCATGTTGCGATAATACACACCCTACATACCGTTTTCGCATGTATGCACGCGAAGCATATACATTATGTTGTTTTTTAACCTATACTAGTGGGGCTCTTACGTAGATTCTTACGTAAGAGCCCCACTATTTTTTTGAATGCTGATACGTTTTTATCGAAAATATCAGCATTCATTAATCACTGTCATTATCGTAATTATTATTGCGATTAGAATCAGGCAGTAATTCGCTTGGTTTCCTCGACATTGCGCTTCAGCTCGTCGATCAGATCCTGTGCGGAATCGAACTTGATTTGCGGACGCAGGAATCCTGTAAATTCCACGCGCACCTGATGATCGTACAAATCAAGCCAATCGTCGGTGATGGCGTAAGCTTCGACCACGCGATCGTTCATTCCGGTCGCCTCGTTGAAGGTCGGCTTGGTGCCGATGGAAATCGCAGCGGGCCAACGATACGGCGAATGATCGGCAAGGCGGGCGTCAACGGAAGACGAGTCAAACTGTTGCGAAATACCATCGGACGCTGCTCCCGCATGATCGCTCTCTACAGTTTTCGATCCCAAGTCAACGAGCCAACCCGCATACACGCCGTCAACCGGCAGATAACCGGCCACATTGTCACTCAAATTCGCCGTCGGGAATCCAATGGTGCGTCCACGTTCCTCGCCGTGCACCACAATGCCTTCCACAGCGTGCGAGTGTCCCAGAATCGCGTCGGCGTCTTTGATGCGTCCCTGGCCTAGCAGGTAGCGCACGTTCGTGGAACTCCACACACGCACGGGCTTGGCTTGGTTCTTCTTGCTCCATGCGCGGCGTTCCGCCTTGGAAGCGCCTTCCAGCGGGTCTGTTGGCTCGCCGTGGCCGGTCGGCATAACCGGTTGGGCATTGGCTGGCACTCGGGTCTCTCCGGGACCTCGATCATCAACCACTTCAAGCTGGAACACGCCAGTAGCGAGCGCTAGATTCTCGATGGCTTTTACGTCTCCGGCGCGATTTGCCCCCATGGCCGCGTCGGAGCCGAGCGTCAAAGTGCGCATACCCAGCTTGCCGACCATCTGGCCGAGGAAGAATCGGTATGATTTCGCCGCGAATGCCAGTGTGTAGTGCACGATGAGCGTGTAATCCACTCCCAGCTTGTCGATGGCGCGAAGACGTTCCTGCATGCTGGTGAGCGCTTGCGTATCAACCATGTCGGCCGGCGGCTCCTGACCGCCGTTCTTCGCTGCGTAACCGTGTACCAATGCAGGGCGCGGATCGAATAGCACCACCACGGAGAAGGACTGCTCCTTCTTGGCGAGTTCCACCACGCGGCGAATCACCGCCTGATGGCCCTGATGCATGCCATCGAACGAACCGATGGTCACCACGGATTTCTTATCGTTGCTCAGCGTAGGCCAATCCACCATGCCACTGGCATCAGGCGTGAGTGTGATTGTCTTCATCATGTCCTTCTTGTGTATGAATTCGTATCTGTAGTCTGATTGGATGGTTCAGTTGAATACCGCGACCGGTTTGGCCTCACCGCGTTTCGCACGTTCGAGGATAGCGACCAAATCGTTGGTTTCCTCAACGTACGCCGCCGTGGTCGTACATATGTCATGCGCGATTCTGCGTCCGAAACGCAAGTCGGCCGCCTCTTGCTCGCTGACGGCCAGCATACTCATGGAAGCCGCGGCGCTGGCCACGGGATCGAGCGCATGATCGAGCGCATGATCGGCATCGTCAAGCACCGCACGATTGCGCGTCACTTCCATGCCTTCACGATTGGTGAATGTTTTGGATTCAGCGTGGGCGCTCATGACGTTGGGCATATTCACTGAGAATCTGCCGACGCGCGTGCGCCGCAACATCGTCAGGTGGCCTCCTAACCCGAGTTCCTCGCCCAGATCGCGTGCGAGCGCGCGAATGTAGGTGCCTGCGGAACAGGTCACGGTCACGTCGAGTTCCATAACGGGCTGCATGTCTTCATGCGGTGCAATGTTGGCAATCCATCCATCGCTTGCCTTCTCGGCCACGACTGCGCCAACAAGTTCCACGCCGGCACGATCGCTATGCGTGTAGCCGTAACGTACCTGCCGTACGTTGAATTCTTCGATGGTCACAGGACGTGCCTTAAGTTCCACATCCTTACCTTCACGCGCCAGATCATAGGCGCGCTGGCCGTTGACCTTAATGGCGGAGTAGACGTTCGGTACCTGTTCGATGCGCCCGGTAAACCGTTCTGCAATCAGCTGTTCCACAGCTTGACGCGAGGGAAAGCTCGCTGCCCACTCCCCCGGCAGCAACTCGCCTTCGGCATCGTCCGTGGTAGTGCGCTGCCCAAGGCGAATGGTGGCCTCATACGTTTTGTTATGGTCGACAATGTAGTTGAGCAGTCGCGTGGCATTGCCGAATCCGACCACCAGCACGCCGGTGGCCATCGGATCGAGCGTGCCCGCATGCCCGACTCGTTTCATATGCAGGGCGCCGCGTACGGCCGCGACCACGTCATGGCTGGTGACGCCCTGCGGCTTGTCGATGACCAGCAGACCGGAATGTTCAGGCTTCTTCGTCATCGTCCCAATCTTCGACTTCGACGTCGTCATCGTCGAAATCATCGTCGTCTTCCTCTTCCGGATGCTTGTACGGATCGGCTTCGCCCGCATACTGCGCGGTTTTGCGGGTTTTGGCGAGCTCTTCGTCACGCTTGCGCGCGATGGCGAGAATATCTTCGATTTCATGCGCTTCGCCCGGCACCTCGTCAAACACGAATTCGAGCTGCGGAGTCAGGCGCAGGCCGGCTTTAGTGCCCACGAGGGAACGCAGACGGCCCTTGGCTTGGTTCAACGCCTGCTGTGCGCGGCGACGCTCGCCCTGCTCGTGGCCTTCACGGCCAAGCTGGGTCCAGTAGACCTTGGCTATCTGCAGATCGTTGGTCACACGCACTTCGGTGATGGTCACGTTTGCGAGACGCTTGTCGTGCAGCTGCGCCTCCATGGAGGATGCGATCACACGTTGGATCAATGCCGCGATACGTGCGGCGCGAGGATTGGTTCCTGCCATTATCGTCCTTCAATCAGATGAATGTATCAGCTTAGTTTTTGAAATAAGTTCTTGTTGTATCGCGGAACGCCCGCAGCCGTATGTCAGCTGTGGGCGTTCCTTTCCTGTTATCGATCGCTGGTTCGAATCAATCGACTACTTACGTTCGATTTCCCGCATCTCGAAGGTCTCGATAATATCGCCAAGCTCGATATCGTTGAACGAACCGAGGTTGATACCCGCTTCGTAACCTTCCTTGACGGAAGTGACGTCGTCCTTGAAACGACGCAGCGAGGAAATCTCGAGATCGTTGACGGTTGCGATACCGTTGCGCAGAATACGGCACTTCGTACCGCGCTTGACTTCGCCGTCTTGCACCATGACACCCGCGATGTTGCCGAACTTGGAGGAACGGAAGATCTCGCGGATCTCGGAGTGGGAAGTAACGACCTCTTCGAATTCCGGCTTGAGCATGCCCTTGAGGGATGCCTCGATGTCTTCGATGGCCTTGTAGATGATCGAGTAGTACTTGATTTCCACGCCTTCGCGTTCGGCCAGATCCGCCACCTGACGGTTCGGGCGAACGTTGAAGCCGATGATGACGGCCTTGTCGACGGTAGCCAGGTTGACGTCATTCTGGGTGATGGCGCCGACGCCACGGTGGATCACCTGGATGCCGACCTCGTCGGACACTTCGATCTTCATCAAGGAATCTTCCAGCGCTTCGACAGAACCGGAGGAATCGCCCTTGATGACGATGTTGAGCATGTCGACTTCGGACTTGGCGAACTGCTCCTTGAGGCTTTCCAGAGACACGACCTTACGACGTTTGGCCAGCTGGGCGGCACGCTCAGTGGCCTGACGCTTCTCGGCGATCTGGCGTGCGGTACGGTCGTCGGAGGCCACCAGGAACAGGTCGCCTGCGGTCGGCACGGAGGTCAAGCCAAGCACCTGCACCGGAGTGGACGGTGCGGCTTCCTTCATGTGGTTGCCGTTCTCGTCAAGCATGGCGCGGACACGTCCGTAGGAAGTGCCAGCGACGATGGAGTCGCCGATGTGCAGCGTACCGGACTGAACAAGCACGGTCGCCACGGCACCACGGCCCTTGTCAAGTCGAGCTTCCACGGTGGCACCGCGAGCGTCCATATCCGGGTTAGCACGCAGATCAAGCTCAGCATCGGCGGTAAGAAGCACGGCTTCGAGCAGCTTGTCGACATTGGTGCCCTGCTTGGCGGAAATGTCAACGAACATGGTGCTGCCACCGTATTCTTCCGGCACGAGACCGTATTCGGTGAGCTGGCCGCGGACCTTGTCGGGGTTCGCTCCCTGCTTATCGATCTTATTGACGGCCACCACGATCGGCACGTTGGCTGCCTGCGCGTGGTTGATGGCTTCCACGGTCTGTGGCATCACGCCGTCATCTGCCGCGACCACGAGAATCGCGACGTCGGTGAGCTCGGCGCCACGGGCACGCATGGCGGTGAAGGCTTCATGGCCTGGGGTATCAAGGAACGTGATCTTACGCGGTTCGCCCTCAAGATCGACGGTCACCTGATATGCACCGATACGCTGGGTGATGCCACCGGCTTCACGTGCGATGACGTTGGTACGGCGAATGGTGTCGAGCAGTCGGGTCTTACCGTGATCGACATGGCCCATCACGGTAACGACCGGCGGACGCGGCTTCAGGTCCTCATCCTCCTGCAGCTCTTCCTCATCCAAGTCGATGTCGAACTGCTGCAACAGCTCCTTGTCTTCCTCTTCGGCAGACACGATCTTGATATCCCAGCCGATTTCCTCGCCGAGAATCTGGAAGGTGGACTCGTCCAAGGACTGGGTTGCCGTGGCCATCTCACCAAGATGGAAGAGCACAGTGACCAAAGCAGCCGGATTGACATTGATCTTTTCGGCCAAATCGGCGAGGGATGCACCCTGACGCAGGCGAACGGTCTGGCCGTTGCCGGTAGGAATGCGCACACCGCCGATGACCGGGGCCTTCATCTCCTGGAATTCCTGACGCTTTGCCAGACGATTCTTACGGGCCTTCGAGGACTTGCCGCCCTGACGTCCGAATGCGCCTGCAGCACCGCCGCGACCGCGACCGCCGCCGCGTGCCGGACCGTTGCCCGGAGCGCTATTGCCACCCTGGAAACCGCCGCCGTTGGTATTGGAGCCGCCACCGAAACGGTTGCCACCGCCTGCAGGGCGCTGACCGCCACCCTGACCCGGACGATGCTGGCCCCACTGGCCCGGCTTCGCGCCGCCACCCTGACCCGGACGACCGCGGAAACCACCACGCTGGCCGCCACCCTGACCCGGGCGGCCGCCACGACGGCCTTCGCCATTGTTGTTGGCGCTCGGACGGTTCATCGGATGCGGACGCGGAATGTCACCCGGTGTCGGGGTACGCATGCCCTGCTTGCGGCTGAACGGATTGTTGCCCGGACGCGGACCCGGAGTGTGCGGCTTCGCACCATTGGCGGCATTGTTGCCATTGCCGCCCTGCGGAGCATTGGTATTGTTGCGCTGTGCGCGAGGTCCCGGAACCGGAGCCGACTTGCCGCCCTGACGGCGTTCGCCCTGCGGACGCGGAGTGTTACCGTTGGCGCGATTGCCATGCTGGCGGGAATCACCCGGACGAGGCATGCGCTGGCCGGGCTTCGGGGCTTCGGACTTGGATGCTGCAGGACGTGCCGGCTTTGGAGCGGCAGGCTTTGCCGCGGATGCCGCGGGAGCAGCAGGAGTGGCGCGAGGCGCAGGAGTGGGCGAAGCCGCGGGGGCAGCCGGCTTCTTGGCCGGGGCCGCAGGCTTCTTGGATTCAGATGCGTTGCTCTGCGCGTTGGAAGCGAAAGCATTCCTCAGCTTACGGGCAACCGGAGGTTCAACGGTAGACGATGCAGACTTCACGAATTCGCCCATCGCCTCAAGTT
>OLOV01001487.1_pt1 | contig 18222 bp, 21 predicted proteins | sample 1672931 | NCBI WGS metagenome assembly OLOV01 (sample SAMEA3136738, study PRJEB25190) | human gut metagenome | biome: human gut; feature: human-associated habitat; material: faeces | place: Austria | collected 2013
CAGCATATTTTGCAACAGCTTCTTCTGTTTCGTCTTTGCCCCAGAACTTGTCATATTCTTCAGCTGTAGGTACTGCTTCAAACTTTTCGTAACCTGCTACGAAAGCAGCGTCTACGTCAGCAACTGTCTTGGCAGCTCTGATTGCGTCTACAGTTTCTCTGATAATCTTGTCAGCTTCTGCTTTCAGCGATGTGGGAGAGATAATTGACGCAGGGGCAGGGTCAGTGACATTGTCGTCAGATTGCATCATTTAGGAAGTTATGGTAAACCTGTTCGGAGACCAAAATGTAAGTAACGATGGGATGAAAAAGGAAAAATCATCCTAAATAGAGCAGTTAATGGAACGATTCATGCGTGCAACCGAACAAAGCTTTTGCATGTTGAAATAGGGGATTGGAGATGTTATAATATATTCAAACAGAAGAAAGGCGGTGCGAAAAATGCATGCGAAATATACTGTTGATGAAATAAGAAATATTGTAGCTCCGATTGCAAAAGAATACGGAGTTGATTCCTTGTATTTGTTTGGTTCCTATTCAAGAGGAAACGCAAACGAAAAAAGTGATATTGATGTCCGTATCGATAAAGGAAATATTCGAAGCCTATTTACACTGACCGGCTTTAGGGTCGCTCTCGAGGATGCTTTGAAACTGCCGGTTGATATTGTCACCAGTGACATCTCAGATAAAAATTTTTTAAAAATGATTTCTGACGAGGAGGTGCTGCTTTATCGAAAAGCGTGATTATGTTGTTATCACTAAGATGATTGATTACTGTGAAAGGATACACTGCAATTTGGAGCGCTTCGGCTGTTCATTCGAGCATTTTGAAGACGACTTCATGTTTCAGGATGCATGCTGTATGTGTGTAATCCAAATTGGTGAGCTTGCAGGGCAGCTTTCCAATGAAATAAAATCCCAAAGTCCCTCAGTCCCATGGAGGATAATAAAAGACACCCGGAATTTCTATGTGCATGCATATGGAAATATTGATATTGAGGCTGTATGGATTACCCTGACCGAAGATATTCCAACTTTAAAGAAAGAATGTGAGGACCTGCTTGCGCGAAACAACTATCCCTCAGGCGCACCGATTTAAGAAGACTAATTTTTCAAAAGCCCTCTCCGGTGACTCATAGGGGGCTTTCAAAACGCTCTTAATTTTATTGTTTTTAGAGACTTGCAATCTTTTCCAAGGTCAGCCCTGTTGATTCAGAAATCGCGTCCATGTTCAGCCCCAGTGCCTTGAGTTTCTTGGCAATTACAATTTTTTCTTCCTTTGCTCCTCGCTCAGCTCCGGCACTCTCGCACTTGCTGAAGCCGGCACGCTCGCCTTCCTCGTAGCCGTCCAGTCTCGATATTTCAAGATCTTCTTCTCTGGTTAGTTCTTTGAATAACATCTCTACAATCTCCGTTCCGTACTTATCCAGGAATTCTGTGAGGATGCCTTCCTTCCTGCACCTGTTGAGGACTTCGACAATCACATCGTTTGTCAGCTCGCTGTCCTCTCTATAGCTTCGCATGATTTCCACAAAGCGGCTGTACTGCCGGAGCGTCTCACACCTTCCCAGAATTTCTGAGTTTTTCTCTGTATTGATATTATACACCTTAACGATGAGTTGTAAAGCATCCTCTTCGTCTTTTTGCTTCTCACCAAGAAAAGAATCCTTTGATTGTGACGATGTCAATCGGCGTGTTTTCGTCATAATTCGTATCAAAGAGTGCGTTGTAGAGTTCAATCAGTTTCGACTTGTCGTGAAAAATTGTGACAAAGACAGAGTCTTTGTAGGTTCGTTTGACTTCCTGCGCTTGCACTTGTCCGGGTTCTTGCGTTTGCACCTGTAGCTGTGCCTGTATATTTGTATTCATTTCCATTTTAGATTCTCCTCATATAAGTATAGGAGAATGACGTCATTCTTTGTAAGTATTTTACATCGAATGGAAGATAATGTCAATGCATATTTTTACAGTTGCGAGTAAGCATGAACCAAAGCTAAGAACCTCCCGCAAAAGATTGCAGGAGGTTCGAAAATGATCAGTTTTTAGTTTAAGTAATTCGAATCTTTGAGATTAAATTATTTAGCCTTTCTGTTAGCCTTGTTGGACCAATCGGAGTAAACATTCTTACCATCGATTACCTTGTAAGCTCTTACTTTGTAGTAGTATCTGGTTCCCTTCTTAAGACCCTTAGAATTCTTGTAAGACTTCTTAGTAGTTGTGAATGCTTTCTTGTATCCGCTGTTAGCCTTCTTGGACTTCCAAATCTGGTATCCGTCGATGTCAGCTTCGCCCTTTACAGTCCATTTAACTGTGATGGAGCCCTTCTTAGCTGTTGATCTAGCAACGATCTTCAGGGATTCAACAGCCTTTGCCGGGGATTCCTGGTTGAGGCCGAGGAGTGTTTCAGCAGCAACTAATTCAGTATATGCCTTGTCAAAATCATCAGCAACGAAACCGTCTCTCTCTGTAGGGCATTCGTCCCATACGAAGTCTGAATCGTATTCAGTGTATTCAGCAACATATGCATCGTATAATGCTCTTGCAGCAAGAACCTTATCCTTAGCAGCTTCTGTGATGTTTTCCTGTACCGGAATTGCAGCAACAGCAGCCTTTACAGCGTCAAATTCAGTCTTCTTAATCTTTGCAAGGTAACCTTTTAATGTTCCCTTTTCGCCTGCAAGTGCAGTCTTAACTTTTGCGTAGTCATAAGCATCTTCTACTGCTTCGATTTCTGCAACGAGTGCCTTGATAGCAGCTTTGTCAGTCTGGCTTACTGCCTTAACCTTAGCAGCCATTTCGTTGTTGAATGCATATGCATACTTAACAGCAGCATTTACAATAGCAGCAGCATCGTAAGTTGCAGCAGATAAATCTTCATAAGCATCTACAGCAGCAAGTGCAGCGTCGATAAGAGCCTTATCAGCAGTTGTTACAGTTCCTTTTGGAAGTGCTTTTACAGCATCGTCTGCAGCTTCCTTAGCAGCATCTACTGCAGCCTTTGTAGGAAGAGTCTTTACGAGTGCGAAAATCTGATCGGATAATGCATTGATATCCTTAGCTGTTCTAGCTTCGGATGCGCCAACTAATTTGTAGATTTCAGCATTAAGTTTAGCATAGTCGTTTGCCTGATTTGCTTCTTCGCCAAGGTAGTAGCGATTAGCATCCTTTGTAATCTGTCTGTTTACAAGATCAGCATATTCATGAACGGCCTGTAATAATTCTCTAGGAACCTTTAAATCTACCGCGTCAGTATCAAGAATATCTTCAGCAGCACTATTAAACTTGTTATAAAGCTTTGCAACTTCATCGTTGTCCGCAGCAGCATTGATTTTTGCGATATACTCTTCAGCTAAAGCTTTAAGCTTTGCATATTCAGGAGCATAATAGTCGTCTTCTGCATCAGCAACAGCTTTATTAATCTTAGTTTCATCGTACTTCTTGTAGTAAGCTAATTTAGCATCTGCAAGGCTAGCATATAAAGCTTTAATCTTGCCAATGTATGTAGTGTAGTCACCGTCTTCACCCTCACCAAGTTCAAGATTGATTGCTTTTTTATAAACAGCAATTGTTCCAGCCTTAACTAAATCAGCAACATCCTTCGCATCACGAACGAGTGCACCGTTAGCATCAGTTTCAGCAGCCAATTTAGCAGCTTCAGCTTCTAAGGAAGCAACATCTTTAACAGCAGCTGCAGCCTGAGCAGCATAAGCGTCTTTCGTGAAATATTGAGGAAAACCATCATTAGGTGTAGCTTTAATTACCTTTTCTTCAATTAAGAAGTTGAGAATTTTCTGCATATCAGCAGCGAAAGTCTTGTCTGCATCCTTTGTGCGGAGGTAGTTTGCATATGCAGCAGCAACCTGAGCCTTAAGAGCAGCAATATCAGCAGCACTTACAGCGTCTTGACCATTTACAAAAGTAGTTGTGTAGTGTTCTAAAGCTGTTCCGGCATCTTCATAGTCCATGTTGATTTCATAAACGCCAAGACCAATCTTTGTTTGGGTATCACCAACATAACCTTTTTCTGCGATAAGAGTTGCTTTTCCGTTAAGCTGGTTATCGTTAGCATATTCGCCGAAGTACTTGTCAATAACTTCCTTTGCATCTACGTAGTCTTTAACTACACTGTCGGAAGTGAAAGTTTTTTCGTTGATCTCATCTACAGCATCAGCAAGGATAGCCTTAACGTGATCCTGGTAAGTCTTGCAAGTGTGACCATCAACTTTGCATTCCGGATCCATCTCTGCAGTTGAGAAATCGGAAACGGAAACTCCGTTCAAAATTGCAACAGCTTCTGCCTTGTCAGCCGCGTACTGAGCAGCAACGATTGTAAGTAATAAGTCGTTATCTGCTTCAATGAGTGCTTTTAACTCTGCAGCGGAGTCAACATATTCCTGTGCAGCTCCTCCAGTTGTATCGAAGTTTTTAGCCCAGTCAAGTGCAGCTGCTAATAAGTCGGCTCTGTGAGCATCGAGTGTTGCATAATCAACTGTGTATCCACCTACTACGAAGTCAGTATTCATGTCTTTTACTTCGTTCATTGCAACATTGAAGTATTCATTTGCTAATGGCTTGTTATAGTCAGCCGCCGCAAATGCACTACCAAAGCTGAAAGTGAACATAACAGCGATTACTAACAGCACTGTTAATAATTTTTTCATTTTTAGAATTCCTCCCTTTTTTAATTTTTGCTCATATTGTAAGGTCTTGTGAAAATGGACATAGTCCCACAACATATCACAATATGAAATAATTCCGTTATAGTTTACCAAAAGGTTTTCGACTTTGCAAGTGTTTTTTCTGTGAAAATCACTCTTTTCCGCGAGGATATCGCCCCGCTCCGCAAAGGCCCATGTCTCAACCTTTCACTAGTAACTCCGATATGAGGTGCAAAAGGTTACAAAAGTTACAAAATTTTTTTAAAAAAGACTGCCGATTCCTCAGCAGCCTCTGTGGTGTTTTCTTTTCATTATGTAATAAGAGTTTTTAATTTGCTGCGACTTTTGATTGCATTTAATAAGTTCTGTTTTTCTTTTTGCGGTATACTCTTACTGGATGTATCAATTATTTCTTCCATGATACTCATAAATTCCTCATATTTATTTTGTATATGAATATTTGCAATATATGTAGCCGCATCTTCGTATTTGAAATCAGATTCAGAACTCTCTGCCAGTTTTATTTTCAGTTCGCTTATTTGCTTTTTGCTGCCGATTATACATCTGGAATGCAAATCGGAATTCAGCATATTTTGTCTTTCTTTCGCTGACATAACCCCCTCCCAATCTATCGTTCCCACTCTGGAATACATATTACCGACCAGCCACCCGAGCTTAGCTTTAAACTCGTCTGCCAATTCTATTTTCTTCGCCTTTAAGCATTCATCATAGTGTTCACCGCTCTTTAACGCAATAGACACTTTTAAGTAGACAACCATTGACTCCGGGAAATCCAAGGCATCCTCTTTATAAAGAAAAAAATATTCAGGCTCTGTATTGTTATATAGACGCTCAATTAGTTGATATGCCCGAGTTTTGTTTTTGTCATCCATCAATAAAAGCCCGTGATTTCTTTCGGCATACTTTTCTTTGATGAGGCTTCTCTCTAAAAAATCCGCATAGCTCCTGATAGCTGCCAGCGTAATGTACGGAGTTTTGCATTTTTTCCCATTCCTACGCACTAAATCACAACTTTGGGACAAAACCATAAAATATTTATATTGCTCGTTTAAGAAATACGGATGAACCTCTTTTAGAACTTGTGACAGTCCATCTGTCACTTCCAAAATATCCCCTTGGCAAAGTGCGTTTTTATCAGGCTCTGCTTTATATGTGAAATGAACATTTCTATCGATTTCATATCCTTTTGTTGTTATCTCCGAAGACATTAGTTGCCTCCTAACATTTTATTGACCTTCTGATATGTTTCTTGCATTCTTTTTTCCGCATAATTTACTTTTCTATAACCGGAAAACATCCTTCCGTCAGTTTCTTTACCGATTATTTTTATTGCTTCCTCTTGTTCCGGCCTGCTTTTCTGAGTTCCCCGATTGTTTGCCGGCATTTCTACAGTAATGCGTATATTTCTTCCAAATTCTATTTTGTCATGCTTCGTACTTGCCACTATTCTTCACCTTCCATTTCATATCCTAATCCACTTAAAATTTCTCTGCACTCTTTTATGAAACTCTTTACAAGCTCCAAAGTAAAGTTCGGACGGGACTCTTCTGCGATATGATGCTCGTTAAAACGTATCTGCAAATTATTATTTTCTAAATTAGAACTCATATTAATAAGTTTATTATTCCGCCTTAATGTTCTGCTGATTTGGGTTGAAACAATTACACATCCGTTATTTACAAGTGCCTCTGCATCCGCCATTGAGTCTATCACATCCGCAAACGCACTTACATTTTCTTCTACAAATTCAGCGTTTAATCCATATGCCGCAAATTGTGGCGTAGAGGCCTTTTCCAAAAAATTATTCAAATATTCGCATAAAGATTTCAATTCGCTTTCGCCTGTATCAGTTACAGAAAAAATCATGCTGCTCAGCCCCGGTGCAATTATGACACCGTCTGCCTTATAGCGAACCGTAAAATCTGTTCCTTGTCCACTAAGCCCTATTTCCATTTCTTCCTTCTCAAATACATTCTCCGCGATCCAATCCGGTTGACTATAGAGCTGGTTCCAATCACCAAGCAAAACTACATTTAGCGAATCATTTATAAATACCATTTTGGTCTCCTTTTCGTTATAAAACTTAGCAGCAACAAAGCATTTAAGTTTTTCTCAATTTTTAAATGCCACTTAATTACTAAAATTATATGCTTCTTTTCTCTCTTTGTCAATTACATTTTTAGTATTTGCTTACATTTTTTACAAGCTATTTTTCGGCGTTTTGGCCATAATTTTTTCGGCGTTTTGGCGCGGTCGTTTATTCTTACAGCCCCGTGTACCTGCCGCTGTTCTTGTATTTCTTGAGGATCTTCTCAGCGCGTTCATTGCGGCCGAGTTCTGCTTCGCGCACCTTTTGCTCGTACGGCGTGAGCTTGTCGATGTCCTTAATGTGCTTGCGGACAGGCTTCGGCATCACGGCGAAGTAGATCAGTGGGGATATGAGCAGGCAGTCAACGAGAATCCATGCCAAAATCCCAAGCAAAACAATCACGCTGTCCCATTCGTTCATAGCTCCCATGGATGCGATTGTCACAAGCCCTATTATAAATACGAAGAAAGTAACATAAAGTCTCTCGAGTTTGCGGATTGCGCCGCTGAGCTGCTCATCGAACCATGTGGTCTTAAGGCTCTTTATCATATATTTCGCCAGTCTGAACTGGATGTTTGCAAGGTATACGCAGGCTTTGAAGTCGTCGAAGGTTGCTTTCTCAGGCGGGATTTCCACCGGATAAAGTTCGTCATTCATGTCCGCCGCAAAAATCTGCGCACGGATTGCCGTGCCTTCGCCCATGACGGAGTACTGCACCTTGTCGCCCGGCACGAATTCCATAACGATAAGCTGTCCCGGCTGCACCATCTGCGTTTCGCCGCCGATTCCCACAACGAGGTAGCCTTCCTTACAATACAGAGCGTGTGTCACCAGCGGAAGCTTTGTTTCATATTCGGATGTCATGGTTTCTTTCTCTGATTTCGGGTATACGACATCAAGATACCCCTCATTTCCTTTTCTGACCATGAGGTTAAAGTCTGTAATCTTGCCGAAGCTCTTGGTCTTCCATGCACCGTCAAAACGGTCCTGCTCGAGTTCCTTGAGTCTGACGACTCTTTCTCCCTCGTAGCTGAGCACGGTTTCGCCTTTAAGTACCATAAGCACTCTGTCGTAGTCCGGGAGCTTGGTGAAATCGGATTCCTCGACATCAACCGTAGCGGAGCTCAGTCTCCATACGAAATTCCTGTCGAGATAGCTGCTCTTTGCGGGATGAATCGCAAGCTGCGTCGTAGTTCCTCCCGTCCATCTGCCTATCGAATAGTCCTGTTCTTTACAGACATAGTAGTTCATCGTTTTTCTCCTTTTCCTCTGCGGCCGCATTTATCACAGCACGCCATATGCGCATATTATTATATCATAGGAATGACCGGATTTTAACAAAAACTTGCAATACAGACCAAAATGTTCTATAATTGTGGGAGTTTTATTAGCAGTTTATTAGCATTTTCTTAGCGCCATGTGCGTTAGGAGTACATAATAGGAGAACATAATATATGTATAGAAGTGATGGATATCGTGTCAAGGGCAATGATCCGATGTATGAAATCGTCCCGCACATCATGCCCCAGCGGTATGATGCTTCCAACTCGATTAAGGTAAATATCGACCTTGAGCCGATGCAGGATTACATAAGGCAGTGCCGCCGCCGCGGTGTAAGCATCTCTCACATGAGCATCATCATTGCCGGATATCTGCGGCTGGTTTCGCAGAATCCTTATTTGAACCGCTTCGTCATGAACAAGAAAATTTATGCGCGCAATCATTTCTGCGTTTCGTTCGTAACGCTTACTCCGGGGGCCGAGTCGGACACGGTGAGCAAGTTATATTTCAACTTGGATGATACGCTTGATATCGTCAACGACAAAATCAACGCAGCTATCGATCGTGCAAAAAATCTCAAGGGCCCGAATTCCATGGATAAACTTGCCGCAAAGCTCTGCAGGACGCCGTTCCTTCTGACTTTCGGCATCGGTTTTCTGAAGCTGCTTGACAAGTTCTTCACTCTGCCGATGAGCATTGTTGACGCAAGCCCGTTCCACACATCACTTTTTGTGACAAATCTGGCTTCCATCCGAACCAACACCATCTACCACCATCTGTATGAGTTCGGTACGACCGGTGTTTTCGTATCAATGGGGCAGCCGATGAAGAAGATTGTGAAGAATGGTGAGACGGTCGAGGAGAAAAAAATCATGGAGCTTGGAATCGTAACCGACGAGCGAATCGCAAACGGCCACTACTACGGGCACTGCTTCAAAGAGCTTTCCCGCTACTACAAGAATCCGGCGCTGCTGGAAACTCCACCGGAAACAATCGTCAAGGATCCGCATGTGCGCAAGAAAAATCCGAAGTGGATATTGAAATAAACTTACAAAACAGGGGCTGTCGCATTAACGGAAAATAACCGTTAATGCGACAGCCCCACCCGTTTTAGATTAATCTTATCGTTAATTCTTATTCTTCAAAAATCTTTGTTTTCCTCAGCACCCGGTACAAAATAATGCCGAGCACGCCGCAGGAGAGGATTTCGCCGATTCCCACCGTCAGCATGAAGTACCAGTAGGTACCTTCGGCTCCGTACACAACCTGCAGCACCTTTGGTACAATCAGTGCGTTCGCCGCAATCGGGAATGCCGGACCCGCATACGGATATTTTCTTCCTATATAGTATGTGCCGAGTGCTCCCAAAGTTGTTGCGAGTGTTCCGAACGCAACATCCCACAGTGCACAGCCTGTGGCAAGATTTGCAACCGCGCAGCCCACCGCAAGCCCCGGAATCGCTGCCGGGGTAAATACCGGAAGGATTGTCAGCATCTCGGAAAGTCTGAGCTGAATCACGCCGCTGGCAAGCCCCGCAAAATTTGAAATTATGGTGAGCATCACATACAGTGCCGCAATAAGCGACGCCTGCGTAAGATATAATGTATTATTTTTCATGGTTTAGTTTACCTTCCAAAAATCTTCTTCTGTATTTGAGCACGGCATAGTCGCTGATTCTGTTTACATAGATCGGGTCAAAGATGCCGCCCACCATTCCGACCAGGAAAAATCCCTGTACGAACTTGGTGTATATCATTTCTGCGGACAAAGCCGCCGCGGCGCGCTTCATCTGGTCCTCCTTGCTGATGTTCCAGTCGCCCTCGCCTATAAAATCTCCGTTCAGCACGATTCCGTGAATGTCACTGTTAAGCGCCGCATCCTTTTGCATAAACTCATCCTCGTCACACATCGCGGCTTCGATGATTTTGAGGATGAAGATTTTTTCTTCGTCGGAGCGGTATTCATAGCCGTAGCTGAGTGCGATTTCGTACACACTCTTGAGCACCATCGCTATGAAAACAGGAATGTCCGGGATTGCAGAGCCTGCGATTCCCATTCCCACGCCTTCCACGCTTGAGATGAGCAGGTTGAGACCTTTGGCGGATTTTGCCTGCTTAGTGAAAGTCTTCGCCGCCCGCCTGCTGTCGGAGATTTCGGAGGCATATGTGTTCACCTTAAAATCGGTTTCTTTCTTTTCTTTGTTGTATGTTTTTTCGATTATGCCTGTTCCCTTTTCGAACACGACCGCAAAAGCCTTATAAAAAGCAGCATTAAGCGTTCCACTGAGTTTCTTCGGCACAACCTTGTCAAGTTTCTGCATCAGCACGGATGTCGGGCCTTCTTTCCTCCTATGCGTAAATCTTGCCTCTTTCTTTTGCAAATCAATCCATTCTTTTTCCCATGGTGTTTTTTTCGTTGTAATCGCCATATCAATTTCCCCCATTACCGAAAGTATATCACGGTTTGTGCATAAAAACAAGAACCCGACTGATGAGTCGGGTTCTCGATTTTGCTAAACATATCCGTTGTTCTTAAGAAACGTTTTAATATTGCTTCTTACTTTCATCACCGATCTGCCGGGCTCCCGGGAATGAACGCCCCTAGCTACTGCACCGCTTCCGCAGACATAGCAGCAAATCGCCTTTGAGTATGTTTTGTGTCGTTTCTTCATAGCTTTGAGATACTTGGCAGCGATTTCAATGCTGACATCTGCCTTGTATAAATCCGACGGCTTATAGCCGTATCGCTTCGCAAAGGAATCTCCGCATTGCATCATTCCTTTGTATCCGTAGCGGCTCTTTGCCTTTGCACGGAAGTTGCTCTCGCGGAGCGCAAGCCCCATGAGAACTTTCGGATCTATATCGTGTTTTTTGCCGGACTTAATGAAATAGCCGGCGAGTGTAATTGACCATTGTTTGCTTAGCTTTCGGTTCTTGCTGCGAATATATCCGGCAAGTCCTTTCTGATATTTTGATATCTTCTTTTTAGTCGGTTTCTTTACCTTGTCTTTGTCCTTATCCTGATCCTTCGTGTCGGCCGGTTCTACGTTCTCACCTGTTTGGTCATTTCCGCTGTTCTGACCGCTTTCAGAATCATTCGTGTTCGGTGCTCGTTCTTGTTCCCCGGTACTGCCTATTTCTCCGGTGCCTGCCGGCTCGGCCGTCTGCTGCTCCGTCTGAACTCCGGTGGTTACCTGATCCAAATCAGCGTAAACCGGAACTGCCGAACATGCAGCCACTGCCAATGCCATAAGCACTGCAATGAGTTTTTTAAACATAATATTTCCTCTTTTCAAAATAGTATCTGCGGACGGGTTTCTCCCGCAGACTTTTCCATTATACCCGAAAATGTTGAAATTGTCCAGTTTTTCACTATTTCTTCACAAAAGAGTATGTCCGGCTGCACCGAATTTTATTCAATTATTTAACAATTTTGTATAATTCGTCTGGTCCCGGAGGGTCAATTTGGGTTTGTTTTCCGCCTTCACAAATGAATAAACCTTCCTCTTTCGGAACGATTTTTCCTATCTGCGCTGCGGGTATTCCCTGTGCCGCAAGTTCCCTGATGATTTCCTCTTTTTTGTCTTCTTCTGTCATTATAAGCATTGAGCCGCTGGAAATCAGTCTAAGCATGTTGATGTCGTAATGTTCGCAGATTCTGCGTGTCACATCGTCTGCAGGTATTGCTTCGGCATCAAGGCGTGCTCCGGTTCCTGCGATGCTGCACATTTCCCATACAGCTCCGAGAATACCGCCTTCCGTCACATCGTGCATGCCGTGCGTGCCGATACGCCCTGCTATGATTCCGTCTTTGACAACGCTGACCTTCGAGAGAAGCGATTTTGCGTGTTCGAGTTCCTCGCCGCTCAAAACTTCTCTGAGTTCCTCTTCATAGTCACAGGCAATTATGCCTGTTCCCTCAATTCCTGCCGTCTTAGTCATAAGGATGGCATCTCCCGGTTTTATCTCGGAAGCCGATGCCGATTGACCTTTGAAGCCTCTGCCGACTGCGGTCGATACGATCACCGGACGGTTTACGGCTTTGGTGATTTCCGTGTGTCCGCCTATGATTTCGATGTTGCATTCCGCCGCTGTCTCAGCAGCTTGTCCCATAATGTGGGTGATATCCTCTTCGGTCGTTCCTTCCGGCAGCATCACCGCCAGCAGAATCCCAATTGGTTCTATCCCATTTGAGGCGATATCGTTTGCGGATATATGTATGCAAAGCCTGCCGATGTCATTCACTGACGCCGTAATCGGGTCGGTTGACATCACGCACTCATACTCGCCGAAATCAATTGCCGCGCAGTCCTCTCCGACTCCGGCATGCACAAGCACCTCCGGTCTTTTGCATTTTATTCTGTTGATAACCGCCTTTGAAAGCAGCGCGTTGTCTAATTTTCCGACTTTCAGCATGTTATTATTCTCCTATCTTTCGAAAAGCCCGGAACACTTTTCGTATTCCGGGCCGGGTTAATTTTATTCTCTATACTATTGCATTAACTGTATGCCCTCTTCAATATCCACAAACTTGGCATTTGCATACCTGAAGATTTCTTTAATTGATTCAAACTCTTTATTGTTTTTCAAATTATCTCTCTTGCTGTACCTGTAAATAATAAGAATATTTTTTTCCGGGTCCGTCATGCAGGTCATTGCCCATGATTTTGCATTGTTGACGAGTTTAGATAAGTCTTTGTCATCCAAATCCATGATTTTAATTTTATAATTTTCTGTAACAAAATCATAGGTCACATTTTCATTAAAGATTCCTATTGTTCTGCTGTTTTTCTTTATTTTGTCATTCTTCTCGGTAATAATTTCTCCGAGAAATTTTAAATCATCCGCTTTGCTAGGACGATTATTTTCCCCATAATCAAATCGAAAATAGGCTTTGTTTATTCTTTCAACAGCGGCATCCCAATCCTCATAATAAATTGTCTTAGGTTCATCAAAACAAAAATCATTAATAAAAAACTTTATATATTCATCTAAATCAAAGTGTCCGTTCGTAAATAACGAATTATCTATATCTGTTTTAATTCCCTTGAGTAATTTTTTCACAACATCAATGCTGAGTTCATCGTCAAATTCGGCTATACGCTTAAATTTATTTGTATGTCGAAATTCATGAATGCCCTGCTGTTCATCCGAAAAAGCAATGCCTAAATTGATTCTTTCTCCTGAAATTTTAGAAGGAGAATATCTCAAAACTGAATATCGTAATATTTTTTTCATTTGTTAGTTTCTCCTTTCCCTTATAATCAAGCCTGCAATTTCATCTAATTTATCTCGTCTTTTGCAGATTGCATTGGTAAGCCTTTCTATTGTATCACTTTCGGCCATTTTTATCCACTCATTTGGCACATTTTCCTTTATTTTTTTCAGTATATCATCATCAACAGCGGCTTTCATTTCTTTACATTGTTTCTCAATTTCTTGATTGGAGCATGCAAATCTGCTCGCTAAGCATTTATACATTTTTTCATTTGCGCTCATGATACTTGAATCAAAAATATGAATATTTTTTAACTCTTCCTGCAAGGAGCAAGCATCATACCGAACCCCTGTCGTAAAAATTGTACCGTGATCAATCGCATATAGATAGTTTTGCCCTTTCCCCATCTCTATTATCATATTCCCGTCGTGCCGTTCGCGATTGCATATAAGGTGGTCAAACACAATCAACCTTGCCAAATTAAAAGAAGGGTCATCTACTACCGATAATGTACCGAATGTAACAGGAATACTGCTTGTAATAAGTTTAGAAAAAAAACACAAACCTGCATTGTCCGCATCAAGTCCCCATTCATAGGGTAACGTTTCTATTATTTCATCCGACAATTGACATACGCCAAACGGAGGCACATTTATATCAATTTCTTGTGCGATGCAACTGCAAACAAACTCGTTAAGCAATACTTGATTTCCACAATTATTGTTGGGATATTTTACTATAGCCTCTTCTCCATTTTCCAAACGAACTTTTAGAGGCTTTGTAACGCCCTCCTCAACCATAGTATATACTTCGTCAACATTCAATACTTCTTCAATTCTTTTCATAAAAATATCCTTTTGTCTGCGATATGTCCTATGAAATATTTTATCATAACTTTAACATGTTTTCCATATTAAAAACAGCTAAAAGGTAATCAAACAATTTTATATCCTAATGGTTTCTTGAAATCGCTCAAGAAACCGTTCTGCGTGCGCGCCGTCCATCTGAGTATGGTGGAATTGCTGCTGTTCATCCCGCGTTTACGGCTAAGCCGAATCAGCGGCGTGACATCCGCCATTTTGAAAAAAAGCCCGGAACACTTTTCGTATTCCGGGCCTGGTTGTGGTGGAGATGGCGAGAGTCGAACTCGCGTCCGAAAGCATTTCCACAGGACTTTCTCCGAGCGCAGTCAATGTTTTAAAATTTCGCCTCCGTGGCCGCCCATTAACATGCTGCCATGTCAGCTATCTCGTTGTTCCCTGCGAGGTACCGAGAACTCCCTGCAGGTTTTCCCGTATAGTCGACGCCGGTATCACAGCCTACGGGTGAGCTGTGGCCGACGCGCGTCGCGCCTTAGGCGCTGCAGAACTATGCTGCTAATGCGAAATTGTTGTTATTTTTAGCGTTTATATTTAACGGGCCCTTTTTAAGGTAGTCTGAGCCAACTACCGCTCGCTTATCCGGCTTCTACACCCCCGTCGAAACCTTTACATCCCCTTGTTCCTATAATGTCAAAATCTGTGCTCTTTCGAGTGCCTCTCTCATTAATAACTCCGTTTTGAAGGCAAAAAGGTTACATCACCCGCGCGTTTTCATGCGGCGATCCATGTCGCGCTTTGCATCACGCTTTGCGATGTCCTCACGCTTGTCGTAATTTTTCTTGCCTCGTGCAAGCCCGATTTCAACCTTGGCGCGGCCCTCTTCATTAATATATACTTTAAGCGGAACAATCGTCAGCCCCTTCAGCGTCGTCTGTCCGATGAGCTTCCTTATTTCCTGCTTATGTAACAAAAGCTTTCTCTCTCTGAGCGGGTCCACATTGAAGCGGTTGCCCTGCTCATACGGGCTGATGTTCATGCCGTAAAGCATCATTTCGCCGTCCCTGATTCTCGCGTAGCTTTCCTTAATGCTGACTTTTCCCTGGCGCACCGACTTGATTTCGGTGCCGGTCAGCACAATGCCCGCCTCATATGTTTCTTCTATAAAAAAATCGTGATAAGCCTTTTTGTTGTTTGCCACTAGCTTTCGTTCTTTTTTTGCCATAAAATCACCTTTCCCCTAACGCTCTCTTCGTCCACCGCCAAAACATCTTTCGCCACCGCCGGTGCATCGCATTCCAGCCGCAGCGTGCCGTCCTTTATCCCGGACACCCTGCGTACCGCCAGCATTCCCTCCTGCGTGTCAAAATCATAAAACGGCGCTTCGAAAAGTACCAAATCTCCGATACTGATTTGCTCTGCCGAGGTCTTGTGAATCAGCACATGCTGCCCCGGCTTGAGTGCCGGATACATGAAAACGGTTTTGATTTCAAAAATCCCGAAGTTCATATACAGCACGATTGCCAAAACAATTCCGACGATTGCCGAACCTGTTCTCAGAAAAAATTTCGCCAAGACCTCAGCCTCCCGTTTTGTTTAGAATTTCTCGATTTTGCTGAACGGGTACAGCCTGAGCACCACTTTGCCTACCAGCGAATCCTCGGAAACGGTTCCGACTCTCGCCGAACGGCTGTCTTCGCTGACGCCGCGGTTGTCGCCCATAACGAAGAATTGTCCTTCCGGAATCGTAATCGCATCCATTTCGCCCGAAATGCCCTGCTCGGCAACGTACGGTTCGTCGATTTTTTCGCCGTTTACATATGTGTAGCCCGCTTTGATTTCGATTGTATCACCCGGCAGCGCGATAATTCTCTTGATGAGATTTTTTTCGTTTCCTTCTTCATCCAAAAGTTGGGACTTGAAAACGATAATGTCCCCTCTTTCAGGTTCGCCGAAAAGCGTATATGCCTGACGGCTTGTTATCACATAATCACCCGGCTGGAAGTTCGGTTCCATGGAGTGCTGCTGTATGATAATCGGCTTGAGAAACAAAAGAATCACACCTGCAATCACAACCGCAATCAATATATCTTTCACCCATTCGAGTATATTTTTCATCATCTTGTCACCTCGTATTATTTCCAAAAATAGTCTGTTTTATTCGTTCAAAATCCGGAGGAAGCGTTGATTCGACAGTCTCCGGGAATCCGCCTCCGGCAGACTCCGGCTCGAAAATCAGCTTATAGGCATGAAGAAGCTGCGTCGTAAGCCCAAACTCCTTTTCCATAACCGCATTGACTTTCCTGTCACCGTATTTGACATCGCCGATTACCGGATAACCCGCTTTCACAAGGTGTGCACGAATCTGGTGCGTTCTGCCTGTCAAAATCTCCACTTCCGTCAGCGTGTATTCTCTACCCTTCCAATTTGCGTGCATAAGCGGTCTTGCCACGGTTTCCATGAACTTGCCTTCTCCCTCTTCAGAAAGCACACTCACCACATTCTTCGTCTCGTCTTTGGCCATCTTCGCCCTCAGGCGCACCGGTCTCTCAAGATCTCCTGCCACTATGGTAAGGTAGAGTTTATGGATTTGATCTTTTTCGCGTATGATGCGGTTCAGCTTCTGGAGTGCCGCCGCGTTCTTGCCGAAAATCACAAGCCCGGTCGTGTTTCGGTCGAGCCGGTTTGCCGGCGCCGGCACAAATGTGGTTTCCGTCCGCGGATTATAGTCGCCTTTTTCAATCAGATAATCGATTACCTGGTTTGCAAGGTGGTTTTTCTTCTCCGTGCGATCGCCGTGCGTGAGCAGCCCGAAAGGTTTTTCGACAATCAAAAGATCGTCGTCTTCGTAAGCAATCTTAAACTGCTTCTTCACTTTGACGCGCCTCTTTTCCTTCCGAAGCCCCGCCGCGGTTTCGTCGCTGATATAGAGCGTGAGTTCGTCGCCGTTTGCAAGCAGGGTGCTTTCATTTGCCCTTTTGCCGTTCACCTTGACGTCTTTGCGTATCAGTTTATAGATTGTCCCAAGGGAGGCGTTGTTAAAATATTTTTTTAAAAATCTGTCAAGCCTTTGGTTCGCTTGATTCTCTGTTATCTCAATTTTAAACATAGAACCATTATACAACAAAACACCTTGAGAAAAAAGTCTAAATGTGTTAAAATATATGAGTAGTTTTTAGTACTGCTTACGGAGGGGAAAATGAAAAAGCTGAAAGATTTTATTTACGATAAAAATGATATTATTATAGCGGCCCTGATTCTTGCAGCGGCGGCTTTGATTATAGCTTGGAGAATGGATGTGATTCTCCAGTATCCGAAGGAATTGATAAATGCGGATGACCCGGCTGTTGAAGAGCCGATCGGAGGCGGCACGCAGCCGGATGATACGAACACCGGCGATAAGCCTGCAGACAATACCGGAGCCGACAATAACGATAATTCCGGCACGACGGGCGGCGATAATACGAATCCCGCTCAGCCTGCCCAGCTTTGGGTTGACGGCAAGCTTTCAAAAGATGTGGAAGTGGATGTCACGGGAACAACGGCTTCGGCTGCCGTTCAGTGCCTGATTGACGCAGGGCTGTTCAGCGACTATGCTGAGTACCAGAGTGCCTGTGACGGTCTGGGGCTTGACCACGAAAAAGTCAGCGCGGGAACCTTCACTTTCGCGAAGGGTTCCACCAAAGCTCAGGTTGCACGCAAGATTAACTGGAGCTGATCTCTTATGGGAGCAGGGGGGCTGTCGCATTAACGGAAAATAACCGTTAGGGCACAGCCCCCCCTTTGTTTTATAGCCAATCTAACTTTGCACATTTCAGAAACGCAGGATTCTTTTTAGAAAATTCTTATCTGTGTCGTACCTTGCCTTTCGAAGTTTTCGACATTTACGAAAATTTGATATCACAAATAGGAAATCCCTCGAAAGGACGTCTGAACCGATTATGCTCAGTCAAATGGAAAAACGATGGATCTTCGCGCCCTAATGCAGTATGCCAAGAATAAGGGGGTTAAGGTCTCACAGCTTACCGAAAGCGAACGACTTCAGCATAGCCACGTGAAAAGCCGAATCTCATTATAATGAATGTCCTTCAGGGGCTATCGCGCAGCTAACTTTCTTATGTCAGCGGTCCGATAGCCTT
>OLOV01001491.1_pt1 | contig 18208 bp, 18 predicted proteins | sample 1672931 | NCBI WGS metagenome assembly OLOV01 (sample SAMEA3136738, study PRJEB25190) | human gut metagenome | biome: human gut; feature: human-associated habitat; material: faeces | place: Austria | collected 2013
CAGGCACATAGACAGCCTGCACCGAGGTGATGGAGCCCTTGCGGGTGGAGGTGATGCGCTCCTGCAGCGCGCCCATTTCCGTGGCCAGGGTGGGTTGATAGCCCACGGCAGAGGGCATACGGCCCAGCAGGGCGGAGACCTCGGAACCGGCCTGGGTAAAGCGGAAGATATTGTCAATGAACAGCAGCACGTCCTGGTGCTTCACGTCCCGGAAGTATTCCGCCATGGTCAGGCCGGAAAGGCCGACGCGCATACGTGCTCCGGGCGGCTCGTTCATCTGACCGAAGACCATGGCGGTCTTGGAGATAACGCCGGACTCGGTCATTTCGTTGTAAAGGTCGTTGCCCTCACGGGTGCGCTCGCCGACGCCGGTGAACACGGAGTAGCCGTTGTGGGCCGTGGCGATGTTGTAGATCAGCTCCTGGATCAGCACCGTCTTGCCCACGCCTGCGCCGCCGAACAGACCGATCTTGCCGCCCTTGGCGTAGGGGCAGATCAGGTCAATGACCTTGATGCCCGTCTCCAGAATCTCGGTGGCGGGTTGCTGCTCCTCGTAGGAGGGGGCGGGCCGGTGAATGGGCCAGCGCACCTCAGCCTTGGGGGCGGGCTTGTTGTCGATGGGGTCGCCCAGCAGGTTAAACACCCGGCCCAGGCACTCGTCGCCCACGGGCACAGTGATCGGCGAACCGGTGTCGATGGCCTCGGTGCCGCGCTGCAAACCGTCGGTGGAGGACATGGCAATGCACCGTACCACATTGTCGCCGATGTGCTGCGCGACCTCGGCGGTGATGGTGGCGTCGCCGTTTTTCACGTGGATCGCGTTGAGCAGCTTGGGCAGCTGGTCATCCGCAAACCGAATATCCAGAACAGGCCCCATTACCTGGACGACTGTTCCTTTGTTATTTGCCATTGGATTCAACTCCTTTTGTTGTAATAGGGAAGGAGAATGCAAAACGCAATACAGTCGATCCCTTTAGGAACCAGCCACGATCTCGGTAATTTCCTGAGTGATGGCGGCCTGCCGTGCCCGGTTGAATTTCAGGCTCAGCTCGTCGATCATATCCTCGGCGTTCTGGGTGGCGTTGTCCATGGCGGTACGCCGTGCCGCCTGCTCGGAGGCACGGGACTCACACAGCGCGCCGTACATCAATCCGCCCAGATATTCGGGGATGATGGCCTCAAAGACTTCCTCATTGCTCGGCTCGTACAGAATGTCGCTGCCCCGGCTGCCTGCTTCGGCACTGGGGTGCTCCAGCGGCAGAAGCTTCATGGCGGCGGGGGACTGAGACAGCATGGATTCAAAGTTGGTATAGGCCACATGAACCTGGCTGTATGTGCCATCCCGGAATGCCTTGCACAGCTGCTTCGCAATGGAGAAGCAGTCGCCGATGGACACGGAGGCGGCCTCCGCGTAATTCTCCGTAAACGCGGGAATGCCCCGGCTGCGGAAGAAATCCACCGCCTTCTTGCCAATGGGAAGCACCTCGGCCTGCTGGCCGCGGATCTGCTCCTCCACCAGCTTGAGCACATTGCTGTTGTAGCCGCCAGCCAGCCCGCGGTCACCGGCGATGACGACAAACATCACCTTCGCCTGACCCGGCTCCTGGAAATACACAGAGGAAAAGTCCTGGGTGGAAACGGAAATATCGGTAATGGTCTGGTGGAGAATCTCAAAATAAGGACGGGAATCCATCACCTGCGCCTGGGCACGGCGGAGCTTGGAGGCAGCCACCATTTCCATTGCCTTGGTGATCTGCTTGGTGCTCTCCATGCTGCGGATGCGGTTTTTGATCTCCTTTGTGGATACGCCAGCCATAGTCAGCCCTCCTTACACAGGAGAGAACTGCTTGACCAGCTCGTCCAGCGCGGCCTTCAGCGCCGCCTCGGTGTCGCTCTCCAGCTTGCCGGTGGAGCGGATGGCCTCCAGCACGTCGGCGTGGAAGTTGGCCATGTGCTCTTCCAGCCGCTGCTCGAATTCCGGCACCTTCTCCACGGGGATGGAATGCAGATACCCATGGGTGACAGCGTAGATGATGCACACCTGCTGCGCCACCTCCTTGGGGGAGTTGTTCTTCTGCTTCAGCACGGCCACGATCCGCTCACCCAGCGCCAGGCGCTCCTTGGTGTCGGCGTCCAGGTCGGAGCCGAACTGGGCGAAACTCTGCAGCTCCCGGTACTGGGAGTACAGCAGCTTCAGAGAGCCTGCCACCTTCTTCATGGCCTTGATCTGCGCGTCGCCGCCCACGCGGGACACGGAAATGCCGGGGTTCACGGCGGGCATGATGCCGGAGTTGAACAGCTCGGTCTCCAGGAAGATCTGGCCGTCGGTGATGGAGATGACGTTGGTGGGAATGTAGGCGGAAACGTCACCGGCCTGGGTCTCAATGATGGGAAGGGCAGTCAGGCTGCCGCCGCCCAGCTCAGGGGACAGCTGCGCCGCCCGCTCCAGCAGACGAGAATGCAGATAGAAAACGTCGCCGGGGTAGGCCTCGCGTCCGGGGGGACGGCGGATCAGCAGGGAAATGGCACGGTAAGCCACGGCGTGCTTGCTCAGATCGTCGTAGATCACCAGCACATCCTTGCCCTGGTGCATAAAGAATTCGCCCATGGTGCAGCCGGAGTAGGGAGCGATATACTGCATGGGAGACAGCTCAGAGGCGGTGGCGGACACCACGATGGTGTATTCCATGGCCCCGCCCCGGGCCAGATTTTCGACCACCTGCGCAACGGTGGAGCGCTTCTGGCCGATGGCGACATAGATGCAGATCACATCCTTGCCCTTCTGGTTCAGAATGGTATCGGTGGCAATGGTAGTCTTGCCGGTCTGGCGGTCGCCGATGATCAACTCACGCTGGCCCCGACCGATGGGGATCATGGAGTCGATGGCCTTGATGCCGGTTTGCAGCGGTCGACTGACATGTTGCCGCTCGATGATGCCGGGGGCGGGGGATTCGATTGGCCGGTAGCTTTCGGCGGTGATGGCGCCCTTGCCGTCGATGGGCTCGCCCAGGGCGTTGACCACCCGGCCAATCAGCCCCTGACCCACCGGCACGGACACGACCTTGCCGGTGCGCTTGACGGTGTCGCCCTCTTTGATGCCCTGATCGGAGCCAAGAATAACGATGGATACCGTATTCTCCTCCAGGTTCTGGGCCATGCCGTAGGAGCCGTCGGGGAATTCCACCAGTTCGCCGGCCATGCAGTTATCCAGGCCGGAGGCCTTTGCAATGCCGTCGCCCACCAGAATGACCACGCCGGTCTCGCTGGCTTCAATTTTGTTTTCGTAGTTCTCGATTTGACTGCGAATGATCTTGGATATTTCTTCGGGTCTAAGTTCCATATAGTCCCTGCTTTCTCGTCAGAGTACGGTGTTTTTCAGCAGCTCCCGGACCTTATCAAGCCGATGGGACACGGTGTCGTCCAGACACTTTCCATCATAGCTCAGCTTCACACCGCCAAGGATCTCGGGATCGATCTGGTTACGCAGCAAGATGGTCTTGCCCGTAATGTCGGAGAGTTTCTCGGTCAGCGCAGCCTCCTGCGCCGTCGTCAGCGCCACGGCGGTGTAAGCCGTCACGCTGAGCATATTGTGGTCGCCCTGATACATCCGGGTAAAGGCCCGGCAGCAGTCGGGAAACAGGTGAATATAATCCTTCTCCACCAGAATTTTCAGGAAATTGAGCAGATACTGCTCGATCTTTCCCCGGAAGCCCTGGTCAAGGATCCGGCACCGCTCCTCCTTGGAGAGGTTGGCGGAGCGCAGCAGGCGGATATATTCCGGGCTCTGGTCAAAGCTCTCTTCCAGAGCGTTCATCTCGGAGAGAATGCTTTCATCCAGCCCCTTGTCCCGCGCAAGCTCATAGAGCGCCTGGGCGTAAACTGTTCCTGCCTGGGTCATACCTGATCACCCAATTCGTTGATGAACCGATCAATCATTGCCGACTGGTCCTCGCCGCTGAGTTCCTTTTCGACTACCTTACCGGCAATCGCCAGAGCCAGCCCGGAGATCTCGTTCTTGGCATCGTTGACGGCCTTTTTCTTCTCCAGCGCGATGTCGGCGTTGGCCTTGTCCATGATGGCGGCAGCGTCGGCATTGGCCTTGCGAAGAATTTCCTCTTCCCGGCTCTGGGCGCGGGTCACAGCCTGCTGGACCATGCGGTCAGCGGTGGCGGAGGCATCATTGAGCTTCTGCTGGTATTCCTGCTGAAGCGACTGGGCCTGCTGCTTGGCAGCGCCTGCGGCGTCATACATGTCGTCGATCTCCTTCTGACGGTCGTGGATCATTTTCATGACCGGGCCGTAGAGAAATTTTTTGCCGACGAACAGAACCAGGAGAAAATTGAGCAGGGTAAACAGAGCGGTCCAGAAGTTTACGTTGATAAATCCTTCAGTACCCATTGTGATTTCCTCCTTTCGATTTCTGGAAACGAAAGGGGATTACAGGGCGAACATGATAACGAAGGCGATCAGCAGGGAGTAAATGCCGGTGGTCTCGGTGATGGCGCAGCCCAGGATCATGTTGGTACGCAGGTTGCTGGTGGCTTCCGGCTGACGGGCCATGCCCTCCAGCGCGTGAGAGACGGCGTTGCCTTCGCCGATGGCGGGGCCGATAGCGCCGATGCCCATGCACAGGCCAGCGCCCAGTGCCTTACCCAAGATTGCGATTCCTTGTGCTAATTCCATAAAAAGTTCCTCCTAATGTTTTTTTATAAAAATTTTTATGGTTGACAAAAGTAGATCAGGCTGCCGCCTGCTCCCCGGCCTCCTCCGGCTCGGGGCAGGAACCGGCCACATAGACCATGGTCAGCAGCGTAAAGACCAGGGCCTGCACAAAGCCGGAGAAAATGTCAAAGTAAAGAGACAATACAGCGGGGATACCCAGCGCCAGCACCGGCACGCCGGAAATGATGTCCAGCGCCTGAAGCAGGCCAAATACACCCAACAGGGCAAAGAGAATGCCAACGATCAGCCGCCATTTTTTCTTGTCCCGGCTGTTCCACACCAGCAGGCCCACGGCAAGCACCATCATTACGATGGATACCGCAATTCCGCTGGAGGAAATGGCATTCAGAATGATCGCGGACAGCATGGAAAGGGCAGTATAGAGAATAGAGGTGATCACGCCGCCGCCGGCCACGTTGCCAAAGTGACGGAAGGCCATGGAAACGGGCTGCGCCACCTCGGATACCAGGTTCATGGGGGTCATGACGGCCACCGGCTCGGTGAAGCCCTTCAGCCAGCCCAGAAAGCCGTTGGCTTTGATGTTGTTGTACCAGATGATCACGCTGACCATCACTGCCCAGGTCAGGGTGGTGCTCAGGTCGGCGGTGGAGGAGCGCAGGAAGCCGGTCATGCCGATCAGGCTCCCGCAGATGCTGCTCAGAAACAGAGTGCAGATAAAGGGGAACCACCTGGCGTTGTGCTCGCCCATGGTCTGAATGGTCATGTCATACAGCATTCCGAGACCCTTTTCCACCAGCACCTGTTTGCCGCTGGGACGCTTGGTGATGCCCTTGCCCAGCCAGACAAAGCAGCAGCACAGCAGCACCGTCACAATGGCGGAGGACAGCAGGGTTTGGGTCACGTTGATCCCGCCCAGGATCGGCAGGGTGAACAGTATGGAAGGGCCGGTTACTTCTACATTCATTTTGCAGGTTCCTCCTTGGATTTCTTCTTTCCCATCAGCTCGATCACGGTAATGACCGGGCGGACAAACACCAGCGGAATGACCATGGCCAGCGGGTCGCACAGCCCGGCCTTGGCCAGCACCACCAGGATCACAAACAGCAGCACCATCCGCCCCAGATAGGAGCCCTGCATCAGCGCCTTTCCGGCGCGGACATCCTGCTCCTGGGCCTTGTCAGCGGCACGGGAGGCCATGACGGCCATCGCAAGAAAATTCAGAACACCCAACGCAAGGCCTGCCATAGCGCCCCAAAGCACCTTCGTGCTGAATTTCCCGAGCCCGTAATAGATCACAAGCATCAGCCCGGTGCACAGAGCTACACCCAGGGCAATTTCTCCTGTCTGCCGAAGAATTTGTTTGCGGTTATCCATGCGTCAATGCTCCTTGCTCACAGATGGTCGTTGAAATTAACGGATGTATCATTTTCTTTTTTTCCGCCGCCGAGCTTCTCCATGGCTTTCAGGCAGTCACGGAAGCCGGTGACGGCGCAGATCAAACCCACGGCGATGCCGCACCAGACCGTCCAGCTGCCCCAGCCCATGCTTTTGTGGAGCCAAAGCCCCAGCAAAACGAAGCCGGCCAGGGGGAAGGCGACGCTCAGACCAAGCTGTGTCAGCCACACCAAAAGACCAAGATCTTTCATAATTACCATCCTCCCCCATTATGTATTTCACATTATAATGGATTTCCTGTGATGATGCAAGCCTTTTTTTCGGCAATCTCACGAAAAACTTAAGAATCTTTGTAGGAGAAAGGACTATCTTTTTTTGCCGAAATATAGTAAAATACAATGATAAACATAAACGAAACAGAATTTGAACAATCAGATACATTTGGAAAGTGGGAAGCGACTTGGCAGAGCAGGAAATGGAGATCCTTCAGGGCACCATCAGCGCGGTGGTGTACCAGAATTATGAAAACGGCTACGCGGTGCTGCGCCTGGATATCGGTGGAGGACAGAATGTGACGGTGGTTGGCACCGTTCCGCTGCCGGTGGTGGGCGAGCAGCTGATGGTAACGGGGCGGTGGAGCACCCATTCCAGCTACGGTAAGCAGTTTGAGGCGGAGTTCCTTGACCGTATGATGCCCCAGACTGCGTCGGAAATACTTGCCTACCTTTCCAGCCGGGTGGTCAAGGGCATCGGCCCCAAGACGGCGGCGCGGATCGTCAGCCACTTCGGCGAGGATACCCTGGTGGTGATGGAGCGGGAGCCCCAGCGCCTGGCGGAGATCTCCGGCATTTCCCCGGAGCGGGCCAGGCTTATCGGCGAGGAATTCCGGCTCCAGGTGGGCATGCGCCAGCTGATCGAATTCTTTGCCCTGCACCATTTGAGCGCCGAGCTTGCGGTGCGCACCTATAAGGTCTACGGCGACAGCGCCATGGAGCTGCTGTATGACGACCCGTATCTGCTGATGGACGAGGGACTGGACGCCTCCTTCGGCGCGGTGGACCGCTTTGCCATCGAGCTCGGCGTGGCCGGGGATGATCCCCGGCGGGTGGAGGCGGGCATCCTCTTTGAGCTTAGCTACAATCTCTCTGCCGGTCACAGCTTTCTGCCGGAGGAAAAGCTGATCGCCGCTACCACCCAGCTGCTCAGCGTCGCCCCGGAAACGGTGCAGAAGGGCCTGGCCCAGGCGCAGGAGGCGCAGCGGGTGGTGGTTGACCAGCTGGCGGGGATCAAGGTGGATTACCTCCCGCAGCTGATGGAGGCGGAAAAATACTGCGCCGCCCGACTGACCGAGTTCGCGGCCAATTCCTTCCCGCAGGGGCAGGACCTGGAGCCGCTGCTCCGGCAGGCGGCGGAGGAAAGCGGTCTGCATTATTCCGCCCAGCAGGAGCAGGCCATCCGGGAGGCGGCGTCCTCTGGCCTGCTGCTGATCACCGGCGGCCCCGGCACCGGCAAGACCACGGTCCTGCGGGGCATCCTGAACCTTCTTGGCAATATGCAGCTGCACTATCTTCTGGCTGCCCCCACCGGGCGGGCAGCCAAGCGCCTGAGCGAGGTGACGGGGGAGGATGCCTCCACCATCCACCGCCTGTTGGAATCGGGCATCGATCCGGCCACCGGCAAAATGGTATTTGCCCGGGACGAGGACAACCCTCTGAAATGCGACGCGGTGGTGGTGGACGAAATGTCCATGGTGGACGTGCTGCTCCTGTCCAGTCTGCTCAGGGCCATTCCCAAGGGGAAGCGGCTGATCCTGGTGGGCGACCCGGACCAGCTTCCGCCCGTCGGCCCCGGTTTCCCATTCAGTGACATGCTGCGCAGCGGAAGGCTGCCCACAGTCTGCCTGACGGAGATTTTCCGCCAGGCTCAGAAAAGCCTGATCGTCATGAACGCCCACCGGGTCAACCGGGGCGAGCTGCCGGAGCTGAAGACCGTCACCAGTGATTTCTTCTTCATGCGCCGCGGCTCCGAGGACGCCGTCACCCAGCTGATCCGGGACCTGTGCAGCACCCGCCTGCCCAAGAATATGGGCATCCAGCCGGCAGAGATCCAGGTGCTTTCCCCCACCCGCAAGGGAGGCGTGGGCACCGCCGCCCTGAATACCATGCTCCAGGCAGCCCTGAACCCGCCCGCCCCGGAGAAAAAGGAGAAGCCCTATGGCGAAATCATTTTCCGCCAGGGCGACCGGGTGATGCAGATCCGCAACAATTATGACATCCTGTGGAAGCGGGTGGACGGTACTGCCGTGGGCAACGGCATTTTCAACGGCGACGTGGGCACGGTCCGGGAGATCGACCTCCAGCAGGAATATATGACCGTCCTTTTTGACGACCGGGAGGCCACCTATGACTTCACCCAGCTGGGTGAGCTGGAGCTGGCCTATGCCATTACGGTGCACAAGAGCCAGGGCAGCGAATACCGTGCGGTGATCCTTGCCGCCTGGAACGGCTCACCGTACCTGCTCAACCGCAGCGTCCTGTACACGGCGATTACCCGCGCCCGGGAGCTGCTGATTATCGTAGGCCGGGAGGAGACCGTGGCGGCGATGACGGAGAACGCCAAAAAGAACCGCCGCTACTCCGGCTTGAAGCTCCGGCTCCAGGGGAAGGCAGAGTGAGCGCCCTGGCCGCCTGGCTGCGGGAGATCCTGTTCCCCCGGCGATGCATGTTCTGCCGCAGCTTTTTGAAGAAAAATGAAACCGATCTGTGCCGTGAATGCTTCCAGCGGATGCCCACATACCCGCCGGACGCCGGGAAAGAGGGGAATGCGGGAAAAAACGATGCCCATTTTCTTGACAGTTTCACCGCTGTCTGGTACTATGAGGGGGACGTCCGCCGGAGTATCCTGCGGTTTAAGTTCCGCAGGGCGGTATACCTGGCCCCCAAATTCGGCCGTTTCCTTGCCATGCGGGTCTGCCAGCAGGGGCCGGAGCAGATCGATATCCTGACCTGGGTCCCGGTCAGCCGCCTGCGCCGCTTCCGGCGGGGCTATGACCAGTGCGAGCTGCTGGCCCGGTACGTGGGCAGAGAACTGGGGATTTCCGCCCAAAGGACACTGCGCAAGCGGCGCAATACGCCGCCCCAGTCGTCTCTGACCTCCGCTGCCATGAGAAAGGCCAACGCCCTTGGCGCCTACGCGCTATGCAGGGGCGCGGATGTCCGGGGCAAGACAGTGGTGCTGCTGGATGATATTTTCACCACCGGCGCTACCATGAACGAATGTGCCCGCGTGCTGCTCACGGCGGGGGCAAAGGAAGTATATGGCGTTGCTCTCGCGGCGGCGCACAACCATAATTTTTCCAAGTAGGTGAATCGTATGCAGCTATTTTCCAACGACCTAGGTGTTGACCTGGGTACCTCCAATGTATTGATCTATGCCGACGGAAAGGGCCTGGTGGTCCGGGAGCCTTCCGTTGTGGCGCTGGACCGCAACACCGGCAAGATCCTCCAGGTGGGCGCTGCCGCCCGGAACATGCTCAACCGCACCCCCGGCAACGTGGTTGCCATGCGCCCGCTGAAGGAGGGCGTCATTTCCGACCACGAAATGACCGTACGTATGCTTCAGGAGATGTTCAAGACCGCCACCAAGGCATCTGTCTTTACCCCTAAGCCCCGCGTGGTCATCAGCGTTCCCAGCGGCGTCAGTGAGGTGGAGGAGCGCAGCGTCATCAATGCCGCCATTGAGGCCGGCGCGCGAAGAGTGTTTCTGATCGAGGAGCCGCTGGCTGCCGGCCTGGGCGCCGGCCTGGACCTGAAGGGCGCGCAGGGCCACATGGTGGTGGACATCGGCGGCGGCACCACGGATATCGCCGTGCTGAGCATGAACGGCGTCACGGTGTCCTCTTCCCTGAAGATCGCCGGTGACTCCTTCGACGAATCCATCGCCCGCTATGTCCGCCGCCAGTACGGCGTGGTCATTGGCGAGGTCACCGCCGAGGAGGTAAAGATCCAGATCGGCCAGGTCTACCCCCGCCAGGAGGAGATGACCATGAACGTCAAGGGCCGGGACTCCAAGACCGGCATGCCCAAGACCGTCACCCTGACCTCTACGGAAATTTACGAGGTGCTTCGCCGCCCCGCCCGCCAGATCGCGGACGAGGTGCTGGCCGTGCTGGAGCAGACAAGCCCCGAGCTGGTCAGCGATATTTCCGAGACCGGCATCACCCTCACCGGCGGATGCAGCCAGGTCTGGGGCTTTACGGAGCTGTTGATTGAGCGCACCGGCATCCCTTGTATTCTGGCCGATGACCCGGATTCCTGCACCGCCTACGGCTGCGGCAAGAGCCTGGCCTGGATCAACCACATGCAGGAGGGCCCCATCAACATCGCCCGCCGCCGGATGATGCGGCAGAAGTTTTAAAAACGACAACACCGTGGAGCCTCAGCAGTTTTGCCGAGGCTCCACGGTGCTTTTTGCGGATCGTGTAAAACGGGAAAGCGACTGCCGCTTATCCCTTGTTCACATCCATTGTTACGGCGCTCAGCATGCTTTTCAGCTGAGGGGTGCCGTGGACGGTGCCCAGGTAGTCCTTTCCAGGCAGCTCAAAGAAATTGCCGCTGATGTTCAGCTCCGGCAGACGGCCGACGAGTTTGCCGTTCTCCACCAGATAGGCCATCTGCACCGGCGTTGCGTAGTGCCCCTCCGGCGTCATATCGCCGCCGGAGGCAATCACCACATACACTGCCTTGCCAGGAGCCAGCGCACCCAGCGTGGGAGCGGTGGCGTCCGCGTAGAATTGGTTGAAGCCCAGGCTGGGCACGCCGTCGTAGGCGGCGGATGCGGTGCCCAGATTGGGCAGGCCAAATTTCTCCGCCAATTTCTTGGCGGTCAGCGCCTCTTCGTCCGGCGCGCCCAGGCAACCGGCGACGCCGATGCAGCCGCCCTCATACACGCGGACGGTGCCGGTGGTCTCCTCCTGCTCCCGGAAGCTGTCGATCTTGTCGCCGGTGACATTCAGGGTGACGGAGCGGCGGGTGGTGGTCAGAAATTCTTTTTCCATGGTTAAACCTCACTGCACATTCATGGACGAGACACGGACATACGGTCCGCCAAAGCCCACCGGCAGACCCTGCTGCTCCATTTTGCCGCAGCCGCCGGTGACAAAGGACAGCAGATGCACATCCTTTGTCAGCCCGTCGATCAGACCAAGGGCTTCAAATACAGAGCCGGTCAGCACGCTGATCTGCACCGGGCGGCCCAATTTGCCGTTAACGATCTCATAGGCCAGGCTGGGGGAGATGGTAAAGGTGCTCATGCCGCTGCCGTGGCGGCGTCATACAGTCCATCCAGCGTTTTTTGAAGGGCAGAGAGGTCCGTCACGGCGGCGTAATACCAAAGCTTCCTGTCGTACACCCGAAGAAAGGCACGGCGCTCTACCCGTGTTTTCATCTCCAGCAGAATCCCTGCCTGATAGGAAATGGTTGTCCGGCTGCGATCCTCCGTCCGTACATCGGCGTAAAATCCATCCCAAAATTGAATCATAAAACGAAAGCCTCCTTTTTCTTACGGGATACTATACTCCAGAACGGCGCGAAAGGGAAGAGAAAAAACCGGGGGAGCCGCTTTCGCGGTCCCCCCGGCTGAATGCCTTGATCAGTTGTTGGTGGACAGGGTGATGTTCTTGCGCATATAGGAGGTGTCGCCCATGGTGATGGGGTAGTTCTCCAGCAGGCCGTCCATCCAGGTCTGCATGTCTTCGGTTCTCAGGTCGCTTTCGATCTGATACTCCCGGTAGGTCTGGCCGGCGGCGCCCACAAAGTACATCACGTGATAGCCATAGCTGGTCTCCACGATGCCGGTGTCGCCCGCCTTGCGGTCGGCGTCGAAGCACCAGTCGTTGAAGGCGGTGACCATCTGGCCGGGGTAGACGTTTTCGTACAGGCCGCCATTGCCATTGGAGCCGGAGTCGGTGGACTTGGTGTTGGCCAGTTCAGCAAAGCTGTCCTCGGTGGCGTCGCCGGACTTCCACTCGTTCAGGATCTCCTCGGCGCTGGTGCGGGCGGCTTCCTTGGCCTCGTCGGTGTAGGTGCCATCTTCGTTCTGATCGCCGCTGAAGCCCACCAGGATGTGACGGACGTTGACCAGCTCGGTCTCGTTGTCATCCTTGCCGGTGTATAGGGCTACATAGAAGGCGGAAACGGTCTCATACTCTTCGCCGTTCTCATCGGTCACGGTGGTGGGGACCTCTACGCAGGTGAGGTCGCCCTCCTGACGGGCATCGTCGGTGATCCAGTCGACCAGATAGGTGTTGATGCCGGAGCGGGCTTGGTTGGTGTAGACGGTGGCGGAGGCGTCGGTGCCCTCGTTGATCTTCATCTCAGCGATGGCGGCGTTCAGCTCGTCCAGGCTCGTGGCCTTGGTCAGGGGCGCAATGGCCGCCTTGGCGGCGACCACGGCGGCGTCACGCTCCGCGGCGGTGTAGGTGGTGGTGCCGTTCTCGTCGGTGGTGCCGCCGGACAGGAACTTGGAGACGGGAATGTGATACTGCGCGAAGCTGTAAGAGGAATACTTGGCGGGATCCTTGCTGTCGGCCTCACGGATCTGCTCGTCAGTATAGGCGAGGGAGTCCTGATGGGCGCTCTGGTAGGCGCTGGCCAGCAGGTTGCGGCTGTAATAGGCAAGATAGCTCTCTTTGGAGGAGCCGTTGCCATACTGCGCTTTCAGGAAAGCGTCGGCATTGTTGTAGCCGTAGATACTCGCGTAGGCATCCAGATTGTTGCTGAGCAGATCGACCTGGGTCTGCTGATCCTCGGGCAGGGTGAAGCCCTCTGCCTCAGCGGCATCCGCCAGGGCCAGAACATTCTGGGCGGAGGAGGTTGCCTCGCGGATGAAGTTATCCGCCCAGGTCTCGCCGGTCTCGGTGTCGTAAACCTGCTTGTCCAGTGCCACGGAGGTGTCCAGGCCGAACAGGGACAGGTAGCTGCCATAGTTGTTGGCATAGTTGTTCACATAGTCGATGTAGTAGTAGCTGAGTTCGGCGTCGCTCAGCTCATGGCTGCCAACCGTGGCGGCGACGGTGTTCTTCTCATGGACGCCGTGGGACTCGATGGAGCGGTTGATGCCCACCACGATGGCAACGGCGATCAGCGCCACCAGCACGACCACAAAGGCAATGCTGTAAATTTTGAGCTTTTTGGCTTCCTTCTGCTCGGCGATCTGACGCTCGGTCAGCTTTCCTCCTGTTTCAGAGCGAAGCTTCTTCTTTTTGGATGCACTCATGAAATCATATCCTCTCATTTGTTCCTTGTTCGATTTGTTCGTATCTTTTAGCGCCGATACAAACAGACCAGTACAGTATAAACTATTTTTCCTCGTCTTTCAAGTGGCAAATTTGTTAAAAATCTAAAGAACATGGGGGCCGAAGCCCCCATGTAATCCCCCGCTTTAGCCGTAGCGCGTCCAATTATGACCTGCACGAAATGGCAGGTGGGTTGCCGCTCACGACCTTCTCTGCTCCCAGCGTCCACCACACGTCTGCGCGTGGGCGGGAGGTCTGCAATCCAGCCGGGAAGTCTAACATCCCGTTCAAAAAATGTGGGTCCAAAAGGACGCACTCGCACCAAGCAGGAAGAGCTTATTCCGTTTCTTCCTCGTAAAGAGAGTCCATGATCAGGTCGTATACCGCCTGAAGCTCGGCCTCGTCCTCGATCGCGCACAGAAGAGGCTCACCGTCCTCGTCGGTGGATCTCAGAATGCTGACCTCCAGGCCTTCACCCTCATCCGCGTCGGCAGGAACAACAGCCAGGTAGCTGGCGCCGTTATATTCCACCGTGGTCAGAACCTCCAGCTCGTATTCCTTGCCGTCCTCGTCTGCGATGGTGATAAAATCGGAGCCGTATTCGTCTGCCATGGCGCACCTCCAAACTCTTTACTGGTATTCTAACCCCGCGAGGGGGTAAAATCAATAGTCAATATTGCACAAACTGTACAAAGAACGCGCACGGAGAAAAGGAACGCAACATTAAAGTATACAATATGGCCATCCTTTTCCAATGCTGCGGTTTTTATAACTGCATTATTTCCTGAAATTAAAGGATAATTCATAAATTAGGTCTTTCGTTTTGGGCATCATTATGTTATAATCCTATGAAGGCATGCTTAGAAATATGCCCTTTTGAAATTGTTGCGATTCCCCCGGCTGCCCAGGCCGGAGTTTCGGAGGTTTTCTATGGCAAATCAGGAACAGAACAACAGAAGACGGAAGAAAATCCGCCAGGAATGGAACCCTCATTGGACGATAAAGCTGGCTTATACCGCAGGCTCCACGGTGTTTTCCGCCGCGAAGATCGCCATCGGCGCGGCTGCAACGGTGCTGCTGATCTGCCTGATCAGCGGCGTGGTATTTGTGGGCGCTCTGGCGGAATATCTGCAAAACGATATCCTGAAGGAGGCCCAGAACTGGTCCTATGAGGACTATGATATCGAAAAGACCTCCTATGCACACTATGTGGACGGCGACGGCAACATCCAGCTGCTCCAGCAGATCTACACCACCACTGACCGTCAGCCCGCCACCTGGGACGAGATCCCCCAGGCGCTGGTGGATGCCACCGTTGCCATTGAGGACAAGCGGTTTTACGAGCACCAGGGCGTGGACTGGATCACCACTGTGAAAGCCTGCGCCAACATGTTCTTTGGCGGCGACTCCCAGTTCGGCGGCTCCACCATTACCCAGCAGCTGGTCAAGAACACCACTGACGAAAAGAGCATCACCGTCCAGAGAAAGGTGATGGAGATTTTCCGTGCCCAGCTCCTGGAAAAGGAATACGACAAAGACGTCATCATGAAGGAGTACCTCAACCGTATCTACCTGGGCAAGGGCTGCTACGGCGTCAAGTCCGCCGCTGCCGCCTACTTCGGCAAGGAGCTGCAAAGTTTGACTGTGGCGGAGTGCGCCAGTCTGATCAGCATCACCAATAACCCCTCGCTGTTCAACCCCTATTCCACCAGCGTGTATATGTACAAGGGTGAAATGCGAAACGGCCAGCAGCGCAACCGCTACCGCCAGGAAAGCGTGCTCAGCGAGATGCTGAACCAGGGCTATCTGACGGACGAGGAGTATATTACCGCCTATAATCAGCCCCTGGTATTCAAGGACGGTATCGACGAGGCCGACCGCTGGGCGGTGTGCGACCACTGCGGCTACGGCGGCACGGTGAGCACCTATACCCGCCAGGGTGACCTGTATTTCTGCCCCCGCTGCGGCAACCAGACCTCGGTCAGCCAGAATGCCTCCCAGCATATTTACAGCTGGTTCGTGGATACGGTCATTTTGGATGTGGCGTCGGACATGGCGCTCCAGGACGGCTTCGTGTGGGATGATATGGATCAGGCCGCGCGGAACTACTACCTGGAAAAGATCCAGAAGGGCGGCTACCACATCTACACCACCCTGGATATGGACATTCAGAATCAGGTGGACGCGATCTATACCGACCTGAATAATATCCCCACTACAAGGAGCACCCAGCAGCTGCAATCCGGCATTGTGGTGATCGACAATTCCACCGGCGACATTGTTGCCCTGGCCGGCGGCGTGGGGGAGAAGACTGATTTCTTCGCCTACAACAAGGCCACCCAGGCCAAGCTGCAAACCGGCTCGTCCGAAAAGCCCTTGTCCGTCTACGCTCCCGCTTTCGAAAAGGGCGGCTTCAGCCCCGCTACCGTCATCAAGGATCTGCCGCTGACCTACAACGGAGGCGCCTGGCCAAAAAATGACAGTCGCGTTTATAGCTATTCCCGGACGATCTTCCAGGGCGTTACCTCGTCTATCAACGCGGTTTCCGCCAATGTCCTCAACCAGATCGGGACGGATTACAGCTTCAGCTTCGCAAAGTATAATTTTGGACAGAACTATTTGATCGACAGCTATACGTCCTCCAGCGGAATGGCCATGTCCGATATTGCCATCGCTCCGCTGGCCCTGGGCGCGCTGACGGTGGGCTCCACCGTACGGGAAATGTCCACCGCCTTTGCCACCTTTGCCAACGACGGCGTGTACCGCACCTCCCGCACCTATACCAAGGTCTACAACAGCGACGGCAAGATCGTTCTGGACAATCAGCAGGATTCCCGCCAGATCCTCAGCGAGAAAACCGTCAACTATATGAACTACTGCCTGTATAACGCCGCCAACAACGGCACCGGCGCGGCGGCTGTCTTCCCCGGCCAGAGCATCGCGGGCAAGACCGGCACTACCTCCAGCAACCGTGACCGCTGGTTCGTGGGCTATACCAAGTATTACACCGCTGCCGTCTGGTGCGGCTATAACCAGCCGGAGCAGATCTATCTGACCAATAACTATGCCAACCCCGCCGCCCGGCTGTGGAAGATGGTCATGCAGCCTATCCACAACGGTCTGCCCCAGGCGGGCCTATACAACGGCAATGCCTTCACCAATGTGAGCGTCTGCCTGGATTCCGGCAAGCTGGCCACGCCCGCATGCAGTCTGGATGCCCGCGGCATCGCCCGGGTGGTGTCCGTGAACTGCTACCCGGAGGACGTGCCCACCGAATACTGCACCAAGCACATCCAGATGGACTACTGCGTCACCGGCGGTGGCGTGGCTACCGAGTACTGCCGCATGTTCCCGGACGCGGTGATCGAGAGCCGCTCCCTGGTGCGCCTGACCCAGGATGAGGTCAATGAGATCAGCGCGGGCCTGCGGGTGGGCCTGGAGGATGTCTACGGCAGCGACGGCTACGTCTACTTCGTGGACAACTACGGCAACCCCCTGACCTGGATGGGCTTCAGCGGTTTTGCCACCAACCTGGCAGGCACGCCCTATATCTCCTGCCCCCTGCACAACCAGGATACCATCATCAATATGCCCACCACCCCGGAGGGCGGCATTGATGACGGCAACGGCAACATTATCTACCCCGATAACGGCAATGGAGATACCGGCTACGATTTCGGCAACGGCAGTTATGATTTCAGCAACGGGGACAACGCCTACGGAGACTATTCCGGTAACGGGGACGTGTATTTCTGATTTTAGATATAGAGAAACGAGGGAAAGCCAACAATGCTATGGATTTCCGATGAATGGAAGGATTATCAGGTGCTGGACACCTCCGACGGGGAGCGGCTGGAGCGCTGGGGAAAATATATCCTGGTGCGTCCCGATCCTCAGGTGATCTGGAGCACCCCGCACGGCGCGCCGGAGTGGAAGCGCTACGATGCCCGGTATATCCGCTCCAACACCGGCGGCGGCCACTGGTCGGAGCATCACCTGCCGGAGCGCTGGCAGATCCGCTATAAGGACTATCTCACCTTTAACGTCAAGCCCATGAATTTCAAGCACACCGGCGTATTCCCGGAGCAGGCGGCCAACTGGGACTTCATCCGGGAGCGGGTGGCCTCAGCGGGCCGCCCGGTGCGGGTGCTGAATCTGTTCGCCTATTCCGGCGGCGCCACTCTGGCGGCGGCGGCCGGGGGAGCGGAGGTGTACCATGTGGACGCCTCCAAGGGAATGGTGGCCTGGGCCAAGGAGAATGCCGTGGCCTCCGGACTTGCCGCCCGGCCCATCCACTGGATCGTGGACGACTGCGGCAAATTCATCCAGCGGGAGCTTCGCCGGGGCCGCCGGTACGACGGCATCATCATGGATCCCCCCAGTTACGGCCGGGGACCCAGCGGCGAGATCTGGAAGATGGAGACCAGCTTCTTCCCGTTCCTTCAGGAGACGGCGAAGCTGTTGACGGATAACCCCTTGTTTGTGATCATTAATTCCTATACCACCGGCCTTGCCCCCTCCGCGGTGGCCTATGCGGCGGACGTGACCTTCAAGCCCTTCGGCGGAAAGACCGCCGCCGGCGAGCTGGGCCTGCCGGTGCGGGATTCCGGCCTGGTGCTTCCCTGCGGTGCAACGGGAAGATGGACGCCCTGAGGAGGCACATATGGAGAATTTGATTTCGGCGGAGGCGCTGGCCTTCCGCTATCCCGGCGTGGACGGCGGGCCTGAGGTAACGGTATTTGAGGACCTGAATCTGGCGATCCGAGAGGGCAGCTTTACGGCCATTCTGGGCACCAACGGTTGCGGCAAATCCACCCTGGCCAAGCATATGAACGC
>OLOV01001492.1_pt1 | contig 18205 bp, 11 predicted proteins | sample 1672931 | NCBI WGS metagenome assembly OLOV01 (sample SAMEA3136738, study PRJEB25190) | human gut metagenome | biome: human gut; feature: human-associated habitat; material: faeces | place: Austria | collected 2013
GGGACCGGGGGCGCGGCCCTCGCCGTATGGTTTCCCCGGGCGGTTACTTTGGCGAGCCCGCCCGGGAAGGATGGAGGAGATGACCGTGCCCCTGGACACAGTGAATGATATACGGTCGATGGATGCCGCCGGGCGCTCGAGGTCCGAGATCGCCCGAATGCTCCACGTGAGCCGGAACACCGTGGCGAAGTACGCCGACATGGAGGACATGTCGCCCGCCGCGCCGATGCCCCGGAGGAGGGGCAGGCCCGCGCTCGAGGGCAACGGGGAATGGGTCGCGGGCGTTCTCGAGGCCGACCTCGGGGCCCCGAGGAAGCAGCGCCACACAGCCAGGCGGATCTACGACAGGCTCGTCGCCGAGCGCGGCTACGGCGGCTCGTACTCCACCGTGCAGAGGTTCGTCCGCGAGCTCAGGCTCGCCCGGGCGGCGGCGGGCGGAGAGGGGTACCTCGAGCTCGAGTGGGCGCCCGGCACCTGCCAGGTCGATTTCGGGAACTTCCGCGCCGCGGTCGGCGGGAGGACCCTCGACCTCAAGCTGCTGGTCGCGACGCTTCCGCACTCGAACGACCGGCAGTGCGTCGCCCTCATGTCGCAGAGGTCGGAGTGCCTGTGCGCCGGGCTGCTCGAGATCTTCCGCCGCTGGGGCCGCGCCCCGGCGGCAATGGTGCTCGACAACGCCACCGAGGCGGGCAGGATGGTACGCGGCGAGGTCACGGAATCGAGGCTGTTCTCGCAGTTCAGAGCCCACTACCGCTTCGAGAGCCGGTACTGCAACCCCTATTCGGGAAACGAGAAGGGCTCCGTCGAGAACGCCGTGGGGTTCCTCCGGCGCAACCTCCTCGTCCCCGTGCCTGCGTTCGGCGCGCTCCCCGAGCTCAACGCGTTCCTCGCCGAGGGGTGCGCGAGGGTCAACGCGGCGGCGCGCTGCCGCGACGGCAGGCCGCACGGGGAGGCCTACCGGGAGGACCTCGCCGCCATGCGCGCCCTTCCCGGCGTGGAGTTCGACGCGGTGAGGTGGGTCACCGCCCGCGCCGACAAGCGCGGCTACGTCGAGGCCGACGGGCGCGAGTACGTCGCCGGGCCCGCCTGGCACGGGCGGAGCCTGCTCGTCGGCATGCGCGCGTCGACGGTGGAGATCCTCGCCGACCGCGGCCGCCGGGTCGCTGTCCTCCCCAGGGCCTTCGGGGAGGGCCCCGCGGTCCGGAACCCCCTCTCGCTCGTGCCCGCCATCATCGCCAGGCCGAGGGCCTTCGGGGAGTCGGCGATCAGGCGCGACATGCCGCCGGGGCTCGTCGAGGGGATCGACCGGATGGACTCCGCCGGCAGGAGGCGCACGCTCAGGTCGATCGGCCGGGCGAGCGAGTCCTCGGGTTTCGAGGCGGCATGCGAGGCGGCGCTCAGGGTCGTCGAGGGCGGCCGCGTCCCCGACGACGCCACGGTCGACGTGCTGGCGAGACGCATCGCGGGAGGCGGCGGGGCCGGCGGGGCCGACCTGTCGGTCTACGACGGGTTCCTGAAGGGGGCGGTCGCCGATGGCAGCCAGCGAGGAGCTGGCCCGCAGGGTCGTGGAGGCCGGGCGGTCGTGCTCGCTCACCACCGCCGTCCTGGAGGAGTGGTCGAGGCTCGGCACCCCGAAACAGGTGGAGTACCTGGCGGGCTACCTCGAGGCGGAGAGGTCCAGCCGCGAGGCCTCGAAGCGCGCGACGCTGCTCAGGCGCTGCGCGCCGCCGGCGCCCAAGACCTTCGACGGCTACGACTGGTCGGCCGTGTCGTGGCCGGAGGGCATGGGGCGCGAGTCGCTGCTCGCGCTCGACTTCGTCGGGCGCAGGGAGGACCTCGTGCTCATGGGCGACGTCGGCACCGGCAAGACGCACATGGCGTCGGCCCTCTGCGCGCTGGCGTGCGAGAGGAGGCTCGAGGCGCGCTTCTTCACGGCGTCCTCGCTCGTGATGCGCCTGAGGCGCGCCCGCGACGACGGGAGGCTCGACCGGGAGGCCGCGCTCATCGGCAAGGCCCGCCTGCTCGTCATCGACGAGCTCGGGTTCCTCCCGCTCGACGCGGACGGGGCGAGGCTGCTCTTCCAGGTCTTCGCCGACGCATACGAGAGGCAGTCGGTGGTAATCACCACGAACCTGGAGTTCAGCAGGTGGGGGTCGGTGTTCGGGGACGACCAGATGGCCGCCGCCGTGATCGACCGCATCGTCCACCACGGGAGGCTCGTCCAGTTCCGCGGCGAGTCCTACCGCGTCCGCCATGCCCTCATGCAGGAGGGCTAGCCGCTCAAAAAGCGTGCGCGCTTCCGATGCTGCGACTGCTCAATTTCCGATGCTCTTTTTGCTCAAATCCTCTTGACGAAACACAGAGATCCACTTCCCCGAGTCGTTCAAGGGCAAGGGCAACCGCGCGAAGGGGTTGTTCGCGATGCCGCATCGGCATCGTAGAGACGGTAGAATGGTCGCACCGCGATATACAAGGAGGGGTGCAGCCATGCCGTCGAACATACCGGCCACGACGATCCGGGTCGACCCGGAGGTCAAGAGGGAGGCCACCGTCATCCTTGACGAGCTCGGCCTGTCCATGTCCACCGCCGTCAACGCGTTCCTCAGGGCGCTCGTCCGGGAAGGCGGGATGCTGTTCGAGATGAAGGTAAAGGCGCCGGCAATCGACTTGAAACGGTAGACCCTTCACGATTAACCCGACCGATCTTGAGCACATCGCCCCCCCCTGCCGGATTCAAACCCTGCAAGGGGGCGATAACTTTGCATTTTCAAAATACGATTGGGCTGAATGTCGATACTGGTCTAACAGAGCCTTAGTTTTTTAGATATTGCGTCAATGTCCATTTCGTCTCTTTTAGCGCTGAATACGATGTATCGGGTTCATTTTCTCATGCCTTATAAGGAATACATGAGACGGCTGAATTCGTAGATGCCTGTTGTAAATGAATGTATGTGAGAAAGCTAACAACTACTTAATAAGAGTTGCGTTTGGCATCAGACAACGAAAACCGTTGCATTTTGTCTCATGCAACTAAAAGGGTTGCGTTTGGTATATAGCAACGAAAACAGTTGCATTATGTCTCATGCAACTAAAAGGGTTGCTTTTGGTATCTAGCAACGAAAACAGTTGTTATAATGCGTAAAAAGTAGCAATTGAGGAGCGACAGATGACGGATTATTCAGTGCTGATGCTGGACATAAAGCAATCGAGAAAGCTAAACGAGGCTCAGAGGCAGAGCGCTCAAGATGACCTTCTTGGAGCGTTGAATTGTGCGAACGCTTTGTTCTACGACTCGTTGGAAAAGCCGCTCATGTTTAGCGCGGGGGATGAGATTCAGGGTATGTTTCGAGACCTCCCTAGCGCATTTCTTGCCTATCGTTATTTACGGATTCTCGTGCAAACGGTTGAGTTGCGCGGGGGGATAGGGATTGGCTCCTGGACGACTCGAACGGAATCCTCTCTTTCAACTGAGCAAGATGGAACGGCCTATCATCGGGCTCGGGCTGCGATCGACGCCGCAGAGAAGGATAGATTTAAATCGCTCAAAATATTTGACGAAAAAGGGTGCTCAAATTTATATGAAGCTGCAACAGCTAGCAGCATTGGGATAATCGAGAGACGAAACAAGCCTCAGAAGAGAACGTGCGAAATCGTTGAGTTGACTTGTCCTTTAATATTTGATTTGTGGGCGAGAAAACCAGGACAAGCCAATCGCTACAAAGAGGCAATAGCTCAACGGCTGGCGAATACGGGACTCGATTTTCAAAATGATATCGAACCAAGAATAACCAGCATGGAAAAGCCTTTCGACGCGGTGCAGGTGGAGCTTGAAAAGAGCCTTATGGGGATTCCTGGGCTGCTTGAGATTGCGACGGGCGCGTCACGCCAGGGAATCGAAAAAAGCATGCGGAATGCGAGCATCCAACTGGAGAGAGAGCAAGCTGCACTTGCTGTATACGTTTTGAGCAGGGAGGGTGCAGAAAAATGCTGACTCTAGGAATTGTGCTCATCGCTCATTGCATCTTTGATTTCTATCTACAGTCCACAGGGATGGCTGTTCAAAAAGAGACCGATAATAAAGTACTGGTTCTGCACTGCGTGATTTACTGTGTCGGAATTAGCTTGATTGTTAACGCGATTTACGAAATTGGATGTTTGCAGAACTTAATTATCTTTGGGGTGCTGATAGCCTCGCATTATTTTATGGATGGTCCAGCGAGGATCTATTTGTGTAAAGGCGGACGATCGCCAATTGCTCGTTTTGCTATTGACCAGATAGCTCACGTTCTAATTTTGACTGCGCTCGATTTCTTCCTATTATTTTGCGCAAGGACGAGAGGCTTCACAGTGGAATTAATCCAAGTTCATTCAGTCGAACTTGCTTGGACGGGAAGCTTTGTTGCGGTCTGCCGTCCTGCGGGGATAGCCGTTTCGAAAATGCTTGAATCTGCAAGAGGACAAAATAGCGATGAAAAAGGCGATACCGTTCATTCAGGAAAGTGGATTGGAATTTTTGAGAGACTGATAGTGGTCGCTTTATCGTTACTAGCTCAATATTCGGCGATCGCATTTGTTTTTACAGCAAAGAGTATCGCTCGGTTCAAGGAGATTGAGAACAACCAGGGATTTGCTGAAGTATATCTTCTGGGAACACTAGCCAGCGTTGTTTTTGCAATGGGCTCAGCGCTTTTATTCAGCTATTTGTTTAGTCTCTGTTAGACCAAGATTCACACGGACGAGTCGTCGCCCCTCCCAATAATCCCAGAAGGGCTGCGGGGCGACCTCCAGGGCGTCCCGCGTGCTCTCGTATGTGCCGCCCGGGAGCTGGGCCTCCGGCGATCCTGAGCACATCGCCCCCTTGCCGGATTCAAACCCGGCAAGGGGGCGATTATTTTGCAATTGAAAGAAGATGGCTGGGCAGAATGTCAATCCTGGTCTAACAGAGCCAATCAAAACCTAATAACAACTCGACCTAGAACCGTTCGAGAATTTCGTCGGCATTCTCTCGCAGCTAGATATCTAGGTCCGGCACGGCAAACTGCACGTAGCCCCTCTGTGGCGCCTGAATAACCTCTCTTTGTAGCAATTTTGCCCTAATGGAGCTGACCTCATTGGTCTTTTTACCCATGCGCCTAGCAATCTCGGATGATTTGGACTGTCGTTTGTCCTCGCACATCGCCAAAGGTATTTGATATCGTTAGGCCCCAGTCCAGAAATCACGGGCTCGTGAACAACATCGTGAAAACGAGCCTCTGCCAGCGCAATGCCTTCGGTAACGTCGCGCTCGCTCACGATGGCACTTTTGGCACGATGCAAGTTGGCGCGCTGCCAAATGGAGTAACCGACCAGTTGCACCAGATAGGCATAGCCCTTAGTGGTCTTAGCGGTTCTCGACAGCAGTTAAACCATTGTCTAAAGCGAGAAATACTCACTCTCGACAGATAAGTTAGGCCCCAACCACGGATCGCCCGTCAAGAAGAACTCAGGCCAGCGTTGCATGAACAGTGCCTGTTCGCGCTTCCAGCGGCGCAGCTTTTCCTCGTTGGCCTCTTCTCTGCCACGCGAGGTGAACTCGTAGTGGTACAGCTCGGCATAGGGCGTAAAGATGATGCGGTAGCCCGCCTCCCACACGCGCAGGCAAAAGTCCGCGTCGTTAAAGCCGACGGCGAATTCCTCGTTGTAGCCGCCGACCTGCTCAAATACGCCGCGGCGGACCATCTGACAGGCGCCCGTCACAGCGCTAAAGTTGCCCGGACGCACTGCACGGGCAAGATAGCCCTCACGCTTTGCCGAGAAATCCTGGTTGGCATGGGCAAGTGCGCCACGCACGCCAACCACAATGCCAGCGTGCTGCACCAGATGATCGGCAAAGTAGAGTTTGGCGCCCACCACGCCCGCATTGGGACGTTGCAGATAGCCCATCATCTCTTCGATAAAGTCGGGGCTTATGACCTCGGTATCGTTGTTCAGCAACAGAAGGTAATCACCCTTGGCATGCTCCACGCCAAAATTAATGATCTGGGAGTAATTGAACTCACCCGGCCAATACGCAACGCGCGCGATGCCCTTGCCTTCGGATGCTGCAGCCACGCGCTCTGACAGGGTTTCGTAATACGCAAACGTCTCCGGGGCTTCACTGTTGTTCTCCACCAAGACGATCTCGTAGTTGGCATACGTGGCTTTCTGGGCGATCGACGTCACACAGGCATCGAGCGTCTCAACGTGATCCTTGGTGGGGATCACAATGCTCACCAGCGGCGCAGGCTCCGGCAGTGCATAGCGCATGCGGTAGACAAACGGCGTCTCGGTCTCCTCGACCGTTCCGTGAACGCCCAGCGCGTTAAAGTGGCGCTGCAGCGCAAGACGACCCGCTTCAATGGCATACGGCTTGCTATCGGCAGAGCCATCGGCGGTCGATCCCGGATGCACGCGCCAGTGATACAGCACATGCGCAACGTGCTCAAAGCGCGCGCCGGCTGCAAGGCAGCGAAGCGTCAAGTCGTAGTCCTGGGCGCCCGCAACATCTTCTGGGGACATACCAATGTGATCGATGAGCGCCTTCTCCACCATCAGGAAATGTGTCACGCAGTTATGGCTATAGAGCAGGTCGACGTTGAGTACGGTCTTAAAGACCGGCTGGCCCCACTCCCCCGTTTTCTGGAACATGTCCTCATCACAGAACAGGACCTGGGGACGCTCGCCCTCGGCCGCCTTGTTCAGTGCGGAAACATACTGGAATAACGCGTCCGATTCCAGAATGTCATCGTGGTCCAAGAAAGCGATGTAGTCGCCTGTCGCTTGCTCGATACCTGCGTTGGTGTTGACCACAATGCCGCCGTTGCCGGGAAGCTCGATGCGACGGATGCGCTCGTCGTTGGCACCTGCCGCAAGGGTGGCCACCGCGTCCCATTCGGGCGAGGCATCCATAAGGAGCAGTTCCCAGTTGTCATAGCTCTGGGCTAGCACCGAGTCCAGCAGCTCGCGCAGGTAAACCCGATCAGTCTTGTAGCACGGCACCACAATGCTAACGAGCGGTCTATAGGCAAAGGCCACCGAAGTGACACACTGGCACGCCAAATCGCCCGGCTTTGCGCGATGCTGCTCAAACCAACGTCGATAAGCTGCGTCGTCTGCACGCGCGTCCTTCATACGGTTCCAGCTGTCGTCGACCATGCCGTTGTACAGGCGACCATCCATGGCGCAAAACCCGCTCTGGATCTGCTCTGTGGAATCGCTCACAATCGCGACAAAATCTCGTATATCTTGAGGCATCTCAACGCTCAGATACGTTTTATTGACACGGCATCCATTCTGCTGCGGCACATCGACCTGCGATTCAAACACATGCACGGTAGCATCGATGGCATTCATATGCGTATCGAAAATCTGGAGCTCAGGTGCGCACTGGAGGTCTCCATCCCAGGTAACCTCATAGCGCCACACCGCGCCGGCGTCTGCCGGTAAATAACGAACGGCATCGATCTCATAGCGACCGCAGCACTCGCTGCGCTGTGCATCGCGAACGAGCGCACACATCGCAGGCTTTGCTTTGTAGTTAATCTTGGATTCCAGCTTGGCCACGCGGCTATCGAGGCGAATGGAGCCAAGCTTTTGGCCACCGGATGCAAAAACGACATCCATCGACGCGCCATCCAAAAACGGAAGCACCAAGACGGCGAGCTCGCGCTCGTAATCGGAAACGGAAGGGCAAAGCGCCAGCACACGGCCATGATCGACCGGGAGCACCAGCGACGGCACACAAGAACCACTCGCCGTCGCATGGGCAAACGCTTGAGAACCCTCCCGCTCAATAAGCGCGGCGACATCCTGGCCGACAAAACGAAGCAGCACAAACAGGCGACCCCGACTGCGGCAAAGCGCCAAACGCTTGATACTCATCTACACTTCTCGCTTTCCCAGGGCGTTCGCTGCCATGCGTTTGCAGGCACCCAGGCGCCCAAACCTCAAGACGTCGTAATCGAACATGAGCTTTTTGCACGCACGGGCATTGGGGGCCTTGCTGGCAAGCGCCGCACGCACCATAGCGGCAACAGACGGGGCACATTGCGCGAGCGCGGCATCGTTGCCCACGGCAGAACCGGCAAGCGCCACGGAAACGGCAGCAAACACCTTGCCGCAGTCCGAGCCCAGCAACCTGAGCGCATCGTACAGCACCAGATCGCAGAGGAAATATGCCAGGTCATCGGCATGTTGGACATCAAGACCGTCGCGCTGCCAGTCAGCCAGCACCGCGGAGTAAATCTTCACGTGCTCCAGCAGACGCGTCTCGTCGTCGTAGCGCATGGTGTCCATGAGCGAACCCTTGCGCGCCACGCGGTAATCATACAGCTTGTTCGAGATAAGCGCGGTCTTGTGCGAACGACCGTACACGGCAAAATCGAAGACCTGGTCCTCGCCATACTTGACGGTTTCGTCGAACACGATCCCGTTGCCCAGCAAAAACTCACGCTTGCAAGCGGTGCGCCATGCAAAGGGACGAGACGCTTCCTTAAACAGCAGGTCGGAGCTATAGCCTTCAAACGACACATCGCGCGGGCTCAGCACATAGTTAAGCCACGGATACCCCGCCTCCAGCGGATACGGATTCGCACCAAAGGTCAAAACATCACAGCGCTCGCGCTCAAAGGCATCGACGATCACGCGGCATGCATCGGGCGTAAAGCGGTCGTCGGAATCCAAAAACGCAACGATAGGCGCCGTGGACGCGGCGATGCCTGCATTACGCGCACTCGACAGGCCGCCGTTCTCCTTATCAACCAGCCTAAAGCGCGCGTCCTTTTCGCAATAGGCAGCCGCAATATCGCGCGAACCGTCCGGCGAGCCATCGTTAACTAACACGCCTTCCCAATCGGGCATGTCCTGCGCAAGCAGGGAGTCCAGGCACCAGGCCAGGCACTCCTCCACGTTGTAGATGGGAACGACAACGGAAATCTTGGGGGTAGCCATAATCACTCGCTCCTACTGTGCGGCGGGAACGTCATCAGGGTGCGGGTTGTCGCCGTAGGTGCGCTGATACGTCAGCACGCGCCACACCAGCGGCAGGCCGCCAATCTTAAAGTAATGCTTAAACGTATTGATCTTGCCCGGCTTCTTAAAGCCAAAGCGCGAATCGATATAGGCGCGAGGCGACTTGACCATCAGGCGCAAGTCGGTCTCGCCACGCGGATCAAACAGCGACAGGTCAAAGCGACCGGCATCCCAATCGGCCTTGAGCTCGGACGAGGCTTTCTTCCAAAACTGCCCACGCAGCTCATCGACCAGACGCTCATCATTCCAACGGTACGTATCGACCTTCATGCGCATTAAAATGCCCTGAAGCTGAGCCTTGAGCTCGGGACGCTCGTCCAAAAAACGTTGCATCTCGGCATATTCGTCGCATACGCAAAACACCTTGTTGGGCGAATTAACGGAGCTCTTCTCGTTATCCTGGCGATAGCACAAAATGGGGTCCGCAATAAACGCGGCGCGCTCGGCGCAAGCCCAAACCTTAAAGTTAAAGCCTGCGTCCTGATACGAGGCACCCGGCGTGGGAAGGAACCGAATCTGATTGTCGTTGAGGAACTCGCGCCGATAGATAGCCGACCAAATGGAAGGTTTGCGGTAGAAGATGCCCGGGCGATCGACAGGGCGATACGCGGCGCCCGTCATATGCTCGTCGATGATCCCAAACAGCTCACGGCGCTCGCTGGGCGTGGACCAATACAGGTAAAAGTCGCCCTTCACCACATCGGCATGCTCAGCATCGGCCTTGGCGACCAGCTTTTGGAGCGAATCCTCAAACATAAAGTCGTCGGACTCAAGGATGCCCACGTACTCACCGCGCGCCATCTCCAGGCCGCGGTTCATCGAGTCGCCGTAGCCGCTGTTGGCTTTGTCGATCATCTTTACACGGGGGTCGCGCTCCATGTACTCGCGGATGATATCTGGCGAGCTATCGGTGGAGCCGTCGTTGATGCAGATGATCTCGATGTCCTCGAGCGTCTGCGCCACGGCGGAATCGAGGCACTCGCGTAAGTAGCGTTCGACATTGCAAATGGGAACAAGCAGCGAAACTTTAGGGGTATCAGAGTTCTGCAAGAGAACCTCCTGTTGAATAGCGTGTAACAGGGTTATTTTAGCAGCCGAGTTGCGGCGGGCGGCAGCGCTTAGAATTAGATAAAGCGCTCCAGGCAGGCTTTGAGACCGCGAGTCGAAAGATAGAACAGCGTGGCGTCTGCCATCGAAACGCCCGAGGTCGCCGCAACGAGCTTCTGGGCAACACGGCGAACGGCGCCCTTAGCAGGCATATCCGCCCACTCCGTTCCCAAAAACGTCGTAAGGTCCATGTTGACGCGAGCCGCCACGCGATGGAAGTCATCGGCATCCAAGCGCGCCAGGTCGAACACAATTAGGTCTAAAAACCAAGTGATCAGCTCGCCGGGGCACAGGTCCAAAAGACCGTAGACCGCCCAGTCCTCCAAGACCTCCTCGAGCATCCTCATATGGGCATCGAGCTTTTTGGCGCGAGCCTCGGCACTGTTGAACTCGTGCGTCGCCGATTCGCTCTCCATCACGTAGTGGTAGAACTTGTCCGGCATGACGACGGTCTTACGGGCAAGCGCATAAGCCGCAAATTGGAAGACGACGTCCTCGCCCAAAGCCAAACCGGGGGCGAAGCAAATGCCTTCGCGATTGAGCAGCTCGCGCGAAAAAGCCGCACGGCAGGCATAGGGCTGCGCATTCGAATGGAACAGCAGTTGGGGATCACGGGCGCCGAAGGTACCGGCTTTGGGGCTCATGAGTTGCTGGACGCGTTTGGGGGCAGCACCGGCAGGTTCACAAACGCCGCCAAAAACGGCGGCCTCGGCATCTGCGGACTCCATGGCATGCAGCACGCGCTCGACCGTCCGGACATCGATATAATCGTCGGCGTCCACAAAAAAGACGGTCTCACCCTCGGCGGTATCGATACCGGCATTTCGAGCACACGAGACACCCGCGTTTTCCTGGTCAATCACCAGTACGCGATCGTCGGCCTGCGCGATCTGGTGCAACACGTTCAACGAATCATCAGTCGAACCGTCGTTGACGCAGACAACCTGAATCGAGCGCTCGGACTGGGCCAACAGCGAATCGAGGCATCGCTGAATGGAACGCGCAGAGTTGTAAACGGGGACGACAATGGTAGCTTTAGGACACGAGGCCTCTCCCATGCCGACCTACCCCCTCAGCGATTCGATGAGGAAGGCAGCGACCACGCCTGGGCCTCCAACCGAAGCGTAATACTTAGCACGCCCCAAGGCACCATCCGTCGCAAAACTCGGATGCTCGTCAACCCAGCCCTCGGGATCTTTGAGGATGGCAGCGAGATTCGCGCGCTTCCACGGCTTGAGGTCGTCAAGCGAAAAGTCCCCGGCGTCCAAGGCCGCTTGGAACTCCTTGGCCATCTGAACCAGGAACTCCTTATAGAACTTGGGCGCCAGGCGCACGTAGTTCCACATGTACGAATCGTACTTAATGAGCTGATTGAACTTGAGCATGCGCGCGACGTCATCACTTGCGTGGTCGCGGGCATAATCCTCTCGAATCCAACGCTCAATCTCGGCATACTCGGTATTGACGCAAAAGACCTTAGCCGAAGAATTGACCGAGGAATTCTCGTTGTCCTGGCGATACGACAACACGGCATCGTGCAGGTAAACAGCCTTATCGGCGCACGCGATCACCTTAAAGGCGAATGACGTGTCCTGAAAGGATGCCCCCGGAGTCGGCAGGAACGTAATGCCGTTGCGCTCAAGAAAATCGCGACGGTACACGGCCGACCAAATCGACGGCTTTTGCTTAAAGAACTGCGTCGTATCGCTCGGGTGCACCGGCTTGCCGCAGTCCTTGGCCTTAAACATCTCGTGCAGCGAACGGCGCTCCTCGGGCTTAGACCAGTAGAAATCAAAGTTCGCCTTCGCAAAGTCGGCATTATTGCTTTCGGCGGCCGAGACAAGCTTTTCAAGTGCGTCGGGCGCCATAAAGTCATCGGACTCCAAGATGCCAACGTACTTGCCACGTGCCATGTCCAGTCCGTGGTTCATCGAGTCGCCGTAGCCGCTGTTGGCCTTGTCGATCATCTTGACGCGCCCATCGCGCTCCATATACTCGCGGATAATCGCCGGCGAGTTGTCGGTCGACCCGTCGTTAATGCAGATGATCTCAATATCCTTGAGCGTCTGCGCTAGGGCGGAATCGAGACACTCGCGCAGGTAGCGCTGAACATTGTAAATGGGAATAAGCAGCGACAGAACAGGGCTGCCAGAGGCGTTAGTAGACAAATGTGCTCCTTAGGAAATACCTGTCGTTTCATGGTATCAAAGGGTCAGCGCACCAGCGGGCGTTTATATAATCTATGGAGCCTCTTGCGGGCAAAGCAGCCCCACGTCATGCGGCGGGCCCATGGCAGGTTCCTGCGTTTTATTCAAAGCTTGCCGCTAAGGTGCGCCGAGCCTTTACAATAGGACAGTCCCAAGGACGTATTCGATAGCTTCCGTGCAGCGCTCGCCCGCCGCGCGTGAAAGGATATATTGCCCCATGCCTTCAACCCTTCCCGCCCCCATCGACAAGCTCGCCATCGTCGTCGTTACGTACAAGCGCCAGGAACTCCTGGCCAACTTGTTCGACTCTATGACCGAGCTCACGGCCGCGCCCTGGCGCATCGTGATTGTCGATAACGAGAATTCACGCGAGACCGAGGCCATGTGCACCGCATTCAACGAGCGCCTGGCCAACCTGTGGGGCATCGACACCGAGAAACCTGACGCACAGGGCGGCACCGACCGCGTTATCTACGCGCCGCAGCTTGAAAACGGTGGCGGCGCGGGCGGCTTCTCCGCAGGCACTAAATGCGCCTACGACCTGGGCGCCCAGTGGTTCTGGGTGATGGACGACGACGTGCTCGTCATCCCCGAAGGCATCGAGCGTCTTGCCAAGTGGACCGACCGCTACGATGTCATCCAGGGTTCGCGCCTGGACTTTGACGGCGGCGCCTTCTTTTGGCAGTACCAGCTCATCCTTTCGCTTGGTATCCCCAACCCCATCGCTAAGTGGGACCTGGGCCCCAAGGGCTACCGCGCCATGAACCAGTTGTGCTTTGAAGGCGGCCTGTTCTCGCGCCGCGTGGTCGACAAGATCGGCCTGCCGGATGCGCGATTCTTCATCTACGGCGACGATGCCTGCTACGGCTACGTGGCCAGCCAGCACTTCCCCGCCGCCGTTGTTGCCGACGTGGTGCTCAAGCGTGCCCGCGCTGTCTCTAACTGGGATATCGCCGGCAAGCGCCAGCTCAACTCTACGAGCGACACCAACCGCTACTACATCATGCGCAACCGAGGCTTCCTCGCTCGCTATATGCAGATCTACGGTGACTACCACCCCATGCTGTTCCGCCTGGGCAATGCCGCGACCTTCTGCAAGGAATTCATTCGCCTGGCTGCGGTCGATAAGTGCTTTAAGACCGGTATTCCGGCGCTGCGCCGTGGCATGAAAGACGCCCGCAAGATCATCAAGGATCCCAACTGGAAGCCCATGCCGCCCATGAAGGACGCGGAACAGTAAAGGGCTTTCGCCCGCCGCTACAGACGTTGGCACACCACGGATGCACGCTGCCCATCAAAACCGAACCCCCAGCGCATGCGACCCACGCCGGGTCGCGGCACACGGATTTCGTCGATGCCGTCGCGCTCTATGTCGAGCAGCGCCTGCACGGCCAGCAATTCCAGGCCCAGCGCATCCACACCGGGGTCATACATCGTGTTGATCGTTATCAGCGGACGTTCATCGAGCATACCGATCGTATCGGCTATGTCGAACACGGCGCCCGTAGGAAAAACTTGGATGTCGCAGCGACCCGCGCCACACTTTCGCCTCGAGGCAGGATTGGCATAGCCCGGCAAGCCAAAGCAGAGCCCCTGCAAGAGCAGATGATATGGCAGTGGCGCATCTGGGTCGGTCGCACCGATTCCCGCATCTCCTAAGATGCGGCTTAGCGCCCGCCTCACGGTATCCTCGTTCCCATGGCACAGCCCGTCGCGAAACGCATCGACGTCTCGAATGTCTTCTGCAGCGCACTCAAACCACTCAATAATCACTAGACGCAAGGTCTGGCGAAGCTCGTTATTGGGCAATCGCAAAGCACGGAGGCGATCGCCATGCTCCGGCTCCTCAGTCATATCCGTCGTGAGAAAACCGGACAGATACAGCGCTGTCCACATGCCATCGTCAGGCGAGACATCTGGCTCTGCAGTGCCCAAACAAAGCGGGACCTCAGCGCACCCATGGGCCTCGAGCAAATCAAACAAGACCGAAAGGCGGTCGAGATTCCACCCGGCAACTACCCTACTCAGACAATCGGCATATCCATACAGATCGGCACGCACAGGCGCCGTGCAGCCTCGGCCCAGAAAACCGATCACACGCTCTGGACTCGAGCAATAGGCCCTGCCAAACCGATATCCCTCGAGCCATTCACGCGCATCATCCAGGTATTCCTCGCGCCCAGCATGATTCAACAGAGCCTCGACCTCGGCATCCGAAAAACCGAACCAACGGTCACACCACGCCGACAGCGGCGTCGTCAGACAATACGAGCAGCCGCGCGAAGAAAGCGCCGCTTCGGCGGGACCGGAACACTCCCCCATCAGACACGTCAGCCGCAACGAATCGCGCGCAGTGGCAATGGCGTCAAACAGCGCACGGTCAAGTAGTTCTGCCGGATCGGCGTCGGAAGCGTTCCTCGCGCTCGCACGGCGAGACCACGCCGCATCGTACCCATCAACGAGCAATACAACCTGCTCATCGCAGGCAATCTCCAGCAGCTCTATGAGCACACCGAGCACCGAGTCAACCTCGTCCGCGCTCGCCACGCCACGCGCGACACGTTCGATGTGACGCACCTTATCTCGAGCTAAATCCGGAGCCTCCAAGAGCGCCAACAAGCGAGCGCACTCGCCCGAAAGGGCATCGCGCACGACGCCGGCAACAGCGGGGCCACGCCTCCCAGCGCCAGAAAAGTCCAGCGATATCACCGGATAGCAAGCATACTCATCCCGATAGCGCCCGCCGTTCGCATCCCAAATCTGAGCATCGGCAAACAAACGCTGACCAGAGCGACCGACCGCTGGACGCTCCAGAAAAGCCCTGAGCATCGACAAGTTCATGCTCTTGCCAAAACCCTCGGGTCGACAGCACACCACAACGGACGCGTCACAGTCCAACACATCGGCAATAAACATGGTTTTATCGATGAGTAAACACCGATTGATTGCATCGGAAAAGTCGTGTACATCAACCGGTAGAGCTGCGTTATCCGCATGATTGAGCAACCGCGCACCAAACGCATGAATAAAACCACAATTCACCTGTTCAGACACCGTAAACTCTCCCTCTAACGCAGCACGATGCCCATTGTAACGAGCAGGCGGAGCGCAACAATATCGACTTGCAAAGGTTTCGGGCAACGGTAGCAACTGACGCCCCGAGGGGGCATAACAAATCGTTGTGCAACAAAAACGGGATCCGATGCGGCTGCACCGGACCCCGTCTCAAACGCTTTGAAAACAATCTGAAAGGCTACTCCTCCGAGCCATCCTCCCCAGAAGCCTTCTTCTGCTGATCGAGCTTATGCTTACCACTTACGATAGACGTAGCGCCCAGTGTGGCCAAGCTCGCGCTGGCAAGGCTCGCCATCACAATCAGATCGCCCGTCTTGGGCATGTTGCCGCCCGAGGACTTGGTAGCTGTAGTCGTCGTGGTCGTGGTGGTCACCGTTTTGGAGTCATTTTGCTCCTGGACCTGGTTGTCAGCACCGCTCTTACCGCTGTCCTCGCCCTGCTGCTTTCCGTCCTCGGTCTTGTCCTTGCTCTTGTCCTTCTCCTCAGGTTCAGGCTTCTTACCCTCGTCCTTCTTCTGTTCGGGCTTGTCGCCCTTCTCCTCAGAGCTAGAACCCTTATCGAATTCGGTCTTCTCGGAAGCCTTGTCCTTGGAGTCGCCCTTTGAGGCCTCGGTCTTTTCCGTGGAAACCTGATCAGAGTTGTCCTTGTTCTGGGCCGAGCCGTTATTGACGCCAGCCATCAGCGAAGAACCCAGCGTAGAACCAAGCTGCTCGGAGAAAGAGGGCTTCTTGTCCGGCGAAGCAACGGGAGCGTCCGGCGCTTTATTCGAGTCGTCCTTGGAAGCATCGGAATCAGGGGTTGCGTCAGAGCCGGAGCCGTTGTTAGAGCCGGTAGATGAGTTAGAGGTGTCAGCGCCGGTCGAACCAGAAGCGTCGCTGTCCGTATTGCCGGCAGAGCTTGAAGGCGAATCGCCCGCAGCAGAGCCGTTCGAATCGGAGCCGTTCGAGGTAGAGCCGTCGTTGGTAGTGCCACCAGCAGAGCCATTACCGTCAGCATCGGTCGAGGGCGCATCCATCCTGTCATCGTTGGCATCGTCACTCGAGTCGTCATTCGAATCAGGTGTCGGCGAGGGCGCCGGTGTGGGCTCGGGCTGCACGGGCGTCGCGGCGGCAGCCTCGTCCTCAGCGATATAAACCAAGCAGTCCTTTAGCTCGTTGCGGTAGCGGTTCTTCCAGCCCTCATGATACTGGGGTTGGCTCGAATACTTGGTCGCCACGTTATTGACCACGCTGTTGGAAAGCGCCGTCACAAACTCGCGATCGGACATATCGTTGGAAAGATTGGCCATCTTGAAGAACTTCTGGCAGCCACCCGAGCCAAACAGGTTATTCATGCCCCAGCACAAACCCTTAAGGCAGTCGGCACGGCCCGAAAGGTCAAGCCCGTACTTGCGTACGATGCGCTCGACCGGCAGGTAATACTCCTGGTATCCATATGCATCCTGGAGTGCCGAGAACTCTTGTGGATCGGCAGCATACGCGGCATGCCAGGCATCCTCGGCAAGCTGCCCCAGCTCGGTAAGCTTGTGAGTCTTTTTGTCGTAAATCACGTCATCGGTGTCGCGCTTAAGTTCGCTGCCGCGGTCGATGACCGCCTTGAACATGCCGTACTTCTGAGGATTGTAGTTGTAGCACTCCTGCATGAAGTCGACGAGCGCATAGCGACGATCAAACTGGTAGAAACCCATGGCATGATAGCCGTCGCCATAGCTAAAGCCCAGATTGTAATTGCTGCCGCTCTCGTTTTGGGCGAAGTACTTCAGCTCGGAGGAAAGCGCCATCGGCTGCAGACTCGAGGAGCTTGTCGCCATGATCGAATTGAAGGAGAGCGTCATAAGGGACGAGGAGTCCACGGCTTCCGAATACTCATCGCCAGGATCGTAATCCGAAGGAGCGGGCTGTTTTGCGTCGACATCGGTAATGGGATCGGCGTTGGCATTGCCGGCGATATCCTGCTGCTGGACGGTATCGGTCTGTGCAAACATGGGAATAGGTGCCGCCACGCCCAGCGTGAGCGAAAGTGCGAGTCCGGCAACGATAGCCTGATGCTTAGGCTTCATGGTTCCTCCCTGGTTCTGCGTCCCCTTTTGCGGGGATGGGTTCATTTGATGTGCGATTGCGTCAGAGCGCAAGAGGTATATCTAGTATGTTGAATCTCGCCTGTTTTTGCAATCCCCCGTCAGCATGCGGCGCAGGCAAAGGATGCATTTACACCTTCTGCGCGCCGCACGCCAACAAAACGAGGTATTAAAAGCCGCAAATAACCTCGGGAGTCATACGCGAAATGACCTCGACGGCAACACGGGCCGACTCGATCACGTCGTCGATGGCGCAAATCGAGGTAGCCGTGTGGATATATCGGCAGGGCACGCCCGAAACCACGCACGGCACATCCATAAGATGCACGGGACCGCCATCGGTGCCACCGCCCTCGCGCACGCTCTCCTGCACGCGCAGCCCCGCTGCCTCGGCGGCATCCAACACAAAGCGCTGATAGCGAGGATTCGTGATCATGCAACGGTCGAAATGTCTGAACATAGGCCCACCATGAAGCGCCGTCTGCACCTCATCGGGAGCCAAGAAGGTATCGTCTGCAGGACAGCCCTCGAACATGTACGCAACATCTGGATCGAGCGTCCGCGCCGCTGCCGCCACGCCGCGCTCCCCCACTTCCTCCTGTGCGGAAACGGATGCGACCACGTCGACGGACAGGTCGTCGCGAGAAGCGAGCTCGCGCAGGGCGATCAGCATCGCCGCCTCGACTGCCTT
>OLOV01001501.1_pt1 | contig 18156 bp, 10 predicted proteins | sample 1672931 | NCBI WGS metagenome assembly OLOV01 (sample SAMEA3136738, study PRJEB25190) | human gut metagenome | biome: human gut; feature: human-associated habitat; material: faeces | place: Austria | collected 2013
AGGCTGGCATCATCGGTGCCGCGTACTACGCAAGCACCAAGCAGAAGTGATGCCGTGAACCATTAAGGTTCCCAACTTTCGTATAAGCGAGAGCCGTCCGATTCGTCGGGCGGCTCTCGCTTATTCCGTCAACATTTGTGAGGCGAAGGCATACCATCTTGTTTGACGTAACGACTTGCGCAACCCAAGGAGTATGGTGGAGACCATGCGTTTTTCCTCCAGAGTCGATATCAGCGAGCCCAATCCCATCGCCAAAGCGGAAGCGGAAGCCAAAACAAGCGGCATCACGCTCGGCAAACTCAACGACTCCAATCCAACCAAGCATGCGCTCGCGCCGGAACTTCTGCCAGACATATATGGCGCTGAGCCACACGGCCAACGGTATGCACGCGAAGCGTTGGCCGCATTCCTTCAAGGGCGAGGCAATGATGTTGCCGTCGAAGACCTGTACATACTGAGCTCAACGTCCGAAGCATACTCGTGGCTGATCAAACTCCTGTGCGACGCCGGCGATGCTGTGCTCGCGCCGAAACCCGGCTATCCTCTCATCGAATCGATCGCACGACTCGAATGTGTCGACATGATTGAATACCAGCAGCGATTCGACGGATCTTGGTACATCGATGTGGCCGAACTGCGCGAAGCACTTGAAAGTGAAGAAGGCGAACGTATCCGCGCACTGGTACTCATTAACCCCAATAATCCGACTGGTTCATATGTCAAACCGTCGGAACGTGAAGCCATCGTGCGGCTTTGCCACGACCATGAGGTGGCCATCATCGCCGACGAGGTGTTCTACGACTACGATCTGGAACCATTCGACGGCAACGCGCGTCTTGCGGGAGAGAAGGGTGCATTGACCTTCGCGTTGGACGGGTTTTCGAAAACGTTGGCCGCGCCGCACGCCAAAGTCGGTTGGATCCAAGTATCCGGCCCTGCAGGAGAGGTGGAAGAAGCCAGGCGCAGGCTCGACGTGATCGCAGACGACTATCTGCCGATGAGCGAAATCATCGCCAAACAGATTCCCCTCATGCTGCAGGCAGCTCCAGCGCAGACTACGCGCGTAAAAAACCGCGTGCAAGCCAATCTCACCGCATTGCATGCCATGCTGAACGCCGACAAAAACGGTATGGTCAGCGTATTGCGTGCCGAGGGTGGATGGAACGTGCTGTTGCGCGTGCCGAGCGTACTCGACGAGAACGAGCTGGTATTGGCCATGATCGAACGCCATGGAATTTCAGGCCAACCCGGCTACTTCTTTGATATGACTTCGAACGGCTATCTTGCGATTTCGCTGCTGCCGGAATCCGACGAATTTCGGCATAATGTGCAAGTGGTGCTTGACACCGTCAACACAATGATCGCTTGAATCGTGCCGCTGTGCCGCAATTAACGCCAATGACGGTACAGCGGCCAATACGAATCGATCGGAATATGAATCAGGCTTTGGCTGCCTCGTATTTGGCTCGGATGAGATCTGTGTAAAAGGCGACGGCCTCATGCGGGCCACCGTCGAATACCACCTGATGGTCGTCGACCACCAGTGTGCGGTCGATCGCATATTCCGCGCGTGTGATCAGTTCCGTGTCATGCGTGGCGAACACCACTTGCTTGTCGTAACTGAACAAGGCTTTCGCCACATGCGCGGACGCCACCTCATCCAAACCCTTAGTCGGCTCGTCGGCAACGATCGCTGCGGGAGAGAAGCTCAATGCGGAAGCAATCGCCAGCAGATGGCGCTTCTCGCTGTCCAACGCGGAAGCAGACTCGCGCGCGACCGCAGCCAAATCGAAATGCGCAAACAGATTGCCGATAATCGCCTGACGTTCGCTTTCCGGCACCTTATGCTTCTTCAACGGCTCATCAATCGCCTCACGAATGGAATCCGCCTTGTAATAACTGTTCGGAATCTCCTCGCGGCGAACACGACCAATCATCGATTCGATACGTTTCAGATCACGCTTCACCGACGGATCGTATGCAACGCCATCCGCGTCGATGCGTACCGAACCGGACGTCGCGGCCAACGCGCCATCCAACAACTGCAATAACGTGGTCTTACCGGAACCATTCAGCCCAATCACGGCCACACGCTTGCTTTCCGGAGTGATCGTCAACGACGTCGGCTTCAAACCGATATTGCCATCCTCATACGTGTGGCCGGCCTGGTCAAGCGTGAACGTGACATCACGCGCCCCCTCGGGACGCTTGGATGAAAACAACGAATCGAAAAAACCCATGCTGCCCATTGTACGGGCGCGCCGAACCCGCCGCATACGAAACGAGGCCGGAAACCCAAACCCCCGAAAGGAGTTCAGATTCCAGCCCCATCAAGATTCGCGAACGCTTACGCGTCAGTCGAAATAGAATCCCGAGAAATCGTACTTGTACACGCGATAGATGTACGCGCTGTTCAACGTCATCTTGAACTGCACCAACAGATCGCCATCCTCGTTGTACTGGCCGAACAGGCCCTTCATGCCCGAATCGATGAGAATCTGTCCGTTGTCCAATTCCTGTGCGGAACTGACATACGGCGAATACGGCACGTCGAACGACGACACTTCCGTATACGTGCCTGCATTCTCGTCGACCAGATATTTGCGATACTGCGACTTCGCCGTGTCAGAAGACAGTTCGGTCGAGATACCGTCGATCACCGTCCAGTCGAAATCAGGACGCGTCAGCGAAGTGCCGAAATTATTGTCGAACATGTACAGGTAATACTGGCCGTCAGGCAGCGAATCATCGGCGACGTATGTGATGGAATGCTGTCCGCCGGTATCGGAAAAATCTCCGTCTTTCGCTAGGAAACTGCTGACCTCATCGGTGCCTGCCCACACGGACGGCTCGCCGATCATGTAGTCGACCGTCGGATCTGATTCCAGATCATCCACTTTGATGATGGTGGACGTTTCGCGTGCGGAGAATAACGCGGAACCATCATCCAACAGTTGGATGGTGTTGCAATGCAGCCAATCCCAACGATTCTGGGCGCTCGAATCCGACTCGTCGGTTCCCGCATGCGTGGTGGAGGCCTTATAGTCGGCGAACAGTTCGCCGAAATCCACCAAGCGGGTCACACTGCCGGTGGAAGTGTTGAGCTTGATGACCTGATCTTGCACGGCATTGTCGTCGCGGCCCATTTCGGTGGCCAACAGCACGATGTCTCCATTGGCGTCCATCGCGTAATCGTGGTGCAGAATATAGTCGGATCCAAGATCATAGATCTTTTCCAACTTGCCGAGACGGTTCATCGCCGCCATGTGGTGCGTGGAAGCGGAGAACCACATGAGCCCGTCATCGTCGAACAGCAGACGATGCGAACGATAGTAGAGCACGGGAATCTCACCGCGCAGCACGCCGTTCGTATCATAATAGAACATGAAGTCCTGCTCGTCGGAATCGTTGCCGAGAATGGCATACAGGCCATCGCCCAAGTCTTCTCCGGAATCAGCTACGACGGTCTGCTCCAGCTGCACTTCCTCATTGCCAAGCAGGGAAGCGCCCCTGTGTTCGAAGGTATGCGTACGGGATTTGCCATCGGCGTTGGTCAACGTGATGGTGATGGTGTTCTTTTCCCCGGGAATAAGGCCGAGTATCTGGAATTCATGGGTTTTGCTGTATTGCGATTGCTGGTAGGCGTCACGGGTGAAATCCGCGTAGCCGTCCGCATGCACGGTATAGGATACGGATACCGAGTCGTCGGTGGTGAAATACACATACAGCGACGTGGTGTTGGTGCCGTACGGATCCTCAGTGACGAACATGTCATCTTCCGTGGCGGCAGACTTGCTTTTTTCCTGCTCGAGCTTGTCGTCGGCCATATTCTGATAGTCGGCTGTGTACACATTCTCGATACGTGCGTTCAGCCGTTCGATCCTGTTTTGTCTGATGGCCGCATCGACGTTGTCATAGCTGGCGAGACAGACGCCCAATGCGATGACCGATGCTACCACGGCCGCGGTCCAGCGTCTAACACGAGGATGGTTAGACAGAAGTGGAAGCGATTTCATAGCTGATGTCTCCAACAAGGGTTCATCTCATAGCGAACAGTTACGACACCATTATTATTCGCAAAACTCGGAACAAACCGGAGATTTTATTGGACAAACCGTAATAAAACCCTGAAATAACCCTGAAAACGCCGTGCCTCATATCAGGGTGAACCACGACTGCACGTCATGGAACAAACCGGAATTATTGCGTATCAGCTCGTCGTCGCGACCATATAGGAACAACGACAACACCGTCACCGCCAACATGAACAGCAGCAGCGCCAACACCAGTACGCGCAACAGCCAGCACAGCCGCGGACGGTCGCAATCCAACGCAATGAGCAGCAGAGGCAACGAAGCCAAGGCGAACAGCCAACCGAAATCGGCGATGTAGCGCCACCCAAGACCACCCAAGCGCGCGTCAAGCGCCACAATCAGCAGACTCAACAGCAGGAACGTCGTCAGTGTACGCCACATACCGGTATGACCACGAGCGCGCATATGCCGGCGTAGGAATGGGCATGCCAGCGAAGCCAATGCGAGAGGTGCCATGGCGAACAGGCCTCCAGGCATCGCCTCCGTGAACCCCCAATCTTTCAATGGGGTGGGGTCGACGGCAAGGAACGGGAACATATTCGTCCAACGCAACGGCAAAAACAGATAGTATGCGACCGTCCAAATGAAATTCGACCACGACTGATGGTAGCTCGTCATATCCGTGACCGTTATCTGATATGACGAACCGAAATCGAATGGCGAGGAGAAACGCACCATGTTATAGGCGAACAACGGCACCACTACAACCAATGCGGGCACCAGCACGGCCAAAGGCGCGCGCAACGTATGCAACATGGCGCAGGCGCGCCCATGCGCGCCAGAAGCGAACACGCCATCACGCAACTGTTTGGCAATCGCACGAATCTGCGGCCAGAACAACGGAAACGCGGCGAACGCCACCACCACAAACGACGGACGACAACCCACATTCGCAGCAATGCACACCGAGCCGGCAGCCAAACGAGGCAGCGACAACGAGCCGACCGCATTCACCTTGCCATCCTCGCCAGCGTTGGCCGCGGACGGACGTTCGGCCCCCAACCACAGCCACAAGCCCAACGTGCTCAACAACAAAGACGCTGCGATCGGCACCGAATAGAAATTCGTCCGATACCACAAATACGAAGCATTCGACGCCAACAATACAAACACGCACAACATGCTGACCGCAGCCACCGAAACATGCGGACGCACACGCTTGATCACACGAATCGTCAACAGGCATGCGAACACCAAAAAACCAAACATCAGCAACGGCACCGCGGCACCCGACGGCATCATCAGACCACCATCAACCCACAACGACGTCACCGCACGATACGGCACAAACAATAGCAACGCCGGCACCACACCAAAATACGAATACCAACGCCCATTGAAAAACGCATAATCCCAATACACAGGGCTCACGCCATCGGCAAGCAACTGCTGACGGGTTGCCACATCATACGGATTATCCGCATCACGCAACCCCTGGGGCACATCCAAATCAAGCCACGCATGACCATCAAGCAACGCCCGAGCCACATGATCATATTGATCGTAATCATACGTATACATGCCATCCGTATGAAAGCTCAACGGTACGGCAGACACCAACTGCCACACCACCACCGCGGCGGTTGCCACCCCCGGAATCGCCAGCAACACACCCAACGCCACGCGCTGACGCACACTCGACGTATCCAACGGCACCTTCCACAAACGCGAACCAGGGCGCCACAACGCCACCAACACCAGCGCCAACACCAACAACGCCACACGCAGCGGACTCACCGAAAAAGGCACACGCACATTCGCACGCACCGCCTCAAACGGAATCAAAGACCCCTTCGGTTCCACCACCTGCACACGCACCGTACGACCAGCCGCAGCCCTCACATACAACGAACGAGACGAATCCAACGACACCGAAGTAAGCTCACACGCCCTACGATCAGCATCAGGACGCACACGCACCGTACGCAACACGCGCTCACCCTGCTGCTCAGCCCCCTGCAGCACCTCATCAGAAACAGGAACAACACGCACATAATCCGACGAACCATCCGCCGCCACCTGCAAATACGCCTGCGTCGGATCAATAACCTCCAACAACCCATCATCACGACGCTCAAGCCCTGGCCCCAACGTGTTATACGCAGCCGCCGAATCACCCGACGCCGCCAACGACCGGAAAAAAGGCACATTACACAACACGCACTCAACCAACACCACCACAACAAAAGCGGCTACAATAGCTGCGCGCACACGATGACGCGCCTGAAAACGCTGTTTCGAAAAAACCACAAATATTATTCTAAAGGCTGCATGTCGCATTGAATTGAAAGAATGGCCCACATGTCACACCTCACACCAGCATCGCCATCAGCACACCATCCGCATCAAGGACGGACCATGCTCAACCACGCCATGCAAGGGGTACGACAACTCATCAACCACAACAAACACCCCCACAACGCCACCGATACCAACCCCTTCGGCAAAGCCCTTGACACGCCAGATGACATCGTCGGCGAACTCACCCGCAACGCCATCAAACTCAACCCACTCATCAAACGACGCATCATCAAAGGTTTCGAAGGCGTGCCAAACACACTCCAACTCGGCTGGGCACAACTACCGCAAACCCAAGGCAAAGCCTTCTCCATCGGCCTATTCACCGACACCAACCACTTCGCACAAATCGCGCTCGCCGACAACAAAGCGCGCGTCTTCGCAGGCACCGATCCTGAAATGGACGTGCAGGAACTGGACCCACGCTTCATCTTCGTCAAAGAGGAGACCCTCACTCTGCCGGACGGCCCACGATTCGGTCATGCTGCGAACGGCACGCCAAAAATGGTACGCGCATCACAAGGCGGTGTCGTAGGGCGCATGCCCGGAGGACGCATGATGTGGCTCGCGTCCTGGCTCAAGGTCGGCAACCGCTACACGCTTGAACAGATGCGCGCCAACCTGCCGGAAGCCATGCGATTCGACCTAGAATACCGTGACGCCATCGCCATCGCGTTCTTCGCGGCCTACATGCTGCCGCAAATGAACGGACTACTCGTAGGATTCGGCACGGGCAACATCTTCCGCAGGCTCAACAGAGAAGCGCCGATGGGCGCGATCCGCCGATCCATCAGAGACACGATGAGTGCCCGCTCGCACGGCATGCGCGCCTCCGGACTCGAGGATTATTTCGCCGACCTCATGCGCGAGGCCGGTGCCCTCGACAAAGACCAAGGCCTTGAGGCCGTACATGGTGCGGAACCGCTACATCTGTACACGTCCAGTTATTCCGGCTGCTACTTCTTCGCATGGGATTCCACGTTGCCGTTCTCGGCATCGTTGCGTGCGCTGAACATCGAAGGCAATCTTAACCGTTTCGCCGCAGTCAGCTCATGGTTGGAACGCAACGCCCGTATCGGCAGGCTCCCCACGGAAGACACCGTGACACGAGCCGAAGCGGCGCAGATCGACATGGCGTTGCTGGAAAATCCGGCGTTGATCGCATTGAAACCGGATGACGAATTCGGCGCAATCCTCGACTCCCGGCAGGATGATGGCGTGCAGGCCGTCATGCGTCTGGTGGACATCGCCTCGGAAACCAGGCGTTCCATTGCCGAAAACACGAAGGGCGGCACGGATGGCGTCGCCTTAGGCCGCGAAGGCGGTTCGGAATGGGTGTACCGCCAGACAATGTCTCGGCTGCTGCGCAGCATGCGCCTTCCATATCGTTTCGACGTGGACTTCCGATGCAGCCTCAAGGACGGCAATATGGCGATCGGCTTTACTTCCGCAGGCGTTTCCATGATGCCGTCCACCAGATACGATGCGACACGCCATGCATGGGCGGACATGACGGACGCCGAACGCGCTCGCATGAGCGCGGACTACAATCTGCGTGTCGGACTGATGATGGCCGCGTTGAGTTTTGGTGCCGATCCAGGCATCCAGCGCGTATCGATGCACATTGATTCGATTGGTTTGGAGGAGGCCGTGGCCGAGCAGGATTCCGCCATCAGCGAGCTGATGAGCGAGGCATTGGCCGCGTTCGAACGAATCCGTACCGGAGATATGGGCGTTTCCGGATCCAAAGCCGATCCGAAGGACGGCGATTTCCATGGGGATCCGTCTCGGCCAGTGACGCCGAAAACCGCTGACTTGGGTGCCGATGACGGTGACGGCGATGATGCGGACGATTCGCTGAACAGCCAGTTCGAGGCTCTGATGAAAGATATCGACTTCGACGAGATGGCGTTTGCGGTTCCTGACGAAGCCTCAAACGAGTCCACCGGCGAGGAGGGCGATTCCGAGCATTCCACGCATGATGGTCTTGATGCTGGTCTGATCGGCTATAACGATTTCGACGGGGATGGCGACGATCCGTTGAGCCAGCTTCGCAAGAATCCAACCGTGCGCAATCTGGTGACGGTCACCTTTACCAGAAGCGAGTTCATGGAACGGTTGGGTGAGTGCGGACTATCTGATCCGACAGGCACGTACCGCATGTTCGGCGCGGAAATGGATGTGGATGGTCTTGGAGCGTTGAAGCCGGTGGATGCCGCACTCGACCTGCGTGACAGCCGTTTCTCTCCGGCGGGGAGCCAGGAGGAGCCCGAGCTTTCTGACGCCGCGTTCGACCATGATACGGCGCAACTGTTTGGCTGCCGCGACATGTCAGGGCTGTCCATCCAACGTGTGGATCTGCTGCAGCGCGCGGTTGGCGAATTCCATAGGATTGCGCAGGACCCCCATCTGGAATCGGTGGCCAAAGCGAAGCAGGCCATGGACGTCATCAATGCCATCTCCGACCCTGAGTTAACGGCCTTGGCTCCGCAAGTGACGAGCGCTCTTATTGATGGTAAGGACACACCGGATTTCTCATTCCGCGTGGCTGACGAGCTCGATGCGGAGCGCATCAAGGCGAGGGATCTGCTGTTTTCCGGGCAGATCGATCAGAGCGTGGAATTGGCCGAAGCGGCGCTGGAACGAATGGATCAGCTGTTCGTTTCGAATCCGGGCGTGCCACGGTATTTCAACTCGTATGCGGAACGCGTCATCTATAACCGTATGTTTGCTACGGAAGGCGAACGTACCGTGCTTATCCCTGACAACCTGTTCTATGCGCATATGGAACTAGCTGACGTGCTCGCACAGGTCAAAGGAGTCAAGGCCGCGCTGCCTCATCTCAACGCGATGGTGCGATACGCGCCGGCTTATCCGCTCTCGCACCTTAAACTGGCGGTGCAGTTGGCACGCTCCGAGGATTGGGATCCGGCCAGAGCCGCATGTCTCAACGCGTTGCATGTCGCACTCGACCGTGAGGATGCATCGTTCGCTTACTATAGGCTTGCCTACGCGGAATGGATGTGCGATCATTTCGACATTGCGGCCGCCTCATATATCATGAGCGAGGAGATCGCTCCGGGGCGTATCGCCATGCTGGAAGGTGAGCTTCAGGAATTGATCGGACGCGCGCAATCGCAGTGCATTCCGGTGCCTACCAATGTTCCGGAAGCCATGCATGTGCTTGCGCAGGCTGGACTGCCGGTATGGCCCAACACGCGGGTTGCGTCCTTGGTGCGCAAGGCCGCGCGAGTCTGCGTGGACGAGGGCATGTTCGTGCCGGCAAGAACGCTTTCAGTGGCCGCATCCAGAATGGATGACGAGGAACGAGACGGGGCCGACGTGGTGCAGATGCAGTTCCTGAGATCGTTGAACAACTGACTGACGCCATCCGGAGCGAATAATTCAGCGTCGACGGCACGTTAATCGAACATTTGTGCGATACTGTTCGAAGTGCCGCCGACCGACAGTACTGAAAGCACATCGAAAAACGTTGACAAGGTAGTGACAATGACAAGGCATGACGATTCCGAACAGCTCGCATGGGATTTTGACGCTCCCGAAACGGATGGCGGTGCTATGGGCACGTCGACGCCCGTGGCGGCAGATGGGGGAGTCGCCTCATATGCGCCGGGAAGCGAACGGTGGATCGCCGCATTGCAGGCGACTGATGCGGACGCCATGCGACTGGACAGGCTTGACGTTTCGTCGATGAGTGCTGAAGCCGCGGCGCGATTGTGGGCGCGAGTGGCAGCATGGGTGGAATCCGATCAGATTGCATACTATATCGATGATGCGCCGGTTTCGTCTGATGCGGCCTACGATGCGAGAATGCGCTGCCTACAGGCTTTGGAGGCGCAGTTTCCATCCCTCGACTCTACGCAATCGCCGACGCATCGTGTTGGGGGCACCTTCTCCAATGATTTCGCATCGGTGCGTCACCCGTCACGCATGATGAGTCTTGACGATGTCTTTTCGCTTGAGGAATTGCGCGAATGGTATGACAGTGTCATCCGAGGCCTTGATTGGTCAGATACGAAGCCGCTGCCAATGACCTGCGAAGTGAAGATTGATGGGCTTGCGCTCAATCTCATCTATCGTAATGGCGTGCTTGAACAGGGTCTGACCAGAGGCGACGGTGTGACTGGCGAAGATATCACACTCAATGTGCGCACCATCTCCACCATTCCGCAGAATCTTGCCGGACCAGAGGAGGATATTCCTGAATTCGTGGAGATCCGCGGTGAGGTTTTCATGCGATGGGATGATTTCAACACGCTCAACAGGGAAAGCGAGGATGCGGGACGCGCGCCTTTCGCTAATCCGCGCAACGCGGCTGCAGGAAGCCTGCGTCAGAAGGACCCGCGCATCACGTCCACCAGAAGGCTCAGTTTCTACGCGCACGGTATCGGCACGCTCCAATGGGGTGCCAAACGCGGCGACGGACACGATATCATCAACAACCAATCCGAGGCGTACGAGCTATATAAGAAGTGGGGTATACCGGTCTCTCCGCACAACCGTGAAGTCACCACATTCAGCCAAATCCTCGACATGATCGATTATTACGGCGAGCATCGCGGTGACATCGAGCATGCGCTCGACGGCATCGTCGTGAAAGTGGACGATCTGGGGTTGCAGCGGTCGCTGGGCGCGACCTCGCGTGCGCCACGTTGGGCCATCGCCTACAAGTATCCGCCGGAGGAAGTCAACACGGAGTTGCTTGACATCACCGTGCAAGTGGGGCGTACCGGCCGCGTGACACCGGTGGCTATTCTGAAGCCCGTATATGTTGCGGGTTCAACGGTGTCGAGAACTACTTTGCACAATCCGTTCGAGGTGGAACGTAAAGGCGTGCTTATCGGCGACACCGTTGTGGTGCGCAAGGCAGGCGATGTGATTCCCGAACTTGTAGGTCCAGTGTTGGAGCGTAGGGAAGGGCACGAAGACCAGCTGCGCCGTTTCGTGATGCCTTCGCAGTGCCCGAGCTGTGGGGCACAACTCGCTCCAGCCAAAGAGGGGGACAAGGACATCCGCTGCCCGAACGTGGAGTCCTGCCCGGCACAGTTAACCGAACGTATCATCAACCTGGCGTCCAGAAAGGCGTTCGATATCGAACATCTGGGTGACCAATCGGCCATCGCGTTGACGAATCCAGAAGAGGATCGCCCCGATTCGGTGGCGACCTACGCGCCGAACATCACGGAAATCGTGGTGGCACCGGGGCAGGAGCCAGAACCGTACGAGCCGGTGGAAGGGCTGGAACTGCCGGCCCGGCAAACGCCGGTGTTGTCCAGCGAGGCCGGTCTGTTCTCGCTGACATCCTCCGATTTGCAGGATATTCGCGTATGGCGAGAAGCGCCAATCATCGAAATCCACGAAACCGTCGGTAAGAACGGTAAACCGAAAAAAACGCGCAAACGTATCGGCGGATCAGGCCTGTGGCATCAGGTTCCGGCATTTTGGACGACTCCGACAGTGGCGAGAAAGCGTAAGGACGAAGTCGATGAATCCGTGGAATATCCCGGATATGATGTGCCTGAGGATGCCATGGTGGTCCGAGAGGAAACCAAGGTGTCGCGTTCCGGAGCATCCAGCGTGCAGCCGGTATATATACGCCCCGCGGAAAACACAAGGAAAATGCTTGACGAAATTGACAAGGCACGCCACGCCGACTTATGGCGTGTGCTTGTGGCTCTGTCCATCAGGCGACTCGGTCCTCCTACGGCACGTGTTATCGCCAATACGTTCGGATCGCTTGACGCCATCGAACGCGCCAGTGTGGACGAACTGTCACAGATAGACGGCATCGGTCCGGAAATCGCGGAATCGGTGGTCACGTGGTTCGCATCGGCCAAGGAACCAGGCGATTGGCGCGGCACGGTGTTGGAAGCATGGAAGGCTGCTGGAGTCGGTGCGGAGCAGGTTGAAATCAGTACACTACCGCAGACGCTTGAAGGCAAAACAGTGGTTGTCACCGGTTCGTTGATTGACTTCTCGCGTGACTCCGCCAAAGAAGCGATTATCTCCCGCGGTGGAAGAGCCTCAGGATCCGTCAGCAAGAAAACCGATTGGGTGGTCATTGGCGAAAACGCCGGTGCCAAAGCCGCCAAAGCAGAGGAATTAGGCGTTCCCATGCTAAACGAGGACCAGTTCAAAATACTGCTGGAAAACGGAACGGTGTGACACCGGCACGTCAAACTGGCAACGTAATCGCAAGAAAGCTCTGGCATGCCGCGCCTCCAGACGCTAGTCTGGTACGCGGCTAAGGAGGAACCATGACCGACGAGCGCACCATCGAAGCGCGCATCTATGAGCGACTCAGCAAAGTAATCGACCCGGAACTGGGTCGATCTGTGACTGATCTGGGCATGATCGCAGCCATCGACGCGATACCGGTGGAAGGTAAGGCGAACACCTATGAGGTTCGTGTGGAGGTCGAACTGACGGTAGAAGGCTGCCCATTATCGCAGACCATCACCAACCAGATCAACGGAGCGGTGGCATCCTACCCGGATGCAACGCTGCTGCCGCGCATCGAAGTCGGATCTATGAGCCAAGACAAGCTCACCCAACTCGTTGCCGGTCTCAAAGCCGAGCGCAAGCAGAATCCCTTCAACAAGCCGGGCGTCAAAACCCGTATTTTCGCCATAGCATCCGGCAAGGGCGGTGTCGGCAAATCGTCCGTCACCGCGAATCTTGCCGCCACTTTCGCGGCGCTCGGTTATGATACGGCCGCCATTGATGCCGACATCTATGGATTCTCGCTGCCGCGACTGTTCGGCGTGCACGCGCAACCCACCAATCTGAATGGCATGCTCATGCCCGTCACCGCTTGGGGAACGAAATTGATTTCCATCGGCATGTTTGCGGGCGCCGATCGCGCGATCCTTTGGAGAGGGCCGAGACTGCAGCGTTCGCTCGAACAGTTCCTTTCAGACGTGTGGTGGGGTGAGCCCGACGTGCTTCTGCTTGACTTGGCTCCAGGCACCGGCGATATGGCGATTTCCGTGGCCCAGGCCTTGCCGAACGCGGAACTGGTGGTGGTCACCACGCCGCAGCCATCCGCATCCGACATCGCGGTCCGCTCCGGCCTGGTGGCGCTGCAGGTGCCGATGAAAGTGCGTGGTGTTGTGGAAAACATGAGCTATTACGAGCACAGGGGCGAACGTCTGCGGATTTTCGGCGAAGGCGGCGGCACGCGCGTGTCGGAACAGCTGACCGAAAGCCTCGGCTATGACGTTCCTTTGCTAGCTCAGCTTCCGTTGGAACCGGAATTGAGGGAGACTGGTGAGGCCGGACGTCCGGCCGTGCTGAATGAGGATGGCTCATTACGTGCCGACGATATTGGCGAGACATTCAGGAACCTAGCTGAATCGTTGATGCGCAGGCCCCTGTAAAACTCTATGGAACCGTGTTCCCGTACTGCATTCAGTATGGGAGGGAAACCCGCGAAGACAGGCCATTGCAAAAAACCGAGCGTATTCCATACCAGAAACGAAGCGAAAATGAAACGGCCCTTGTGAAAATCTTGTGCCCTGTGTAGTATCAAGCGCAGACACGGGGGCCGTATGGCTGAGAGGAAGCAAACGCTTCGACCGTATGAACGTATACCGGGTAATGCCGGCGCACGGACGTCTCTCCATTCCCGTGCCTTGTCAAAGAGAGAAAGGCACATATCCTATGATTGAAGAAAAGCAGTCTTCCGTAGTGCGCAAGCACAACAACAAGTGGCGTGTAGTCGATATTGTCGTGGCTGCCATCATTGCCGTTGCGTCCGGTGTGATCTTCTGGGGCTGGGACATTGTCTGTACCGCACCACTGGCTCTCTTCGGAGCGTTGACCCCTGGTTTTGAAGGATTGCTTAACGCCTTTTGGCTGTTTGCAGGTCCTTTGGCGGCCATTATCGTGCGCAAACCTGGTGCCGCGTTGTTCGCGGAAACCCTTGCCGCCGCGCTTGAGCTCACCATGGGCAACCAGTGGGGTGTCGGCGGCTCGCTGATCGTCGGCATCATGCAGGGCTTTGGTGCGGAAATCGGCTTCGCAGTCTTCGCCTACAGGAAGTGGGACCTGCTGTCCACCACCATTGCCGGCGCCCTCGCAGGTATTGGCTGCGGTCTGTACTACTGGATCACCAACCCGGCCTGGAGCACGGTGCGTGCCAGCATCTACCTAGGCACCTCCATCATTTCCGGTGCAGTGCTCGCCGGGATGGTGATGTATTTCCTACAGCAGGCCATCGCCAAAACAGGCGTGCTTGACCGTTTCGAATCCGGCCGCACGCAGGAACTGGTCTGACGATTCGTTTGTGAAGTCCCGTATCACATTCATGGTGAGTGGATACGGGACTTCTTTGATGCGTGTTCGCCTTGCGAATGTCAAATGCAAAAGGAATGAAAGAACGATTCATGGGTACTGATGCAGGAAAACCGTTTTCCGCAGCCGGGGTGGTCGCACGCGATTGGGGATGGCGGCATGCCTCACGTAAGGATTTTGCGTTAAGGCATGTGGATTTCACCATACAGCCGGGGGAGCGCGTGTTGCTGTTGGGCGCTTCCGGTGCCGGAAAATCGACGTTGATGGCCGGTCTTGCCGGCGTGCTTGGCGGTGATGATGAAGGCGAACTTGAGGGTGAGCTGCTGATTGACGGAACGGATGCCCGCCATTCGCGTGGGCGCTCAGGATTGGTATTGCAGGATCCCGATGCGCAGACGATTCTGGAACGTGTGGGAGACGATACTGCTTTTGGTTGTGAAAATCTGAATCTGCCAAAAGATGAGATTTGGAGCAGGGTCCGTTCCTCACTCGACATTGTTGGACTTGGCTATATGAAGCTCGATCGTTCCACACGCAGGCTTTCTGGCGGGCAGCGTCAACGTCTGGCTTTGGCTGGCGTACTCGCCATGCATCCCGGGCTGCTGTTGCTTGACGAGCCGACCGCCAACCTTGATCCGGAAGGCGTCAAGGAAGTGCATGATGCGGTACGTGGTGTGCTTGACCGAACCCATGAAACCTTGGTGGTGGTGGAGCACCATATCGACGTATGGCTTGATTTGGTGGATCGTGTCATTGTGCTTGGCAAGCCGGAATCCGATTCGCATGTCAGCGGAGTCATCGCCGACGGCACTCCGGAAGAAGTGTTTGGCATCATGGCGCCGGTATTGACAAAAGGTGGTGCCTGGGTTCCGGGGCGCACCGTCGAAAGCCATATTCCCGAATCCAATCAATCGTCGGGAAATGTTGTTCTGCGAACCGAGGATCTCAGCTTCGGACGTGAATTCGCGCTTGGCGAGCGTGTGAACCTCGCGTTCCATGCCGGCGAGATTACCGCCCTGACCGGCAAAAACGGCGTGGGAAAATCCACGCTCGCTTTGACTTTGGCTGGCTTGCTCAAGCCGATTTCCGGTCGGGTAAGTATGGATGAAAGCATGGTTCCCGCACATAGGGAGAACAACGTCTTCACATGGAAAAGCAGGGATCTTCTTGGGCGAATCGGCATGGTGTTCCAAGAGCCGGAACACCAGTTCGTCACGTCCAGCGTGCGCGACGAAGTGGCAGTCGGTCCTAAATCCATGGGGAAAACCGATGACGAGGCCTACGCCATCGCCGATATGATGCTAGAACGGCTGAACCTCAAACGGTTCGCCCCAGCCAATCCATTCACGTTATCCGGCGGCGAGAAGCGTCGCCTTTCCGTGGCGTCCATGCTTGCCGCGGCGCCGAAGGTGTTGGTGATGGACGAGCCGACATTCGGTCAGGATTTCACCACATGGACGGAAATGGTCAGGCTGATAGCGGGCGCGCGCGACGCGGGCTGTTCCGTCATCATGGTCACTCATGACGAGCCGTTGATCGAAGCGCTGGGTGCGCGTCGCATTCTCGTAAGCGAGGGGGAGTGAGATGGAACAGTTGAAAACCATCAGCGTGGTGCCGCATAAGGAACGTCATGATGACGCCAAGCCGGCGTCGCCGTCATGGTTTGTAGCGAAGATTAATCCGGTCAGTCGTTTCATCGGTGCGCTGATATTGTGCATTCCCATGTTCGTGACGTTGGATGTGGTTTCCGCATCGGTGGCGTTCGCGTTGGAGATGCTGCTGCTCTGGATTGGAGGCGTCGCTCCATGGACGGTGCTTCGTAAAACCTGGCCGGTATGGGTCGCAGCTTCGGGAAGCTTCATTTCCGTGTCATTGTATGGCAAAACCTCCGGTGCCGTGCTGGTCAATCTTGGTAATGTCATTGTGGTCTCGCAGGGATCGTTGTATTTGGCGTTGGCCACGTTCCTACGTGTGGCGGCCATTGCCGTTCCCGGCGTGATCCTCGCGCTTGGCCTTGACCCGACCGATCTGGCCGATGGTTTGGTGCAGATTCTGCATTTGCCGTCACGATTCGTATATGGCGGTTTGGCTGGCATGCGCATGTTCACGTTGCTGCAGGATGATTGGCGTGCGCTTGGGCAATCCCGCCGCTCTCGTGGACTAGGCGACGGCAGCGCCATCAAGCGCGTATTTTCCCAGGCGTTCAGCCTATTGGTTGTGTCGATTCGACGCGGCACGAAGCTTGCCACCGCCATGGAGGCGCGTGCTTTCGGATCGGATGCTCCACGTAGTCAGGCCCGGGAATCACGTTTGAACGCCGTCGACTGGCTGTTTTATGCGATTTGTGTGGCAGTGCCAGTGATTGCGTTGTCTTGCGCTTACTTCACGGGCTACTGGCATTGGGCTTTCACCGGTACCGGCAATTGATTGAACAGATGATCTCATAGCTCGAGATTGTTGGATTTGCGGCGATTGCAAAAAGGACGTTTCATTCGTTACACAGAATGGAACGTCCTTTTTGTATGTTTTTTCTTAAAAAGCGTGGCATCCGCTACTTGGCGAGTTTGTCGAGCAGCAGCGCCTCGGTGATCACGTTGTTCTTCAGACTGGGCAGACTGATGGACTCGTTCGGGCTATGCGCGTTGGCCTTCGGATCCTCCGGCCCGGTAACCAAGACTTGGGCCTTCGGGAAAATACGCTGCAATTCCGGAATGAACGGAATCGAACCGCCTTCACCCTTGTTGACAGGAGCCACGCCAAAAGCCTCTTCCATGGCTTCCATGGCATCCTTGGTGGCTTCGGCATTCGGATCCATGGCCCAGCCCATGCCATTATCAAGCTTGTCGACCCACACTTCGGCACCGAACGGCGCATGCTCCACCATGAACTTGGCCAACGCCTCCTGGGCCTCTTCCGGGCGCTGGTTCGGCGCGGTGCGCAAGCTCAGACGGAACGTGGTTTCAGGAGAGATGACGTTGAAGGATCCTTCCACCGGATGCGCGTCGAACCCGATGACGGTGACGCTGGGCTTCGTCCACAGACGCGCGGCGAGCGAACCGGTGCCGGCAAGACGATACGATTCGACGATGCCCGCGTCGGCACGCACAGTCGCCTCGTCCATATCACGCTGCAGGCCGCCAACCGGTTCCTCGGACGCAACGCCCGGCACGGCCAAATCGCCATTGGCGTCGTACATGGAGGAAATCAACATCGCAGCCAGCGTGTTCGCGTCAAGAATCGGGCCGCCATACTGGCCGGAATGCACCGGATGTTCCAACGCCTTGACATGCACATCAATATCGGTGTTGCCACGCAGCGACGTGGTCAGCGACGGAATCTCAGCGGACCAGTTGCCCGAATCGGCCACAATGATCGCATCGGAAGCGAACTCGTCCCGGTGCTCTTCGATGAACGGAATGAAGCTCGGAGAACCCATCTCCTCCTCGCC